>Ga0206118_100070_pt1 | contig 161461 bp, 150 predicted proteins | sample 3A20Ametagenome_FD_177999 | JGI IMG/M metagenome (GOLD analysis project Ga0206118, IMG submission 177999) | Enriched microbial communities from leaf-cutter ant dump, University of Wisconsin, Madison, United States - 3A20A | ecosystem: Environmental > Terrestrial > Nest > Insects nest > Nest...
CAGCAGGAATTGCGTTCATCTGGGCATCAGTCAGACGGTTTACTACAAATCCTTTTGTTTTGGCTTCAAGTACTGTCCACGCTCCTTTTCTTACCATTGGCCAGTTGTCAGAGTTCTGTGCTCCGGCTCTTCCTAATGCTGTAATTCCGTGCTTGGTTTCCAATACATTTCCGGAAAGTACGGCTGGCTTATAACATTGTGTTTGCAGCAGGATTCCGTTGGATGATGAACAAACGCAGTTGTTGGCTGCTTCGATGACAGCGTAAATCTGACCGGAAGGACAGCTTGATGATGGTGTGAAGCTGAACGTCTGTGTAGAGGTGGAGTTTGCTGCCACATTTGCAAGCGTTGCGCTTCCTATCAGGGTAGTGGTAGGATTTCCGTTGGAATCTGCACAATAGAAATTCACGGTGATGTTTCCTGTTGCTGCCAATGTGGAAGTATTGCTTATGGTAATGCTTCCTGCGGATGGAGTTCCGGAAATATCGTCAATTGTATAAGCAGGCTTATCTACCGTAAACTCGTAATCCAGTTTTCCGGTTTGTACCGTTACATCATTACATATACCTCCCGGAGCGGACGGACAGGAAATGTTCCCTGCCTTGTCAAACGATTTGATATTGATCTGGTGTGTTCCGCACGAGATCGGAGAAGATGCGTTTACAATATCCACTGTATAGTCCATCTTGTCTCCGGAGCTCATTCCCGCCGGAATGTTCAGAATCATATATTGTGTATTGGTTACCGTATCGGTATATACACCATCTACTGCCGGGCAGAATGTTGAGGTGCAGGAAATTGTGTTTCCTGCAAAGTCATAACCTGCCGGAAGATCGATACGTACTGTTCCAGTTGTTCCGGTTGGAGCAAGTGCCGTGATAGTCTGTTCGATTGGTAACGTGATCGGCGATGTACAGCTGTTGAATGCGGTTGTCGGATCCAGGGTAATGGTAGTAGCTACCAGATACGTAGGATCCGCACCTGCAATACTGATGGAATTGGTTGCTGATGCCGAACCGCTACCTGTTGTAGCAGAGCCGCAGCTGTTGTTAGCATACGGAGTTACGGTAAAATTAGCTCCTGATACGAAATTACAATCGGTGGTGATGGAAAATTTCACGCCGAATTGCCGGTTGGCTATTACACCACCGTCGTTCAAAGTTCCCGGAATTCCGTTGGCAGGATAGGCAGGATGTGTTGTCAGATCCAGCACGATCTCGTTGCCTACAGTGGTATAGCTTACGGCTGTCCAGTTGTTTGCACCTGCCGGATATTCTGCCAGAACAGTAGAAGCATCTACCGTCATCCCCGAAACTTGCGTAATTCCGAATTTTACGTCCTTGATGTTACCACCGCCTGCGGAATTTACTCTGAAAACGTATTCCAGCGGATCGCATAGTCCCGGAAGCGGACTTACCGGCTGGGTAACGGAAAGAACCTGAACCTGCCCTGCAACAGGAGTGAAAGGAAGATCCGCCTTGCTCGTCGTGCAGGCGTACTGATCAGGGTTTGCAGGATAGCCCGCGCAATCCCAGCCTGCTTCTACCTTAATATTGGATGGAACACAGGTGGTATAGGTGAAATATACTTTATAATCTTTATTGCTTCCCGGAGCGATACCACCATCAGAAAGCTTAAACCAGGCACCTCCTGAATAAGTAAGCGGTGAAAGCATAGTGCCTGTAGCTACATCTTCTATCTGTGTAACGGTGATGCCTGCCTGTGTAGGCACTTTAAGCCAGATGTTAGGCGCAGTGGAACCTCCGATGGAAGCTACATTTACCATAAAGCTTTCGGTAGGCTTGGTTGCCTGTATGCTTCCTGAAAGATTGGTGATCTTAATCTGCGGTCGTGTAGTGGTATTATAGCCAACAGTAATCGTTTTGTTATATGTCGATGTCGGTGCATTTGCATCTCCCACATAATGGTAGTAATACGGCGTATATTCTACTGAACTGGTGTATGGCGAAGAATCCGGAGCAGCACAGCTCGGGATAACCCGTACATCAATATAAGCCGAGTAGCTATTGAGTACCGTCATATTCATTGCCGCTCTTACCGGAATATCTACCGTATAGGTAGAGCCGCTCACTAACGTCGGGGTCAGTGTTTCGGTAGGGAATGCAACATCATTTCCCCAATATCTTACATCATTAAGTACATATCCTACCGGAAGCGTAAAGGTCAGCTTTTTGGGCAGGAATCCGGGACGGATCTCGGTAGTGTACTTCGTACCTGCTGCATCAAAACGATAAGCAAGATTATGCGTAGCACCACCAATGGAAGTTACATTACAGGAAGATTGGGTCGGATTATTATTTCCATCTACAATAGATGCCCCTACCAGATACATTTCCGGAGTTGCGGAGTTGCAGGAAAATTCAGGATTTGTCGCGCTGGAAGCATAGAAATAAATGCTTTCCCCGGTCTGTATATCGTGAGTAGGCAGTGCAGTGGTGCTTACGGAGTATCGGGAAAGGGTTTCCACAATATCACCTGCCTGTATTCCTGCTGCGATAAGAGGAGTAAGATCCCATCGTGTTACCTGCTTGGTCGTATTGGTTCCCGTATTGGTAAAAGCAGTAAGCGTTCCTGTATAAATGATGCCTGCTCCTCTTTTTACGGTAACATCAATATTTTTCGGGGTCAGTTTATCAGCGGTTCCTCCTAATTTATTGATCCCGAAATACAGGAAAAAGCCGTTTGCTGCCGCCGTACCAAAAATTGCATTTGCCTTAACCTCGATATCATCAAGATATAATGCTTTTGACAGATCATAAGCCGAAATATTGCTTCTGGATTGACGGGTGGAAAGCGTTCCGTTCGTCCATCCAAGGGAATTGTCTGCACGTTCCACTTTAGCGAAAGAAAGTGATGGACCTCCGTTTGCACAAGGAGCAGGACAGTGTACCATACCAATTTCCAGATTGCTGCAAAATAATTCCGGATTACAGCTGGTACATCCTGTAACAATATTATCGAGCCTTTTCAGCTTATATGGAATCAGCAGCGGGCTGGTTGCCGTACCGCAGTTGAACACAAGGTCGATCTCAAACCATCCCATATTTTTAGCCGGTGAAGTAACGGTAAGTATGTTTCCGGTCTGCGTATAGGTAACAGCTGTTCCTGCTGTAGAGGCATTATCGGGATATTGTCCGTTTCTCCAGATAGCGTTTCCGCCGCCGGAAACCGACATTCCCGGTGGCAGCGTAACCTCATACACATAACGGGTATTATCCGTATCAAAAGGATTTTGTATACCATAATATCCTACCGAGAATCTTGCACGGAACGGTGCATTGTCGTACACATTGGCAGGTCCGTAGGATTTGTTGGCTAAGCTGGAAGTCTGCGCGGCAAATATACCGCCATAGCTTCTGGCAGCAGTATTGGTAAAAGTAGTGCTGCACATCGGATTGTAGCGGATATCAGACCAGCTGTCATACGTATTATACCAATCCTGCGGACAGGCAGGGAAAGCAGTACAGTTTACTTTGGTTGCGATATTCAGTGTGATTTCGGCACCAACCGGAAGGTCATCATAAAATCCGTCACCGTCCAGATCTTCAAGTCCTACTCCCGGACCGTCGGGATCGGTGGTGAAGAGATCTTCCACATCCACATAAGCAATAGTATTCGCAACGGTTCCGTTTACTACAGGAATTCCGGACTGGCTGCCCAATGTAGCACTTAAAAAATTAATGAAATCCCGTCTGGTATTATTACCTTGCAAAGGTATATTCCCGTTTCCGTTTCCAAACCGGAACTTCACATTATACATCCCGCCGGCAGTACTGTTTCCGCTACCGTTGTTTTTAAAGGTAAATTTTGTGGTAAAAGGCGTACAGGAATCTATAAATCCTATTTTTTGGGCAGGTGTTACGCTTAGATCAGGTACACCGGTAGCCATTGTAACATTTCCGTAACCTGTTTTGGTGTCGCACCAGTCTGCCTGAGCAGCACTGCTTCCCCAGCCAACATTATATTCCGTAACACCATTACATTGTTTCACGGTGTAGTTTTCAGAAAAGGTAAGCGTTTCCCCGTTATCCAAACTTCCTCCGGAAAGATTTGCCGCAAGGATAATATATACTCCTGATGTCGGTGTAATGACTACAGGAGTTCCTGTACTTCCGTTTCCTCCTGTTAAAGTAATGCTGTTGGTAACGGTCGCACCGGTATTGGTAATGGTAAGATATACCGCTGATATGGAACCGTTCCCTCCGTTGGTTACGGAGAATGTCCTGGTATGGGTAGTATTGACTACGGCATTGTTAAGTGCTGCCGGCTGTGTAAAGCTCAATACGGCATACTTCACATCATACGCTCCGGAAATTTCTGTAGAAGCGGTAGAGCCTGTAACAGTTCCCGTAACGGAGTCTTTAAATATCGTACCTGCCAGAACTTCGGTTCTGGCTGTACAGGTTGCCTTTCTTTCAATGGTAAAAATAATGCTGTTGGAATTGGCAATTGCTCCGGCTGCCGTAGCAATTTTAAATTTCGGTGCATTCGGCGTACCGCCGTCTTCGGTAATGGTAAGCGCCGCATTGGTGCTTACTACCGTTGCTGTTCCGGGAACATATTCCATTCCGTTTGCCAGTTGTATGGTTACGAATGCTCCCGATGCAGATGATGCACTTGCCACCATCTGTACCTGTAATTTCGATGTACCGTTTGCTACGGTAATGTCCTGCGGATTCTTGGTCGGAGCCGTAGAAAACGCAGGGAAATTAATCAGAAACGACTGCGCGAAAGCACTGCAAAAAGCCAGCACGAAGAATAGCATCGCGGCTTTTTTAGTCATTCTTGTAGATAGATTTTGTTTCATTTATTGTTTATTTAATTAATGTTTTTTTTCAGTCCGGAAGTCGGAAAGTCCGCATAAGTCCGGAAGTTGTCATTGCGAGCATAAACTGAAAGTTTACGAACGAAGTTCAGGAGTGGAGCGTGGCAATCTGTTGAATGATAAAACCACCGCAAAATAAACCACCTTGTCTTCTCGTTTCACTCGAATCCACCCCTCCAAAGGAGGGGAATTTTTGCTCCGTAGGAGCAGGCTGTTCATAGCATTTTGTTTGATTGGGTTTGAGGTGAGCTCCGTAGGAGCGACCTGATAATCTCTATAATTACATTTTTAACAGGTCGCTCCTACGGAGCTCTGTTGCCTGTGTATTATTTTATCTATGAACAGATCATCCCTACGGGATTTTTCTTTCTTCTTATCAATAGACGATTCTCTACGAGGCTTTTATATCCCTATTAGTGCGATACGCAAAACGATTTACTATCCATTGCAATGGATGAAACACGTTGCAATATCGATGGAAATAGGTACACATTCCGTCAATCCCGCCTTTGACGGAACTCCTCTTTTTAGAGGAGAATTGGCGGCGGACGAATGGAAAAAGCTTCTCCTGAGAACCCGGAAAGCCTGATAGAATTAAGATCTTTATTGAAAATCGTTTTCTGAACATTCTGTTCAGAAAACCTAAAAACATATGTTTTTTTTAGAAATGCTTTTACAGCAGGATTGGTGTTGGAAAGCACGCATTGTGTACAAGACTTCCGGATCAGATTTTCCAGTGCAGAATCTGATCCGGATGTTATTTTTATGTAAGCATGTGCATCCGTTCCTTCTTTTTCAAGACTCCTGCTTTCCTTTTGGTTTTTACGGAAATTTTTCCCGGTACTGCTTTTCGGTTGTTTTGTATTTTCTGATGCGTGAGAGATTTTAGATCTCGCAGTGGCGGTTCCATTATATACCACTGCACCGTCGGCAATATAGATATGGGAAATTCCGGATATTACTTCCTGATGCAGGGTGGTGTCCTTTTCTTTTTCGTAATCCGTACCAAATAAGAAAAGAGGCATCAGCAGGAGAGCCTGCACAAACAGGCTCTTTACTGTTGAAGAAACTAATAAACCTCCTCTCATCATTTTGCTTTGGTTTTATAGATATTGTGTCGGGACAAAAGTATAGGCTTTAATAATTCAAGTAAATTCCCCAAATAAGAGATTTTTTTTACCTATTTTTAGGTATTTTTTAGGTAGGAATAGTTTCATACTTTTGCAGAGATTGTTTTTTTGTAGAAATATGAGGATGACACTTGCACCTGCGGAAGCTGATGATAAACAGGAAGATGGAAAATAAAACAGATCAGTTTTTTTTTGAGAAACGGATACGAATCCCTACTTAACAGAACGGATTCCATTCGCTGGTACGAGCGTTACGCTCGCATAAAAAAAGCACGGGCAGGATGCTCGCACCGGCGGATAAAAAAACGGACTTTCCGACTTCCGGACTGAAAAAAAACATTATAACCAAAACCAAATAAATATTAAATGTCTTTCCGTTCTTTTTATACAGTATGTATAGTAGTATGCTCATTCTGCCTGTGCCGGGCACAGAATGATAAAAAGTATGTAGACAGTATGGAACAGGCAATAAAGCAGGTGAAAGATCCGTACAAAAAAGCCCGGAAGCTGCTCAAGCTTTCAGATTATTTTTCATACCGCGACACCGCAATGGCTTTCCGAAAAATAAAGGAAGCCGAAAACCTGATGAAAGGCAACCGCTCCATTGAAGGTCTGGCAATGGTATACAGGGCTAATGTGATCTATGATACCGATATAGAACGCAGCCAGAAAATGTATCTGCAGGCAGAAGAAATCCTGAAAGATATTGAGGAACCTATTGTGTATGATGATCGTGCCATACTTTGGCACAACTACGCAGCTCTTGAACAATTAAAAGGCAATGAAAGAAAATTTGCCACCATTATTATCGAAAAATGTATTCCGCTGGTACAAAAAGGCAACAATACATCAAGACTGGCATATTATTATGTGGATGTAGGAATGTCAATGAACGAGATCAGCGATTTCAGGAAGTCGGAAAGCTACCTGAACCTTGCTTTGGAAATTGAACGCAGTCTGAATACGGATAATTCCGAAGTAAGGATATGGACACTGCTGAATATGGCGAATATGTATGTAAAATCCGCACAGTCCGCAAAAGCAAAAATGATGCTCGCTCAGTGTGAAAAGGAGCTTACTGATACCCCGGATTCCCAGTACAGCAGTATGTATTACGTAATTCTTACCCAGTATTACATTAATTCCGGAGAATATTCCAAAGCCTATATTTCCGTAGAGAAAGGGCTCAGCATTGCAAAAAAGCTTAATATTCCTTATGATGTGGAAAGCCTGGAATTTGAAAAATACCAGCTGCTGAAAAGCGACAAAAAATACAATGAAGCAGCGGATGTGCTGAAATATATTCTCAGTACTAATGTGTATGGCAATCCTAAAAACAAGCTTAATTACCTGAAAGAAATGTCTGAAATCCAGAAGAAGCTCAAAAATTATGACGAAGCGCTGCACTATCTGGAGCAGCACAACGGACTGAACGACAGCCTCGGTGTGGAAGAAGGGAAAAAGAATATTCAGGAGCTGGAAAGGAAATACAACACTTCCCTGATAGAGCAGAAATTGCTGGTGGCGGAAAAAGAATCCCGGATGCAGAAAATTATTTTTGCGGCTTCGGTTCTGCTGCTGCTCTGTATTTCCGGTTTTGGCGTTTATGCTTATTTCCAGAAAAAGAAAAAAGCGCAAAAGGAGCTGATCATCCTGGAACAGCAAAAGAATCTGGAAGTTTCCATTGCCATTATCGCCGGAGAAGAACACGAGCGGAAACGTATCGCCAAAGAGCTTCACGACGGGATCAGCGGAAACCTTACAGGAATAAAGCTGCAGCTGGAAAATATAGACCGCCGGAATTCGCGGGAAACCGTTTGCCGAACCATCGAAAAACTGGAAGCCGTAATGAAAGAAGTGCGCCATACTGCAAGAAACCTGATGCCCGAAACATTGCTGGATGCAGGTTTGGACCAGGTTTTAAAAGAATTCTGCAATCATCTGAATTCCGAAGAAACAAAAGTACAGTATTACAGCACCGGCTTATCGTTCGTCAAAAATAAAAATGAAGAGCTGAATATCCTGCGCATTGTTCAGGAGCTGGTAACCAATGCGGTACGCCACGGAAAAGCTCAGCATATTATTGTGCAGCTTACTTTTGAAAAACATCTTCTGATGATAACGGTGGAAGATGACGGAAAAGGTTTTGATTTTTCAAAAGCGCAGAAAAGCCTCGGGCTTGCAAATGTGGAAAACAGGGTAAAATCCCTCAACGGGACGATACATTGGGAAACAGCTCCGGGACAAGGAACAAGTGTAAATGCGGAATGCGATCTGTCTGCTATGGAAATTTGGATTTAAACCATTGATAATCATAAAAATACAAAGATGTATAACAAGTAATATTGAATAACCCCGGCAGATTATTTCATTTTGTAATTATTAAATGGACACACCGATGTAAAGAAAGAGAAATATGGAAAATAGGAGAATTCCCTCTTTTCAGGGAGGTGGATTCCGGAAAGCAGGATGTTTTTGAAAGTTTGAAACGAGTTGAATATCGGGAATACTTAAATACAGAATTTAATATTAGCTGCTGATGACTTGCAATGCAAAATTCACTGCGAAGCAAGTTGAGCGGACAATATGATAAGAGCTAAAAGTAAAAGATTACTGCCCGGTATTGAAATTCAGCAATTCACTGATGGTGATCTCCAGTCCTTCGCAGATTTCCAATAAGTAAATATAGGACGGATTGAATTCTCCCGATTCCACTTTATGGATGGATTGCTGGTCTTTAAATATTTTCATACCGAGTTTGGCTTGGGACAGACCTTTGGAGATTCTTACCTCTCTTATTCTGCTGCCCAGATCGGTTAATTGCTTTTTTTTATCCATTTCGCTTGGTTTGGATAGCAAAGTGGATTATTTTGAAATTATTTCTAACATATTATTGTATGTTATTTTGGTTTTTTAGTTATGTTTGTATTAAAGAACCTTTTTTCAAATTAACGCAGATCCGCCATATTTCATTATCAAGTAGAATTATTTTTATGAAGCGGCAAATGGTTTCATTTTAAACTTCAGAATAATTAAAAAAGAAATCTTATAAAAATTAAAAAACAAAATTTATGATGAAAATTAAAGTTGCTTTATGTGATGACCATCCTTTGATTATCGAAGGTTTACAAAGATTTATCAGCAGTAATGAGAAGATGGAAATCACCGCGAAAGTTTCTTCTGTCAGCGAGCTGATGGAAACCCTTGAGAATGTCTGCCCCGATGTATTGATAATGGATATCAGCCTGCCCGACGGCAACGGAATCGAAGCCTGCCGTGAAGTGAAAAGAAAATACCGTGATATCAAAATAATAGGATTGAGCAGCTTTGAGGACAGGGAAACCATTTTGCAGATGATCAACAGCGGAGCTTCCGGATATTTAGTGAAAAGCGCTTCGGCAAAGGAGCTGGAAACCGCGGTTGAAGCAGTATATGAAGGCGGCGTTTACTTCGGAAGCGATGCGCAGAAAGCTCTCAACCAGTTTTACGTGAACACTTGTGAAGCTCCTCCGGTTACGAGAAGAGAAAAGGAAGTTCTGCTGCTGCTTTCGGAAGGATACAGCTCGGTGGAAATCGGGGAAAAGATTTTCATCAGTCCGCAAACCGTTGATACCCACAGAAAAAATTTAATGAAAAAATTCGGAGTCAATAAAACGCTTCATCTGATCGCAAAAGCAAAAGAAATGGGAATTATCGGATGATGAATACAGGGAAAAATGATCAGGACTGTACAGTTGTTTTAAGATCATATCTCTGCTCAAATATGGCGATAAAATTATTTCGTGATTCTAAATTTTCGGTAAAGGAAGCCGGAATATGAAACAGCTTTTTCTTTTTCTGTTCCCGGCGTATCAGGTAAAACATCCAGTAAACACTTCTTCCGCCCTGTTCTTTTGCAATGAGGATCTCATCATCGGGATTAAAGTATTCGATTTCGTTCCATTCAAAAAAACAAAGATTAAGGCGAAGTATAATGCTGTCTTGTGTAATTGTCAGTGCAGAAGTATAACGATAAAAAACAGAAGCTAAAACAACAGCCAATACGAACATATACAAACCCCAATACAACAAAGGCGGAAGTGTGCGCCGGATATCTTCGGGAGCAAAAGCGCAAAAAACAAGCAACAGCAAAGGCACAACCCGGAATGTGGCAAAAAACAGGATTCTGTTTCCTTTTCTGAGCTTAAAGCTTATGGCTTCCTGTGTTTCGGCAATCAGCTCATAAGGTGAGAAATCTTTTGGCTTCATAAAAATTTATACTGGCTGGCTTGTTCCGTTTTTAATCAGGTTTATATTTCATCCAGCTTTCTTTCTTCTTATGTGCTGTGTTATCCGTTTTCTGTTCCGATAACTTCGGCAAAACATAATCGGGTATTTCGGTTCCGGCAAGCTGCCGCGGTTTGTTTACTTTAATGGATTTCGCCAGATAAATTCCCATATACACAATCAGTATAAGCTTTATAACAATATAGAAATTTCCATAATCCACAGGCAGCCACGAAAAAAGCAAAAACAGGAACAATACCGCAACCACCACAAATACAATGTTTCCGTAATAAGTAAAAGGAGTTTGCCCGGTAAATATTTTACAATTGGGATTGGCTGCTTTTATCTTTTGCACCAATTCCTTTACAAACGGGATATAGAGTTCCCCCTGATCGCCGAATGTGGCAAAACTTTCATACGTGCAGGAATAGATATCGTAAACATTTTTATTTTTCGTCGTTATTTTACAGCTGTAATTATTGAGCCGATAGCGATTGTTGGGAAGATAAAACAACCGTATCTTTTCCACATCAGTAAAAGGAATACGGATATCGTTCCTGCTTTCCTGACTGCGCGAAACATCCTGCTCCGAAAGCTCCCAATGCTGCGGTTTTTCGACTGCCGATTTTCTGAAAGTGTAATGAGCGTTCATAATTATTGTTTAAGCACTCTCAAAGTTCGGATTGTTTTCCGCCTTTGTCAATACGTAAAATGCCGTATTTTTCAGGTTAAATTCGCTGCACAAAAAAATCCCGTCTCGATATTGAGACGGGATTATTATTTCGATTGTTTTTCAGACAAATTTTATAATCGAGTCAGGGTTTATAAATATTACGGCTTCCAGAATGTCCAGACTTTTCCGTTGAAAACCGCCAGCTGTTTGGAATCGGTATCATACACCAAAGTTCCGGGTTCGGGATTGATGATATTCAGATGCGGACTTGCTACTTTCGGAAGAATCATTGATTTATTGGTATCTTCCAAAACGAGAATTCCCGGAGTATCGGTTCCGGAGGGAGGAATTCCGATACTGGTTTTTGCGGAAGCTGCATCGTTCAGGGAATTTTGCAGAGTGGTATCCACTACTCCTGTCGTATCAAAATTCGGAGTGCCTTCCACCGTTAATATTTCGTTTCTGGTAAGATTGAACCACGTTCCGTCCGCTTTTTTATATTTTACAATTTTGTCATTGGTATCGAAAACGATGGTTCCCTTCTCGGAGGAAGACGTCGAACCTGAGGAATTAACCCACGGAACAATAATTCCTTTTCCATGAGGAGCCGCATAATTTCCGAACTCCAGGGAAACTGAAGAATTGGTAACATTATTTTTGCCGATTGCCACCTGCGCATTCGCAAAGGTCATCATTAAAAAAGAAGCGAATATGATAAAGTTTTTCATTTTTTTAATTTAAATCTGGAAAAATTATGGACAAGCCGGTGTGGAGTAACAATTCCAGGCTGTTCCGTTATAAATTTTAAGGCAATTGTTTGTAGTATCGTACACCATCATTCCTTCCACAAAATTAGCTGCAGGAATTCCTACCGGTACTTCGGGAGTCGCCGGATCGCTGTCTGCATCCGTAAACGCAACTCTGTTGATAACGAAACCTTTTGTTTTGGCTTCCAAAACCATCCACGCACTTTGTCTTGACTCAGGCCATCCGGAAGCATCGGAACTTGCTCTGCTCAAAGCTGTGATTCCTTGTTTAGCCGGAACTTTTATATTCGTATCGGTTACAGGTTTTTTATAGCAATAGCAGGAATTCCGGCTTGCATCCTGAGAATTTCCGATCTGCTGACCATTTCCTCCGACAAGTACAGGAACTCCGTTGGAATCCACCGCTCCGGAAATACTTGTGTCGGGATTCAGCTGAGTATACGCTACCGAACCTGTTCCTTCCAGCGCATCAGGACAACCGTCTCCATCGGAATCCAAATCAAGTTCATTGGAAATGCCGTCTCCATCAGGATCACAGAAAGATTTTTTATAACCCACTCCATAACCTGTAATGTAAGTAGGACCGTCTATCGATTGTGTGACGGTAACCGTATTGGTTCCGGCGGAATACCAAACAATGCTATTGAACGAATTCCCGTTGATTGGAGTCAGCTCATAAAGATCACTATTGGTGGCTTTGCTTCCTAAAATTGAAACTTTTCCGGTTGGACTTATAACCACTCTTACAAGTGGATGAGCTGCATTTCCTGTCATATGATACACTTCAGGGATTCCGCCCTGCCCATATCTTGTACCATCAACAAAACCGATAGTTTGAGTATGGTTTGCCTGAAAATCAATTTCATTAACGCTTAGCTGAATTCCGTTAATCGTTATATTAAAGGAATTATCCAAAGTATAAATATCGAATACAAAACCCAGGTCCGCAGCAGGAGCTGTAAAAGTTACAGGATTTCCATCTGAAGTGAAGAAATCTCCGGAAACTACTGATTCGCTGCACTCGTTAATATCCAGAATTCCGTCGTTATCATCATCAAGGTCGATATTATCCGGATAACCATCATTATCGGAATCTATACACTGGTAGTTTATGGATGCATCCGCGGAATCTCCTACACCTTGTCCCTGATCATTTCCCAAATCGGCAGAACCACCTGCATTTACAGCGTTCGGAATTCCGACCGGGTTTACACCTCCTGTAATTCTTTTGTTGGCATCCAGCTGTGAAGGCAATACAAATTCATCCCCTTCAATCGCATCGGGACAACCGTCGTTATCGGAATCATTATCCAAATAATCCGGAATTCCATCGCCATCCGTATCTTGTGAAAAGATGAAGGAAAGGCTGTCTGCGTGTCCGTAATTATGCACAAAAAGGCGGATTCTATAGGTTCCGGCAGGTAAAGCGAAATTAACCAGACTTGTCTGATACCAGGTTTCATCTCCCATAGCTTTGGTAAGATTAACCGTATTGCCGTGCGTAACCACGGTATTTGTAGCTTCGTTCAGAATTTCAATTTTTGTAGACCATCCGCCTGACGGATAGCTGCTAAGAGCAGTTTCCCTGTTGGAAACCCATCCTGATGCGGAAACCACTGTTGGGATCAGCAATGTAAAAGTTTTGTAAATATACGCATCAGCACCATTGATATCGAGATACTGATTCCCGGATTGGGCGTTGTCGGCTCCCGAAGAATAACCGGCTCCGTTCACACGGATAACATTAAACATACTGCTTCCGGCAGGTGTGGTTCTCCAACCATTAAAAACCGGTGTATTGTTCTGGATATTATTTCCGTTAATCGTTGTTTGCAAAGGAGAATCAAATCCATCGAGAACAGGATCGGAAACAATCAGATACCTTCCTTCATCGGCATCGGTAATACCGTCGTTATCATTATCAATATCTACTTCATCCTGAACTCCGTCTCCATCAACATCTGCCAGAGCTTTTCCTAAGGCAATATGTCTGTTCTCCAAAACCGAAAATGTATTTCTATTTTGGGGTACAGAAAGTGTTTGGACAATTTGTTTGGAATTTTCAGTATCAAAATCCGAATTCCCGGTTTGAGCGTTTCCTTTGGATAAAGAAAAATGACTGATTCCCCAGGAAAATAGAATCAGTGCAGAAAAGAAGTTAATTTGCGTCATATAAATTATCTGTTATCATAGAAAATATGGAATCAAGGATAGCTTAATACTGAAATACAATTTCTTTTTCAAAAGAAAATATTGTATTTTAAAGTTGATCTTTTATAAAGTATCAATCCCTACCTGGGAAAGAATAAAAAAACTACTCCTAAATCCAACGAGCAAAAGTAGAAAATAATTTTCGAAAACGAGTGTTTTTTTATAAAAAAAGCCATTTCAAAAAATGAAATGGCTTTCTATGATATTAATACAGAATTATTTCAATTCTACTTCAGCACCAGCTTCTTCCAATTGCTTTTTAAGAGCTTCAGCTTCGTCTTTAGGAACACCTTGCTTGATTGGAGCAGGAGCACCATCTACGATATCTTTAGCTTCTTTAAGACCAGCACCTGTTAAATCTTTTACCAATTTAACAACCGCTAATTTAGAAGCACCTGCTGATTTCAGAATTACATCGAATTCTGTTTTTTCTTCAGCAGCTTCACCGCCGCCAGCACCACCAGATACTACTACTGCAGCAGCAGCCGGCTCAATTCCGTACTCATCCTTAAGGATAGCAGCCAATTCGTTTACGTCTTTTACTGTAAGGTTTACAAGCGTTTCCGCTAAGTTTTTTAAATCTGACATTTTGTTAATGTTTTTGTTGATTATTTGAATTATTTTTTGAGTGTAAATTATTCAGCAGCAGGAGCTTCTTCCGTTCCTTCTGCGTTTTCGTCAGCTTTTGGAGCTTCCGTTTCTTCGGCTGTAACTTCCGGAGCAGCTTCAGCTTTTGGTTCTTCTGCTGGTGCAGCAGCTTCTTCAACAGCAGGAGCAGCTTCTTCAGCTTTTGCTTCTACTGTTTCAGGTTTGTTCTGCAATGCAGAAAGTACGTTTCTGATAGGAGACTGAAGCAATCCGATGATTTCTCCGATCATTTCCTCTCTGGACTTGATGTTAGCAAGTGCTTCAAGGTTGTTATCTCCAACATAGAAAGTTTCCTGTACGTAAGCCGATTTAAGAGCCGGTTTTTCTTCTTTCTTTCTGAAATCTTTGATCAGCTTTGCCGGAGCATTCGCTGTTTCAGCAATCATTAAAGCAGAGTTCCCTTTGAAAGTACCGTACATTTCAGAGAAATCCACGCCTTCAATCTGTTCCATTGCTTTTTGCAAAAGGGTGTTTTTCACCACTTTCACTTTGATATTACTTTTGAAAGCCGCTCTTCTGAAATCGGAAGATTTCGCTGCGTTCAATCCTTCCAGATCTGCTACATAAACTACTTTTGCATCCTGAAGCAAATCCTTGATTTCTTGTATCGCTACAACTTTATTTTCTTTAGTCATTGTCTTGAGGATTTAATTAGTTTACAGATTTAGTATCAATTGCAATTCCCGGGCTCATTGTAGAAGACAGGTAAATGCTTTTCACATACGTTCCTTTCGCCGCGGTCGGTTTCATTTTAATCAATGTCTGGATAAGCTCCTGAGCATTTTCTTTGATTTTCGCAGCATCGAAAGATACTTTCCCGATTCCTGCGTGGATGATTCCGTATTTATCTACTTTGAAGTCGATTTTTCCTGATTTCACTTCAGAAACCGCTTTTCCGATTTCCATCGTTACCGTTCCGGATTTCGGGTTCGGCATCAAACCTCTTGGTCCCAAAACTCTACCTAACGGACCTAATTTTCCCATTACAGCAGGCATTGTTACGATCACGTCGATATCAGTCCATCCGTTTTTGATTTTATCAAGATATTCATCAAGACCTACATAGTCCGCACCGGCTTCTTTCGCTTCCGCTTCTTTATCCGGAGTTACCAAAGCAAGAACTTTCACGTCCTTACCTGTTCCGTGTGGAAGAGAAACTACACCTCTTACCATTTGATTCGCTTTTCTCGGATCTACACCCAATCTTACAGCGATGTCCACAGAGGCATCAAATTTTGCGGTATTTACTTCTTTCACAAGAGCTGAACCTTCTTCAAGGTTATAGATTCTCCCTTTTTCTACTTTACTTAAAGCTTCTTTCTGCTTTTTTGTCAATTTTGCCATTTCTTTAAGTTTTAAGCGTTAGTTGGTTTAGTTCCTGTCACTCTCAATCCCATAGATCTCGCTGTTCCTGCAACCATAGAAAGTGCAGAATCCATTGTAAAGCAGTTAAGGTCTGCCATTTTATCTTCTGCGATTTTCTTTACCTGATCCCAGGATACGGAACCTACTTTATTTCTGTTCGGTTCACCGGAACCACCTTTGATTTTAGCCGCATCCATCAGCTGAATTGCTGCAGGAGGAGTTTTGATTACGAATTCAAAAGATTTGTCTTCGTATACTGTAATTACTACAGGCAAAACTTGTCCGGGCTTGTCTTGGGTTCTTCCGTTAAATTGCTTACAAAACTCCATAATATTCACACCAGCGGAACCTAATGCAGGACCTACCGGCGGAGAAGGGTTAGCAGCGCCACCTTTCACCTGGAGTTTTACCATTTTAAAGACTTTTTTAGCCATTTTAATGTTTTAAAATTAATAAATAATGAATGTTGGAAGCATTTATTATTCGTATCAAACTGATTATCTCACTTCACAATTTGATATTTGAGGTTGCAAAAGTATGAATATTTTTTAAATTGACAAACGGAATGAATTGATTTTTAGAATTATTAAACAAAAAAGCCGCTCATTTTTCAGAGAGGCTTTTTTGAATCAGGGTTTAATTTTTTTACTCCTTAGTAATCTTCTGTACGATATTTTTCTTTTCGGAAACAATGTTTAAGATGTATATTCCTTTTTCCAGACGAACCGGAATTTCGGTAATTCCGTTCATATTCATACCGGATTTGGTGAACACCGTTTTCCCCGACATATCCGTAATGGAAATCACCGCATCTTTCAACATTGTGCTTGTCTTTACGCGGAGAACATCTTTTACGGGATTTTCAATCCGGACTGCATCATTCTCAATATTCTGGGCTGCCAGAGTTTCGTAAATTAAAATTTCATTTAAAGCAAACTGAACATTCTGCGTCTGCAATGTTACGTGGTTTTCGTTTTGTACAGGCATAGAATACGCAGCAAAGGGAGTGTTCATTCCTCCGGAAAGATTAGCGTAATAATTATTGGTTCCCGTAATCGCCATCGCGCTTAATGCCGGAATAAAGCTGAAATATCCGATGGCGAGATTATCCATAAATTCTTCAAACAAAGCATTTCCTTCCGCCGCATCCGCAAAACCCGTTAAATCGAATCTTCCGCCCGGAGAAGTATCCAAACCTGCGGTATAAACCGGAGATCTTGAGCTTGCTGCGCTTTCATAAAAAGTAATCCACCAGAGAATCCATTGCTGACCTTTGAAATGACTTACTTCCTTAGTCTGATTCGCAGCCGGAGTATAATTGATATTGATAATCGCCCGTTGTGTGGAAGAGGTATTAAAAGTATGATTCATTACTTCCATTCCCGGAGTTCCGTTTGCTGTTGCATTTCCTGCTCCGTTGATAATGGCGATATTTCTTGTATTCTGCGGAAAACCCATCGTATCCAGCTCGTTCTGAAAAACACTTCTGTAATTCGGGCAACCTGTCGGAAGTGTAATATTCGTATCAAAATCATAGGTGCTTCCGCTTTGCAAATGTCCTTCAAAATGATCCAAAAGCATTTCCCTTGCTGCCGGACTTTTCAGCATTCCGTCCACCAGAGTCTGCATCGTAAGATCTCCCAAAGGTCCATATCCCATATAATTGAAAAGATGCTGAAAACCAATCGGAACATTCGCTCCTAAATGCGGGGAATCAAAGGAAAGATATAATCTTGTATCGTGGTTCATTGAATTTTGCTCCATATAGCGCAAAGCGTAACGGGAAATTAATCCGCCCATACTTGGTCCTATCACTACATTTTTCTCATTTCCGGTTTTTTGGGAATTGATGAGATTGAGAAGCTCTACTAAAATCATTGCATTTCGCTGAATATAATCCACACCTCCGTCAATAATCGTGGAAGTTCCGGTTCTGGTGTATTGCGGGAAATTCAGAACAATTACATCGTAACCTTCAGCACGTACAATATCGCCCAGATTTTGTCCGGAAGAACCATAGTTCAGCATCTGATAAATAGCTTCTGTATTCCGGGAATCTCCCGGATCGAAACCATCCACCAGAATAATCGGCTTATCCAGAACCCCATTCACCGTATCCAAAAAAATTTCATATTCGCCTTGTCCGGGATATGCCTGTGTTTCGCCGTAACCTTGGTACGGAATTGAGGACGAAATAGAATGAACCGTTCCCGGCGAAAACTGACCGGAATTTTTACCGGTAGCCTTTTGCTGATGCTGAACATTTAGTGAAAAAGATTGCAGCACTTCTTTCCCGTCACTGAATTTAATTTTGTATTCAATTGTTTTTTTACCATTGGATGAAAAATTCAGCTGAAACGGAACCTCTTCGATAATGGTTTTCCATATTCCGTTATCCAATATTTCTATGGAAGAAATCTGCCGCTGCGAAGTGTTGAAAATCAAATCTTTTTTCAGTACAAAAACAGGTGAACCGGATTTGGTTTTGGAAAGCAGCGCTGCGAATAAATCAATCTGATGTTTTTCAAATATATCATCTGAATCAGCCTTCAAAACAAAATTATGGTTTGTATCTCTTGAAATTTTTCCGGTTTCAAAAGCGGAAGTTTTAACGGATTCAAAATCGGAAATCAAAAGGGAAAGCGGAATGATATCTTCCGAAAATCCTGTATCCGCAGCTTTTTTCAGCGTTTCAACAGCAGGAAGACGATTCTGGAAATCCGCTTTCTGAAGCTCGCTATATACCTGCATAAAATACAGGGAAGATACATTTTCAGTTTTCGGATTTACAGCATTGGATACACTGAAAACCCTGTCGTAAAGGATATTGGTTTGTGTTTTGTCTTTCAATCCGTCAAAAGCTTTATCCTGCGAAAAGCCCCAAAAAGGCAACAGAATAAACAGTAGTAAAATTTTGGTTCTCATGCGTTTAAAATTTTCAACCAATATAAGAATTTTAACGGAATATTATCTTCTTTAATAATAGCCGTAAAAATAAAAAAGCCATTCAGAATCTGAATGGCTTCATATATTTATTATTGTATAATTTCTAAACTTTTTCTACCTGCATATAGCTGAGTTCCATTGGTGTCTTTCTTCCGAAAATGAGAACCGAAACTTCCAGCTTTTTCTTGTCTTCAAGAATTTTTTCAACTGTTCCGTTGAATCCGTTGAAAGGTCCGTCGATTACTTTTACATTTTCTCCAACCATAAACGGAATTGCCATATCCTGTGCAAATTCTGAAAGCTCATCTGCTTTTCCGAGCATTCTGTCCACTTCGGATTTACGCATCGGAACCGGATCTCCTCCTTTTGTTAAGCTAAGGAATGAAATTACTCCCGGCAAGTTTTTAATGATATGCGGAATTTCACCAACCAGATTGGCTTCAACCATCAGATAACCTGGATAATAGGGTTTTTCTTTCGGAACTTTTTTACCGTTTCTGATCTGGATGACCTTTTCCATAGGAATGACCACCTGAGTAACATAAGATTCGAAGCCAAGACGCTTCATCTCGTTCTCAATGTAGTTTTTCACTTTATTTTCCTGTCCGCTGATGGACTTCAGCACATACCATTTCAACTCGCTCATTTTGGAAAACTATTTAATTGAAAAGGTTAATAAATATAGAAAGAATGTTGGTGATCGCCTTACTGAATAAAGAATCAACCCCGAATGTAAATAATGCCAGAATAACGGTAGCCACAGTAACTACAATGGTTGAAGTTTGCAGTTCCGGCATTTTCGGCCATTCTACTTTATTTCTGAATTCGTTATAAGAACCTTTTAAAAAATCGACTAAGCTCATTATATTGTTTTTGCACGGGCACAAGGATTCGAACCCTGATCAACGGTTTTGGAGACCGGTATCCTACCATTGGACGATGCCCGTAGATTAAAAAGTTCCGTAAGTTTCCCTACGGAACTTTATTATTGATTTAGAAATTAATCTAAGATTTCAGTTACCTGACCAGCACCAACTGTTCTACCACCTTCTCTGATCGCAAATCTAAGACCTACGTTAAGAGCAATTGGCTGAAGCAATTCTACTGTAATTGTCAAGTTATCACCAGGCATTACCATTTCTACACCATCCGGCAAGAAGATTTCACCTGTTACGTCTGTAGTTCTTACATAGAACTGAGGACGGTATTTGTTGTGGAACGGAGTGTGACGTCCACCTTCTTCTTTAGAAAGGATATAAACCTCTGCTTTGAATTTTTTGTGCGGAGTTACAGATCCTGATTTAGCGATAACCATACCTCTCTTGATATCGGTTTTTTCAATACCTCTCAACAACAGACCTACGTTATCTCCAGCTTCACCTCTGTCAAGGATTTTTCTGAACATTTCTACCCCAGTTACAGTTGATGTTAATTTTTCATCACCCATACCTACGATATCTACAGCATCACCGGTATTGATAACACCAGCCTCGATTCTACCGGTTGCTACAGTACCTCTACCTGTAATAGAGAATACGTCTTCAATCGGCATCAAGAACGGTTTATCCTGATCTCTTACAGGCTGCTCGATCCAGGTATCAACAGCTTCCATTAATTCTTCTACAGATTTTACCCATTTTTCGTCTCCGTTAAGAGCACCAAGAGCAGAACCCTGGATTACAGGAGAATTATCTCCGTCATATTCATAAGTAGAAAGAAGATCTCTCAATTCAAGTTCAACAAGCTCTAACAATTCAGCGTCATCTACCATATCCACTTTGTTCATGAAAACAACGATTCTTGGTACGTTTACCTGACGGCAAAGAAGGATGTGCTCTCTTGTCTGAGGCATCGGTCCGTCTGTTGCAGCACATACAAGAATAGCTCCGTCCATCTGAGCAGCACCAGTTACCATGTTTTTCACATAGTCAGCGTGACCAGGACAGTCTACGTGAGCGTAGTGTCTGTTTTCAGTTTCATATTCGATGTGAGCGGTATTAATAGTAATACCTCTTTCTTTTTCTTCCGGTGCAGAGTCAATTGCAGAGAAGTCTTTCTTTTCAGCAAGACCTTTGTTTGCCAATACACTACTGATAGCAGCAGTAAGAGTGGTTTTACCATGGTCAACGTGACCAATAGTACCAATGTTCAAGTGTGGTTTGTTACGATTAAACGTTTCCTTTGCCATGATTTTAAATTATTTATTTGTTATTATTTTAAAATTTCGGTTTGCAAATATAGTGATTTTTTGCATATCAAAATCTTTTTGTTAAAAAAATTTCAACATCCTCAATCGTTACGGCTACAAACCTTTACATTATTTTTTCAGACTGCAAATTTAGTAAAAACAAATGAAAAACAGAAACTCCTTTTCAGATTTACAAAACCCAAGACTCCGATATTCTTGTAAACAAAGATATCCTGTAATACATTAATTTTTCTCACGTCTTTGTGCATCCAGAACCGCGATCGTCGCGAGATTCACGATCTCATCTACACTGGAACGCATTTGCAGAACGTGAACCGGCTGTTTCAGCCCCATAAGAATCGGTCCGACTACCTGCGCGACTTTCATTCCGCGGATAATTTTATAGGAAAGATTAGCGCTTTCCAGATTCGGGAATACAAAAACATTGGCAGGAGTTGTTCCTAATTTTGAAAAAGGATAATCGCTTAAATGATCGCTGTTCATCGCAAAATCCGGCTGAATTTCGCCATCTACCACCATATTCGGGAATTTATCGTGAAGAATCTTCACCGCTTTGGAGACTTTCTTTGAAGTTTCCGAAATAGCCGCAAAATTTTCAAAAGAAAGCATCGCGATTCTCGGCTCAATAGCAAAAGATTTAACGGTAAGCTCGGACATTTTCGCGATATTCGCCAAATCTTCCGCTGTCGGATTCGGATTGATGGAAGTATCTGCAAAAAACATTGGCTTTTTTTCAGTAAGGATCATCATCATTCCGGCAATTTTATCAACGCCTTTTTCCCTATCAATGACTTCGAGGACGGGTTTTACAACGGATGAATAATTTTTGGAGAATCCTACGATCAAAGCATCGGTATCACCGTTCTTCAGCATCAACGGACCGAAATAATCTCTCTGCCGCACGAATCTTTTGGCCTTATACTCGTTCATTCCCTTTCTTTGGCGCAGCTTCCACAATATTCCCCTGTATTTTCTGCGGTTTTCTTTCTGATCATCATCATTCGGATCTACGATCGGAACATCCAGATTGATCCCGAATTTTTCCATCTGCTTCAGAATATATTTCTTTTCGCCCAATAAAATCGGATGGGCAATTCCTTCTTCATAAAGAATCTGTGCCGCTTTCAGAACATTGTATTCTTCCGCGTTTCCGAGCGTTACCCGTTTCGGATTGGAACGCGCCCTGCTCTGCATCATCCGGATCAGCTTTTCATCGCGTCCCATTCTGTCCAGAAGATTATTTTCATATTCTTCAAAATCTTCGATGGGTTTTCCGGCAATTCCGCTTTCCATCGCAGCTTTTGCTACAGCAATGGAAACTCTTGTGATCAAACGGTTGTCAAATGGTTTCGGAATAAAATATTCTCTTCCGAAACTCAGATTTTTAAGATTATAAGCCAGGATCACCGCTTCCGGAACAGGTTCTTTTGCCAGATCGGCAATCGCTTTTACGGCGGCAAGCTTCATTTCTTCATTAATTCCGGTTGCCTGAACGTCCAAAGCGCCCCGGAAAATATAAGGAAAACCGAGAACATTGTTCACCTGATTAGGAAAATCGCTTCTTCCGGTTGCCATAATCACATCTTTTCTGGTGGATATCGCCAGATCATAATCTATTTCAGGATTCGGATTCGCGAGTCCGAACACGATCGGATTTTCCGCCATTGAAAGCAGCATTTCGGACGTTACCACATTTCCTTTTGAAAGACCAATAAACACATCCGCACCTTTCATCGCATCTTCCAGTGTGGAAATATCGGTATCGGCAATGAAGTCCAGTTTTTCGGGAGTTAAATTTTCACGGTTTTTGTTGATGACGCCTTTGCTGTCGCACATCAGGATATTTTTCTTATTCAGCCCAAGTTCGATATACAGCTTTGTACAGGCAATCGCAGCAGCTCCTGCTCCATTCACCACGATTTTTACTTCACCGATATTTTTTCCGGCAATTTCCAGAGCGTTAATCAAAGCCGCAGCGGAAATAATCGCTGTTCCGTGCTGATCATCGTGCATTAACGGAATATTGAGCTCTTCTTTCAACCGCTGTTCAATATAAAATGCTTCTGGAGCTTTGATATCTTCAAGGTTGATTCCGCCGAAAGTCGGCGCAATTCCTTTTACGGTTTCAATAAATTTATCCGGATCTTTTTCGTCAATTTCAATATCAAAAACATTGATGTCCGCAAATATTTTGAACAAAAGACCTTTTCCTTCCATCACCGGTTTGGAAGCTTCCGCACCAATATCTCCCAAACCTAAAACCGCCGTTCCGTTGGAAATTACGGCAACCAGATTTCCTTTTCCGGTATAATCGTAAACGGTTTTCGGATCCTTTTCTATTTCAAGGCACGGAATCGCAACTCCCGGAGAATACGCGAGAGAAAGATCTCTCTGCGAGGAATGCGGTTTGGAAGGAATAACCTCAATTTTTCCTTTCGGTTCGGTTCTGTGATAATCCAGTGCTGCTTTTTCAAAGTTTTTCCGGTCTCTGTTGTTATTGTCTGACATCTTTTTATTATAAGTAATGAGTAATTGGTAATGAGTAATCTAATGCTGTTTTTATAATTTATCTTTTTTAGCCAAAAGCGAACAGCTAATCGCCAAAAGCCATTTACAATTCAGGGATAATATAATTTTTATGATATTCTACTAATCTTTCAATCGGTTTCTGAACAATAGTTCCGATATTCAGATGAAATTCTGCCGCTGCTGCACGCAGAATATCTTCATAATAATAGGCAATGGAACCGATGAAATTGATTTCGCAGGTCTTGCTTTGCTCATAAGGTAAAACCTGATAATCAAAATAATTTTTCAGTTCCTCAAAAATCAGATGCTGAAGAAAAGGATGCTCTTTCCTGTCCACAATAAATTTGCTGAAATCCGCAAGATAGGCATTAGCACGAGGATTGTGATACATATTCCTGATCAGCTCATCAATTTCCAAATGATAGGTTTCCGTAAATTCCTGATGAAGATCGGCAGGAAGCTTTTTCATAAAATAATTCTTCACCAAAGCTTTTCCCAAAGCGCAGCCGCTTCCGTCGTCACCGAGCAGAAATCCCAAAGACGGCAATTCCGTACGGATTTCCTTTCCGTCAAAATAGCAGGAATTGGAACCTGTCCCGAGAATACACACAATCGCAGGCTTTCCGTTGTAGGCAGAATATGCAGCAGCCGTAAGATCTTCTTTTACCGCAAATTTTGAATTTACGAAAAACTGTTTCAGCGCATTTTCAACTTTCAGTCGGTTATCGGGAACTCCGCAGCCTGAGCCGTAGAAAAATACGTGCTTTATTTTGAAACGGATCTCGGAAAGCTGAGAATTGCTCTGAAGCTCTCCGGGAATTGCTTCCACATCAATAATATTAGGATTAAAACCCGTAGTTCCGGTTTTAAATAAGAAATCGCCTCCGTCATCCAGAATCACCCAATCGCATTTTGTGGAACCGCCATCTACAACTGCAATCATATATTAACAATTTTTAGGGCTGCTAAATTAAGGAATTAAAATGTATCCTTTGCAATTACTCACCGGTTTCATCTTCCAGAAGCCAGTCGTGGATTTCATCTTCGAGATAAGTAGTCTGCAATTTTATGGAATTAAGGAAATCATCGGTAACGGATATTTCTTTGGAATTCTCAAGATTCCAGAGCTCTTCAGACATTGTGGTATATTCCGAATAGATGCGCTTAAACCTGGAATTGGTTTTTTCCAGCTGCTCGATCTTTTTTTGCTGAGGCATAAATTTTCTGTAAGGGCGGTTGGTTTTCAAGATTAAAAATTTTAGTAAAGGTGATTAAAATGGTTATAGTAAAGTGCCTCAAGATAAAAAAACATTTTCAGGAAAGTAAAAATGCAGCTTATCAGGTAATGATTTCGTAATTCGGTTGAATAAAATTAGAAAATATTTTAACATAAAAAAAATATTTTAACAAGAATTTTGAACAATTAACAATATATTTAACTTTGCATCACAATAATCCTGATGAAAGAATTCATATTAAAACAAAAGCAGATCCTGCTTTTCATCATTGCGGGCGGACTGAGCGCCATTCTGGAGATCGGTTCGTTTAAGATCTTCAGTGTTTATCTGCCGCAGGTTTTTTCGCAGGAAACCAATTTTCACGGAATACACTTTCCGCTCAGCAACATATTTTCCACCAGCTGCGGCATTATTTCCAATTATTTTTTCAGTATCTGGTTCGTTTTTGAAAGAGGGAAACATTCCAAAAACAGGGAATTCGCTTATTTTATGGGAATCTCAATAGCATCCACATTTCTGAGCCTTGCTTTTTTTCAGGTATTTTTCAGGTTTGTGTTCACGGATAATCTGGATTTCGGATTTTTTGTTTTCAGTCCGGAGATTCTCAGCAAGATCGCTGCTATTGTTCTGGTTTCGGTTCTTAATTATTCGGTGAAGAAGAAGGTTGTTTTTAGTGGATGATTTGGCTTTCGGTTTTTGGCTTTCGGCAATCAGCAATCGGCGATGAGTAATATAGTCGAATTTTCCGATTTTTTTCAAATTTTCAAAAACAGCCCGCCAAAATTTTCTTTTCAGAAAATTTTGCTACCCCTCTTTTTAAAGAGGGGAATTCTCCAAGTCCCCACTCTCCAAGTCTCCTCGTCATCTTCCGAATTCAGTCTTCGGTCTCATAATCTTTCGGACTTTTCGGACTTCCCAACTTTAGGACTAAAAAAATATTTTGCTGAATTAAAAATTATTTATACTTTTGCAATCCAAAATGAGATGTAAATTATGTTAATTATTCCAGTAAAAGACGGAGAGTCTATCGACAGAGCTCTGAAAAAGTACAAAAGAAAATTTGATAAAACAGGTGTTGTAAGAGCGCTGAGATCAAGACAGCAGTTCACAAAACCTTCTGTAACTCTAAGACAGGGAAAACTGAAAGCAGCTCACAAGCAAAGACTACAAAGCAAAGAAGAACAGGCATAAATCTGTTTTTCTTTAACGAAAATACCGAAATCACTTTCCAAATTCATAACTTTGGGAAGTGATTTTCTTTTTTTATGATTGATAAGTTTCTGGAATACCTACAAACCGAACGTCGCTATTCCGCACATACCGTTACCAGTTACCGGAAAGATCTCGGTGATTTCCTGGATTTTATAAAAGAAACGGAAGGACACGAAAATCCTGCGAAAGCGGACAAAAAAGTGGTTCGCAATTTTATGGTCAGGCTGAGCGAAAGCCGTTTTACCAAAAGAAGCATCAACCGTAAGCTTTCTTCTCTCCGCAGCTTTTATCTTTTTCTTCTGAAAGTGGGTGAAGTTGAAGTATCACCGATGGAAACCATACAATCCCTGAAATTTTACCCTGAAAAACAAACTCCTTTTTCAAAAGACGAAATGCTGAAAGTCGAAGAAATTCTCGAAAACGAAAACGGCGTTCTGCAAAAGCTCATCATCGAAACCCTTTACCAAACCGGAATGCGTAAAGCGGAACTCTGCAATCTTCTTCTGAAAAATGTGGATTTCAGCGAGAGCCAGATAAAAATCAACGGAAAAGGCAATAAAGAAAGAATTATTCCCGTTTCTCCGAAACTGATGCTGGATTTTCAGGATTATCTGGAAGAAAGAGATTCCGCACTGCCTTCCTGCGAATATTTTTTTGTAAGCAGAAAAGGGAAGAAACTCAATGAGAAATTTGTGTATTCGGTAGTTAATTCCTACCTTAGTCAGGTAAGTTCAAAGAAGAAAAAAAGCCCTCATATTCTCCGGCACACGTTTGCAACGCACCTTCTGGAAAACGGGGCGGAAATTTCCAAAGTGAAAAAGATATTAGGACATTCCAGCCTTGCAAGCACGCAGGTTTATACGAATGCCAATATAGAACAGCTAAAAAAAATAATCAATACCGCTCATCCGAGAGCTATCAGAAAAGAAGAAGAATGAAGTGTTAGAAAGCTTCAAATGTTTAATGATTAAATCCTTATCTTATGAAAATTACAGTTCAGTCAATCGGTTTGACTCCACACGCACCTCTTGAAGATTACCTCAACAAAAAAATAAGCAAATTAGATACTTTTTATGACAAAATTATAGAATGTCAGGTTTTCCTGAAAGTGGAAAATTCTTCGGCAAAAGAAAACAAAACTGCAGAAATAAAACTGGTGGTTCCCGGCGATGATATCGTGGTAAAGAAAACCTCAGCAAGCTTTGAGGAAAGTCTTGACCAATGTGCGGATGCCGCTAAAAAACTACTAATCAAGAAGAAAGAGACAGCCTGATAAAAAAAGTGAAAATTTTTTAAGTAAATATTTGTAGATTTCAAAAAAACAATGCTATATTTGCACTCGCAAAAAGGGAGAACCTTTAGCAGTGACAGCGTTCTTTTTGAAATCTATTTGCCTCCTTAGCTCAGTTGGCCAGAGCACGTGATTTGTAATCTCGGGGTCGTGGGTTCGAATCCCTCAGGAGGCTCATTTTATAAAATTGGGGAGATTCCAGAGTGGCTAAATGGGACTGACTGTAACTCAGTTGCTTCGGCTTCGTAGGTTCGAATCCTGCTCTCCCCACATTTTATAGAAAATAAATTTGCGGAATTTAAAAGTTTTATTAAATTTGCAAACTCAATTACCAACATCCTTTACAGGTAATCAAAATGCGGAAGTAGCTCAGTTGGTAGAGCGTCAGCCTTCCAAGCTGAATGTCGCGGGTTCGACCCCCGTCTTCCGCTCCAGAAAATCACACCAACACAATTTTGGCTGTGATTTTTTTTTAAGCCGACGTAGCTCAGGGGTAGAGCGTTTCCTTGGTAAGGAAGAGGTCGTGAGTTCAAATCTCATCGTTGGCTCTGAAAAATCTCCCGGTTTGGGAGATTTTTTTGTTTATAAAACCGATGCATTCATCATCCAATCGGGAATTCAAAAAAAATCCTCTCAAATTGTTTGAGAGGATTTTTCAGTTTTATTCAAAACTGTTATTTCACCAGAATTTTTTTGGTTAAAATCTGTTTTCCGTTTTCTTTGGAAACTTTCACCACATATACTCCGGAAACAGGATTATTCAGCTCAATTCTCTGCTCGGAATTTCCTGTATTATTATATGTCTGACTTTGAACCAGACTTCCTGCGGTGTTGTACACCTGTACTTTCACATTTCCTTTGGATTCGTTATTCAATCTTACATTGATGAAATTTTCGGTAACATTCGTAGGATAAATTTCATTTTGTGCAAAAACCGGAACTGATTTTTTACCTTTCAGAAGATAAGAGCTTGCCAGATCGTAAACCGGCATATTCAGTTTTGAGCTCAATGGCTCTGCCTGAAATTTTTCCAGATCCACGGTGTAGAAATTTCCTCCTTTCGCACTTGCCACCACAATATTTCCTTCGGAATCTACGGCTGCTCCGTTCAGTGAATAGTTTTCCGGAAGTCCGTTTATTTTTCCGATAAATTCCGCATTCAAAGTACTGGCGGAAACTTTAAACACATTTCCGGAAGCCGAAAACAGGTAAAAATTATTGTCAGAATCCGCGATCATATCTCCGCCGAATCCGATGTTCATTATTTTCAGGGAATTTTTTCCGTTTTTGGCATCGTCTTTTATCTCACCCAAATCCACGACTGAATATTTTCCGTTTTCATTGGAAATCTTCAAAAACTGCGAACCGGAATTGGAAACCGCATACACATTTCCGTCAGCTCCTGTTGCCATTCTTGTAAACTGTGAGCCGAGATTGCAGGCAGTATTTTTAGCAGCGTTATTTTCCAGCAGAGTGATTTCTTTGGTCTTCATATCCAAAGCATAAATATTGGTGGAGTACAAAGGCATATAAATCAGATGATTTTTGCTGTCAACCGCCAATGCAGTCATAGAAACAGACTGTGCGTTGTTATAGGATTTTTTATCCTCGGAAACAGGCTTGTTCAGAACACTCGAAAAAACATTCGGGGTATCGTTTGAAGTGAGATATGTAGCTCCGGAAATTCCGTTTCTGGTATCTACGGAACGGAAATCCTGAAAAGTAATCGTTTGTGTACTTTTTCCTGTAAGCGCAAAAATATCATTCTGTGCAAAGGAAGAAACGCTGAAAGCGAGCATTGCTAAAGTAAATAGAGATTTTTTCATATTCTTATTTTTTAGGATTAGATCTTTGTTTTTGGTGATACTAAATTAGTATTTTTTTGTAAGTACCCCACAAAAAATATAATAATTTTTTTGCCTCATTTTTACTTTTGCCTTGAAACAAAAGTAACAAAAATTGCCTCTTATTTTTATTGTTTTCATAGGAATCGGCGAATCTTCGATTTCAAGACGGGATTTTTTTGCTAAAAAATTAAAATTTCTTTTAAGAAAATTTCCAAGCTCGGGCGAAAACAAGATTCGTTGTCTTAATAAAAATTTCGCCGCCACTCAAACACTGGAAATTTTTAGGTCGTTATAATTAAGAAAAATGAGGATGAAAGAAATTTTAATTTTTGCTTCCTATTTTTTTTAATGGAATCGGCGAACCTCGCCTTTGGCAGGTTTCTTAACGCAAAAAACTCCTAAGTCGAAAATTAAACTGTATTATTTTTTTAAACAAATGCGGAATATTTTTATAAAAAAACCTTCCGGATTCAAAATCCGAAAGGTTCATTCATATCGTAATAAACTAAAATTTTAATTCAGAACATACGTTGTTCCGTCACGACCATCTTTCAGTTCAATACCCTGTTCAAGAAGCTTATCCCGAATCTGGTCTGAAAGCTCAAAATTTTTGGATTTTCTCGCCTGATTTCTCAGTTCAATTAAAACCTGCAAAGTCTGGTCGAGTTTTTCATTATTGTTTTCCTCAATATTTTGCAGCCCGAGAACGTCATATACAAAAGCGTTCATCATAGTTCTCAGTTCTTCCAAATCTTCTGCGGAGATACTTTCTTTTCCGTCTTTTAAAGCAAAAATAAATTTCACGGCTTCAAACAAATGCGAAATCAAAATCGGGGAATTGAAATCGTCGAGCAAAGCATCGTAGCATTTTTGCTTCCAATCGGATAAATTAAATCCGTTTTCAGCTTTTGGCTCTCCGCCTTCAGCCGATTGCTGATTGCCGATTGCTGATAGCAATTTCATCGCTTCCATCAACCTCTGAAACCCTTTTTCCGCCGCTATCATCGCATCATTGGAAATATCCAGAACACTTCTGTAATGCGCCTGCATAAAGCAGAAACGAACGACTGCCGGATGAAACGGTTTTTCAAAAAAAGTATTCTCGCCGGAAACCAGTTCCATTGGAAGAATATAATTTCCCGTGGATTTGCTCATTCTCTGTCCGTTCATTGTAAGCATATTGGCGTGCATCCAGTAATTCACCGGAGCAGTTCCATTGCAGGCTTTTCCCTGTGCTACTTCACATTCGTGGTGCGGAAATTTCAAATCCAGTCCGCCTCCGTGAATATCGAAATTATCGCCCAAATATTTGGTACTCATCGCCGTACATTCGAGATGCCAACCCGGGAATCCTTCTCCCCAAGGCGAATTCCAACGCATAATGTGTGCAGGAGATGCTTTTTTCCAAAGAGCGAAATCCTGCGGATTTTTCTTTTCGTTTTGTCCGTCCAAATCTCTTGTGTTAGCAAATAATTCTTCGATATTTCTTCGGGAAAGCTCCCCGTAATTGAGTCCGCGTTTGTTGTATTCCAGAACATCGAAATATACAGAGCCGTTGCTTTCGTAAGCAAAACCGTCATTGATTAATTTCTGTGCAAGTTCGATCTGCTCCAGAATATGTCCGGTTGCTGTCGGTTCGATTGTCGGCGGAAGAAGATTAAAGGTTTCCAGAACTTTGTGAAAATCTACGGTATATTTCTGCACGATTTCCATTGGTTCGAGCTTTTCAAGGCGGGACTGCTTCACGAAACGGTCGTTATTGATATCGCCGTCATCGGTCAAATGTCCCGCATCAGTAATATTCCGCACATAACGGACTTTATAACCGAGAAAAGTCAATGTTCTGTAAATAAAATCGAAAGACATAAACGTTCGCACATTTCCCAAATGCACATTGCTGTAAACGGTTGGTCCGCAAACGTACATTCCGACATTGTTTTCCAAAATCGGTTTGAATAGTTCTTTTTCGCCTGAAAGCGAGTTGTATATTTTTAGATTCATTGTTTAAATATTGAGGTTGAGGTAAAGATAAAGGTAAAAATCAAGATGATCTAACAACAAATAATTGTTGTCAGGAAAATTTTATCTGAAACTTTTTTGAATTTTATCACTCCTTAAATTAATTTTAAATGATGATTCATATGAACGATATAATCATCAATAATATACTTCAATGTATGAAATTCCGGTTCTGTTTTTGTCATTTCACAATAATTGTCGAGAACCTCATCCGGAATATTTTCCACTACACTCACTATCTGAAAGTTGAGCAATTTCCACAGATTTATAATATCCTGATGAAAAATATTCTGATAATTCTGAGCCTTTACCCAAAAATCCTGATCATAAACTATATTTTCTTTTTCCTTATATTGAGTAATAATAAACCTCCTGATATTGGTAAGCGCACTATCGCAGAGATGTCCCAGAATTTCCTTTTTTGACCATTTGTTTTCAAAAAGTTTTGCATTCCATTCTTTTTCAGAAATCATTTCAAATCTCTGAATCTGTTCTTCAATAATATCTCTTAAAATCTGATAATCCATATCTAATCAAATTTCGCGTGGCTTCCCACATAATGCAGAAATTCCTGCCGTGTAATAGGATTGGTGCGGAAAATTCCGCTGAGTTCCGCTGTAATGGTGGAACTTGCCGTGTCTTTTATTCCGCGGCAATTCACGCAAAGATGTTTTGCATCAATGATACAGGCAACGTCTTTTGTTCCGAGTGCTTCTTTCAGCGCATCGACAATCTGCATTGTAAGTCGTTCCTGAACCTGCGGACGTTTTGCATAATAATCCACAATCCGGTTGATTTTCGACAAACCGATGACTTCCCCGTTGGAAATATACGCAACGTGCGCTTTCCCGATAATCGGCAGAAAATGATGCTCACAAAATGAATAAACGGTAATATCTTTTTCCACAAGCATTTGTCTGTACTTGTATTTATTGGAAAACGTGGAAATTCCCGGTTTGTTCTCGGGAAGAAGTCCGCCGAAAATTTCGTTCACATACATTTTTGCGACACGCTTCGGGGAATCTTTTAAAGAATCGTCGGTCATATCCAAACCTAATGTCTGCATAATTTCAGCGAAAAGCTTTTCGATTTTTTCGATTTTTTCCTGCGGTTTCAGCTCGAATGCGTCGGGACGAATCGGGGTGTGTTCTTTTCCTGTGAAAATATCGTCGTCATTATCAATAAAACTGCTCATATTCTATTTTAAACTCCACAAAATTAAGGAATAATTTTCAGGTTGAGGCAAAGCAAAGGTAAAGGTCGAGAAAAATAGACATCACGGATTTTGAAAACCCGTGATGATCAGAATAGTTATATTTTTTTCTTTATTATTTTATCTTCCTCCGTTTCCGCTGAAAGTGAACGTCGCCGTTAGTCCTGCCCTGATCGTGGAAAGCGGGAATGCAGTGGAAATTTTATATTTCGTAAGCAGCTGATCATAGAAGAATTTAAGGTTGAAGTTCTCCGACATATCATAATCTGCGGAAAGCTTAATGCTCATCATATTCTGTCCGCCTGTAACCTGAGAATCATTTTGCAGGATATTGGTAATTCTGGTCTGGCTGTCACGAAGCGAGAAATCTCCGCGGATATTCAGATCGCTTTTTATGGTTTTTGTTTTTCCTTTGAAGCTTACTTTCATCGGAAGATCTTTGATGATGTATCCGAAACCTACGATATATTCTTTGCCGATATCTTCGGTCAGCGTCTGGTTTACGAGTCCGAGAATAAACGCTCTGTCGCGGTTGTACTGAACACGGAACTGCATATTATTCCGCATCGTAACATCTACTCCAACCAAAGGCGCAAATGCTTCTACATAACCAACCTGCGAGAATGTATACGGATTGATTTTGCTTCCGAGCGGAAGTTGGGTAACAGGGTCAACGCCTTGATAAAAACCGTTCGGATCATTATAATAATCAATATTGCTTTGGATTCCGGTTGTCGTATAAGTGGAAGTATAGGCGTGAAGAATATCAAATTTCGAGAAATAATTGTTCACGATCGGGATGTTCTTCAATCCGGAATAGGTAACTCTCCAGTTCGGAAGCGGGAATCCTGATTTTTTAGGATCTCCCATTTCTTTCGGCGATTTTCCTTCCAATGCAGCCTGAAACGCCGGAATCGAAATATAAGCATTATCCATTCCGTATCCTTTCACAAAACCATCTGCATCAGGAACACCATTTCTCTGAGACAACATTTTAGCATTTGCCACCATATTGTCATAGATGGTTTTTCCATCGGTAAACGCGGTATTGAATGTCCACGATGTTCTGGAATAGGTAATATAATCGTTTCCGAATGAGAACTGGAATCCATCTTTCCCTGAATCCGCATCTACATTATAGCCTGCCTGAGAATAATTCCGGTTTAAATTTTTCAGGATATTCAGATCAATCCGTAAATCGTTGATCGGCATAATCTGAAGATTAGCGGTAAGATTCTGGTTGGTCATTTGTGTATAAGGATCCGTCATATATTCGGACGGAGAAATCCAGCCTCTTTCAATAATCGTTCTTCTGATATCTGCCTGCGAACCGAGCAGGAATCCGAAAGTAGGACCGCCTAAAGTTTGCCCGTAACCGTACCAGTTCGGTGCGGAAAGCAATCCCGGAAGCACTGTTCCGTTGTTTTCGTTATACGATACGTCCAGCTGTTTGATGGAAGTCAAAGCATACGCAACAGCCTGAAGCGGTTTCAGCTTGTTTTTGAATTTATAGGATTTGAAAGATTTCTTTTTGTTCTTTTTCGCCCAAACCGCAGTATAAGCATTGTTCAGGGAATCGATTTCCTGCCTGCGTTTCTGCATTGTGGAATCAATCTTTTTGAAATATTTAAACTTACTGAAAAACTTCGGCATATCTACAGTGGAAGTGGCAACAATATTATTGGTATTCTGTCCGATGCTTCCCAAACTTTCGGATCTTCCGTTATCCGGATTGATAAACTGCGTCATTGCTGTACTTCGTGCATTCCAGTTGTAGGTAAATCCGTAACCGATCTCCGCATTAATGAAATCAAGATAAGGCATATATTCAAAAGGAAACCTGTAGCTCAGCTGAACCTTGTGATTATACAATACCGGTCTTCCTGCACGGAACGGATCCTGGAAAATAGAAGAGGTATTCATATTTGCCACACTCATCTGATCATTCAGTGTACGCATTGCGGAATTGATTTCCATTTTCAGGGATTTTGTAAAATTAAATCCGAGCGCATACTGCCATCCGAAATAGAAATTCCTGTTTTTGATGACATCAAAATCCAGTGCATTTGCACCTGTAAGAATGGCTTCGATGTTTCTGAACTGCATTTCGTTATAATTCCTGTCGAGTTCCGTTCTGAAAGAGATCCTTGTTGGGATCGGATTGAAATTCACTTCCTTCACCCATCTCAGATATTTATAAGATTTCGCTGTATCGCTCACCAATTTGTTGAACGGACGAACCACCCAAGGTTTGAAGGAATAATTATAGTCGATGTATCCGCGAAGGTATTGTCTGTAATTTTTCGTGGTATACACATCACGGTAATAATCATCGTTGTAAACCGTGGTTACCGAAACGTTTTCTATATTATAGAACTTCGGTTTTTTAGTGGCATTCACCCTTTCTTTCCGCATATTCACAACGCCGATGCTTCTTTGCTGCGTGTAGGTTCTCGCTACTTTTTTCAGCTGCTCTTTATTTGGAGACTGGCTGAATTCCACATCATTGTCGATCGGGTTGTATTTCGGATCTTCAATGGTTTGGGAATAGGAATAATTTACAGGAATTTTCACGCCTGATTTTTCCGGAAGGAATTTGTCTATATTTATCGCAGCGTTAACTCCGAAAGCAGATTGTGCACTTTGGGCTCTTTCTGAAGGACGCTGGGTTATTGTTCCGAATCCTACGGAAGAATAAGACGCGCTTGCATTAACATTCGCAAAATCGCCAAGGTTGAAGCTCATACTTGCATTTCCCGCATAACCGCCATCGTTTTCAATTCCGGAAAGACGCATTTCGTTCACCCAAAGTACGAGATCTTTGAAATCGTTATTCACATTCCGGACTCCGATCATAATGGTGGTTACGTTCCCTAAACTTGGGCGACCTTTGACGTAAATCTTTTTATTATCATCCCCGAATTCAGTATACTGGTATCGTTTGTTGTAAAGATCACTTCCTATCTGATCTCTTGCCAGCTTAGCATTTACAAAATTCTGAATTTCAAGGTCTACATTATTTTCCACAGGCCAGATTTCCAGCGGAGATATCGCATTGTTTGCTGTATATTTTAATGAAGCTTCGTATTCATAATAGTTATCGGTAGCATCATTTCCGAAACGGATGAAGAATTTAGCGCCATCTTTACCATATTCCGAGCTGGTAAGGTTTTTCAGATCTTCTGCGTGGACAAAAAGCTTAAGATTCTTAAATCTCCTCATATCCAGCGTTGTATTTTTGAAAACTCCTTTCGCCGAATTATTCAGGTTGGTGGTTTTCATATAAAGTGAAGCTTCATTTTGTCTCTGTGCTCCAGAATTTCCGCTCAGCACTTGTCTGTCGATTCCCGGAGGAAGCACATAAGGCGGTTTGTTCAGTGCGTTTTCTTCCAAATTGATGCTTCCTACGAAGAAATCTTCTTCGGAAGTCGGCGTATACGCAGTTCCTTCGTCTTCACCGGTTCCGGTTACGGCTATTTTATTGGTATATTGTCTCCAGTCGGAACGCACCAGATCGAATGTTCCGAAACGCAGGGTTGAAGTTTCATCAAAACCTGTTAATAATAATCTTGCGAAACGAACATTGTTCAGAATGGAAGCATCTGCATTTCCACCAACATCCTTGGGATCATAATTCGTAACCGGAATTCTGAAAAGATACCATTTGTTGGAAGAAGTCTGCCCGTTCTGGAACTTCACCGGAACTTCTTTTTCATCCACGATAAAGTTTTCTCCCAGAACCATATTATTAAGATCAATGGTATATTGGTTATAATCTTCATTCTGATCGAGGTTGTAATCCCTGTTCACATCTTCCGCATCGGGTGTTTGGGTAGCGACTTCCAGCGTATTGCTTGCGGAATTTCCCTGTGGATTTCTGAAATAACGATAACGATTCGCCACCGAAGAAGCCAGATCTCCCTGAAACTTATCCGAAAGATAAAACACAAAATCATCTGCTGCCGGATCTTCTTCATTGGTTACCGGATTGATAAAGCTGGTTCCGAATTTTGCCGCTTCTGCCGCGTTATCCAAACCGTCGTATCCCAGATCCTGAGCGGTTCTTTCTTCATTTTCCGTAGAGAATGCATATAAAACCGGGAACTGGTTCGGCTGAACTCCCCAATTGGATTCTGTGGTCTTTGCCGGAACATTCGGAGTAGGCAAACCATTTTCATACATCAGTTTTCCGTCTTTCAGCACATCTTCGGAAACGTTTCCTAACTGAAGCAATAATTTAGGATTTGTTCCCAAAGTATTTCCATCAGCACGAGGATCCATCATCCAGAATTCCACATACTCAATATTGGAATTGGTAAAATTGGTTACGGAAATCGGACGCATCAAACCTGCCCATCTGTCCTGTGTAGTTTCAGTATTCGGATTTACGTTGTATGGTCCTCTTTCGGTTGGATAATAGGTAATATCAAAAGTATTGGTATAGGTTTGTTCACCTGCAACAAAATCCCTGTTGTTGAATAATTCCGATGTCTGCACTCTTCTGGAAGCGTGGTTGGAAAGCGCTTGTGCATTGATTCCGTTCGGTGCTTTTCCTCCGACACCGTAGAATCTCGGGTCGATATTATACCAGGAAAGCAATCCTCTCCCGTTTCCGTAGGAAAGGTCATCATTATTTCCTGACGTTGAAAATACGGGATCATACGGATTGTGCTCCGGTTTTGAGGCGAGACTCCACATCGCAGGTTCCTTCAAAGAAATTTTAGAAGTAGTCTGCTCAAAATCATCAATATAAGACTGATCACCGATTCCGCTGTTCATTCCCGGAATCAGGTATGCTGCTTCCGCCATAAAGTTCAGATTGGACGGGGCTTCCGTTTTTACAAACGGAATTTTGTTTGTAATTCTGGTAAGGAAAGGCAGCTCATTATTATACATTACGTTGAAGCCTGCCATTGTATTGTTCACGGCTTCCTGCCCGTAATTAACCTTTTGGGTAAGCGGTGTTTCCGCGTAGTTCACAACTGTTGCTCCTACCGTTAAATGCTCATTGAATTTTCTTTCGAGGTTCAAACCTAAAAACCGCTTTCTCTGCGTATTGAAAGTAAGCTGATTTTCCAGTGAAATATTAATCGCCTGTCCCGATTGCTTCACCGCTTCATTAATAATGTTCACTGTTCCGAGCATATAATCCACAGTATAATCAATACCTTCTGTAAGCTGAACACCGTTTGCTGTAACTTTCACCGAACCTTGCGGAACGTTGATCGCACCGAGTGAAATTCCCGAACCTTGCGCTCCTTTATATCTTCCTTCCAAAGTATATCGCTGTGCCATATTGCTTTGCGAAGCTGTTTGTTTCTGCTGTGTATATAAATCTTCGAAAACAAACTGAGAAGGCATACCCGGAAGATTTTTAAGGTAGCTTCCGAACGGCTGTGTTTTTGTAAAGATCACTTTTCCGTTTTCAGGATCTACGGTAATTCCGCTTACAAAATCGAAAATTCCGTCTCCGGTTACACCGCCTTCTTCCTGTAGGTCGTTATTCATATTCAGGCGGTCCCAGTTCAGCAACTTGATCAAAGGCTGATCCTGATAAGGTGAATTCGGGAGGTAATTTACTTTCCCGCTCTGCGCATCACGATAATTGACATTCAGAATAAAATTTTCCTGACTGATCTGCATTGTGTTTAAAGAATAAATATTCTTCATCATCAGATCCCAAGCATAAGATCCCGGAATTGTTTTAACGTTGGATTTCAACATCTTAACAATCAGCACCGGGCTTTCTTCTGAAAATTCCCCGACTTTATACACCTTATTATCACCTGTAACGGTATAAGAATAAGCAACTGCCAATAATTGCTTATCATCCAGTCTTTGATTTAATGAAAGATACCCGAGCTGCGGATTAAATGAAAATTCTGATGCAGATAAACGTCTTGCTTTTCTGTTATAAATAAAATCTTCTGCATTTTGGTCGTAATTGATCGTAGATCCGTTTGGAGCAGGCATAGAAGCACCATTGATCAGATTTAGCGTTTGATTCGGATCACGAATGCCCTGTCCTAAATTTACAACCGCCTGATAAATTCCGCTCTGTGAATTATCAGGATATCCCGAAGCTCCTTCTCCCAAATCCCGGATTCCGAGAATACTTTTCTGCTCCTGAAGATTTCCGGAACCCTGATCCAAAATCCACGCTTCAATTCTGGTAATATTAATACGGGAAAGAATCTGCGGATATCTCTGCAAAGCACCATCATAATCATTCAGGAAGTAATGTCCGAGGAAATAGTGCTGATTATCTTCGTAATCAAAAGCATTTACCTTAAAAGTATTCATCACACCGCCGCCTTGCGCCACAATAGTTCTGGCTTCACCCTGCTGCTGCGAGAATACAAAAGTTCCGTACGTTTTCCCAAGCTGAAATTCTGTTTTTAATCCGAACAAAGATTCCGAACCGCGGATTAAGCTCGTAGAAAGCGGCATATTCACATTCCCGAATTCCACTCTTTTAATGATCTTATCTTCTCCGCCGGTTGTTTTGTCCGTCAATCCTTTGGTTTGCAAATCTTTCCACGTTCCTTTTGCCTGCCATACAAGATTCATCCTGTTTTCAAAAGCAAAGCCGCTTTGCGTGTCATAGTTGGCTTTCAGCTGAAGGTTTTCACCTACTTTCCCCAGCAATCCGAGCTGGATTCTCTGCTGGATATTGATGGCGAAATTGGTTCTGTTCTGCGGAAGGATCAGCGGATTATCTATTTTCTGGTATAAACCGCCAATATCAAATGACGCAAAACCCTGTGGAATTAATTCGATTTTATTTCCACCGAAAATCGATTCAAAAAGTTTGTTTTTAATGGTAACACTCGGCAGAAGTCCTTTTTTCTTCGCTTCCTGATCCACCAGATATTCGCTTGCCAGACCATTTGCTTTTTCTTTGTAATAAGAGCTTAAAGCATTCGACATTGTGTAGCGGTAATATTCTTCAGAAGTCATTGCAACAGGTTCGCCCACCACAAGATTTCCGATTTTCGGATATACGTAATACATCCCGGAATTCACATCATAATATCCTTCGTAGTGAATGGGATCCGGCAATGTATAATCCTGCCGTATGCTGATGCTGTCCATTGGTTTCTCCTGTGCGGATAATGATCCCGAAAACAGGAAGCAGCTGAATATAAAGAATAAAAAAGTATATTTAAAGAAAGTCGTTTTAGCCAAAATGTTAAATATTTTTTAAAATTTGTTTCACCAGTTCTTCCACGGGAATATCCGGATTTTGCTTCATAATCGAGGAGGCGATTTTCTCGCTTATCTTTCTGGAAATCCCCAAAACTTCTAAAGCAGATAACGCCTCATCTTTGATTTTATTATCTGGAATCACAGAATTTTCGTCATCCGCAATACCGAATTTCTGGACTTTATCCCGAAGATCGACAATAATTCTTTCCGCGGTTTTCGTCCCGATTCCTTTCACTTTCTGAAGCAGCCCTGAATTTCTGGAAAGTACCGCAGAACTGATCTCCGCATTGCTTAAAGAAGACAGCATAATCAGCGCGGAAGCAGGTCCTACTCCGTTAACACTTATTAACAGATTGAACATTTCTTTTTCTAAAAAAGTACTGAACCCGAAAAGAAGATGCGCATCTTCCCGGATAATCTCCTGGGTATAAATAAAAGTTTCTTTTCCTAAAGAAAGCTTTTCGCTGGTCTGCAGGCTGATTCCCAGATAATAACCTACACCGCTCACTTCCACGACCGTGTGCGTGGGTGTAAGCTCCTGAACGATTCCTTTTAATGAGTAAATCATTTGTATTTTAAAAGCCTCAAAGATAATAATTTGAAACAGAATTTGAAAAAATCATTCAATTTGTTAAAATTAAAATTTTCAACATCAGTTTCAAAACAATAAAAAACATATTTAATAATTTGATTATCAACATATAAGCTCAATATCCTGTTTTGAAAAAATATTTACTTTCAAACGGATTTCAAATTAAAATCGCTAAATTTGGCGGCACTTAATATATTATACTTTATGAAATTATATTTCAACATTAATTTTCATACAAAATTCGGAGAGAAATTACAGATTCTGGTATCCGAAAACGGGCAGGAATCCATTGCTCATCCTATGGAATACACCGACAACGGAAACTGGAAAGCCGAAGTGGATTTTTTCTCAAAAAATATCAGCTATCAATATCAGCTTCTTTCTTCCGAAGGGAATATTCTTGATGAAGAATTTGCACAGCACAAGTTGGATTTTCCGCATAATTATAAGGAGTTTCAGATTTTCGATGTCTGGAATATGAAGAATTTTCCGGAAAATTACCTTACCAATAAAATCCTGAAAAACAAGCTCCGCGGCTTCAAGCCGGAAAAAGTTTCCGTTCTGAAAAAGCACACTCATCTTTTCCGTCTCGAAGCACCGATCTATCATCCTGACTGGCGCATCGTAATACTCGGAAATACGCAATCTCTCGGAAACTGGGAACACCTGAAAACCGTTCCGATGGCACAAACCGATTTCGGAATCTGGGAAGCAGTCGTGGAAATTCCGGAAAACCACCACATCCAATACAAATACGGAATTATGGATATGAATTCCGGAAACATTATCGATGTAGAATACGGCACAAACCGTTTCGCACTGCCGAATACCGATAAAAATATTCTGCAGATCAAAGCCGATCATTTTTTCCGGTACAAATCTTTTGAGCTGTATCACGCTGCGGGAGTTGCCGTTCCCGTTTTTTCGCTGCGAAGTGAAAACGGTTTCGGAGTCGGGGAATTTCCGGATCTGAAAAATCTCGCGGATTGGGCAAAAGAAACCAATCTCGGAATTATCCAGATTCTTCCGATTAACGATACTACTGCAAATTATACCTGGACAGATTCTTATCCCTACGCTGCGATTTCGGTGTATGCGCTTCATCCGCAATATCTTTCCATCGACAATATGGAGTTTAAGCTTTCGGAAAAATCAAAGAAAAAATATCTGGCGGAAAAATCTGAGTTGAATTCCCTCGAACTCATCGATTATGAAAAAATGATCTCCGGAAAATGGAAATACGCCTCCGAAATTTTTAATGAAAATAAAGACGCGATTCTGAAAGACCGGAATTTCAAAAAATTCATCAAGGATAATGAAGAATGGCTTCTTCCCTACTCCGCTTTCTGTGTTCAGAGGGACAAATATAAAACCCCGAATTTCAACGACTGGAAAACGCATAAAAAATATATTGCCGGAAAAGTAGCACCTTTCTTTTCACCAAAAAGCAAGGATTACGAAAAAGCAATGCTGAATGCGTGGATTCAGCATCAATTACATTTACAATTAAAAGATGCGATTGATTATACCCACGATTTGGGAATTTCCGTAAAAGGCGATCTTCCGATCGGAATTTACCGCTATTCCGTAGAAGCGTGGACAGAGCCGGAACTCTTCGGAATGGATTTTCAGGCAGGAGCACCACCGGATCAGTTTACGGATTTGGGACAAAACTGGGGATTCCCGACCTATAACTGGGAAGCGATGAAAGCCGATGGTTATCAATGGTGGAAAAACCGCTTCAAAGCGTTGGAGCAGTATTTCGATGCAATGCGTATCGACCATATTCTTGGATTTTTCAGGATCTGGAGAATGCCGATTTCCGCGACTCAGGGAATTTTAGGATATTTTTATCCCGCGGTTCCGGTAACTCCGGAAGAATTTCAGTCTAAAAATATTCCGTTCAGCTACGACCGTTACTGCAAGCCTTTCATCAACAACCAGATTTTGTGGAACTATTTCGGGGATCAGAAAGACGTGATTCATAATGAATTTATGAACAATCATTTCGACGGAACATATTCCTTTAAAGAAGAATTCAACACTCAAAGAAAACTGAGAGATCATTTTGATAAAAATCCTCACGAATGGGCAGAAGAAAAGCTGATTTCGCTTTGCGCCAATGTTCTTTTCCTCGAAGAAGACCGCAACGGAACAACGGTTTTTCATCCCCGATTCAATATTAATAAAACCGATTCTTACCAATATCTTCCTGATTGGGAAAAGAAAGCGCTGTACGATTTGTACGTGAATTATTTCTTTGAAAGACAGGACGGACTCTGGTACGAAAGCGCAATGGAAAAGCTTCCGGTAATCCTCAATTCCACAGAAATGCTGATTTGCGGTGAAGATTTAGGTCTGGTTCCGGAGTGCGTTCCTTTGGTAATGGACAGGCTCGCCATTACCGCATTGAAAATACAGAGAATGCCTTCGGAAAATATCCTCTGGTACGATCCGAAAAATGCAGGTTATCTGAATGTGGTTACCGCGTCTTCGCACGACAGTTCCACGCTTCGTCAATGGTGGCAGGAAAACCGGGAATTTACGCAAAAATATTTCAATGAGCAGCTTCATCAGCACGGAACTGCGCCTTGGGAACTTCATCCGCAGCTTGCCGAAATTATTATGAAACAACATCTGTACAACGAAGCAATGCTGGTAATTTTCCCGATTCAGGAATTTTTAGCAACCGATTATCATCTTACAAATCCGAAAACGGATAACGAAAGAATAAACGATCCGGCAGTTTTCCCGCATTACTGGCGATACAGAATGCACCTGAATCTGGAAAATCTGAAATCCGAAAAAGATTTCAATTCTAAAATTTCGAGCTGGATAAAGGATTCGGGAAGAGCGTGATGAGGATGAGGTAAAGGTTGAGATGAAGCTGACTTTTCAGGATTTTATAATATAAGTCCGTGGATTTTTGATCTGCGGATTTTTTTGTTTGCTTATGCAATATTTTATTTCGTGAAATTAATATAGAAAACAGAATCATTGCGTATTATTGTTAATAATTCGGAATTCTTTTCTTTTACTAAGCTATCGCCAATTCTTATTTTATAATAGGATTCGTCTCTGATATTCAATTTCTCTCCATTCTTCATTTGTATAGTTCCTGTTCCGTGATTGCCGTAATCTCTAGAAGTTTTTATAACAACAGATTTAACGCCAATATTTTCAACAGGATTTCGCAGTTTAAAATATACGAAAGCGAAAAAAATGACAAGAACAACTACAATGATGATATTATTAAAAAGCTTCTTTTTCATTTTATAAGAATATAAGTTTATGCTTGATAAACTTGTTCAGTAAATATATTAAAAATAAAATTTCACTTTTAACAAACCCGATGTCGCGGATTTGTAATCCGTGACCATTCTACTTTTCAAATCCTATGATTATCCCAACCCATAAAAACCACTTCAATATCCAGCGCACTATCCAAATCCGCATAATTTCTCGCGCTGCTAAAGTAATAATTCTCAGGTTCTGTTACTATTTTTTCTTTTACGGGATTTTCGTGGATATATTTTATTTTTTCTTTTATCCACCGGTTTGAGAACACTTCTTCTGCGTGATAGCCGTCCTGCCACACTTTATAAGATTGTTCCCTCGTTAAATGTTCGCAGGATTTCCTGAAAAACTCCAACATCCATTCTCTTCTGCTTTCAGGTTCAGATATCATCGTTTCAATAATTTTCTTGGAAGTGAATTTTTTAAAATCTCTCATTATTTCCGACATAAGAAAATTCCCGTCCGCTCTGCAAAATAAATGCAGATGACTGGGCATCAGACAATAAGCAAAAATTGTAAGACCTTTATGACCCTGGCAATATTTCAGAGAATCTATAATCACCATTTTTTGTGATAATCTCGTGAAAACATCTATCCAACCTACTGTTGTAACAGTAATAAAATACGCTTTATCTATCTCCGTCGCTTTATATCTTGTGGACATTTTTTCTTTTTTTAAAGATATAAATATTACAAATCCGCGACATCGGGTAAGCATTTCGGGATTGCCGTTGATGATATTATTTTCTTCAATGAAAAAAACAGCGTTCCCAACGAGGTTTCCGTAGAAGATTCCGCCGTTCTGGAATAGTATTTCGTGATTTTCCTTTATACATACCAGCAATTTTTTGATCATTACTTTCATAATTGAATGAAGAATAGTCAGTTCCCATAATTGCATTAAAAGCATTTTCAAACATTTTACCTGCTTTTTGTTGCAATGCTCCCATTGAACATGTTACGCAAAAATTATTTTTAACATAATTCAGTAAAATACTTTTTGTTAGGTCTTCCCAACCTCCGCCAGAATAATCTTCTTCAGGGGAAGCAATATACTTATATGCTGCACTTAGTCCGTCTGTAGAAGTTGTGCTATTCCAAAATATATCAATAGAATAATTTACTCCTGAAAATCCTATTAATGCACTTTTAAAAATATTTTGTCCTGTTGCTAACCCATTAAATATACTTCCAACAGCTCCAATTACAGAGTTTTCAATAAATTTTGTTCCATTTACTCCAATACTTTGTATTCCACCTCCAATTGCAGCTCCTGCAAACGCTCCTGCTACTACAGAAGTTCAATTATTTTACCCAATTACTTTTTTTTCAATATATTATTCATTGAGTTCAAATAAAAATACGGCATTTTTTTTCTATCTATTAATGATGTTATGTTTGATAGAAAATGTATTGCATCATCTTTATTCAATAAAATATGCTCTTTTTTATTATTTGAGGATACTTCAATTTCTAAATATTTCACTCCTAATATATTCTTTTCAATTTTGCTATTATTATATACAACATTAATTTTATCCATTAAATGCTTATCTATCTTTTCCTCATATATGAAAACATTAGCTTGATGAGCATCAAAAAGTGAGAACTCTATACATGGATAAGATTTATCTCGTTCACCAATGTAGCAAATCTTTAAAGAATTTATTTCACTTACTTTTTCACTAATACATGAAAATAAAATAGATATTAATATAATAAATATACCTAAATAAGATTTTATTCTCTGTGCTTTCATATTCTTTTATTTTAACCAATTATATAATTTAGTTGCTTTCCGTGTTTCCAAATTCATTAAATTTATGTTAAACCATGATTTGTCAAAGCCATACCAAAGGGTTGTAATCTCATATGCCTGATTATTCCTAATACCTACTAAAGACAATTCTGCTCTCCAATATTGTTTATAAGTTCTAAAAGATCTACTTGGACTATCTGCAAAGTCAAGTGTATATGGACCTCGATTAGACATTAGATTATATTCTTCTTTTGTATAATAATATGGCGAATTATCGTCTTTTGCAGAACCTGTAGGATCATTAAACTTATAATATGAATCTTTGCTATCAAAAAGATTGTCCGCAGAACTATTAGTTCTTATTGTTTGAACAAAATTATAATTACTATATTTCTTCGATATTGCTTTAAATCTTAGATATATTTCAAGTCCACCACTTGTTGCTCTATACTTTTGCACATTCATTATACCAATGTAATCATTGTCTCTATCATAAATTTGAAACGTTGAACCTTCAATATGATTGGGATCATATAATCCAGAGTCCTCATCATTAAAATCAGATGAAATAATATATTTATCTCTGTTCTTACTCAAACTTGTCGAGGTTATCTTATTCCCAAATATATCAATAGAATAATTTACTCCTGAAAATCCTATTAATGCACTTTTAAAAATATTTTGTCCCGTTGCTAACCCATTAAATATACCTCCAACAGCTCCAACTACAGAGTTTTCAATAAATTTTGTTCCATTTACTCCAATACTTTGTATTCCACCTCCAATTGCAGCTCCTGCAAACGCTCCTCCCACCACAGAAGTCCAAGTGTTTTTCCAATCCCATTTTACAGGATTCCAGTTCCCGTTATTAGCCTGAACTCCACTAAAATAGCTTCCTACTAAAGCACCAATCAGCCATCCCCAAAACTCTCCACTTGGATCATTGTACATCATAGGGTTATTCATTACATATCCATACTTGTTGTAGTTTTGTGTATTGGTTGGTTCTTGAATGTTTTCGTCAGCATTTAAGAATCTTCTCAGTAAAGGATCATACAATCTTCCGTTCATATGGATCAATCCTACTTCAGCAAAATGTTCGTGGCTGGTGTAGCCTCTGTCTACAATCAGATTGCCATTTGAAAGATAATCCCTGATCTGGGTTTTATCTGTAACAATAGCGTTGTTTCCAATCTTTAAATGCGTTACATTGCCCCAGGCATCGAAATGGCGTTGTTCTAACTTATTACCTGCTTCGTCTGTAATAGCTAAAATACTTCCAAGATAATCTTTGTGCAGAAATTTAAAAGAACCGCTGCTCTCCGTATAGTTTTTCAAATATACAATATTTGCTTCATACGGCGTACCGCCTATGTAGATCAAATGCTTTTCCTGCCCGGTCTGGTTGTTTCGTATTACTTCGTAACTTCCGTCTTCACTGTAATATTTCGTAAACTTCCCTTCGCTTCCTTCCTCGAAATTCCCTCCGTAAGTTGCTTTCTGGCGCATACTGGTCAGACCGTACTCAAAAGCTACATCGCCTTTCAGACCGTCTATAAATACGGGATCGTTGTTTTCGTTATAGCTGATCTTTTGCAACAGGTCGTTTAAATAATTGTCTTTTCCTGCATCGTTAAGAACCATCCCTGTCGGCTGGTATTTTTTCTGCGTATTGCCAAAAGTAAATGTTCCAACTTGGTCATTCTGCGTAATCCTTCCTTTGTTATCGTACACATTCCTGTCTCCCGAAGGTTTAATGCCGGTAACCGGATCTGTCCAGTTTACCAAACGATTATTGCTGTCATAATCAAAAAATTCGGTAATACTGAAATCTCCGCCTGTAATTCTGCTTTTCAGCTCATTTTTAATGGCATCGAAATTATAATCAACATACAATACAGTATTCCCTGTATTAGCTGATTTGTGGTCTATATAATCCAGAAGTCCATTACTTAAATACCAGTTTTCGATGTTTACTCCTCCTAACCTGGCTTTCTTTACCTGTCCTTTATCATTTACTTCATTCAGCTGCCATAGTATTTTTCCAGTTCCTTTTTCCTTTACACGATACAGCTCGCCGCTCCACGTATCGTATTCGTTCTCAATGCTTACTTTGGTAAGAATGCCGGAAGAGTACAGTTGCTTTTCGTAGGAGGTTACCCGCATTTTATCATCATAGGTAATGCCTTTCTTTAAAAAGTATTTCCCGTTGCTGTCCTCGGATGCGCTCAGCACTCTTCCGTAGCTGTCGTAGGTAATCCCGCTGCTGTACGCTTTTCCCAAAGAAGTGCCGGATTTCCCCGTTATCAGCCCTTTGCTGTTGTAGGTAAAGTTAATGGTCTTATCCGTAGCATTTCCCGAAGTGGTTTTTTCCTTCTGCCTGATCAGCTGTCCTTTGTTGTTGTACTCGTAGGTTTTCTCTCCTTTCGGGCTTTTGGTTTTGGAAATCGCTCCCATAAAGCCATTGTACTGGTATTCATATACGCCATTGGACGGGTCTTCAAATTTGGTTTTGTTTCCCCACGCATCGTAAGTGTTTTTTACAATATTGCCTTCATAGTTGGCTTCCGTATTTTCACCTGCCGCATTGTATGTAAAGGTAATGGTTCCGCCTTTATCATTCGAAGTAATTATATTTCCAATAGCATCCGTAGTTTTAGAGGTAGTTCTCTCGTAACCATTCAGCTCTTTTATGGTAGTGGTTCTTCCTAAAACAGAAGTTTTCACTCTTTTATCGTTAAATGAAATTACTTTAATGTCAGCAGGATATACATTGTCATTGTATTTTATTAGATTCCATCCTTCAACTTTAACATCGGTATCGTATGTAATATTATTGGGCCATAATGGGGGTGTATCACCAGTATAAGGCTCGGATTCACCAATTTTTCTTCCCAATGCATCATAGTTTACTTTTACCGAAACATACTGCCCCTGTCCGAATTTTTTGGCTTTATTAATATAGTTCTGTCCGTATTTATTGGTGTAGGAAATCTTCTGATCTCCGTCCGCACTGTATTCTGTAATTACAGCATCACCGTTGGATTCTTTCTTGTATTCATACGTGGTATATCCCGAAAGGTTCGTTTTGGATTTTAAAATTTTTCCCCATCCGTCATATTCGTTGGTAAGCACCACTCCCAACGGATCAGTCTGCGTAAGCACCTGTCCCCAGTCGTTGTAGGTTATATTGGTAACAAGACCCAGGTTATCTGTTTTTTGAATTACAAACCTTCCTTTACTGTCATACTGTGCAGCGGTAACTATTTTTTCATCAGGTGAAATAGGACCAAAACCGACATAGAATTTTGTGGATTTTTTCTCAGTGATGTTTCCGAATCCGTCATAGCTATATTGCTCCTGAAAACCGCCGCTGTTGTCCCTGTTATAGGTTTTCAGGGTTTTCAGCAGGTTGTTTTCGTAGCTATATTCTTCTTTGGCATTTTTCGTATCGCTATATACCTGCATCTGCTTATTTTTGGAAGCAGGTCTTCCAATATAATAATCTTTTCCTGTTCCAGACGGATTGTGGATATATGTAAGATTCGTGGTGGATATTGCAAAGCCGTTGTTGATATTGGTGGTGGTAGCAGTTGGCAGATAATAAGTATTATCATACTGTATCGTGCTTTCTGTCCGCACATCTTTCATAAAATCTTTGGAAACAGATTTTATGGGAACAGTTGCACTTACTACTTTTGCTTTATCCGACAGCGGAACGGTATTGATATCTACCAAAGCTCCGTTCAGCCGTTTATCGAAACGGTATTCCGTGGATTTAAAGGAAAGCAACTGTGTATTGTTTTCCGAAATATCCGCAGGGAAAATCTGGGACTCATCATTTGTTCTGATACTCCATTCTTTTACGGATACTCCTTCATTCCAAGGGTCAGTTTCGATTCCTGACCATATTTTTGTATCAACTAGGTTATATGAAGACCACGAAGAACTTGCCATTTGTCGAAAACCAATTGTCTTCTTATTGTGTAGGTTTATCATAAGCCCACGATAACGGAAATACTTATTTCTCCCACCTTGATTACCATTTTCAGAAATTTGTGAAACTATATTTGAATTTACTCTCGCTAGTTCCATTAATGGATATTGTTCATTCTTTATTGGCTTATAATAATTTACTACAACTGTGGTTGAGTTATAGTAAATATTTGTTTCTATACCTCCCTCTACAATTTTGTTAATTGATGATCTTTGAAGATTAGAATAATGATTATAACTATTTATTCCCCCAGATTGATTTGAAGTCGGGCGATAAATATGTAAACTATTTTGTCTCAATCCTAAGACCTCTCTATGAATAAATGGTATATTATAATTATTAGTAACCACCTGATTAGAAACGAATTGAATTTTCCCATTCAAATATCCCTGACTTTCACTTACTTTTATTGTAAATGAGGAATTTGCAGAAGAAGATGCAATATTATAGTTGCTACTAAAATTTATAATATCAGACTTCCCATCTGCATTAATGTCTAAAACTTTAGCTGTAGAATAATTACCATTTTGAGATCCAGTATAACTTTCAGTTGAATTAAAGTCATTGAAATATGGTATTTTTATAAAATTTTTCCCTGTATTTAAATTGACTATGTAATGGTTATTAATGTTGGTACGAACGAATAAATCAGATATACCATCACCATTAAAATCTCCTATTTGCACCTGTGAAGAAAGACCTGAGTAATTTGCAGAAAAAATTTCAGATAAGCCAAAATTCCCTTGTACATTTTTTTTCAGATTATATGCCTTTAAGATGTTTCCCGGTACAGACTCTCCGTTTATGGTAGTACTTGTACTTGGATAAGATTTTCCAATATCGTCAATTCCATCCCCATTGAAATCTCCAAAAAGAAGATTTTCACTTTTATCAAGGTCAAATTGAAAAAAGGGGAAAGAGTTGTCTTGTTGTTTGATTACAATGTATTTATGTTCATCATAAATATATGTTTCACAATCCCCATCTGGAGGTAAATTCTTTTGTGAATTAGATTCTAGTACTTGGTTTGAACACCATATATCTACTATATGGTTATTCTTTTCAATTAATACTTCGGGAACCCCATCTGAATCAATATCATATTGTAGAAGTCTTTTTATTGTAGTTGTTTTATCGTGCTGATAATAGGGGTTGTTTGTTTGAGTATGTTCGCTTTCATCCCATTCATTGCGAGGAATGATTTTTGTCCCCACTAAATATAAAGCATTAGGAAATTGAAATGTTCCTGCTGTATAACTAATAGGTTTTGTTAAATCAATAAGGTAGTAAGAAAGAGTTATATCTTTTGTTGTGGAGTTTATTGAATAAGAAACAAATCCTTGTCTACTGCTAACAAAATTATTAGCATCTTTGATATTAATCGGAATCGCACCATTATAAACATCTTCTGTACCTAAATAATATTCAGAACCCAAATAATAGCCCGCTGGGTTAGGCGTATCTGCATTTTTTTTTACAATAAAACTCGAAACATGAGCTCCATAAAAATCACCACCCAAAGCAAGAGTATTGAAACTTGACCAAGTTCCATCAGTAACATAACCACTATTTGATTGGTTTTCTTGCCAATAAAATTCAATTGGGTTTGCTGGTTGATTTTCCGAATTATATTCCTGTATTTTTCCTACAAATTGATACTTTGTATTGTCTGATTTATATATTACATCATATTTTTTGTACTGAGAGTTGTTAGTTTTTACAACAATATTGTTTAACAACTTATCTTGAATTAAAGATACACCATTAACATACGATTGTTCTGGAAGTAAGCGTAATGTTGTTACATTATAATTAAATTCAATCTCATTAAAATGCGTTTTTCCCAAAGTTTCATTCCCTCCCCATTGTATAGTTGATATTACCGCCACATTATCAGCCTGCGTATAATTATAGGTAATATAATTTCCCTGCGCATCCTTCCATTTCACAATATTGTATTCTACAGGAGTTCTTGCTGTGCTTGCTCCTGTTGCAATAGCGCCATACCATGCCTGCGAACCATCCTCAAAAGTTACTTCCCAGTATTCCGGTCCCTGCCATTGCTGCCCGGATATTGCTCCAATACTTTTTATTTTAATATTGGAGAATTTCTCCGTTACATATTCAGCTCCGTTTTTCCCGTATTCTCCCGATTTTAGGATCAGTCTTTGTCCGTTGAAGCTGTAATAATCAGTATAATCCAGCTGGATTCCTTTCGTTTCACCGTCTTTTTCAATCGTTCTTCCTACCCTGGATATAGCAGTAATCCCGGATATATTCCAGCCGTAACCTGCAATCCCGTTCCCCGAACCGCTGGTATACACCAGATTGATCTGCGGAGCCACAGATTTTACTCCCGGTGGTAAAGCGATCGGCAATGTGAACTGAAGCTGTCCGCCTCCGTTCACTTCGATATTTCCTTGTGTATCGTGGAAGCTGCTTCCTTGTGGAGCTGATGTTCCTGACGGATTCCCCGAACCGGCATTTGAATTCGTCGGATTATCCGGTGGAGTTTCCGTAGATGTTCCTATTTTCGCAACAAACGGGTTGGAAACCGAAGAGGTGGCGTGAAAGCCCTGCGCCAGAACCACTGCATCAGGATCCTGAACCGTTCTTGAAGAGCTTTCAGATTCGTTAAGGATGGTTTGTGAAAATACCAGTCCCGAGGTCAGTATATAAAATAGCGAATAAAGTTTTTTCATTATCTAAAAAATGTAGTATAAAATTTAACTATTGAACCGTGCACCCTGCATCTTGCACCTTACAGCTTAGTAATATTCCTCGACATCGTCCTTCCGTCTTTCAGTTGGAATGTAAGGATATAAACGCCCATATAATACCCCGACATATCCACCTCAATCCTTCGGTTAAGACTTGGGAAATTCTGCTGCTGGAATTTCCAGTTGATGCTGTTGTGTTCATAGATGCTTACGTATTCGATAAGATCATCCGCTTCATCCGTCCAGTCAATCGTCAGCACATCTTTTACAGGTACGGGATATATCCGTATTTCGTTCCAGAATGTATCATTGTCAATAACATTGTATTCTTCTGTATTTTCCGTTATTGTTTCTGGAATTTGTTTACCTGAAGGGCAGTTGTTGCACTCATACCCCCTGAATATCTGATTCCCGGCTTCATCATACTGAAAAATAATAGATTGGACTGGGACTGTCTGGGGAGACATCTGTGCCTGAATTGTAGAACAAGATATCAGTAATACAGCCGCCAGAATATTTTTTGAATGGATATTCATTATTTTTTATTTAATAGTTGTTGCTCTAATTTTTCTATTCTTTCCGATTGCTCTTGAAGCTGCTTATTCTGCTCAATGGTATATAAGGTCAGTTCCTCAATCTTCTGGAGTAGCTTAATCTGGAATTCCCCCACATTCACTCCTTCCTGTTCCATTGCTTTAGCGGAAGCTATTTCCGGTAAATGTTTGTTTTCTTTAATAAATTGTTCCACTATTTCCAGCTTGGGTAAATCATAGTTTTCCTCGAATACAAAATCTGCGGTTGGCGAAGAGGTTACTTTTACTTCTTTCGCTTCGAATTTAGCATTTACTTTCATATTATCATTAATAGCTACCTTCGAGGGAATATTGATCTGTTTTTGTGCCAGCCCTATATTAATATTTCCATCATCGAATAACGTTAAAGGAGTATCACATATTCCTCCTGCACACGCGTTTACAGCGTCATATCTCACAAAATTTAATCCCTTATTCCAACCATTTCCTTTCAGTATAGCCCATTCTTTTATTTGTCCGGAAACAGTATATGATTCATCTATAAATTTTAAGCCCGTAGGAGTAAAGCCTCCGTTTCCACTTATGACAGGAATAGTTCCATTAGCCTTTATATTAACCGCTCCATTTACCATAATATTACGGGTAGTAAAATCCGAAGTAGGAGTATTGAGATTCCCTGAATGCCATATTTCGTACCACGGATTCCAATAACCTGTACCACCATCTCCGTTTCTGGTACGGAAAGATATATGTCCTCCTCCATTATAGCTTGAACTTATTTGGGTGTCGTATTTGTTTGCATATCCTCCATAACTGATTAATGATCCGTTCCAGGGAGTTCCGGTAGTAGTATATGCAAAGGTGTATCCTCCTTTAAAAGTATCTGCAGCTCCTGCACTCGAGATAGATGATGTAGGATCTAAGGTCTGAGCAGAAAAAAATACGGATATTAAAAATCCGGAAAAAAAGAATAATAATTTTTTCATAGTTTATTTTGATTTTAATTCAGATATCTCTTTTTGTAGTTGTTCTATTTTTTTATTCTGTTCGATGGTATATAAGGTCAGCTCCTCAATTTTTTGAAGCAATTTAATCTGAAATTCCCCGATATTTACCCCTTCCTGTTCCATTACTTTAGCGGAAGCGATCTCGGGTAGGTGCTTGTTTTCTTTTATAAACTGTTCCACTGCTTCCAGCTTGGGCAGGTTATACTCATCATCAAATACAAAATCTGCCGTTGGAGTTGCCGTTACTTTTACTTCTTTAGCCTCAAATTTACCGTCTAAGGTAGCATTTCCGGTAGGGTGCAAAATAAGCGGAATTTTTCCAACTCCGGTATTGGAAACAATACCAAAATTAATTTGGTTGTCAAGCAGCCTTATGTAAGATCCTCCGGTGGCAGTATTTATTCTTGGGAAAGCTGAAGCACCGTCGTAATTTCTTATATTATTTCCTATTCCCACACCTGTATAAGTTGAAAGCGGCTCCGATGCCCAAAGTGTGAGATAGGCATTTGGATTGGGATTGTTTTTGGCAAAAAGTAAAAATGTAGAAGTCACATGGTTTCCGTTTATTGTAAATCTGTCGCCTTGAGAGCCATAATCCAGCCCGATTACCGTTTTCCCGTCAGGATTTTCCATTATTATTTTACTCCAGGGGTTCGCGGCATCATTAGCTGTTTTTCTAAAGTACAGGTTCTGATCAAAGAAGCTTCCCGAAAACTGCATTGCAAAATTATTGGTTGGCTCAGTATGCCTCACATCCAGCAAATGCCACCAGTCTGTTGCCCCCGAGGGGAAATTAATAGGATTATAAGTTTGATAAAAGCCGCTTAAAACCCCCACACCTGAAGATCCGGCATCATCACGGATTTGGGTAACAATTCCCTGGGCGTTTGATAAAATTGTACCTAATAAAAATGCAAGTGATAATGTTTTTATTCTCATTGTTTTTGTTTTTATATTTTATTTTTAAGAAATAATTTTTTCATTTCAAGCAGATCTCCTGAATTTTTTTAATGCTTGCAATATAATTATAAATGGCAATACTGGGAAAGAGTGATTTCACCCTTTTTTATACCGTAAAATCACCTTTTTTTCAGGAACGAAATGTAACTGACTGTATATGAATATAATAAAACTGAAATGACTTACCTGATTTTAATCAGTTTTTATAAAATCCGTGTTATTTTTTACGAAATCCGAGTTGAAGCTATTGTTTTTTAAGGTCAATTGATCATTATATGGGATTTTCTTTCAACCGAAAATCACGGCAAAATGAAAAAAAATAAGCTCCCCGAAAAAAATCCGTGAAAATCTGTGGGAAAAGAAAAAGCCTCAATAGCATCAAAATGGGTACTTTACCTTCATCATTCTCCCATTCTTCCCTCAACATCTTGCACCCTGCACCTTATACAAACTCACTCCAAGCCTATACAAAGGATATGGAAAAGGTATGGAAAATGAGAAGAAGGCTCACTTTGTGAACCTGAAACGGAAACATTCGGAAAATTTCGGAAACATCAGTTATCCATATTGTTATTTAGCAGAACTTTGCTTCAAAATCTTCATTCGTTCGATAGCCGCATTTATAAAAAATAAACTTTAGGATTTAACTTCTTCTTTCTCTTCTCATCCAAAAGACAGAATTCCAAAGCGGAATCCTTTTTAATCTTAAATACATACGGCAATGAAAAAAATAATTTTTGGGATAATGATATTTTGCGGTGGTTTTGTCTTTTCACAAAACAACTATGATTATTATCCAACCAGCTACGATAACGGATATTACTCTGACAGTGAAGACTCTTTTTATTTTCCTGATGATTACTATTATGAATATCCTGCAGATTATTATACCGATGATCTTTATTATAATTATTACAACGATTATCAGCGAAGCATTACGGATATCAACTGGAACCGCTTTTTTGCACAAAACCGGCTTTCAGCCTGGCAGATTCAGCAGGTTATTTATCTGAATCAGGCTTTCCCTACTTTTGAAGCGTGGAACAGCTATTACCGTTACAATCCGGACAGATGGTACTACGACAGGTTTTATGCGCTTCAGCAGATTTTAGGACCAAATGCTTTTGTAGTTTTCCAGAATGTGTATTATAACGGATACAGTCCGTTCGTATATTATAGAAATTACAGGATTAAGCATTATGCACCAATTGTTTATGTAGTTCCGAGATACAGAAATGTGAACATCAATATTTACAGAATCGACAGGCATCAATATCACCGGAATCACGGCTGGTCTTATAACCCGAGAGAAGGTTATGGTTTCAGGAATACTCCGGGAAACAGCGGCTTCAGGAATCAGAACGGTTTCAGAAACAATGAAGGAAGAAACAATACGCCTCGTCTGGAAGGAAATTCAGGAAACCGAAATTCTCCGACAAGAGACTTCAAAACCTCTGAAAATCCTACCCGAAACAATAATTCCGGCGGATTCCGAAACACTCCTGAAAGAACTCCGAAAGTTCAGCCGGGAAGCCAGTCGTTTGAAAAAAGAACAGCTCCGAATAATTCCGGACGCTCTTCCGGACAGAGATTGGTGAGCAGATAAATTTTAACAAAACTTTATCATTTACAGATTTAACTCAAAATAAAATACCCTATCCAAAAGATATAACAATAAATATTATCAAAATGAAAAAATTAGTTTTAAGCCTTGCATTTTTATCAATAGGAACTTTAGCGATGGCACAGCAAACCGAAATGAAAAAAATGAAAAAGCACGATGCCGCTGAAATGCAGCAGAAGCACGATGCGAAACTTCAGCAGATGAAAACAGAGCTCGGACTTTCCGATGCTCAGGTAGCACAGATCAAAGAGCTTCACAAGAAAAAAATGGAAAATTTCCAAGCCAGTAAAGCGGAAAGACAAGCTAAGATGGCAGAGATGAAGAACAAAAGAGAACAGTCAGACAGCGAAATGAAGCAGATCCTGACTCCTGAGCAATACGGAAAATGGCAGAAGATCCGTGAGCAGAAAATGCAGGAAAGAAAACAAAAAATGATGGAAAGAAAGCAAATGCAGAGTGCCAAATAACCATTCATAATTATAATTTTTAGTGAAAAGCGGAATTTTTTTCCGCTTTTTTTATTCTGTTCAGCTCAAAAAATTTATATTTGGAAAAAGTAACAGAATGATCAGCGAAAAAATAGCAGGCTTGATGAACAGCCAGATAGCAAACGAACAATACGCAGCACAATATTACCTTTCGATGTCCGCCTGGTTTTCCTCAAAAGACCTGGACGGAATTGCCAACTATTTCCGTGTACAAAGCAAAGAAGAGCTGATGCACGCCGATAAAATGTTTGATTATCTGGTGGATGTAGGCGGCGATATCATCGTAGGTGAAATCCCGAAACCCCCGCACGAATTTGCCGATGCAACCGAAATTTTCGAAAAAGCGCTGGAACACGAAAAGATTGTTACCCGAAGCATATTCAACATTCTGAAAAACGCGAACGATGAAGGCGATTTCGCGACGGTTTCTTTCCTGCAGTGGTTTGTAAATGAACAGGTGGAAGAAGAAGCCAACGCTTCACAACTGGTAACCAAAATTAAAATGGTCTGCGATAATCCGTCCGCATTATACCTTTTCGATCAGGAGCTGGCGCAGAGGATCTTTACACCGGGAACCGGAGAAAATTAAATTATGAACAGAATTTTTACGATTTTTTTGCTGCTTTTTATAAAAACAGTATTCTCACAGAATTATTCAGCTTCAGAAATCCCGGAAGAATTAAAGAAAAATGCAAACGCCGTAATCCGGGAAAGCTCGGAAATCTACACCCTGGATTCCGTAAACGATATGGATATCCAGCAGAAATTTGCCATTACCATTCTAAATAAAAGCGGTGATGATTTTGCATTTATAAAAATCCCGTACAATCCGACTACAAAAATCAGCGGGATAAAAGTAAACCTGTATGATGCTTTCGGGAAACTGATGAAAACCTATTCCAAAAAGGATTTTTCGGATTTTACCTATAACAGAAGCGGCGCTTTGTATGTAGATGACAGGGTTCTGGTGCTGAGTCCCAATTCCACGATGTATCCTTTCACGGTGGAAACCATTTACCAAACCAGTACTTCCAACACCATCTATATCAACAATTTTGCGCCTTTCCTGTCTTTCGGTGTAGCGCTTCAGAATGCGAATCTCAAAATTATCAACAAAACCGGAATTAAAATCAGAACCAAGATTACCGATAATAATTTTGGGAAAGTAAAAATTGCAGAATCCGGAACCGTTACGGATTATTCGTATGAAAACCTCCCTGCAATACAAGAGCAGGAATATTCCCCAAGTATTTTCTACCTTGTTCCGAAGGTGGATTTTTCACCGGAAAATTTTACTCTTGCCGGAAAAACCGGAGATCTTACCAGTTGGGATAATTTCGGAAAATGGTATTACAGCCAGCTTTTGAAACCATCATCGGAAGTTACTCCTGAAATCGCGAAAGAAATCGCTTCCCTGAATCTTTTGGGAACCACTCCCGAAAAAGTAAAAAAAATCTATCAGTATATGCAGGATAAAACCCGATATGTGCTGATTGCTATGGGAATCGGAGGATGGCAGCCTATGAACGCTTCGGATGTTTCCAAAAAAGGCTACGGTGATTGTAAGGCGCTTACCAATTATATGAGAACTTTGCTTACGGCGGCAGGAATCAATTCCTATTATTCCGTAATTTATGACGACAGAACCGAACAGACTTTTGATAAAAATTTTCCTGAACTGAACGGCAATCACGTCATTTTATATGTTCCCACCGAAGAAGGAAGCATCTGGCTCGAAAATACTTCGCAGAAAATTGCATTCAATCATTTGTCTTATACTTCGCACAACCGGAATGTTCTGGCAGTTTCGGAAAACGGAATCCAGATTATTGACACACCAGTATATAAACCCGAAGAAAGCAAGGAAATTATGACTGCAAAAGTGAAACTGAACGAAGATTCCGGTATTGTTTCCAATGCTTCTTTCCTTTATACAGGCGGACAATACGATTATTCCCTGCGATTGCTTGGACTGAAAAACGATGAGCTGAAAAACCTGATGAAAGAAAACTATTACAGTCTGAAAATCGGGGATATTTCCGTAGATCAGCTCAATAACGATCGCGATAAAGCCGAAATTTCCTATCAGATCAGTCTGAAAGCAAATGATTTTTCAAAAAAACTGGGAAATGATATTTTCTTTCTGGTAATGCCTTTCGGAAAAACATCAATGATAAGCACGAATGATGAAAGGATTTTACCTTTCGAGACACCTTTCCCGTATCAGGACGATTACACCATCGAATACACCGCTCCGAACGGTTTTAAGTTTTCGGAAATTCCGCAATCCGTAGATTTCAAAAGCGAATTCGGATCTTATACGATGAATTTTGAACTGAAAGATGATAAACTTATTGTTCACCGTATTCTTACCATCAACAAAGGAATATATCCGAAAGAGAAGTTCAAAGATTTCGCCGCTTTCAAAAAGAAAGCCGCAAGTACGGATAATACCAAAATATTAATCACCAAATTATAATGAAAAAATTTCTACTCCTCGCATTGGGATTCAGTTTCTCAATGTTTTTTTCACAACACAAATTTCTTGAAACTCCGAAGCTTTCCGATGAAGATGTTGCCGGCACCAAATCCGTAAAAGATCCGGAAGCCGCTGCCGAAGTTCTGTACCGCTCTTTTCATTACAGAGTGGACTACGACGGAAATATGTACACCGATATTATCAGCCGTGTAAAAATTTATAATAAGGATAACGCATCCGATTTTCTGGATCACGAAATTTATGTTTATGACGACGGACATGGAAACAGGGAAACTTTAAGCGGACTGAAAGCTTATACTTATAATATGGAAAAGGGAAAAATAACCACCACAAAAGTGGACAGCGATTCCAAATACAAATCCAAAGAAGATAAAAACTATACAGTTACCAAATTCGCTTTTGCCAATGTAAAAAACGGTTCTGTAGTGGAATATTCGTACAGCATTCTTACGCCGTTCCTTAACTCTATTCCATTTGTTTATATGGAAGACAAAATTCCCGTAAAATATGTGGAATTCGTTTTCGATACGGCAAAACCTTTAGGCTACAATATTAATTATAAAGGCGATATTGCTCCTGTTCACCGCGATGTAAGCGAAAAGAAAATTTACGGCGGAGATTATCAGGTATATCGTTTTGGCTACGAAAATCTTCCGGCTTATAAAGATGAAGAATTCGTGCTGAACAATAACAATTACAGGACCGCCTTGAAAGCCGAACTGAATTCCATAATGTACAAAGACGAACTGAAAAAATACGCGCTCACCTGGAAAGATATTGCGAAAAGACTCTATGACCACGATAATTTCGGAGAACAGCTTAAAAAAAACAATCTGGTAAAAGAAGTGCTTCCTGCTGATATCAAAAACATTTCGAATATGCAGGAAAAAGCGGCGGCAATTCTGAAATTCGTTCAGAAAAATTATACGTACAACAAAGAAGATGATGTAGTGACCGATAAAGGAATCAAAAATCTGCTCACCACAAAAGTAGGAAATGCCGCGGAAATTAATCTTCTTCTGACGATGCTTTTGCGCTCCGCGAATATTGATGCGAATCCTGTTGTTCTTTCCACCGTGAAAAGAGGCTTCCTCAATTCCGCGAGTCCATCCGTTTCACAGCTCAATTTTGTACTGGCAAGCATTGAAAAAGACGGAAAAATTTATCTTCTGGACGGAACTTCCAAACAATCCAAAATCAATATGGTTTCTCCGAAAGCCTTTAATTATTACGGATTGATTATGAGTGAAAAAGAAACAATGCAGATAAACATTGTATATCCGGGACTCAGCGAAACTTTTCTTACGGTTGATGCTAAAATGACTCCGGAAGGAACATTTGAAGGACATTTTTCCGACAGAGATACCAATCTTTACGCGATGATGGTGAATAGTATTTATACCGAAAACAAAGACGATTATCAGAAACAATACAAAGAGCGGTACAAATTTCCTTACAGCAATCTGAAATCGGGCGTTCAGGATAATGATGATTTTGAAACCAGCTTCGATTTCGATTCCGATACTTTTGTTGATACCATCGGCAATAGGCTCGTGTTCAATCCTTTATTGTTTTTGTATACCCAAAATCATTCTTATAATCAAACGCAGGAAAGAAAAGCACCGCTGGAATTCTACAGCCGGAACAAGAAAACTAAAAAAGTAGCCATCACACTTCCGGACGGATATATATTTGAGAATGTTCCGAAATCCAAAAAATTCAGAACGGAAGACAATGCCATTCAATACGTTTATTATGTGGAGCAGGAAGGTAACAAAATTACGGTGGAAGCAACCACGACCATTGATGATGCCATTCTTCCGAAAGAATATTTTCCTATGTTCAAACAAATTTTTGATAACATTACGCAACTCGAAGGTCAGGTAGTAACCGCAGTGAAAAAATTATAATTTTTAAAATACCGGAAAATTTTCCGGTATTTTTTTTGAAAGATTTACACAACAAAAAGTAGCACTTAGGTTTTGACTTAGGAGTTTTTTGCGTTAATAAAAATTAAAATTTCTTTCCTCCTTATTTTCTTAATTATAACGACTTAAAAATTTCCAGTGTTTGAGTGGCGGCGAAAATTTTAATTCAAAGAACCAATTTTGTTTCCGCCCGAGTTTGGAAGTTTTCTTAAAAGAAATTTTAATTTTTTAGCAAAAAAATCCCGTCTTGATCTTTTGTTACTTTTGCATCAAGGCAAAAGTAAATATCTTTAAAACAAATAATTACATTTTTAAATGCCTTGCAATTAAAGATAAATAATCTCCGTTCCCGCTACATTTTTCCCAAGCTTTTCCAAAACGGATTTATATTTCGCCACCTGTTTTTCATATTTCTCTTTTTCTGTCCCGGTTTTGAAATCAATGATAATGCAGCCGTTTTTGTTTTCCACAATTCTGTCGGGACGATACAGCGAGGTTTTCCCGTTTTCGGAAATCATTATTTCCTTTTCGTTGATCACTTTCAGGTTTTCAGAAAAGTAGCCTGAATATTTTTCATTTCTCACAACTTCCAGAATCTTATCTGAAATTTCCTGCATTTCATTTTTGGTGATAAGTCCCTCCAAAAGATACGATTGCAGCACTTTTTCCACATCCTTTTCCGAATTTATTTTGGATAAAATCTCGTGAACGAAAATTCCCTGCCGTACTTTTTCGTTCCGTTCCTGATAATTTTTGGAAGGAGTCGCTATTTTTATCGAACTGATATTTTCGTGATCTCTCTGAAGCGTTTCAATACTTTGCGTAAGAATCGGATTTTTCTCTTTTCTCTTCTGTTTTTGCAGAATATTTTCATCCGTTTCATATACATCAAAAGAATCGTGTTTTTCCTGAGAACCGCTGAATTTCTCATTTTGAATTCTTTCCGCAAACTCGTACAATTCCAGATTGTTCAAAGATTTCGGAGGTTTTTCAATGTAAAAAAACATCTGTTCCACCGCTCTTGTAGTCGCTACATATTGCAGGCAGAAACGGTCGATTTTGTTTTGATACATATTATTCTGGTTGAATTCCAGCATTTCGCTGTCGTAATTTTCCAATGCTTTCTCAAACGGCGAAACAATTACCGACTGCAAACCTTCTTCTTCCGCAGAAATCCATCCGGAAAATTTTCCGTCCTTATTTTCGTTTTCCATCGGCAGAAAAACCACTGGAAATTCCAGACCTTTCGCTTTATGAATCGTCATAATCTGTACTGCATCAATATTTTCCGAAGTCTGAATACTGATTTCCCTTCCCTCTTCTTCCCAGTATTTCAGGAAATCTTTCAGCGTAAAACCCGCATTCTGGCTGAAATTGTAAAGCATTTCCAGAAAATTAAGCAGAAAATCGGTTTCCTTATTTCCTGTCGAAAATTCCTGAACATAATATTCGATAAAATTGTACAGATTCAGATGCGGAATATCGGTTTGTTTCAAGCGGAGATTGTATTTTTCCGAAATAAAATTCTCCATTTCCTCTTTCGATTCTTTTTCTAAAATCATCATCATTTCGGAAGTAAAATCGCTGATCTTTATCCGTTCCGAAACACTCAGATAATACATCATCTTCACCGGAAACTGCATATTTTTCGGATTGATTTCCCATTTCAGAAATTCGATTACGGCAAGAATCGTCGGCGAAAGTTCCAGCGTTAAACCTTTATCGGAAATGGTTTTGATGTAGGTTTCCTTTCCGTCTTTCATCACTTTCATATTTCCGAGCAGTCCGGAATAACTGAAAATATCGAAATTTCCACGGCACAAAATCGTAATATCCGAAAACTGAAAACCGTTGTCCAGGCATTCCTGAATATCGCTTCTCATTTTTTCCGCCGTTTCTTCAAAGAAAATCTGCTTAGTAGAATTTTCCAAAAAATTGATTTTCACTCTCCCCGAAAAATCCGCATTTGCTTTCTGCTGTGAGCCTTCACCGAAAATATCGCGGCGTTCCTCATTCACATTTTCAGATAAAAACCGATACAAATCGTTATTGAATTTCACAATATTTTTCGCACTCCGCCAGTTCGTATCCAAAGGCTCGACTTTGGCTTTTACCGGACTTTCTTCTTTCTGATGAATAATGTCGAGCATCATTTTACTGTCACCTCCGCGAAATCGGTAAATACTCTGTTTCGGATCGCCGACCAATGTAAAGCTCATATTTTCCGACGTAATTGTATGATCGCGAAGCGGAAGAAAATTCTCCCACTGCAACAGCGAAGTATCCTGAAATTCATCGAAAAAATAATGCGAGAACTGTGTTCCCACTTTTTCGTAAATGAATGACGACGGCTCTTCCCGAAGATTTTCGTGAATCAGAATATTGAATTTTGAAAGCAGAACCAGATCATTTTCTTCTTCTATTTCCGCTAATTTATCCTGAATTTCCTTGTTCACTTTCAATGGGAGAATGGCGCGGAGAATTTTTTCTTTTTTTTGTGAAAGAATATAATTGCTGATGATCTTTCTGCGGTTTTCGAGGAGAAAATCAAGGATTTCCAGAATTTCGGATTCTTTGCTTTTTCCTTGTCCTGAAGCACCTTTCAGGAAAGTATTGTTGGCAGAATCTTCATTTCCCGGAAACGGAAAACCGTCCCTTTCGTTTTTATAAAACTTTTCCGTTTCAAAGAAAAATTTCGCGATTCCGTTGGATTTTCCGCCTGAAAAATCGGAAATATCCAAACCTTTTTCATTCAGAAGCTGTACAATATTCTGGGCGATTTCCAGATTTTCTTTTTTCAGATTCCGGATTTCGGAGCGCAGTTTCTTTTTATTGTTTTCGTAAGATTCCCAACTGAAATCGCGGTTTTTGTCGAGTTCAAAATAATGTTTATCCTGAACAAATTCTTTTGCGGAATTGTACAGCGTTTCGCTCAGACTTACCCTTTCATTATTATCGAGGCTGTAATTCACGAAATCCATAAACGCATCGGAAATTTCTTCTTTTTCCCCGATCTCGTCGAGCATTTTGTCCACCGCTTCAATCAGAAAAGGTTCTGCCTGAATTTCCAGATTGAAATTCTGCGCCAATCCGAGTTCATACGAAAAGCTGCGAACCAACCGTGAATTGAACTTATCAATTGTCCCGATATTCAGCGTGGAATAATGGTGAAGAATGTAATCCAGCGTTTTTTTGGAACGGTGATGCAAATCTTCAAGCGTCACTTTTATTCCGTTTTCTTCCAGTTTTTCCCGAATATTTTTCAAATCCTGATTTTCCTGATAATTTTCCGAAGAAAATGCTTTGAGCCAGTTCAGGATTCTTTCTTTCATTTCGTTCGCCGCTTTGTTGGTGAAAGTGAGCGCAAGAATATGGCGGATTGCATCAGGCTGATCGGGATATTTCAGGCAGATCGTTAAAAGCCGCTGAACCAGCGCATACGTTTTTCCCGAACCTGCGGAAGCATTGATGACGGTGTATTGTGAGGACATCTGGGAATTTTAAGGCAATTTACAGAAATTTTTGGGAAGCCGAGATGAGGGGTGTTCAATTTTTCAAAATCCTATTTACAATGAACATCATTCTAAAATTTTTCTGAGCCTCATTTTTTTAATTATCCAATTTTTCGTTCTTTTTATCGGTCTTATAAATTGGATGTAACACCAAACTCCCGGAATAATTCCTGCCAATGAAAATAAAAATCTTTCAGGAACAGTAGGTGTTCTATACACATCATTTATTGTCCATTTTTCAGCAAAAAATGCACCCGGAATAAAAATTACGACAAAAATAAGAAGAAATAAAATTGCAAAATAATTCGGAATAAATTTCAGGTTTAAAGTTGTTGGATATTCCGTTTTAATTTCAATTCTCATATATAATGTTGATACGGGCTGATTTGATGAATTATAAACCAGAGGAGAGAATAATGAAACAGTAAATTTTTTATTATTTTCATCTTCATATAAATTATGCTGACGAGTTTTAATTCCAAAAATTTTTATTTCGGGAGTCAAATTATTGAGGATGTTTTTAATTTCAGTATAATTATAATCTGATTCATATTCTTCTGAAACTGTTAATGGAAGTGTAATTTTCATAAATTATTGCCTAACACTCAAATTTACAAAAATACCAACAACATTTTAACGATTAAAAAATAAAAAACGCTTCCTCATCATTATTTCCTATTTTTGAAGCGTGATATCATTTTAAAAAATGACAAAAATACTTAATTATCTTTGGCGCGGCTGGATGATTATTCTGGCAACCGTGTTTACTTTTTTGTTCTTCATTCCGGTTTACCTGCTTTCTTTCCGGAAAGAACATTACAAATATGCTTATTTTTTTGTGCGGTTGTGGTGCTTTGCGATGTTTTACGGAATGGGTTTCCGCTACGAACTGAAAAGTTTAACGGAGAAAAAAATCGATAAAAACCGCCGTTACGTAATTATCGCCAATCATACTTCGATTATGGATGTGATGATTCCGTGCCTGCTTTTTCCCGATCACCCGATTTGTTATGTCGGAAAAAAAGAGCTGGTAAAAATTCCTGTTTTCGGAACGATCTACAAAAGAATCTGCGTAATGGTGGACAGGAATTCTGCAAAAAGCCGTGCTGATGTTTACAGGAGATGCGCAGAAAGAATGGAAGAAGGCGACAGTATCGTAATTTTTCCGGAAGGCGGTGTTCCGGACGATACAAATGTTATTTTGGATGATTTTAAAGACGGTGCGTTTATCTTATCTTCCAAACATCAGTATCCGATTGCTGTTTTCACATTCGCGGGACTGAAAGAAATGTTCCCTTTCGACAATGGTAAAGGCTATCCCGGAAAAGTGAAAATTTACCTGAACGACATTCTCGAACCCGACCAATCCACCAGCGAATTAAAGCTATTTTCTCATAATGAGATAAAAAAAACTTTGGAGGACTTTTATTTATCAAAAAAATAGATATATTTGTTATTAAGAAATTTTAACAAGTATGTCCAATTATTCTAAACAGACCAACTGGGGACAATTCGCTTCACTGGTTACCGTATTTTTTTTCTGGGGATTTGTTGCTGCGAGCAACGATATTCTGATCCCTGTTTTCAAAAAAGCCTTTAATCTGGAGCAATGGCAGAGCCAGCTGGTTTCTTTTGCTTTTTATGTAGCTTATACTGTAGGATCTTTAATCTATATCTTTGTTTCCAAAGGTTTGAAACAAGATCTCATCAACAAAATAGGCTATAAAAACGGATTGATCGTAGGTCTTTTGATTTCGGCAGTTGGTACGCTGCTTTTCTATCCTGCTGCAAATCTCGGTTCGTTTCCGCTGATGCTTTCAGGACTTTTCATTGTCGGATTAGGATTTTCTCTGCAACAGATCGTTGCCAATCCTTTGGCCATTGAAATAGGACCTACAGAAACAGGATCGCAGCGTTTGACAATGGCAGGAGGAATTAATAATCTGGGAACGACAATCGGACCGCTGATCGTGGCTTTTGCAATTTTCGGATCCGCAACTGCTGCCAATACGGATGCAAGTATTGAATCCGTAAAAATTCCGTATCTTGTTTTGGGTGCAGCTTTTATATTGGTTGCCGTTATGCTTAAATTTTCTTCTCTGCCTGCAATTACTCCGACTATCGAAGAAAGTACCGATGATGTTGTTCCGGGAGAACACAGAACATCCGCATTTCAGTATCCGCAGCTTGTTTTGGGAATGATCGCGATCTTTCTTTATGTAGGTGTGGAAGTTTCCACAGCGAGTAATCTTCCTGCTTATATGGAAAAATCTCTTGGATTTGCAACCAAAGATATCGCTCCGTATGTTTCCTTGTATTGGGCTTCGTTAATGATCGGACGTTGGACAGGAGCTGTTGATGCTTTTGATATCAATGCCGGCTTTAAAAAGATACTGAGATTTCTGGCTCCTTATCTTGCCTTCGGTGTTTTCCTTTTGGTAAATGCAATCGCCAAGCACGATCTTTCACATTTTTATATCTATGGCGTAATTATTCTGGTAATGATTGCCTGCGATATAATGAGTAAGGGAAATCCGGCAAGAATGCTGCTCATTTTTTCATCAATGGGAATTGTCGCAACTTTAACCGGAATGCTGACTTCGGGAATGACTTCCGTATATGCGTTTACAAGTGTCGGATTATTCTGCTCCACACTTTGGCCTTGTATTTTCGCACTTGCGATCAACGGATTGGGAAAATATACCAATCAGGGAAGCAGCTCTTTGATTATGATGATTATGGGAGGTGGAATTGTAAGTTTGATTCAGGGATATCTGGCGGATTTAACAACCATTCATTTCAGTTATATTGTCGGTGTAATCTGTTTTGCATATCTTGCATTTTATGCGGTAAGAGTAAGTAAAATCCTGAAAGATCAAGGTATTGATCTGGACAAAATAAAAGGTGAAGGTGGACACTAAAAAACAATTATTAAAGAAGAAAAGATTTTGGGCAGGTATTTTACTTGCCCAATTTGTTTTGTTTTATATTTTCTCAAAAACAGACATTATCATTTCATTAAACGGAAAATTTTTCGAATGGCAGAAAAGCATTCACCAGAAAATATTTTCTGTTTTTCCTTTTTCGGCGGGTGATGTTTTTTATATTCTTTTGGGATTGGGAATTGTCTATTTTCTGTTTAAAGTTTTCAGAAAAAAGAAAATCGGGGCTGGAATTTTAATTTTCGTCAATCTGCTTTACTTTGTGTATCAGATATTTTGGGGATTGTTGTATTTTCAGCCTCCAATTAAACATCAGCTTCCTGAAAAAAAGCTTTCTTTGGAAGAAACCAAACAGCTTACTTTGCATTATCTTGAAGAATGCAAAAAAATCCGTGAACTGGTTGATGAAGATAGAAACGGGGTTTTCAAAATAAGGAATCAGAGATTGATTGAAAAGGAAATTCTCAACAATCAAAATCAGCTTCCGGAATGGATCACCTCAAAAAAGGGAACGAAAGTCAATTCTTTCAAATCGAGTATCTTCCGCGGAATTATGAGCGATACGGGAATTCTGGGATATTACAATCCTTTCACCGCTGAAGCGCAGTACAATCCGGAACTGCCTTCATCTTATATTCCCTTTACGCTTGCACACGAAAGTTCGCATCAATTGGGTTTTGCAAGAGAACAGGAAGCTAATTTTATCGGCTATCTAATCGGGAAAAACTCTGAAAATTACGACCTGAAATACAGCACTTATTATTACGTCCTTAAAAGTCTGCTGAATTCCCTGGCAGAAAAAAATCCCGAATTCGTGAAAAGTATTTTGCAGCAGTATTCTCCGGGAATGAAAAGAGACCGCCTTTACGAAAAAATGTTTGTAAAAAAACACGAAGGTTTTCTGGATTCTTTTTTCGGAATCACCAATAATCTTTTCCTGAAATCCAACCAGCAGGAAGGCAGCATTACGTATTCCTATTTTCTGGATCTGCTGATCCGCTACGAAAGTCTGCAAAACCGCTGAAAAACAAAAGAATCGCGTTTCACAACGCGATTCCAAAAACACAAATGATGAAAAAAAATTTATTACTTTTTAGTAACAAAAAGTGCTCTATTAAAGCGGTGTAAAGATACAGCTTTTTTTGAAACTCTCAAATCTTTTTTCCGATTTTACCAAATTATTTTCATTTAAAAAATCTATTGAATGTTCATAGTATCATCACATTGTTATTTGATGAATAATATCTTATACCGAATAAAGATTTTATTGTTTCTTTTATCATTAAAAGACGATTTTCTTTATGAATAATAAAGCAAGTTTTTAAAATAAAATATGTTTCATTTCAAATAAAAAATCCCAGACAATCATCCATTCTTTCACTTCGGCTCAAAATCCGTATCTTTGCAAAAATTTTTGGGCTTCGATAGACGGAGTAACCCATTCTTAATCCGGATTAAAAAATTCTGAGATTGAAAGATTAAAAAATTTGCTGTGGAAATTTTAATAGAGTTTCGCACTAATTTCTAAATCTCGTAATTCCAAAATCTCTTAATTTTTTAAACAAAGAAACAAATTTTTATGAGCAATATTGTCGCAATCGTTGGGCGTCCCAACGTAGGAAAATCCACGTTATTTAATCGTTTATTAGAAAGAAGAGAAGCCATTGTCGATTCTACGGCAGGTGTTACGCGCGACCGTCATTACGGGAAATCCGAATGGAACGGCGTGGAATTTACCGTTATCGATACAGGTGGCTATGATGTGAATAATGACGACGTTTTTCAGGAAGAAATTTCCAAACAGGTGCAACTGGCGATAGATGAAGCCACTTCCGTGATTTTTATGCTGAATGTGGAAGAAGGGTTGACCGACACCGACTACGAAATTTTTCATCTTTTGAGAAAAGCCAATAAGAAAACGTATATCGTCATCAACAAAGTGGATTCCGCGAAAGAAGAGCTTCCCGCAACGGAATTTTATCAGTTGGGAATCGATAAATATTATACGCTTTCTTCCGCAACAGGTTCTGGAACGGGTGATTTGCTGGACGATATCGTGAAAGATTTCCCGACCACGGAATACAAAGACCCGTTTGAAGGACTTCCGAAAATCACGATTGCAGGACGACCGAACGTAGGAAAATCCACGCTTACCAACGCTTTGCTGGACAACGAAAGAAATATCGTAACCAATGTTGCCGGGACAACGAGGGATTCCATTTCGAGTTTGTATAATAAATTCGGACACGAGTTTGTGTTGGTGGATACCGCCGGAATGCGTCGAAAAAACCGTGTTTCCGAAGATCTGGAATTTTATTCCGTGATGCGTTCCGTTCGTGCGATTGAGAATTCCGATGTCGTGATTATTATGGTAGATGCCACTTTGGGTTGGGAAGCACAGGATATGAGCATTTTCGGAATTGCACAGCGAAACCGGAAAGGCATTGTGATTCTCGTGAACAAATGGGATTTGGTGGAAGACAAGCAAACCAATACGATGCGGGATTTCGAGGCATCAATAAAAAATAAAATCGGGCAGTTTTCCGATGTTCCGATACTTTTCGTTTCAGCACTCACGAAACAGAGAATTCTGAAAGCGGTGGAAGTCGCAATGGAAGTTTATGAAAGTCGTAAAAAGAAAATCAAAACTTCAAAACTCAACGAAGTAATGCTTCCGGTTTTTGAACAAACGCCACCACCGGCAATCAAAGGGAAATACATCAAAATAAAATACTGCGTTCAGTTACCTACGCCGTCGCCTCAGTTTGTATTTTTCTGCAATCTTCCGCAATATGTGAAAGAGCCCTACAAACGCTTTACGGAAAACCAACTCAGAAAACATTTCGGTTTTACGGGAGTTCCGATTGAAGTATATTTTAGGCAGAAATAGATTTTTTAATTACTGAGAAACAGAGATTTTTACAGCAAACACTGTGTTTTTCTGTTTCTTTGTGGTTTAATAAATAAAGAAAACGCAACTTGTCAGGTTGCGTTTTTTTATAAAATTATTTTCAAAAAATTTATTTCCATTTAATATTACATCCCATACTTGGTTTCTGAAATTCTTCCTGAACTTCACCTGCCAGAAGATTTTCAAAAGCGATAATCAGATCTTCGCCTGTGATTTCTTTGGTATTTCCCGGTCTGGAATCGTCCATTTGTCCGCGGTAAATCAGGTCGAGTTTTTCGTCGAAGAAATAAAAATCCGGAGTACAGGCAGCATCATACGCTTTTGCAACCGACTGACTTTCATCGTACAAATACGGAAAACCGAATTTTTTCTCTTTTTGGAATTCTACCATTTTTTCGGGTGAATCTGCCGGATAATTTTCCACATCGTTGGAATTGATGGCGATAAATTCGATTCCTTTTCCGTGATAATCTTCGTACAGCTCCGTGAGTTTATCAATGATATGAAGGACGAACGGACAGTGGTTGCACATAAAAATAACCAATGTTGCTTTCTCGCCTTTCAGGTTTTCCAGACTTTGTAATTCGTTGTTTTTTGAAGGATTCGGAAGCTCGAAAAAAGGAGCTTTTGTTCCTAAATCCAGCATATTTGAAGGTGTTTGTGCCATTTTATTTCAATTTAGAGATTAAAAATATTGGGAGATTCAGAGATTCTAATTTCTAAATCTCTGAATTTCTTAATTCATCCAGCAAAGATAACGATTCTGAAAGTGAATTTTCAAAATTTACCCAATGAATATTGTTTTCATTCCGGTACCAAGTTAATTGCCTTTTTGCAAAACGGCGCGAATTTTTTTTGATTTCGGAAACGGCAAATTCCAAATCCCATTTTCCGTCGAGATAATTGAAAATCTCGGTATAACCAACGGTTTTTAATGAAGTCAAATTTTTAAATTCAGCTAAACTTTTCACCTCATCCAAAAGTCCGTTTTCCATCATTTTATCCACTCTTTCGTTGATTCTTTCATAAATCGTTTCCCTTGGTGCTTCAATCCCGATTCTGATGACATTGAAATTTCTTTCTTTCTTCGGCTGGGAAATAATTTCCGAATATTTTTTTCCGGTCTGCCAGATCACATCAACAGCACGGAAAATACGCCTCGGATTGTCTTTGTCAACAATTTCAAAATAGTCTTCATCCAGATTTTTCAGGATTTCCAGAAGTTTTCCGAAACCCTCTCTTTCGCATATTTCATTCAGCTTTTTCTGATTTTCAGGATCGGCTTCGGGAAGATCGTTCAATCCCTCGATCACCGCTTTTTCGTACATCATACTTCCGCCGACCATTATCACAATATCGTGTTTTCGGAAAAGTTCATTCAATTTTTCCAAAGCGTCCAGCTCGAGCTGCCCGATCGAATAATATTCCGAAACGGAAAGATTTCCGATAAAATGGTGGGGAATTTCCGCCAGTTCTTCATCCGTCGGAGCAGCCGTTCCGATTTTCATTTCTTTGAAAAACTGACGGGAATCACAGGAAATAATTTCAGTTTTATAATACTTTGCCAAATCTATCGCCAGTTTGGTTTTCCCGATTCCCGTAGTTCCGATAATGGAGATAAGCGTTTTTTTCACAGTGTAAATTTCTTTAAATTTTTCAAATAAAAAAACCGTTCCCGAAAAGAAAACGATTTTATAATTTTTTGCTGATAAGATTTATTCTATAATTTCCGCCTCGATAATATTGGGATTAACCATTTTATAAGATGCTTCCCAAAGCAGGAATTTGTCAACTTCCTTTATCAATTTTGGCAGAACCAGATAAAGAACTGCCAGATCATCCAGAACGCCGATTACGGGAATCGCGATCTCCGGAAGCAGATCTATAGGTGAAATAATGTAAAGAACGCCAAGAAGCGGAAGAATAATATCGATGCTGTTCGTTTTGTAGATTCCTTTTCTCCAAAGTTTCACCATCCTGAAAATATCAGGGATTTTTTTGATAAAGCCTTTCTGCTTAATGGCTTCTTTGGCTAAATGGATTTTTGAGTATTTCATTTTCTTAATGTGTTTTTTAACTTCTCTTTTATCACAAATTCCATACCAAATGCCGGAGAATCAATTTATTTCCTGTGTACAACAGTAATTAATATAATAAATTGTTTTACAGCATCTTACTTTTGTCTTGAAACAAAAGTAACAAAAATTCAAGACGGGATTTTTTTGCTAAAAAATTAAAATTTCTTTCAAGAAAATTTCCAAAACTCGGGCGGAAACAAAATTCGTTATTTGAATAAAGGTTTTAGCCGCCACTCAAACAGTGGAAATTTTTAGATCGTTATCATTAAGAAAGATGAGGATGAAAGAAATTTCAATTTTTCTTAACGCAAAAAACTCCTAAGTCAATATTTAATTTCGTGATATTTTTAAAATAAACAAGCCTTTCAATGTTTGGTGAGATTATCAATAAAATCGTGAACGGATTTGGAATTCCAGTCTTTGGAAGCGTCTTCTTTGAGCAGAATTCTTCCGTCCTGATTCAGAAGAAAAGTGGTGGGAAAAACTTTTGGAAGCAGCTTATCCGAAATCGGGCTCTGCGCAATATACACCGGAACGGAATAATTGTTTTTTTTCAGAAATTCACGAATATCTTCTTCCTTGTCCTGCATCGCAATCAGCACAAAATCCATTTCATTTTTTCTGGAATCATACAGTTTCTGAATGGTCGGCCATTCTTCTCTGCAAGGCGGACACCACGTTCCCCAGAAATTCAGGAAAAGAAGCCTGTCTTTTTTCAGATTTTTCAGATTGTTGTCGGGAACATTGATTCCTTTCAGCTCAATATCAAAATCATTTTCAGGAATGGTAACTGCGTTTTCGATTTCCGCAACAGGAAAAAACAGATCACGGATCTTCAGCTTCAATTCCGGAACGAAAGCGATCGCAGCGAAAACGGCAATTAAAATGAGATAAAATATGTTTTTCTTAATGAAATTCATTTTTAAATGTTTTTTGAAAAATTAAAAGCATTTGTTTGTACAATATTTTACTTTTGTCTTAATACAAAAGTAACAAAAATTGCCTCCTATTTTTATTGTTTTTAATGGAATCGGCGAACCTCGCCTTTGGCGGGTTTCTTAACGCAAAAAACTCCTAAGTCAATATTTGAATTCCACCTATTTTTTCTTGTGCTAAATTAATGCAAGAAGCTCTTCAACCGTATCTTTTCCACGGTTTCTGGCGTAATATATTTGAAGATCGTTGTGGAAATCGTCTTTCGTATATGTTTCGGGATCGGCTTTGTGCTTTTCAAAAAGTTCCGTTCCGTACCTCGGTCTTGGCCCCCAATGATGAAGCACATTGCAATCTTCATCCAAAAATAAAACCACCGGAATAGATTTTCCACCGTTGGTCAGAAAATGGTCAATAAGTGACGGTTCCTGATCGCGGTAGGAAATTCTCACTTCAAACTGCTCAAAAAACTTTACCACAACCGGAATTACCTGGCTTGCATCCCCGCACCACGCTTCGGAAATAATAAGGATTTTTCCTCGGAAATTTTTCTTTGCAAGTGCTTCTACCTGCTCTTCTTTCGGGATATATTTTTCCCACATTCTGTTCATTCTCTGGATTCCGAGCTTGTAATATTCCGCAAATTCCGCATCCTGCTGATTTCGCGGATTTCCTAACCGCTCTCCTGCTTCGCGAAGATATTCCATATAAGGAACAGCCTCATCCCAAAATTGTTTTACGTTCATTTTTATTTTTTTATTTCATCGGGCTTCACCCGATGCTATTTTATTACGCCACTTCGTGGCTTACTACTTACCTTAAATTTTCCTAATTTTATTAATCAAAAACAAATCCGCCAGCACAAAAGCCGCCAGATTTTCCACAATCGGAACAGCTCTCGGCAAAACACACGGGTCGTGTCTTCCTTTTCCTTCCACAATCACGGGATTTCCGTTTTTGTCCACACTTTCCTGCGGTCGCAGAATCGTGGCAACAGGTTTGAAAGCAACACGGAAATAAACATCCATTCCGTTTGAAATTCCGCCCTGAATTCCACCCGAAAGATTGGTTTTTGTGGTGAAATCTTCGTTGAACAGATCGTTGTGTTCTTTTCCCGTCATTTTTGCACCGCAGAATCCGCTTCCGTATTCAAAACCTTTTGCGGCATTAATGTTCATCATCGCTTTCGCCAGTTCCGCCTGTAATTTCCCGAAAACCGGTTCTCCGATTCCGGCAGAAAGATTTTTGATAACACACGTAATTGTTCCGCCGATCGTATTTCCCTCTTTTTTGATTTCTTTAATTCTGGAAATCATCTTTCCGGCGGTTTCTTCATCGGGACAACGAACCTCATTGCTTTCCGTTTTTGAGAAATCCAAGTCCTGATAAGGTTTCTCACAAAAAATCTCTCCGACTGATGAAACATAAGCATTGATTTCTATATTTTCCGGCAAAATCTGTTTTGCTAAACTTCCGGCAACTACCCAGTTTACCGTTTCTCTTGCAGAAGATTTTCCGCCGCCGCGATAATCACGGATTCCGAATTTCCGGTCATACGTAAAATCGGCGTGAGAAGGACGGTAATTATCTTTGATATGCTCGTAATCTTTGGATTTCTGATTTTCGTTTTCGATGATGAAACCGATAGGTGTTCCGGTGGATCTTCCTTCAAAAATTCCGGAAAGAAACTTCACGGTATCGCTTTCTTTTCTTTGGGTAACAATCGCAGATTGTCCCGGTTTTCTGCGATCGAGCTGATGCTGAACTTCTTCGAGATTCAGTTCCAGACCTGCCGGAAAATTGGTGATAATTCCGCCGTAAGCCAAACCGTGGCTTTCTCCGAAAGTAGTTAAATGTAAAAAATTTCCTAATGAATCTGACATAGTGCAAAGATAGATAATATGAGTCTTCTGAGGATATTAATTTCCCACAACCGTTTTCGGTGTTACAAATTCCTTCAAAGCCAATAAAGAAAGTTCCGTTCCGTAACCGGAAGATTTAGCACCGCCGAAAGGAAGCCGCGGATCGGAGCTGGAAGATTTGTTGATGCTTATTGTTCCGGATTCCAGATTTTCGGTGAAATATTGCTGCCTTTTTCTGCTTTTTGTCCAGACAGAATCAGACAATCCGAACGGAATTTCGTTCGCCAGTTTCAGGGCATCTCCGTCATTTTTAGCGATCATCACCATTCCAAGCGGACCGAATAATTCTTGTTCCAAAACGGGATTTCCGGATTTCACAAGAATCAGTCCGGGTTTCAACTGGTTTTTCGAAATTCTTTCCAGAGGAAGAATGATTTCCGCTCCATTCTTCAGCGCTTTTTTGTATTGATTTTCCAGCTCATCTGCCAAATCCGGTCTTGCCATTCCGCTGATTTTCGTATCCTTATCTGTTGCTTTTCCGGGAATATATTTCTGATATTCTTTAATGAATAAGCTCAAAAATTCCTTTTCCACTTTTTTATGAATGATAAACCGTTTTGCGGCATTACAGGCTTGCCCGCAATTATTAAGACGAGCTTCTGCTCCTTTTTTCGCTGCGGTTTTCAAATCGGCATCATCCAGAACAATAAAAGCGTCGCTTCCGCCTAATTCCAGCAGAGATTTTTTAATATTTCTTCCCGCAGTTGCCGCCACTTCAGCTCCGGCTTTTTCGCTTCCGGTAAGACTTACGCCCTTTACAATCGTACTTTCCAGAACTTCTTTTACTTCGGAATGTCCGATTTTCAGATTCTGGAAAACTCCTTTCGGAAAACCGGCTTCAAGAAATAATTTTTCGATTCTGTCGCCGCTTCCGAAACAGATTGAGGCGTGTTTCAAGATAGTGGTATTTCCTGCAAGAATCGCAGGAACCGCAAATCTGAGAACCTGCCAGAAAGGAAAATTCCACGGCATTACACCGAGAATTACGCCTTTCGGAACATAACGAATTTCGGAAATTCTGAATTCGGTCTTTATTTTTTCGGGTTTCAGAATATTTTCGGCTTTCGCGTAATAATCCGTCATCCACGCGCATTTTTCTATTTCGGAAACGGACTGCGAAATGGGTTTATTCATTTCTTTGGTGATGATTTTCCCGAGTTCTTCCTTATTTTTCAGTAAAAGTTTTGAAAGTTTTGAAAGCAACTGCTGTTTTTTGGAAAAAGGAACTTTTCTCCATTCCTGAAAGGTTTTATCAGCTTTTAATAATTTATTTTGAATTGATTTTTCCATTTTATGATGATAACTGTTTTTGAAAAGATGAAATTAGGGATTTCATTTTCAAATAAAGGATGAAAGCAATTTATATTTTAAAATTAAAGTATTGATATTTAAATTAACCATTAAGATTTTTTTATGTTGTTAAGAAAAATGAAGATTTCAGATAAATCTAAATGAAGCAGACTGCTTACATTCGCCTGTGAATTCTTAATAATCGACAATATTTTTTTCCCTTAAACACTTCATTATCTCAATGGTTCAAAAAAATCGAATTCTTTCTAAATCATCAATCATCAACCATTCATTCACCAAAGAAGCTGCCAATCTCGCGGTTCGTTCCTGAATATCATAAACGGGATTTACTTCTGCAACATCCAGAGCAACAAGTTTTTCGTTTTTTAAAATATGCCTGAAAAAGTGTATAAAAGCAGTATCGGCAAAAATTCCGTTGTACGCTGCCGCCGAAACTCCGGGTGCAATCGCCGCGTTGAAAACATCCATACAAATCGTAAGATATAAAACATCAGCTTCAGCCGAAAGCCCATTGATTTTTTCGTAAACGGACGGAAGATTTTCAAAGAAAAGTTCATCGGCAAGAATGTATTTCATTCCGCATTGATGAGCGGTGTCAAATAATTTCAGCGTGTTGGAATTACACTGGATTCCGATATGAAGCGAGTGAATTTCGCCTTGCTGTGCAATCTGCCAGAATCCTGTTCCGGAACTCGCTCCTACTCCATTTTCAGGTTCACGGTTATCGAAATGCGCATCGATATTGATGATTCCGATCTTCTTCTCGGGAAATGCTTTTTTTATTCCGGAATGATGGGCAAACATCACTTCGTGTCCGCCTCCTAAAACAATGGATTTTGCTTTTTTCAAAAGGACTTTTGAGATTTTTTCTGCTAAATTATTCTGGGCTTCTTCGAGGTTTCCGTTATTGCATTCTATATTTCCAAAATCTTTCATCGCAAAATCCGGTTTTACTACCGGAAAATTGGACATATTTTTTCTGATGATATCGGGAGCATCTTTTGCGCCGGTTCTTCCTTTGTTCCGTTTTACGCCTTCATCCACCGCAAAACCGTGAAGAACAAAATCGTTCTCCGAAATTTTTCCGTAATCATCCTCTACGGAAACTTTCTGAAAAATACGGTGATACAACGGATTATCGCCGTCAAATCTTCCTTGCCACATTTTTTTGTTTTGGGTTTAAGGTTTTGAATTTGCTGATTTTATTTTGCTAATACAATGAACTTGAAATTGTTTCATTGTCAAAATATTTACTTTTTTTGTTCTCGGGTTTATAAGTTAAAATCAAATAATAGATATTATTATCCGTTTTTCTATCATCATCGGGAATTATAAGTTTATGTTGAATAATTTCATTAATATTCTCGTCTTTATCTCCAAACTTTGAAATTGGCTCAACTGAAATTACATTTTGTTCAGAATCGACAAATATTTTATAAACAGCAAAAAAATTAGAAGGGCTAAAGTTTTTTATTTTGGATAGACTATTTTTCTTTGGAAATGAATTTTTATCGAGTTTTGTTCTTTCAAAGTAATTAATAAATTCATTATTGTCAAATTTATTTGTATCAAGAAATTTGAATATGCTTTCAATATTTGATTTGTTTTGATTGTAATTTATACCATCCAAATTATAAATTGAAGAGCAAAGTGAAATAGTATTTTCGTCTTTTTCAAAAAAGACTAAATATTTACCGCCTTTAGAGAAAGGTATTTCGCAAGAAGCCATCATATAAACTTCGCCAATCAGCCCACTTACAATATAAGTTTTTATTTCAGGTTTTCCTTTATAAACTTTTTGAAATTCCAAATCAATTTTGTAGGTTCTCTCACTATAATTATTGGCATAAACATTTTTTACTGAAGCAATTGCAACAATATCAGAGTTTAAATAATCTTTTGCAAAAGAAGAAAATCTACAAGAACAGGCGAAAATATTTATCTGTGAAAGAAAAAAGATTATAAAAAAAAAGATTTTTTTCATTTTAGAAATCTTATATATTATTTTTCTCCGCAAAAGCAATCGCCGCTTCCTTTACCCAAGCATTTTCCGCTTGTGCTTTTCTTTTGGTTTCAAGGCGTTTTTTGTTGCAGGGACCGTTTCCTTTTAGTACTTCCATAAACTCATCCCAAGGTAATTCTCCGAAATCGTAATGTCCTCTTTCTTCATTCCATTTCAGTTTTTCATCGGGAATTTTCAGTCCTAAAAATTCGGCTTGCGGAACGGTAACATCCACAAATCTCTGGCGGAGATTATCGTTGCTTTCCCTTTTTACACGGTAGTTCATTGATTTTTGGGAATTCGGGGAAGCGTCATCATTCGGACCGAACATCATCAAAGCAGCCCACCAAAAACGGTTTAATGCAGCTTGTGCCATTTCTTTTTGCTGTTTTGTTCCGCGGCAAAGCGTCATCAGAATTTCATAACCTTGTCTTTGATGAAAAGATTCTTCTTTGCAAATCCTCACCATCGCTCTGGAATATGGACCGTAAGAATTCCCCATCAGCATTACCTGATTCATAATTGCAGCGCCGTCCACTAGCCAGCCGATTGCACCAATATCTGCCCAGCTCAAAGTCGGATAATTGAAAATACTGGAATATTTTGCTTTTCCGGAAAGCATATCATTGTACGTGGAATCGCGGTCTGCCGGAATTTCTCCGTTTCCTAATGTTTCCGTAGCGGCATACAGATATAATCCGTGTCCTGCTTCATCCTGAATTTTGGCAAGAAGCGCCATTTTTCTCCGCAAACTCGGCGCTCTCGTAATCCAGTTGGCTTCGGGAAGCATCCCGACCACTTCGGAATGAGCGTGCTGCGAAATCTGCCGAACCAGTAATTTCCGGTAATCTTCCGGCATCATATCTTTCGGCTCTACTTTATTTTCTTCCTGAACGTATTCTAAAAATTTTTCGTTGTCCATTTTTTACTTTTTTAAAACTTTGTCAAAGTACTATTGCTCTGCTGAAAATTTTGACAAAGTGATTATAGGTTTCCATCCGTTAAATCATCTTTTTTATAAATCCCGATTTGTCCGTTGGAATATTCTCCGGCTACAAAAGTGATGCTCTTTTCGGGAGTTTTGATGGTGTATTCATTAAAATGATAGCTGCTTCCTTCAAAAGGATCAATCACCTCAATCTTCCGGTCGGAACAGAACCAGTAATGATTCCAGATGTTCAGACCTTCTATTCTGTGCTCTTTATCCACTTCGATAAAAGAATCAAATTTCCAGTTTGACATAATTTTTATTTTTTATGAATCCTTCAAGAATTTAGAAACCTTGAAAGATTGGATTTGATTAAACATCATAATTCAGCATCACGATATTCGTTATAGGATGACACTGGCAGGTTAAAACAAAACCACGTTCCACCTCGTCTTCCGTTAATGCAAAATTTTTCTCCATAAAGACCTCGCCTTCCATTATCTGTGCTTTGCAGGTACAGCAAACACCGCCTTTGCAGGCAAAAGGAACGGGAAGATTTTCTTTCAGTGCCTTGTCCAGAATGCTTTCCTTTTTGGAATTCAGGTGGACATTGTATTCATCGTCATCAATAATCAAAGTTACGAAACTTTCAATATTCGGGATCTTTTTGAATTCTTCGCTCATTTCCTTGTTTTCATCATCGTCGGGAGCCGCGTAATATTCGTACATTACCTGTAACGACGGGACTTTCTTTTCCGTTTTCAGAAAATTTGAAATTCCTTTGATCATTTCCGACGGTCCGCAGATAAAAAAAGTGGTTTCCTGAACCGGAATTTCAGGAAATCTTTCAAAAAGCTGATCCAGTTTTCCGGGTGAAATTCTTCCTTCAAAAAGCTCATCTTCATAATGTTTTTCCCGCGAAAGAAGATACACTACTTTCAATCTTCCTTTGAATTTTTCTGCCAGATGATCGATTCTTTCCCTGAAAATAATATCGTTAAAACTTTTACTGCTGAAAAAAAGAAAAGCCTTGCTTTCCGGTTCCTGGTAAAGTGCTTCAATAATATTTGATAAAACCGGAGAAATCCCGCTTCCTGCTGCCAAACCTACATACGTTTTTTCATTGGACGGATGATAATTGGTGTAAAAATGACCTTGCGGCGGCATTACTTCAATTACATCACCTGATTTTACATTCTGATTAAGATGAGTGGAAACAATTCCATTTTCCAAGTGCTTTACCAGAATTTCCAGCTCAGAATTTCCATCAGTCGGTGCATTGATAATGGAATACGATCTCCTTAAATCTTCGTCTCCAAAAACAAATCTTACATTGAGGTACTGACCTTGCTTGAATAAAAATTCGTGTTTCAGATGATCGGGAATTTCAAAGCCGATGTTTACCGAATCATTCGTTTCTGCGTGATATTTTGAAATTTTCAGAGGATGAAAGTGCTGCATATTGAAGTTAAAAAACTGTTTTCCCAAATATACTCAAATTCGGAAATATGGGGAAATCGGGTTTTGATAAAATTTTAAATTGAATTTTTCTTTGCCCCATCCCTAAAAGGTGGAAAAATCCATTTAAAATCTCAGAAATAAAAAACCGGTCAAAAGACCGGTTTCTATAAATATGATATATCAAAAATTACTTAATGATAAGTTTTTGCGAATAATTTCCTGCAGGAGAAGTAATATTTAGAATATAAACTCCGCTGGAAAGATGTGTATTGATTTCGTTGGTAGATTCACCTTTCTGAGCATTGAATTCCGTAGAATAAACAATTTTACCACTCAGATCATATACTACCGCTTTCGCTTTTCCTCCCAAGTCTCTTGCTTTGATAAAGAAATTTCCATTGGAAGGATTAGGATAAACCTTAATATCATTTGCTAACGAAGAATTTTCATTTACTGCCAATGTCTCTGTATCTCTCGTACATACTTCCAGAGCCCAGGAATTCACTTTTCCTGCCGTTCCTTTCATATTATCGGAAGCAAACAGTTTCCAGGTACCTTGTGTATTATGTCCTGCAAATACATTCAGAGACTGGAACGGTTTCACATTACCAGTAACCGGAGATGCACAAGGAATTGAAGTTGCAGTACTGGTGAACGTTGCCGTAACTCCCGAACGTCCGCTGCATTGATGATCCATCAGCAAAACACTTGTTCCTACCGGACTTTCAACTCCGAAAGAAATATGCCCCACATTGGTATGAGCAATATTCGGTGTTACGGTTACTTTGGTGATAACTCCTGCTTCAGGCACCTCTAACGGAACTTCGATTTTTGGTGAAGAAATTCCTGAACCGCCCGGACCGTCAGTAATATTTACAGGGTCTCCTGTATAGGTATAGGTATGGCAGGTTTCTCCGATAACATTATAATCGATCACAAAACTCGGGCTTACCGCATAATAAATATTTCCGGCTGCTTCCACCATAATATAAGCATTGGCAGCAGTAAACGCATTAGGAATTGTTACTGTTTCCTGCCCGTCGTTAGGTGTATCCGACAATAATGTTGTGAATGTTTGTCCACCGTCTTTAGAAATTTTTATGTTTACATTGGCAGTATTTACAGGAGCCGCATTGGTATTGGCTACATCCCATTTCACGGTATAGCTGCTTCCTGAAGTTAGTGACTCTCCAAATACCGGTGCTGTTACTCTAAAAGGTCCCGAATCTGCATTTACCGTAACTTTCATTGCATCTCTAGCAATATTCGGTTCAATAGGATTGTTGTTTCTCAAAACCACTCCGATGTTAATCGCTCTGCCTACACTTACCAGTGATTCCCATCTTGTAGAATACACACCTGCCAACACGATGTTGAAATCAGGGAAATATCTGTAAGGATTCGTACTCTCAGGAAGCGCCCGGAAATTAGGACCTGTAGGTTTGGTTTCATAGCAGATACTGTTTGATCCGATTTGTGCACTGGCTGCCTGGTCAGTCTGCTCGAAAGTGTAAGTATAACCGGCAGTATTGGTATCTGACGTTGTTGCTCTTACTACGAACGGTGTCATTTTAGGAATAATATAATCCGCTCCTGCGTCCAATGTTGGTACCGGTAAATTGTAAGGAACATTGGTTCCACACGATACACCGTTAATTTTATTTTTTATCTGATTAAGACTGCTGTAATGGTAATTATCGTGGGAATTATACTGAACATCCAAATCTCCGGTAATTCCCGTATAAGCCATAATGGTACTACCACTTCCCGGCTCCACTTTTTGGTCTAACTGGTTGCTGTAGAAAGTATAGGTATGCCCGGCTCCCATTTGGTGTCCCATTTCGTGGGCAACGTAATCAATATCAAAAGTGGCTCCTTCCGGAATATTATGAGACGTCCATCCTCCTGCTTTCAGACTGGATCCGCAGATTACACCTACATACGCTGCGCCGTTTGCATCTTTTTTGTCGATAAGATGTCCCAAATCATACTTAGATGTTGCTCCTGTTCCTAAAGCAGAATTAATACCACTATTAGCCGTATCCGGACCTCCACTTGCCGAATAAGGATCGGTATTTGCATTATAGAAAATTAGAGATTCCGTTTCTGCAATCATATTATAATGTAGCGACAAATCTTTTTCATACACTCCGTTAAGCCTTGTTAAAGTAGCATTCATCGCTCCCAGAATCGCTGCTTTTTTCTCGGCATCTGTTGCATCGGAAGGGATACCTAATTTTGTAAGAAAATACTGCCCGTATTCTCCGGTACAGGAAAGCGCAAGTCTGAATGTATTATTTCCTGCAGTTAAAGTTTTACCTGCTTCTGATGGAGAAGATTCCATATCTTCTTTTACCATACATTCGAAATGATCATCCTGCGAAGCCGCTTTTCTCATACTTCTGTCAAACACAATATAGGTTTTTCCGTCCGCAGTCATCGGTTCGATATATTCCGATTTTCCAGAACGGATGACCATTGTAGATACTCCTTGCGGAGAAATACTGAATCTCAGATATGCAGAAGGATCTTCAATGCTGCTTCCTACATACGATCGGATATCCGGATGTTTTTCCTGTAATTCGGGCGCCATATTTGACAATTCCCAGACACGGAATTGTTCCAGCTTTCCCTCTACATTCGGAATACTGATGATAACACCTTGTTTCCCGGATTGTCTTTCCGCTACATTTTTCAGTGCATTCTGAAACTTCGCAGCATCCAAATCATACAAAGTTTCCGAATTAATCTTGGCAACACTTTCATTGATTTTTTGTTTGCCTGAAACTTTATTTACTTTCGTCCATTGCGCAATTCCTAAAAAAGGCAATGATAACGCTAACAGTAAAAATTGTTTTTTCATATACGTTAATTTTTAATGGTTAAATTTTAGCGGTGCATTCCCACCTCTTTGTTTGTGGTACATTCAAAAGATTTTTCTTTAGTTGATGAAGCTTTTTTCATTTTTTCATCAAAAACAATATAGGTTTTTCCATCCGCAGTCATTGGTTCAATATATTCCGATTTCCCGGAACGGAGAACCAGTGAAGATAGTCCCTGCGGAGAAATACTGAATCTCAGATACGCAGAAGGATCTTCAATACTGCTTCCTACATACGACCGGATATCAGGAAATTTAGCCTGTAAATCCGGCACCATATTCGACAGTTCCCAAATCCGGAATTGTTCCAGATTCCCTTTTACATTCGGAATGCTGATGATAACGCCTTGCTTTCCGGATTGTCTTTCCGCTACATTTTTCAGCAAATTCCGAAAATCCGTAAGATTCAAGTCATAAAATATTCCCGATTGAATATCCGCAACACTCTCATTTACTTTCTGCTGATCAGAAATTCCATCTACTTTTACCCATTGGGAAAAACCGGACAAGGGCAGTGCGAGAGCTATTAACAACATATTTTTTTTCACTTTTCCGGAAAATTTCCAGCAATTTAATTAAAAATAAGGAAATATTGACTTTAAAAATGTTAAAACTTCAATAACTTGAAAAAAATAGGAAATATTGTCCATTTTTATTCTCGTTAATTTATAATATTCTGTAATTATGTCCTGATTACTTGTAAATTTAATAATTGAACACTTTTTGAAATAATGTTCACGAATTAAATGATTAACGAAGCATTAAGAAAATAAACTGAAAATCTATTTTCTTAATGTTTTTAAAAACAAAAATCATTGTTTCAAAATCAAAAATTGAATAGAATTTGATGCAATTTTTTTTAATCATTTATTAAACATTATTAAACAATTATGAATCTAAATCAATATACAGTAAAATCACAGGAAGCCGTTCAGTCTGCACAGCAGGTTGCGATGAAATTCGGCAACCAGCAGATTGAACCTCAGCATTTGCTTGAAGGAATTTTTCAGATAGACGAAAATATTTCGCCGTTCTTACTGAAAAAATCCGAAGCCGATGCCTCGCTCGTAAGAGAAAGAAACCGCGAAAGCATTGAAAAACTGCCGAAAGTGGAAGGCGGAAATATTTACCTTTCGCAATCCGCCAATAAAGTATTGCTTGATGCACCGAACGCTGCAAAAAAAATGGGAGATGAATACGTAACCATTGAACATCTTTGGCTTGCGTTAATCGAAGTTTCATCTCCGGTTTCGCAGATGCTGAAAGATATGGGCGTTACGAAATCCCTTTTGGAAGGTGGAATCAAAGAACTCAGAAAAGGAAGCAAAGCCACTTCTGCAAGTTCGGAAGAAACGTATCAGAGTTTAAATAAATACGCGAAAAACTTCAACGAACTCGCAGCGGAAGGAAAACTCGACCCTGTAATCGGGCGTGATGAAGAAATCCGGAGAGTATTGCAGATTTTATCGAGAAGAACGAAAAATAATCCAATCTTAATCGGAGAACCGGGCGTTGGAAAAACTGCGATTGCGGAAGGAATTGCACACCGGATTATCAGCGGCGATGTTCCCGAAAACTTAATGGACAAAACGCTTTATTCTTTGGATATGGGTGCGTTAATCGCAGGTGCGAAATACAAAGGCGAATTTGAAGAGCGTTTGAAATCCGTTGTAAATGAAGTCATCAAATCCGAAGGACAGATTATTTTGTTCATCGACGAAATCCACACTTTGGTCGGAGCAGGCGGCGGAGAAGGTGCAATGGACGCAGCGAATATCCTGAAACCGGCTTTGGCGAGAGGAGAACTTCGTGCAGTCGGAGCAACGACTTTGAATGAATATCAGAAATATTTTGAAAAAGACAAAGCCCTCGAAAGACGTTTCCAGAAAGTAATGGTAGAAGAACCGGATACCGAATCGGCGATTTCCATTCTTCGAGGAATTAAAGATAAATACGAGGCTCACCACAAAGTGAGAATCAAAGACGAGGCGATAATCGCGGCGGTGGAAATGTCGCAAAGATATATTTCCGACCGGTTTTTACCCGATAAAGCGATTGATTTGATTGACGAAGCGAGTGCGAAACTGAGAATGGAAATCAATTCCAAACCGGAAGAGCTGGACGTTCTCGACAGAAAACTGATGCAGTTGGAAATCGAATTGGCGGCGATTTCGAGAGAGGGAAACCAGACGAAAATCGACCATTTGAAAGAAGACATCGCAAAAGTAACCGAACAACGCAACGAAATCAATGCAAAATGGCTGAAAGAAAAGCAGAAAAGTGAGGATTTAACCCAAATTAAAAAAGATATTGAATCCTTAAAATTAGAAGCCGAAAGAGCATCGAGAGCCGGAGATTACGCCAAAGTAGCGGAAATCCAATACGGAAAACTCCGCGAAAAAGAGGAAGAACTGAAAAAGGTGGAACTCGAAATGCAAAATCATCAGAATGAACTGATTAAAGAAGAGGTAACCTCTGAAAACATTGCCGAAGTGATTGGAAAATGGACGGGAATTCCCGTAACCAAATTAATCCAGTCCGAAAGAGAAAAATTGTTGCATTTGGAAGAAGAACTCCACAAAAGAGTAGTCGGACAGGAAGAAGCGATAGAAGCCGTTGCAGACGCAATCCGCAGAAACAGAGCCGGATTGAGCGACGAGAAAAAACCGATTGGAAGTTTCCTGTTTTTGGGAACAACCGGAGTCGGAAAAACCGAACTGGCGAAAGCATTGGCGGAATTCCTTTTCGATGACGAAAACAATATGACGAGAATCGATATGAGCGAATATCAGGAACGGCATTCTGTTTCACGATTAGTCGGCGCTCCTCCCGGTTATGTTGGTTACGATGAAGGCGGTCAATTAACGGAAGCCGTGAGAAGAAGACCGTATTCCGTAGTGCTTTTAGACGAAATTGAGAAAGCACACCCCGATGTTTTCAACACTTTGCTTCAAGTTTTAGACGATGGAAGATTGACCGATAATAAAGGCAGAGTCGTGAATTTCAAAAATTCGATTATCATTATGACTTCCAATTTGGGTTCACATCTGATTCAGGAGAATTTTGAAAATATTACGGAAGAAAATCAGAGCGAAATCGTTGCTAAAACGAAAGATGAAGTTTTCGATTTGCTGAAACAAAGTCTGCGTCCGGAATTTTTGAACAGAATTGATGAAGTGGTATTGTTCCAGCCGTTAAGCAAAAAGGAAATCGGAAAAATCGTTACCTATCAGTTGCGTGGTTTCAATGAAATGCTGGCAAAACGAAACATCATTATGACCGCAACGCAAGACGCGATAGATTATCTGATGAACAAAGGTTACGACCCTGTTTTCGGAGCAAGACCATTGAAAAGAGTAATCCAGCAGGAAGTGCTGAACAAACTTTCCAAAGAAATTCTCGCAGGAACTGTGAATGACGGCGACAGAATTACGCTGGATTATTTTGAGGAGAGTGGGTTGGTTTTTAGACCAGTTGAAAAGTAATTTTTTTTCATATTAACATTATAAATGTAGTTACGGCGGAGCCAAAAGGCTCCGCCGTAACTGTTTGTAATATCATATTTTTTCATTCAATCCCGATTTTATTATTTAAGCCATCAATATAAATACTGTTTTTCAGAAAGATTTTGTTGCCGAGCATTCCCGTCATTCCGGAAAATTTCATCAGAGAATATTGGGTTTGCGAAAATCCTTCCACATACGTCACATTGTTCAGCGGAATTTCCTTGCTTTGAAATCGTATGTTTTGACTGCAATTCGCCGTATAAGTGGTTAAAACATTTTGCCACGATTGAGATTTTTCAATAGTAACTTTTGAATCGGGCAATTTCAAATCTTTCCAAATTTCTTTGGTGGTCAGCAATTCAAAAGCACTGGTTCCTGAATCGTACAGAAATTTTTCTTTTTCCCCTTTCAGAAAAGCGGGAATAATGATTTTCCGCTTTTTGAATTTAAAATCGAAAAGATTGCTTTTAAAATTTTCAGGCTCGTTCGATATATTGAAAACCACGTTGTTTTCTTTGAAATTGATAATGGTTTTCCTGTTTTCCAGAATATCCGCTCCCAGTGTCCCTATGATTTTTACAGAATCATTTTCACTTTTTTTACTCTCAAAAATCCTGAATTTTACGGACGAAATTTCAGTTGTTCCTATCTGAAACGAGGTTTTTGCTCTTTCGTTATCAACGGAAATTTCCTTTATGCTTTTTATTGGTTCGGAATAAAAGATTGTATAAGGCGAACCTGTATCAAACTGTAAATAATACGTTTCAGGATTTCCTTTGAAATGAACAGGAAGAAGCAAAACATTTTTATCGTTTCCCAGCCAGAAAATCGGGATTTTTCCGCTTTCGTTCTGTACGGTAAGATAATTTTCTTCGGGTGTGAATTTTTGGTCAAAATAGAAATATCCGCCGACCAGAACCAGGATTAAAACAAGCAGGAATACTGCGATAATTTTCTTTAATAATTTCATTTCAGATTTTTGTGCAAGATTCGGAAACAAAATCCTTTTTCCTCACAAAAACAATGCGACAATTTTGCGACAGTTGTATGTCTTTATTTATAAGAAATTGGTTTTCAATTTTATAGATAAATCGTTTTTTCGGTTCAGACTGATTCCGTTTTTGATAATTACCCATAATTTTATACAGATAATTACAACCAAAGGAATGATGAAAACCGGGAATTTTGTGTTCAATCCTTTCTGAACAAACGGACTGATAATCATTAAAACAGAAAGAATTACCGCCAGAAGAATCTGAATGCTTACAATGCTTTTTCCGAGTTCTTTATTTCTTGAATCTTTCGTTCTGTATGTTAAAATCAAAGGAAAAATAATATCGGCAAACGGAATAATAAGTCCGGACAAGGCGGAAATATTGATTAATTTTGCTCTGTCCGTTCCGTGATTTTCAATAGAATCGGGAAATAAATTTTCAGGTTCGGTTTCCAATGCTTCGGCAACCGATTTTAAAGTAAAACCTTTCAACGCATTTCCCGACTCAATTCTTTGAATGGTTCTTAACGAAAGTCCGGATTTTTCAGCAAGTTCCGTCTGAGTCAGATTTTTTTCTTCCCTTAAAATTTTGACTTTGTTTTTCATTTTTTTGATTTAACCGGACAAACTTATAAAAAATAATAATGTCAGAATTGTTCTGAATTATTTATATATTTACAAAAAAACTATGAAAAAATTATTGATTTTATCCGTTGGAATGTTGGTTGTATCCTGTAATCAAAATACGAAAACCAATACCGAAAGTATCGAAACGGAATCCTCCACCAAAACAGGAGTTGCAGAAAATTTCGACTGGCTGACCGGAAAATGGAAAAGGCTGAACGAAGAAGCGGGAAAAGAAACTTTTGAAAACTGGGATAAAACCAGTCCGTCCGAATATTCAGGAATCGGTTTTTCAATGAAAGGCGGAGATACCATTAGCCAGGAAAATATGAGTCTGATTGAATCCAATGGAAAATGGAGCCTGTTCGTAAAAACCAAGGACGAAAAAGCGCCAATCGAATTCAAAATGACTGAATCAAAAATAAATGAGTTTATTTGTATAAATGATTCAATCGATTTTCCAAAACGGATTCATTATCAGCTTGAAGGAGAAAAACTGAAAGCCAAAATCTCTAACGAAAAAATGGAAATTCCGTTTGAATTTGAAAGAATTAAATAATTAAAATTTCCTACAAAAAAAGACAACCCAAAAACGGATTGTCTTTTTTATTCAATATATCCTGAGATTATTCTCCGGTTTCTAATTTCGCCACCGCTTCTTTTTTGTCGTTGAACAAAGTCAGAGCGTTGTTTTCAATCTGAAAAGTTTTTACGTTTTTCAGGTTTTCAAAAAACTGTCCTTCGGTTTCCATATTCGGACACGCCATCATCGTTCCTGCGATATCGGAAATGGTAATGCCATCGGTTTCTTCCATTTTAAAATTTCCTCCGAAACTGTTGCATCCTCCGTTTCCGGAAACTCTTTTGCTTTCCTTTTCAAAAGAAATAAAAGCTTCTTTTTTGAAAGTGCTGTCTAATGCGATCGCTTTTCCATCCAGCTCTTTCAGTTTCCATTCTTTTCCGAAAATTTCGTCTGATGCCGAAGTCTGTTCAACAGTTTCGGTTGACGGCTGTTGTGTTGAAGTTTGCTTTCCGGTGTTGTTGCACGCGATAACTGCAAATCCTGTTGCGATAATAAAAATACTCTTTTTCATTGTATATAATTTAATTTTATTACACTTATTTTTTCATAAATCCGGAATACCCGGTTGAACGACAACAGGTTTGCAAATTAAATGCCATAAATATTATTAATATCTCATTTTCAAATTGTTTAAAATTTTCAAAAAGTTTTTATCTCATTATAAATGGCACAAAAAGGAACGAAAATTTTCAAAAATAAACATTTGTTTAATTTTTATTCACACCTGATGACAAAAATCTATTTTTTCAGAATACTGAAAAACAAAATCACCGTTTTCCGTGATAACATTTAACTTACCTTAACAAAATAATTGCACGATTTTTGTGTTATAGTAATTGAAATTTTTTTTCATCATTTGTGTTTTTACTCCGGCTTCATATTCTATAATATGGAGCCGGAGTTTTTTATTTACTCAAATTTCAGCTCTGCCAGAACCGGAAAATGATCGGAAGGATAAAGCAGATTTTCTCTTCTGTCATTGATCGTACGGTTGGATATTACTTTGAATCCTTTTACGAAAACATAATCGATCCGCTCTTTTGCAGGAGTATTGATATCAAATGCCTGAAAGCTTCCTTTCGGACCGTAATGCGGTTTTTCGGAATGGTAATAAGAATCTGCCATTGATTTTGAAATGATCTGAATCGGTTCGGTAGTATCGGTTAAATTAAAATCTCCGGTTAAAGTCATCGGAAGATTTTTAGGATTCAGCTCTTTCATTTTTTCCAGAATTAATTTTGCAGAATTCACCCTCGCCACATTCCCGATATGATCGAAATGGAGATTAAATGACCAGAATTTTTTCCCGCCTTTTTTCGTTTTAAATAAAGCATACGTGCAAATTCTGTTGTAAGCTGCATCCCAGCCTTTGGACGGAACATCCGGAGTTTCGCTGAGCCAGAAAGTTCCGGACTGCAAAACTTCCAGCTTATTTTTATCATAAAAAATTGCGGAATATTCTCCTTTATCTTTTCCGTCGTCTCTTCCTACTCCCACGAAACCGTAATCTTTCAGGCTGTTCTGAATATCCTTCATCTGTTGCGGAACAGCTTCCTGAATACCCATAATATCAGGATGATAATACGACATCAGCGCCAAAGCGTCCTCTTTCCTGTTATCCCACGAATTTTCCTTGTCGGATTCCAGAGAGAGGCGGATGTTGTACGTCATTATGTTCAGGTTTTGCGCAAGAGATAAGCTGCTGATCAGGATAAAGCTGAAGATGATAATACGTTTCATTGTTTTATAATTTAATATTTAAAATTAAAAAAACCTGCTGAAAACAGCAGGCTGCAATTCGTGGAGCTGGAGAGATTCGAACTCTCGTCCAAACAAGCAATACATAAGATTTCTACACGCTTATTCTGCTGTTGGTTTTCGACATAAAGCAGAGAGCAGACACCCAACTTTATGCTTATCTTCTGAAATTTTCGTCATTTGGTCGAAGCTCCCAAACACTTATTTCCGCATTTCCTATGCCTCAGATTCCATCGTCGCAGAACAGAACTTTGGTGAGACATCTTGTTTCCTTACTATACTTCGGGAAAAACGCTAATCTTACTAAACTTCGGATTAAGCAGCAAGAGCATACTCTTCGTTGCCAGTTAAATTTTGCAGCAAGGGATTTAAGAGATCGCGCTACGGTTCTCTGCGTGCTTACTTACCCATTGATCTTGCTGTCGAAACCGGTCAGCCCCAAATTGGATAAGGCTGCAAAATTACAAAAAAATACTAAACAAAAATTATCCATTACTCATTGCTTATCACTTATTACTCATTTATTTTGGGCGTGTCCCTCTCCTGTGCTTTCCCACTTCTCGGGTCGGGCTTTACGTTACAATCTTTCTTTTTTTTCGCAGCGGCTTCGCCGCCGCGAAAAAAAAGAAAGGATTTCCACTGCAATCCCTCACGCGGAAATCCTATGTATCAGAAAAATTTTAACAAATATGAAATTCCCGTTTTCTAAAAAAATCTTAAAACCGGTTAAAGTGGGTTAAACTTTAATCCATAAAATTCCAAAACACTTTATACAAAGGAGGATAGAATTACTTTTACATTAAATAAACCTGCCCGTGAAAACAAAATTACTTTTTATTCTATCTCTGTTTCTTTTCATTACTTTCTCTGCGCAAAAAAAATACGTGATCGGAAATGTGAAGAACGAACTGCAATTCAACATTCCCGAAACCTATATTTATAATCCACGAACGGAAGAGCTTACCACAACCGATATTTCCGGGAACTTCATTATTTCCGCGATTTCCACCGATGAATTGAGGATTGTAAAAAACGGATACGAGCGTATTTCCCTGAAAATTTCCGAAATCGATTTCACAAAACCCCTGGAAATTGTCATCAGTAAACTTCCTTACGAAATTCCTGAAGTAGAACTCACCTTTAAGCCGACCGGAAATCTGAAAAAAGACCTGTCTTATTTCAAAACTTCCGAAAGAACGGTAAGGCTGAATTCGGAAATGAGCAATTATATGATGACACCTTTGAGTGAAGTATCGCCGCAGAATAAAGTTCCGTCCGCTTTTGCACCTCCGAATTACGGACAGGGACAAGTGAATGTTCTGGGAGTTTTGGGAGCGGTTTCCGGTTTGCTCAACAAAGCAACGACACCGCAAAATACAACGCCTACTTATTCCGAAGTTCAGGATTTTTACAGAAGAGTGAAAGATATCGTGGATATCAGTTATTTCAGAAATTACGGAATGAACGAATATGATTTTGAGATTTTTCTGGCGTATGTGGACGAAAAGAACTCGCTTGCCAAAAGATTCCGGAAAAATTTCAATAAAGCTGCAATAGAATCCGAACTGAAAATGGCTCTGGCAGATTATCTGAAAACCCATAAAATCAATTCCTGATGTTCCGGCTGTTTTTTCTGTTGTTTCTCCTTATTTTCCAGTATTTTTTTTCTCAGCAAGTTTCCGGAATCGTCGCGGATGAAGAAGGAAATGTGCTTCCGGCAGTAATGGTTTTTAATATGAAAACCGAAAAATTCGTATATACCAGTATCAGCGGAGAATTCACGATTGAAGCATCACTGAATGACGAATTGCGGTTTGTCCGAAAAAATTACGACAGGAATTCAAAAATTCTGAAAGAGGAAGATTTCATTTTTCCTATCAGAGTTTCGATGATACGTTCTGCCGAAGAAATTGAAGAAGTGCAGGTTCCGGCGTATAAACTGAGCGGCGATATCAATAAAGATGCTAAAAATTTGACAAAATTTGATAAAGTGGAACAGCTCCAAAAAGAAATCGGAGTTCCGAAACCACCTGAAAAACCGAGAGAAAAACCGGCAGAAGTTACAAAGGATATTTTGCTTCCATTGGCATTTGCTCAACTAAATGTTCAGGGAATTTATGATGTGGTCAGCGGAAAAGCGAGACGACAAAAAAACCTGTACAGATACGAGGATTTGCAGGATAATATTTTATGGATCAGGAAAAGAGTAAGCAATGATTATTTTGTAAAAGTAGGAATTCCGGAGGAGAAAATTTCAGAATTTATTCAGTTTTCAATAGGAATGAAACCGGAAACCCCGAAATATGTAAAAGCCGGAAATCTTTCCAGAATATTGCTGGATATGGAAGAAACTCTTCCAGAATATCTGAGCAGATAAGTATTCATTAACGGAATGGATTTTGCTTTTTCAGTTCAAATCACACTATTTTATGAACAGAAATATCATCGCCATTACCATTGCCGCATTCGGTTTTATCATCGGGCTGGCAATTTTGGGAAACGCTGTTAAAAACCGTAACAAATCCGAAAACACCATTTCGGTAACGGGTTTGGGAAGCAAGAAATTCACTTCCGATTTGATCGCGTGGAACGGGAATTTTTCCCGCAACAGTTTTGAGCTTAAAGAAGCCTACGATGCTCTTGCAAACGATAGAAAGATCATTGAAAATTATCTGGTTTCCAAAGGAATTCCAAAAAATGAAATTGTTTTTTCGGCAGTGGATATTCAGAAGCAGTACAATTACGGAACGGATTCCAATGGCAATAGTCATCAGTCTTTCGCAGGATATCAGCTTTCTCAGTCGGTTTCAATCGACAGTAAGGATGTCGCGAAAATTGAAAATCTTTCCCGGAATATTACGGAAATCATCAACCTTGGAATCGAATTCACTTCGTCGCCGCCCAGTTATTTTTACACCAAGCTTGCGGATGTAAAACAACAGATGATCGCCGATGCTACCAAAGACGCAAAGCAGCGTGCCGAAAAAATTGCGGAAAATGCCGGAAGCAAACTCGGAAACCTGAAAAAAGCGAATATGGGCGTTATCCAGATCACAGCTCCCAATTCTAATGAAGATTATTCTTACGGCGGAACGTTCAATACTTCTTCCAAAGAAAAAGAAGCGAGCATTACCATTAAACTGGAATACGAAGTGGATTAATAAAAACTAAAAACCGGCAATTGCCGGTTTTATTTATTGTAAACAATTTCATAAATCTTTGAAATGAGCAATTCCTGATTTTCCGTTTCAAAATTACTCATCAAATATAGTGTCAGATTATTTTTTTCCGGAGAATAAGCTGGTTGAATATAATTTCTGTCAATAATTGAAAATCCGTTCCGTTCGTAAAACTCGATTCGTTTTTCTGCAGTGTCATTTAAAGTTTCCGGTTCAGATTCCAATAGAATTTTCGGATATTTTTCCTGCAATTCGGCTAAAATTTCCGAACCGAATTTCTGATTCCTGAATTCTTCAAAAACTTCAAAATGTTCCAGAAAATAAAAATCATTGATTTCCCATAAAATGAGATAGCCAATTGAAATTTCATCATTTTTAATGCTGAAAACATACACATCGGGATTTTCGGAAAGTGAGAGAAACTGCTCTTTATTCCGGCGTTCGTCTTCCGGAAATGTTCTTTCATAAACAGAAAAAATCCGTGAAATTTTCTTCCGGTTCTGGAGCTCTTCAAACCAAATCATAACATTAAAAAACTATTTTAAATTTTTAAATCTTCATTTGCTTAATACAAATAAACGAAGTTTATTCTTTTTTTACCATTAAGAATTATTCTGCTTAAAAACATTTAAGAAGTTAAGAATCAATAAATTGATTTTAAGCATTGATTCTTAAAAATCTTAACTTCTTAATGGTAAAAATATTCACAAAAGAAATTTAAACAATTTCTAAATTCGATTATAGATCGAAAACATTCGGTCTTCTCGTGATGAAAATATCTTTTACCCAAAGCATAAACGCCAGAGCTAGATAAAAAAGGAAGAAAATTCCTGCTGTTGCAAACGTGGAATAAATGAAGAAAACACGCAGTTTGGAAACCGGAATTCCCAGTTTCGCGCCGTATCTCGTGAGAACGCCGAACCATTCCCGTTCCATTTTGTGCCGCAAATTGTTGATGAATTTTGGTTCCCGCATTACTTGACTCTTTTTACTTTTATCTTGGTTCTTTCAAAAGCTGAAATCCGATGCTGCAATTTAAACATTTTTTTTCGGTGCAGAAATTTTTGAAATGCTCAATAAAAGCCTGTGCTTCAAAAGAAGATTTCATTTTCACACCCAGATTTTTCCATTGATTGACAATCGTGTTTTTTTCAGGAGCAATTTTTTGGTAAAATGTAAGGATCTCATCCTGAATTTCTTCGTTGTGATTCCGATGATAAGCGTATTTTAGAGGAAGAACAGCATTAATGATGATTAAATCAATGAAATCTTTGGTTAATAATTTTTCGTTTTCGATGTCTGAAATTTTCCCGAAATTAAAACGGCGATTCCAGTATTCATCGGCTTTTACACTTTTGAAAATCTGATAGAGTTCTTCCGAATTTTTTGCATTAATGATCTTTGAAAAAAGAGTTTGCTGAGAATGATAAAGATTCGCGAGCTGTGAAAGCCTGATCGTCGGGAAATTCGGCGGGCGGAGACGCAGAAATTTCGGCGAAAACGTAACATCGGAAATCCCGTATTTTGTTTTCAGGAAATCGTATTCGCGTTTCCTGATTTTCATATAATCGCCTTCGGAATTTTCGAGCCAGCCGGATTTCCCGAAAAATAACGCTTCCAGCTGAACAGGATTTTGACAGATTTTGCGGATAATGGAAAAATCAATGCTTTCCGCTGAATTTTTAAAAATTTCAGCATTCACCTTCAATCCGAAAGAGTATGCGAGTTGATGAAACAGCACCGCTTCGTAATCATTTTTAAAAATTTCCAGTTTTTGTTCGAGTTCTCCGGCTTTTTTATCGAGTTTTTCCAGAAGTTTACTTTCACAGAAACTCACGGGAATTTTTTCAGGATCGAAAATCTTTTCACACGGAATAAAGCTGTTTTCCTGAAGCATCATTTCGTATTTCCACAAAAGATTTTTGTCGATATAGTTTTTGAGCTCCAAAGTCGGCGTATTGCGATTCTGCAAATCTTCAATATCACAATCGTGAATGAAAACAACGTGCAGAATTACATTTTCAAATTCGGGATTTTCAGAATGATGATGAAAAATCCAGTCGGATGATTTTACGTGAAGTTCAATGTTTCCGGCTAAAACTAAATCTTTCGTTTTGACTTTCCCGAATAGAAAATCCGGTCCGGAATTATGATTCCATTTCCCAAAATCGAGAATTTCAATAGAATTTCCTTCCACATCTTTGAAATCAAAATCGCTGAAAATTTTGAAATTCCAAAGGTATTGAAGGAGCTTTTCTGTCATCGTTTCATCATAAAAACGGATTAAAGATAAGAAAAACTTTGCTTGCTGAATAAAAACATAATGTCATTCTGAATGAAGTGAAACGCAATGAAGAATCGTATTCGAGATTCCTCCTTCGTCGGAATGACAAACAGAACGTTTTATTTTTTATGTATATCTTTAAAGGACTTATTGGCTATTATTTCTAAACCTTTCAATTGTCTCCGTATACATTTTTTCGTATTCGGGAAGGATGTTTTTCAAATCGAATTTCAGAGCCTGCTTTTTGGCATTGATCTTCATTTGCTCCAGAAGTTTTTCGTCACTCAATAATTTGATACAGTAATTGCTCATCGCTTCCACATTTCCGATCTCGGCTAAAAATCCGGTTTCGCCCTGAATATTCACTTCCGGAATTCCGCCTGCATTGGAACTGATCACCGGAGTTTCCGCCGCCATCGCTTCCAAAGCTGCCAAACCGAAACTTTCCTGCTCGGAAGGAAGCAGAAAAACATCGGAAAGCTGTAAAATACTGTATAAATCGTTTACTTTTCCTAATAATCTTATTTTGGAGATCAGCTCGGGATTTTCTTCCAAAAACTGGGAAATTTTTTCCATTTCGGGACCTTCTCCGATAATGATGAGCTTGGATTTTATTTTCTGGTTTACATTTTTAAATATCTGTAAAATATCTTCCACGCGCTTTACAGGACGAAGATTGGAAACGTGGATCAGAATTTTTTCGTCCGGATTTGCAAATTGTGTACGACAGCATTCCTTACATTCATCAAACTCGGAATTGTCGATAAAATTAGTAATCACCTGAATGTTTTTTGAAATTTTAAAGAACTGTAACGTATCTCTTTTCAAACTTTCAGAAACGGAAGTAATCGTATCTGATTGATTAATAGAGAATTCCACAGCGTGCTTATAACTCGGATGCTGTCCTACTAAAGTAATATCCGTTCCGTGAAGCGTAGTAACCAAAGGAATATCCTTTCCCTCTTCTTTCAGCATCTGCTTTGCCGTAAACGCAGCGTACGCATACGGAATCGCATAATGCGCGTGAAGCAAATCCAGCTTATACAAATTCGCAACACGGTAAATCATTGATGAAAGCGCAATATCATAAGGCTGATACTGGAAAAGCGGATACGTCTGCACGTTCACTTTATGGAAAAAAATATTGGGATTGGTAATATCCAGTCTCGCAGGAAGCGCAGAGCTGATAAAATGGACTTCATAGCCTTTATTTGCCAAAGACATTCCTAATTCCGTAGCGACTATGCCGCTTCCGCCGTAGGTTGGATAACAGAGTATTCCGATTTTCATTGATGATGATTTTTAATGATGATTATTTCCCGGCATTTCGGAAATGAAATTCAATTTTCCGTTATTTATATTGTACATTTTGACGGGAAAAATTATATCTATTATTGGAGGACTTTTTACAATATATTTTTCAAGATTTATTTTCTTTTTTTCGTTAACAAATTCATCAATCAGATTTGCTTCATCATAAATAACTGTTCTTTTTAAAGAATCATCTTCATAAATTCCGTAACAATTTTTTTTGATTTCTTTTCCGACACCAAATACCGACATCGTTATAAAAACAGAATAATTTTTATCATCCCGATTTGCGTACTCCCGAGGTAAAATGGAAACCTGATAAACAAAATGTTTTTCACCCAAAAATTTTTCGGCTTTCTTATCAATAGGATTTTCCTTTTGATATTTTAAAATCTCCCGATATAAATTGTCTTTTATTCCTGATTGATTTTCAGAAGGTTTAGAACAAGACGAAAGAAGTAAAATAAGAATAAAGAAAAGAATATATGGCTTCATTTATTAAACATTTTATTTAATTGGTATCCATCCCCATTCCGAATTTCAGATTATCATTCACCAAAACGGGCAGTCTTCCGTGGATTTTAGTTTTTCCGAGAAATCCATTTGCCGTTGCATTCATCGAATCATCATTATTTTCATACGAAACCAGAACGGTGGAAGTTTTGGAAATATCAACATCTTTCAAAGCGTACGGACTTCCGAAAACATTCAGAATTACGTTTTGATTTTTGTTCAGTTCGGCTAAAATACGTTTGCTTTCTTCCGAAATTTTATATGGTTTATATGCAGTGGAATTGTCTTTGTGAAAACCTACAATCACTTTGGAATCGGCTGGAATTGTAGAAATTTCACTGGCTTTTTTCAAAATTACGGTTGTTCCGAGATTTAGCTGATTCAGAAAAGTTTCAAAAGGTGCTTCTTCCAAAGGAACATAATAATAGGTTTCTTTGCAGTTGAGAGGCAGTAGTTTTTTCTCGTCTTTTAATAAAGTCAAAGCATTTGCATAAAGATTCTGAACGAGTTTTTTATGAGAATCGTTGTTGAAATCTGCGTTGATATTTTCGGGATTCCGGGGTTCATATTTGTCCAGTCCTAAATAATATTTTGTCAAAAGAATTTTCTTCACGCTTTCCTCGACACGGCTTTGCGGAATTTCCCCGTTGTCAATCGCTTTCTGAATCAGCTTTTTACCTGTCGCAACATCCTGCGAAAAAAGCATAATATCGTTTCCTGCTTTGAAAGCCATCGCATCCAATTCTCCTGCTTTATATTTATTCGCGACAGCACCCATATTCAAGGCATCAGTAATGATAAGACCTTTGTAGCCTAATTTATTTTTTAATAAATCGGTAATAATTTTTTTGGAAACCGAAGCCGGAATTCCTTTTCCGTTTTCCAGTGCCGGAACGTAAAGATGTGCCACCATTACACCGCCGATTCCTTTATCCATCAACGCTTTGAAAGGTGCAATCTCTATGGAGTTTAATCTATCTAAATTGTGGGAAACAACGGGTAAATCTAAGTGAGAATCTGTATCGGTATCGCCGTGTCCGGGAAAATGTTTGATTGCCGCTAAAATTCCGGAATCCTGCAAACCGTTGGAATATGCCAGCCCGGAAGCAATTACATTAGGAACATCCGAACCGAAACTCCTGTTTCCGATAATCGGATTATTCGGATTGGTATTCACATCCACAACCGGAGCAAAATCCCAGTTGATGCCCATTCTTTTACAATCTTCAGCAATTTTCTCCGCCATTTCTTTAATTAAATTTTTATCCTGAATCGCCCCTAAAGTAATTGCCCACGGAAATTTATGAGCCGTCGCGATTCTTTGAAAAAGTCCCCATTCCGCATCCATTCCGATCATCAGCGGAATTTTGGATTTTTCCTGAAACTCATTCACTAAATTAATTTCTCTTTCCGCATCATCCTGCATCAGAATCAGTCCGCCGATTTTATCATTAACAACGATATTTCTTACATTATTAATAAAGTCTTCGCCTTTGTTGGTGTAAAGCGCGACAATAAAAAGCTGCCCGAGTTTTTCGTCCTGAGAAAGCGAATTGTAAGTTTTATTTACCCATTCTTCTGCCTCTTTTTTATCGGAAGAAGACAGATTTTTTGGCTGGTACTGAGCGTTCAAAAAACCGGACAGGAATAAAACCGGAATCAGGCGGAATAATAATTTCATAAACAGAATTTAATTTGTTTCTTTGACAAAAATACGAATTTAACCTTTGATATCCGATTCCATCTAAAAAAGTGGTATGCGTTTTGGATACCGTGAAATTAAATATTAACCTTAAAATAAATACATTATGAAAAAGTTTTTTTCCCTATTAGTGTTAGGATTTTTAGTAATAACACTTTTCAGCTGCAAAGATGATGATAATAATTATGTAGATAATGATACCTATTCTGTAGTAATGGATGCTACCGGTACATTTAACAGTGCCAATAATTTTACTTTAGCCAAAGATATCAGTATTTATAGTAGCGATGTAGTTTTGGTATACAGAAATGTAAATTCTAACACCACCGGTTCGCCGATTTGGGAAGTGCTACCAAAAACCTATTATCTAAGCGGAGGAAGGGAATTGGATTACACGTTTGATTTTACAACACAAGACATTCAGATTTATACGCGAGCTAATTTTGATCAAAACACGATGAGCGGAGCAGAAGCAAATCAATTTCTGAATAACCAGACATTCCGGATGGTGATAGTTCCTGCATCTTTTGGCAAAAACGCCAATGTAGATTACAGCGATTACAACAGCGTAATTAAATATTTCAATATTGACGACTCTAAAGTGACTACTTTATAATCAAAAAATATTTATAAGAAATCCCGACCTCAGAAATCGGGATTTTTTTATTTTCAGTAAAATGCTTTAATCATTAATTTCCTTTTCATCTTCCAGCAGATGTCCGAAATAGCTTTTTTTGGTCTGAAGATAAGAAAAGTTGTTTTTGTTGGCTTTGATCTGGAGCGGAATTCTTTCGTTAAAACGGATATCGCTGTTCTCCACGATTTTTATTTTTTCGGGATTATTGGTCATCAGGTTTACTTCCTTAATTCCAAGATGATGCAGAATATCAATTGCCGATTTGAAATCCCTGTCGTCGGCAGGCAGCCCGAGTTTCAGATTGGCTTCTACCGTATCCAAGCCTTTTTCCTGAAGAGCATATGCTTTTAATTTATTAATGATTCCTATATTCCGTCCTTCCTGACGAAGATATACAATCACTCCGCCGTTTTTCTGCATATATTTCATCGCTGCATCCAATTGCTGTCCGCATTCACATTTTTTGGAATGGAAAACTTCACCGGTGATACATTCGGAATGGAATCTTACATTTACAGGTTTTGAAAAATCGGTGGTTTCAGCAATCAGCGCCATTTGCGGCATCCAGTCGTCTGCATTTTCGGAGAAAGCAATCATCCGGAAATTTCCGTATTCCGTAGGGACATTGGCTTCCGCCTGCTTTTCGATCATAGTTTGTATCAGTTATTAATGGTAGTAATGGTTGCCTTTTTCTGCTGGGTTTCCAGAATATTCATATTGGTTTTGATCCGTACCAGATACCGATTCAGCACTTCTGCCTCATCCAGGTTGAGATATGCCTTTAGCTTCTGAAGTTTTTTGTAGGATTTCTGGTAATTGTTATGCGCTTTCTCCATTCCGCGCACATTGTAATTTTCGAATCCTCCGATATAATCCTTCAGATAAAATTTCAGGTTTGCCGCTTCAGAATTTACGGCATCATTACGGAATTTCGGAAGTGTGGAAATAAGATTGGTGATTTCGGAAGCGTAATTAATCTGGTCGGCTCTTTCAGTAAAAGAAGTAGTTCTGTATTTATCATCAGTTCCGATATCTGATACAGGTGACAGATTTACTTTCTCTGTACTACAGGAGAGCAAACTCAAAAATATACCGAAAAAAGTAATTTTCTTATCCATTTCGCTGACTTTGATAGAGGATTGGGTTCAGGCTTTCATCGTTATACATTTTCATTTGTTTGTATAACTTCATTTTCACCTTACCGTTCTCAATATCAGCTAATAACTGATTAATGGCTTTGCTCAGATCTTCTTTCTGCTCCAGAAGAATATTCAGTTTACCAAGGCATTTTTTCCGGTGCTCTTCAGTTGCAGAATTCCGGTGCGCTTCAATGGACATATGATAAATTTTAAGCGCTAAAATTGAAAGACGGTCAACAGCCCAAGCCGGAGTTTCCGTATTCAGTTTAGCGGTTTCATCAGAAGTGCTGTTTTTAAATTTATTTATAAACCATCCGTCTATAAACTCCACTAAATCAGTTCTTTCCTGATTTGACTTATCAATTCTTCTTTTAATTTTCAGTGCTTCTTCCGGATGTATTTTTTCATCACGGATCAGGTCTTCCAGATGCCACTGAACGGTATCAATCCAATTCTTTGCATACAATAAATGTTCCAAAGTATGGTTTTCAAAGGGATTTTGTGAAGGCTGATCCACATTGTCGGCAATATGATAGTCGTCAATGGATTGGTTGAAAATGCTCCACGCAGTATCGGTAAAAGACATTCCGGATTATTTTTAAGCGTTGGAATTCTGATTTGTGGAAGAATTATCGGAAGAAGAATTATTGGTATTCTTTTTCTCATCATCTTTCACGGCATCTTTGAACTCCTTGATTCCGGAACCCATTCCTCTCATCAGTTCAGGGATTTTTTTACCTCCGAAAAGGATGAGCAGAATCAGCACCACGATCAGAAGATGCTGCCACGAAAGCGATAATATTGTAAGTGTTCCCATTTTTAAAATTTTTGCAAATTTAGTTAAATTAATTTATCCATTCAAGCGGATTCACCGGAGTGGTTCCGTTCCATATCTGGAAATCCAGCGTATAAGTTCCGTCAAAATCCGCGCCTACCGTTCCGATAGTGGTTCCTGCAGAAACAGGCTGATTGGCTTTTACTGAGACATCCGAAAGATTATTGTAAACGGAGAAATAATTTCCGTGTTTTACCATTACCATTTTCGAGCCGTCGGGCGAAACTACAATTCTGGTAACCACTCCCGAAAAAATACACTTCGCGGCAGTTCCTTTGCTCACTGCGATTTTTACACCGCTGTTTTCTTCCCAGATATTATTGAAAACCGGATGCTGCTGCCTTCCAAAATAATGGGTGATCTGTCCGCGGACAGGCATTCCCATTTTTCCTTTGTAAGACGGGAAATTAGCTCCTGAAACAGAAGCTCCGACATCGAAATTTTTCATTGCATTGTCCTCCGCTTTTTTCTTTTCGTCTTCTTTTTTCTTTGCCAGTGCCAGTTCTGCGGCTCTCGCAGCTTCGGCTTTTTCGTTTGCAGTTTTTAATTTTTCGGCGGCATCGGCAGCTTCTTTTACGGCAGCAATTCTTTTCGCCTCTTCTTTTGCAGTAGCTTCAGCTTTTGCAGCATCTTCGGTACGTTTCTTTTCTTCAGCAGCTTTTTTGGCAGCGAGATCGGCAGCTTTTTTGGCTTCTGCTTCTGCGAGGAGTCTTGCTTTTTCCAGAGCTTCTGCTTTTGCTTTATTTTCTGCGTCTATCCTTGCTTTTTCTTTTTCGGCGGCAATTTTTGCAAGACGGATTTTTTCAGCTTCTTCTTTTTTCCTTGCTTCCTCCTTCTCTTTAGCGATCCTCATTTCTTCCGCAATAATATTACGGATCTGACCTTCTAATTTTTTGGATTCTGCTTGTTTCTGCTTAAGGTCAGCGGTAAGTTTGGTCTCGTTTTTCTTAAATTCAGCTAACAGATTTTCTTTCTGTTTTCTTTCTGCATTAATGGTATTGAGGTCTTTCTGCTGGTTGACCAGAAGAACATCCTTTTCTTTTACCGATTTTTGTTTTGAGGCGATTGCCTGCTTCATTTTTTCGGCAGCAGCAGTAATTTCAGCGGCTTTTTTGTCCTGATAATCGGAATATTGCTTTAAATACTGAACTCTGCGAATCGCTTCACCGAGATTTCTGGAAGAAAGAATGAAAGTAACTTTGTTCTGTACACCTTTATTTTTGTACGCTTTTATCAGAACATCAGCGTAATTTTTCCGGAGAACGGCAAGTTCACGATCCTGACGGTTGATCTCCAGCTGACGCAGATAGATCTCGTCTTCAATATATCTTTTCTCTTTCTGTGTATTGTTGTAGACTTTTTCCCGAAGCTCGATTTTTTTATTGACATTCGTAAGGTATGCCAAAGAAAGCTTGGATTCTTTCTGGGTTTTAGCAAGTTCAGAATTGATGGCTGCAATTTGTTTTTTCAAATCGGCATTCTGCTTCTGGAGCTCTTCTTTTTTCTGACCGAAAAATAATCCGGATATTAAAATCCCAAGGAAGAAAATTACTTTTTTTGTCATCTAATATCAGTTTTTTTATAGTTCGCCGGAACAGCGTATGGAGTTTCCATTTTATTGAACACAAATGTCGTATTTTCAATCAAAATCCGGCTTGTTTTGCTGCTTTTTATAATTATTTTAACATTTTTTGGCAGCCTCAGATTATTTTCGGAAATCCAGTTATCATAAGAGATTTCCAGATTTTCATCTTTGCGGATTTCATTCAGTGTAAGTTTGGTAAGATCGGAATTTTCATTATAATCGGCAGTAATACTGTATTCAGAAATTTTTCCGTCGGTTTTGATAATTTGGTTTTTATTGGAAGTCAAGGTATAACCTTGCGGGTTTTTGGTCAAAGAAAAATCTTTTTCATTCACCGGAAAAAAGGTTTTTCCTAAAAGAAGATTCTGTAGGGAGCTGTAATCTATGAAATTGATATTCAGCAATTTATTGAGGTAAGTGAAATCGGAATCGATATAAGTTTTATTCCATTTTTCGTATCCTTTTATTCCGTCTTTCGTAGCAATTCCGCGACCTGCGTTGAAGAGCAAAGCCGTCATATTCATCCAGATTTTTTCACCGTTTTCGATGTATATTGTAGCATCCAAAGTCGGAATAAAAGCATCAGTTTCCACTTTAATCTTACTGTTGATTTTCACCTGCTCAAAATCCGACGGTTCTTTTATTTTTTCAAAAAAAGCCTTGTCTGAAACCGGAGCATCAACATCTGCCGGATTTTGCGTTATCACCTTTTTTGCAGTACAAGAAAAAAGAAACAATGAAAGTATGAATACTGAAAATATGGATTTCATAAATTGGTTTTGAAAGAGCAAATTACAATATTAACGCCAAAATACGGCATTATATTTTCAGTTTTGTAATTTGAAATATTGGAAGTATGGAATTTCAGGGGATTTTTTATAAAAAAACTTTGTCAAAGTATTATCATTCCGCTGAAAACTTTGACAAAGTCCTGTGTATTTTTATGATGATTAATCTTTTGAAAGAAAATCCAGAACGGAATAATCTCCGAGTGAAATTTCACGGGCAACACCGAAATATTGAGCGGAATTTCCGATCATCGAATTGGAAAGATTTCCGTGATCGATAAGCGTATTTTCCTGAATCAATGAATTGTCGATATTGGAATTCACAATTCTGGTTCCGTTTCCGAGCGAAACATACGGACCGATCTTCGAGTTCAGAACTTCCACATTCTCACCGATAAAGCACGGCGGAATGATCAAAGAATTCTGAATTTTCGAGGAAGACGGAAAATGCGAAAATTCTTCTTTCTCGTAATCCAGAATTTTTCCGTTGGTTTCCACTGTTGCGTTTTTGTTTCCACAATCCATCCAGTCATCTACTTTTCCGAGAGAGAATTTTGAACCTTTCCGGCGAAGATTTTCCAAAGCGGTTGTCAGCTGATATTCACCGCCTTGTTTAATGTTGTTGGACATAATATAATTGATCTCGTCCATCAGTTTTTCCGCAGAACTGAAATAATAAATTCCGATAATCGCAAGGTCGGAAACGAATTCCTTAGGTTTTTCCACAAAGTCTGTGATGAAGCCATAATCATCGAGTTTCACAACACCAAAGGCGGAAGGGTCTTCCACTTTTTTCACCCAGATTACGCCGTCGGAATTTTTGTCCAGAGTAAAATCGGCACGGAAAAGCGTATCGGCAAAAGCAACAACCACATCTCCTTGCATTGAATTTTCCGCACATTTAATTGCGTGAGCTGTTCCGAGCGGTTCGTCCTGTGTATAAATGCTTCCTTTTGCTCCGAGCTTTTCGGCGATTTCAATGAGCGACTGCTCTACTTCTGCACCGAAATCCCCAATAATAAAAGCGATTTCATCAATTTTTTCTCCGGCAACTTTGGCGATATCTTCCACCAATCTTTGGACAATCGGTTTTCCTGCAATCGGGATTAAAGGTTTGGGAACTGTTAAAGTATGCGGACGAAGTCTGGAACCGCGTCCTGCCATTGGAACTATAATTTTCATTTCAGATTTTTGATTTTAAAAAGTTTGCAATCTTTTTTTCGTCAGATGTTTTTGCAAATGGGTAAGGTTGGCAAATTTAATGATTTATTTTATAGTATTTACTTTTGTCTTGATACAAAAGTAACAAAAAATCAAGACTGGATTTTTTTACTAAATAATTGAAATTTCTTTTAAGAAAATTTCCAAACTCGGGCGGAAATAAGATTGGTTGTCTTAAATAAAAATTTTTGCCGCCACTCAAACAGTGGAAATTTTTATGCGATTATAACTAAGAAAATCAAGATGAAAGAAATTTCAATTTTTCTTAACGCAAAAAACTCCTAGGTCAAGATTTGTCCGCAAAGCCCGTTAGAAAAACTTCTTGTAAATTTTATTTCTTTTTTCTTGCAGGTAAAAGTCTGTCTTTTTCACTAAAAATCAAAGCTCCGGAAAACAGGATGAAAATTGCATTCCCAATCCAGAAATTATAATCGAAAACATTGGAAATCAGAAATCCCGAAACGATTAATAAAACCAAAAAAAGCATCATTTTACCAATTCTGTACGGAATCGGATAATATTTCTGTCCTAAAATATAAGAAGTAATCATCATGACGAAATATGCTAAAAATGTTATCCACGCAGAAACCATAAATCCGTATTTTTTCAGCAAAAGTAAATTCAGAACAATAGTGATAATTGCTCCCAACCACGAAATTACCGTTCCAATCTGCGTTCTGTCGGTAACTTTGTACCAAGTGGAAAAATTATAATAAATCCCGAAACAGAGATTGGCAATTACAATAACAGGAATAATGTCCAATGCAATCCAGTAGGTTTTGTTCGGAACGAGCAGGAGTTTCAGCCACGAAACATTGGCGATGATTCCCAAAGCGACAATCGCTGCAAAGAATGTGAAATATTCCGTAACCTTTGCGTATGTATTTTTGGCATTTTCGTTATTCATCTGCTTGAAGAAAAACGGCTCGATTCCCATTCTGTACGCCGTTACGAAAAGTGTCATTAGCACCGCCATTTTGTAGCAACCTCCGTAAGCTCCTGCATCTGCGTCATCAATGATAAATTTCTGAATGAATTTGTCAAAATTTTCATTGACCATAAAAGCCAGACCGGCAATCATTATCGGAAATGAATATTTAATCATCTTCCTGAAAAGTCCAGATGAAAACTGAAATCTGATTTTAAAAACAATAGGAAGAACCAATAAAAATCCTAAAAAACTCGATGCTAAATTACTGTAAAACGGGTAGGAAACTTTTTCTTTCAGTCCTAAATCCTGCGAAATTTTTTCAGGAATATACAGAAACAGAGCAATCGCAAAAATACTCTGAAATACGGATTGAACGACACGAACAACCGTATATTTTATCGGCATATTGTGGAAACGAAGCCACGCTAAAGGAATCACCAGAAGATTATCGAAAAACGCAATCCACGCAAACCAGCGAATGTATTCCGGATTTTCGGAATATCCGAACGCATCGGCAATCGGCTGGTTGAAAATCAGGACGGAAATCAGAAAAACTATCGATAATCCCGTTAAAAACCAAAACGAAGTGTTGAATGTTTTCGGCTCGTTTTCCTTATCGGCAGAAAAACGGAAATACGAAGTTTCAAAACCGAAAGAAAGAACAATATTAATGAACGAAATCGCAGCGTACAGATTGGTGAAAATCGCAAATGCACTGTTATCGATATTTTTAATGAAAAGATAATTGAGTGCCACTACGATAATTCGGGGCAGAATTGCGCCAATTCCGTAGATAATGGTTTCGTTGAGGAGTTTTTTCAAAATTCTGAAATTTCTGCAAAGGTAAAATTTTCCGTGTAATTGTCATTGCGAGCGAAGCGAAGCAATCTGTTGAAATGAAATCCGCATATTATTAAGGATTGCTTCGCTTCACTCGCAATGACAGTGGAATTTCATATCTTTACAATGTAAAAAGTAAAAATGAAAATCCTCCTTAAAAACGCCAAGATCATTAATGAAAATCAGATTATAGAAAGTGATTTGCTGATTGAAAATGATATAATTCTGAAAATCGAAAAAAATATTTCCGAAGAAAATTCAGATAAAATTATTGACGCTTCCGGAAAATATCTTCTGCCCGGAATTATTGATGACCAGGTGCATTTCCGCGAACCGGGATTAACACATAAAGGCGATATTGAATCCGAATCCAAAGCAGCAATTGCAGGCGGAATCACAAGTTTTATTGACCAGCCGAATACCGTTCCGAATGCGGTAACACAGGAACTTCTGGAAGAAAAATACCGGATTGCTTCCGGAAAATCGTATGCGAATTATGGTTTTATGATGGGCGGAACGAATGATAATCTCGAAGAAGTTCTGAAAACCAATCCGCGGAATGTTCCGGGAATTAAATTGTTTTTAGGTTCTTCAACGGGAAATATGCTCGTGGACAATCCTGAAACACTGGAAAATATTTTCAGCAAAACCAAAATGCTGATTGCCGTTCACTGCGAAGATGAGGCCACAATCCGCGAAAATACGGAAAAATACAAATCGGAATACGGCGATGATATTCCCGTGAAATTTCATCATTTAATCCGAAGCGAGGAAGCGTGTTATAAATCCTCTTCAAAAGCGATTGAACTCGCCGAAAAAATAGGAGCAAGGCTTCACGTTTTTCATTTATCAACCGCTAAAGAAACCGCACTTTTCAGAAACGATATTCCTTTGAAAGATAAAAAAATAACGGCGGAAGTCTGTGTTCATCATCTTACCTTTACCAACGAAGATTACAAAACAAAAGGAAGTTTAATCAAATGGAATCCTGCCGTAAAAACGCAGAAAGACAAGGACGGACTTTGGGAAGCGCTTCTGGACGGCAGAATTGATGTGATTGCGACCGACCACGCTCCACATACTTTTGAGGAAAAACAGAATGTTTACACCAAATGTCCGTCGGGAGCTCCTTTGGTTCAGCATTCGTTAAATGTGATGCTGGAAAATTACCGGAACAGAAAAATTTCTTTAGAAAAAATTGTTGAAAAAATGTGTCATAATCCTGCAATTCTGTTCAGAATAGAAAAAAGAGGATTTATTAAAGAAGGCTATAAAGCCGATTTGGCTTTGGTGGATTTGAATGAAAAATGGACGGTTTCCAAAGAAAATATTTTATACAAATGCGGTTGGAGTCCGTTGGAAGGAGCAGAATTTAATTCTAAAATCACGCACACTTTTGTGAACGGAAATCTGGTTTATGAAAACGGGAATTTTGCAGAGGGAAGATTTGGGGAACGATTACTTTTTGAGGAGCGTTGTTAGGGCTTAAAGCTCTAACAACGCTGAAAACCAAGTTGCAAATCCAAAAAAGTTGCGAAATTCTCGGATTGAAATCCAAAAAAGTTGTGAAATTCTCGGATTGAAATCCAAAAAAGTTGTATTTTTGGTAAAATTTATGGATGATGATTCAGAGAATTTTACAAAAAAGAGTGAAAGAAAGGCTTCATTCCGGCAAAGCGATTGTACTGATGGGAGCAAGACAAGTCGGAAAAACCACACTTCTGAAAACTGTATTTGAAAACCCCGAAGATGTTTTATGGCTGAACGGCGATGAGCCGGACGTTTTGGAGTTGTTTGAAAATGCCACTTCGGTAAGGCTGAAACAATTTTTCGGGAATAAAAAAATCGTGGTTATTGATGAAGCCCAAAGAATTCCCGAAGTTGGTTTGAAGCTAAAACTGATTACCGATTCATTGCCCGAAATCCAGTTGATTGCGACCGGAAGTTCTTCTTTTGAGCTCGCAAATCACATCAATGAACCATTGACAGGCAGAAAATGGGAATATAAAATGTTCCCCGTTTCTTTTGCGGAAATGGTCGAACATCACGGACTTTTGGAAGAAAAACGTTCGCTGAACCACCGTTTGGTTTACGGATGTTATCCCGAAGTTATTACGAATTTAGGAAAGGAAAAAGAAATTCTCAAACAACTCACAGACAGCTTTTTATACAAAGATATTCTGATGTTGGAGCAGATTAAAAAGCCGGAAAAAATTGTAAAATTATTACAAGCATTGGCTTTTCAGGTGGGTTCGCAGGTTTCGTATTCGGAAATCGGGCAGATGATTGGTCTGGATTCCAAAACGGTGGAAAAATATATTTTGGTTCTGGAGCAATCGTATGTGATTTTCAGATTGGGTTCGTTCAGTCGGAATCTTCGTAATGAATTGAAAAACAGTAAGAAAATATATTTCTATGATAACGGCGTTCGGAATTCTTTGATTGCGGATTTTTCTTTAGCCGAAACAAGGCAGGACATCGGGAAACTGTGGGAAAATTATTTGGTTTCCGAGCGGATTAAAAAGCTGGAATATCAGAATATCTGGAGAAATTATTGGTTCTGGCGGACGAAAGAACAAAAGGAAATCGACCTGATAGAAGAAGGCGACGGAAAAATTACCGCTTTTGAATTCAAATGGAATCCCGATGCGAAAGTGAAAATCCCGAAAGCGTTTACCGAAAATTATAAAAGCGATTTTGAAATTATTACACCAAAGAATTATGAGAATTTTCTTTTGTGAAAATATATTAACACAGAATCTCAGGTTATCAGGTCAGTTATTGGACGGAAAGCGAGTTTCTTATCTTTCCTGTTTGTTCTTTTGAAAGTCCTGTTAATCGGAAACTGAACTTTTTATTTTTTCCGTTCATTGCTTCTGTCACTAAATTAAGAATATCTGTTTTCCCTTTTTTCTCAATTGAAAAAGAACAAATTTTCTGTTTGGGAATTTCAAGTGCAGGAAGTATTTTCCCGAAAGTGAATGCGGAATAATACTTTATCGTTAAGACTTCTCCCGAATGTTCGTAATCGAAATATTTAAGACGGAATAAATTTCTTAAAGCAATCAGGATTAAGATAATTGAAACAGCCGGAACAAAGTAAAAATTTACTGCTTTAAATTTTATAAAAAAGTTGAGCATTATTGCTGATAATGAGATAGTAAGAACGAAAGCATAAAAACAGAACCTTGTTTTTATGGCTTTTTTATTGTTTGTTTTCATCTTTGAATTTTGTGTGTTTTTGAAAAAAAACGTTGTCAATTTAAATCTTGACAACGCTTTATCATTATTGTGAACGAATCTGCTGCGGAGAAGTGAAGCAATCCTTATCTTAGTTAAAATAAATTGCCTCATCATTCATTCTTCGCTCGCTAGTACCGCACCATCAGTTGTCCCGTTGCAGTTCTGTAAAGACCACCTACAGGAAGTCCTGCTGCAACAGCCGCTGCATTATCCGCATATACATTACAACCTTCGATAATGGCTGGTGTAAGTTCACCGGCAACTTTTACAACGTGGAGTTTGGCTGCGGGAGCATTCTGCCCGATTCCTACACGTCCCTGAAAGTAATTCTTTGAACCAGCACCGGCTGAAAACAGATTGTAAGTGGTTGCTGGATTACTTCCGTTGAATGCCCATTCGTCTATATAAATACCATAAGCATTGGTAATAGCTGTATTAGTAGCAGCATTTGAACCTCTGTTTACATAGAGACCATATAAACTTGTAATTTGATTAGCTGAGTTCCCTCCAAAGCTTACCCGTATTCTGTTTGCAGCCACTACATTTGCTGTAAAAGAACCTGATGTGGAAGTTATATTTACATCTGCCCCGACTCCTTGAACAGCGCCTGCAGTAATTGTACCTCCGTTACCTGACAGAGAAGCGGTGTTCAGAGAGCCCGATATGTCGTTAGTCATTGTGAGGTTGCGTCCTGATGCAGGGATGATTTGTGCAGAAAAACTAGCTCCTCTGAATGAAGTCCCCGAATAATCACCGTTATTTAATCTTGCTGAGGCTGAACCAATTGCTCCAAAAGTAAATGGACTGGATGCGGAGCCTGTTGGACTTACTATGACATCTCCCCATACTCCGCCAAGCGTTGCACCGGTTGGATTGGTTCTCCCAGCGTATAATCTATTGACAAAATAACCACCGTAGCCCGCTCTTCCTACAGTAGAATAGTCATTAAAAATGGAATATACTCCGTAATTGGTTCCCGATCCGGATGTGGAATTGTCGGTAAATTCATTGTTAATTCCCGCTTTTCCCTGTGTAGAATTGGAAGAAAATATAGTATTGATACCATAGGTAGAACCATTAGCATCAGCACCGGCGTAGCTTTCGTAAACATTCATCCTTGCAATCGGAGCAGAACCCGGGTTGTTCCCAACGGCAACTTTTCCTGCTTGGTAAATATTTTGGGTATTGCTTTCCGCAGGGTTGTTAGTTCCTGAAATATTCCACGGTTCTTGATAACTTTTGGTATCGCTTATCTTTTGCCAAACCAATCCGTCAAAATAGTAATATCCTATGGAAGTTACGTTTACGGTTTTTGTGGTGGTGTCGTCTTCCGGTTCAGGCGTGGTGCTGTTGCCATCCAATGCTTCGGTTACGTATACGATTGCGCCTGTCTGGGCAGTATCGTAATTAGCATCTTTTGCTTTCAGCTCTGTACCTTTCAGTTTCGGAGCAATTAATCCGTCGGTTCTCGTTAAATCTGTCGCCGATGCAGATACGTCTAACGTGGCATTAGGGGATGTCGTATTAATTCCCACTCTGCCTTCCTGCGCGTAAGTAAATCCTGCAAAAAGGAATACCCCAAAAATAATGGCATTTTTTTTCATTGTGTTATATATTTAAAAATTACAGACTGCAAAATAATGTGGAAAAGTTGCAGTATTTGTTCTGAAAAGCGTATATTCGTATTCATATTTTGTATAAAAACATACATATTATGAATAAGACAGGATTTAATATCAGGAAAATAAGAGAATCCAAAGGTTTTTCTCAGGATTATATGGCAAGTGTTCTGGACATCAGTCAAGCCACTTATGCCCGTATGGAAAATGAAAATACCAAAATAACGGTAGAACGGCTTTACAAAATCGCCGAAGTGCTGGATGCCAATATTATTGATTTTTTTGATTCCGACAGAATGGTTATTCAAACTCAAAATAATAATGATGGAGCTTTTGGAAATGGCTACATTCAAAATCTACATATTGAAAATAAAGAAGCCTACGAAAAGCTGCTGAAAAGCAAAGATGAGCAAATCGACCTGCTGAACAGGATGGTAGAAAAACTGATGAAGCAGTAACAGAGTAAAAGCGATATTAAACCTCATAAGTTTTAAAAACCTATGAGGTTTTTAGGAAAAATCTACTTTTCGAGGTTATTATGATTAATTGCAGGCTTCCAATTTTCTTTTTAAATTTACATACCCGTGTAACAAAACGGGTTTTACATTGTCTTATATATTAAATTAATTTTTAAACTATGATAAAACGTATTACCACGGCTTTATTGGTGGTTGCGCTTTCGTTCAGCACATTCGCACAGAATTACGAATGGAAAGAAGCGAAAAGCAACGGATATACCTATAAATACGTAACCAACGATCCTACAAATGCACGTTTTTACACTTTGAAAAACGGCTTGACCGTAATATTAAGCCCGACTCCGAAAGATCCGAGAATTCAGGCGTATGTTGCCGTAAAAGCGGGAAGTAAAACCGATCCTGCAACCAACACCGGACTGGCGCATTATCTCGAACATATGCTTTTTAAAGGAACAGACAAATACGGATCTCTGGACTGGAGCAAAGAAAAACCAGAATTGGATAAAGTCGATGCGCTTTACGAAGAATACAACAAAACAAAAGACGAGGCAAAAAGAAAAGCGATTTACAAAAAAATAGATTCCGTTTCCGGAGTAGCGAGCAAATACGCGATTGCCAACGAATACGACAAAATGATGTCTGCAATGGGAGCGCAGGGAACGAACGCTTTCACGAGTTTCGAGCAAACGGTTTATACCGATGATGTGCCTTCCAGCTCTTTGGATAAATATATCGCGGTTCAGGCGGAGCGGTTCAGAAATCCGGTTCTGAGAATTTTTCATACCGAACTGGAAGCGGTTTACGAAGAAAAAAACAGAACTTTGGACAACGACGGAAGACAGGTTTTTGAAACTTTATTTTCCAATCTTTTCAAAAAGCACAACTACGGACTGCAAACCACAATCGGAACAGTGGAGCATCTGAAAAATCCGTCATTAATCGAGATCCGCAAATATTTCCACAATTATTATGTTCCGAACAATATGGGAATTATTATGTCGGGAGATTTCAATCCGGATGAAGCAATTGCGAAAATCGACAAGAGCTTTTCTTATATGCAGAACAAGCCGGTTCAGAAATATACTTTCCAGCAGGAAGATCCGATCACTTCGCCGATTGTAAAGGAAATTACAGGTCCTGATGCGGAAAGTTTAACTATCGGTTACAGACTTCCGGGAAATAAAGACAAAGACGTTCTTCTTGCTGATTTGGTTGGACAGATTTTAACCAACGGAAAAGCAGGTTTATTAGATCTGAATTTAGTAAAAAAACAAAAATTGCTGAGAGCCGGAGCTTTCACCTATACTTTGATCGATCACGGAATCTTGTATTTATCGGCATCACCTACAAACGGACAATCTCTGGATGAAGTGAGAACTTTGGTATTGAACGAAATCGAAAATCTGAAAAAAGGAAATTTTGATGACGATCTGATTCCGTCTATTATTAATAATATTAAAAAAGATAAGATCGAGGAAACCGAATCTTACGGAGATCGTTCCGGAATGCTGATGGATGCTTTCACTTCCGAACTGGACTGGAGAGATCAGGTAGCTTATGTAAATAATTTATCAAAAATTAAAAAATCGGATGTGGTGGCTTTTGCCAATAAATATCTCGGAAATAATTATGTGGCTGTTTACAAGAAAAAAGGAGAAAGAACCGATTTTCAGAAAATTGAAAAACCAGCCATTACTCCTGTGGAAACCAATGCCGATAAGCAATCCGCCTTTGTAAAGATGGTTGACGAAATGCCGTCCAATCCGGCAAAACCTGTTTTTCTGGATTTTAATAAAGATATTCAGAAATCCAAAATCGGAAAAGCGGAAATATTGTACATTCCGAACAAAACAAATCAGCTTTACCGTTTGAGATACCGCTATAAAATCGGAAGCCTGAACGATCTTAAAATGCCTTTGGCAGCGCAGTATATTCAGTTTCTGGGAACCGATAAGCTTTCCGCAGAAGAGATCTCCAAAGAATTTTACAAAATCGCCTCCAGTTTCAGCATTTCTACAACGGAAGAATACACAACGGTTACCATTGAAGGTTTGCAGGAAAATTTTGAAAGAGCGGTACAGCTTTACGAAAATTTAGTTTTGAACGTAAAACCCGACAATGATGCGCTTACCGCACTGAAAGCCAGAATGACAAAAGCCAGAACCGATGCGAAGCTGAATAAAGGCGCGATTATGCAGGGACTGACAAGCTATGCATTGTATGGAGCAAAAAACAAATTCAACAATGTGCTTACCGATGCGGATCTGAATGGTGTTTCTTCTTCCGAATTGGTAGACAGAATCAAAAATCTGAACAATTATGAGCAGACCATTATTTATTACGGTCCGGCTTCCGTTTCGGATTTAACTTCAAAATTAGGCTCACTGCACAAAGTTCCTGCAAACTATTCAACTCCTGCTCCTGCAAAAGTGTTCAGGCAAGTTTCGCAGGATAAAAATCAGGTTTTGTTTACCGATTATGAAATGGTTCAGGCGGAAACAAGATGGATCAGAAATACCGAAGTTTACAATCCTAAAAACAGCACTCTGGTAAATGTTTTCAATAATTATTTCGGCGGCGGAATGGGATCTTTGGTTTTCCAGACCATTCGCGAAAGTAAAGCACTGGCATACAGCACTTACGGATTTTATGTTTCTCCGCAGAAAAAAGAAAATGAATATTATATGATGGCTTATGTCGGAAGTCAGGCTGATAAATTCAGTGAAGCAGTTGCCGCAATGAACGAACTTCTTACGAAAATGCCTGAACTTCCCGCCAATCTTGCTTTAGCAAAAGGACAGGTGAAAAAAGACATTGAAACCGAAAGGATCACCGAAGACGGAATTGTTTTCTCCTATCTCGCCGCACAACAATTAGGATTGAATGAGGATATCAGAAAACAAATTTATTCTAACGTCGATCAGATTACGATGAACGATGTCAAAAACTTCCATCAAACCCATTTTTCCGGAAAACCATATACGTACGCGCTGGTAGCTTCCGAAAAGAAAATCCCGATGGATGATCTGAAAAAAATCGGAGAAGTGAAGAAAGTTTCTTTGGAGGAATTATTCGGATACTAATTTGTGAATGGCTTTTAGCTGATCGCTATTGGCTTAATAAAATAAAACCCTTTCAGAATTCAAAATTCTGAAAGGGTTTTTTATAGTTTTCTTTTTGTAGTGACCTCAATGCTGAATAACGGAAATAGCAGGAGAAGAATTTTAATGCGAAAACACAGCGGAAATTACAATACCCTTCCTTTTATAAAATACTACTCAAAAAGTTCTGCAGTATCCAGAACGTGTACTTTCCCGTCTTCACAGCGGATCGCTTCTCCCGGAAAATTCTGGATCATATGATAATCGTGCGTTGCCATTACTACGGCACAGTGATTTTCCTGCGCAACCTGTTTCAGAAGCGTCATAATATCGTTTGAAGTTTCCGGATCGAGGTTTCCTGTCGGTTCATCGGCAAGAATAAGTTCCGGATGGTTCAGTAATGCTCTGGCGATTGCGACACGCTGCTGCTCACCACCCGAAAGTTCGTGAGGCATTTTGTGCTTTTTGGTTTTCATTCCCACGCTTTCGAGAACTTCATTGATGCGGTCGTCGATTTTTATTTTGTCTTTCCAGCCGGTTGCTTCCAGGACGAATTTCAGGTTTTTTTCCACTGTTCTGTCCGGCAAAAGCTGAAAATCCTGAAACACAATTCCCAGTTTTCTTCTGAGATTCGGAATATCGGAAACTCTCAAAGTCGGCAAATCGAATCCTGCAACATTTCCCTGTCCGGAAGCCAGCGGAATATGACCGTATAAAGTTTTCAGGAGTGAGCTTTTTCCTGAACCTGTTTTCCCGATCAGATAGCAGAATTTTCCTTTCTGGATATGAAGATCTACGCTGCTGAGAACGGTGAAATTTTTCTGTGCGATCTTCGCGTTGGACAGATTAATGATATTGTCTCCGGATTCGTGTCTGTGTGGCATCTGATATAATTATTGAGATTGAAAATTGAAAATTGAAATTTTAAAACTTTTAATAAAATTCAAAAATTATGATGTTTCAAAAATAGGGAAAAACCTGTTCCGAAAATAACATTTTAGCAAATTTTAACAAACAAAAAATGCCTGAAAAATTACTTTTCCAAGCATAGTTTGTAATATGATAATTTCAGAAATTATCTTTTCGCGCGTGCTGCGCTTACAGTTAATCTCTTTCTGCCTTTCGCTCTTCTTGCAGCAAGAACTCTTCTACCGTTTGGTGTAGACATTCTTTCTCTGAAACCGTGTTTGTTTCTTTTCTTTCTTTCTGATGGCTGGAATGTACGCTTGCTCATTTCTAATATCTTTTCAGTGTAAAACTATTTCGTATTTTTCAGGTTGCAAAGATAAAGATTTTTTTATTCACTGCAAATTTATTTTAATTTTTTATTGAAATATGCTTTGTATATTTGCCCCACAAAATACGAATATACAAAATCCAGATCAATGTTTACCACTTCCGAACTTTCCGAAATCAGCCGTCTTCTTGTTCCTGAGAATAAAATCATCATTATTACCCATTATAATCCGGATGGCGATGCAATCGGAAGTTCTTTGGGAGTAAAACATTTTCTGGCTGCAAAAGGTTTGTCCGCAGAAGTAATTGTTCCGAACGATTTCCCGAAATTCCTGAAATGGATGCCCGAAGCAAGAAAAATCACGATTGCTGATTACAAAAGAAAAAAAGCGTGGGAAATGATTGATGAAGCGGATGTGATTTTTATTCTGGATTTCAACGCCTCTCATCGAAGCGGAAATCTGGTCGCACCGTGGATCGATAAAGCAAAAGGTGTGAAAATCCTCATCGATCACCATCAGCAGCCTGATCATTTTGATTTTGTGTATTCCGATACTTCGGTTCCGGCAACCTGCCAGATGATTTATCATTTTATTCAGGCTCTTGGTGAAGAAAATCTCGTGAATCAGGATGTCGCGGAATGTCTGTACACCGGAATTATGACGGATACAGGCGGATTCCGTTTTCGCTCCACAAGCGCGGACACACACAGAATTGTGGCAAATTTAATTGAAAAAGGCGCTGATCCCGCAAAAATCACTTCCGATACTTGGGACACCAATACCGTTTCGAGGCTTCATCTTCTGGCTTTGATTCTTGGCAGAATTGAACTGGTGAAAGACGGAAAAGCTGCAGTTTTGTATCTTACAAGAGACGAGCTGAAAAAATACGGCTACGAAAAAGGTGACACCGAAGGTTTTGTGAATTACGGCTTAAGCATTACAGGAACGGCGATGTCTGCATTTTTTATAGAAGATTTGTACGAAGATTTCATCAAAATTTCTTTCCGAAGCAAAGATGATCTGGATGTAAACCAGTTTGCGAGAAAATATTTCAACGGAGGCGGACACATCAATGCGGCAGGAGGAAAATATTTCAAAAACATCCGCGAAACTATCGAAGATTTTAAGGAGAAAATTGAGAATGAGGAATTTTAATTTGTCAATAGTGAATTTTGCTCCACAAGTGAATGGTCAATGAATTAATTTCTTCAAAAATTTCTTTATTTCTACTTTACCTCAACCTCAAAAAACCAAATGCTTCGGCATATTGTGCAGCAGTTCTGTATTGATGATTGCTGCGCAGATTTCAGGCTTTTCCCAATGTCCGTTATGTCCGCAGTCCAGAATGTAGGATTTTATATTGGTTTTATCAGGCAGGTTTTTAATCGTGTTTTCGGTTTTTACGGCATTGTCGTGCTTTCCGGCAAGAACGAGGATTTTAGCATCCAGATTTTCGAGAACGGATTTTCGGTCAGATCTTTCAATCATTCCTTTTACGCAGGCTAATGCGCCGAGATTATCCGTGGACAAAGCAATTTCTTTTGCCAGATTTATTTTTCCTTCCAGAATATCCAGTTCGTCCGGATTGAAAAGATTCGGAATTCCGGCGTTTACATAATGGTTAAAAGCATCTTCTATAATTCTGAAACTTTTTCTGCGCTGTTCCTTTTTCTCTTCATCATCGGGAAAATAGGTGGAAAAGAAAAGCGTGAGGCTTTTCAGGTTTTCAGGATATTTTTCGGCAAAAGCGAGTGAGGTGTAACCACCCATTGAATGTCCCAGAAGATGGACTTTTTCCAGATCGAGATCGTCAATTACTTTTTTCACTTCTTCCGCCATCATCCCCATTGTCTGGATTTCGGCGATTTTTTCAGATCTTCCGTGTCCCGGAAGATCTATTTTCAGCAAAGTAAAATCTTCGGAAAGATAAGGCTGCATATCGTCCCAGATACTCATATTTTCCATAAAACCATGGAGCAAAACCAAAGTTTCCTTTCCGTTTCCGTACATTTCAAAATTCAGCATAATCCGTATTTTAATTTTTCAAAAATAAGCAGCAATTTTTTAGCCACAGCAAACCTGATCATAAAAACACCAAAAAATTCACCATTCACTGCGAAGCAAACTGACCATTCGCAATTTCAACCTTTACCTTTGTCTTTACCTCAATTTTATATCAATATAATCCACAAAACCCGAAGAATTCACCATATCCTGAAGCCGCCACGTTTTCCCGCCGTCTTTGCTCAGAAATGTTTTTGTTCCTTTTCTGGTATATACTTTTCCGTTTTCGTTATTCTGAATGCTTTGTGAAATTTCTCCCGTAAAATTCAAATATTTCGGCGAAACACGGATTCCCGAACCCTGTATTTTCGCGTAATTCTTTCCGGATTTTACTTCACCTGAAATTTCATATTCATCGTGGTTTCCTTCTACTTTTTTAAAGATCACATTTCCATTTCCGCCGATTTCGCTGTGCATAAAAGTATGCGTTCCGCTCATATTTTCAAAACGATTCCTGTTGCGGATGCTGTCATTGATTTTTGTTCTCGCAGCATTGATGGAATCGATGATTTTTGTGCTGTCAACTGTTCCGTGAGTTTCGTTTGCTTCCTTTTTATTACAGGAAAAAAGAATTAAAAAGACGGAAAGAAAGCAGAGTTTTTTCATTGTTAAAATTTGATTCAAAAATAAAAAAATGAGTATTAAAAAACACTCATTTCTGAAAAAATAAACGGAATAATTTTTATTGAATAGCTTCTTTATACACTGTCTTTTCAATCGGTTTCAAATCCGTAATTCCGTAACGTTCGTTTTTTGTGATCGCCAGATTGTCCAGAATATCGACAAAATTTTTGTAGCTGGCTTCGTCCGTAGGTTTTATAATAATGGTAAAATTTTCAGGTTTTGGGGCCTGTTTTTTATAAGAGTCAATGAGCTTTGATATTTCCATTCCCTGTAGTGTTGTTTCCTTCAGGTCGGATTTTGTAAGCGCTTCCAATTCTTTCTGATAATAGAAAATCCGGTTGTTTTCGCCCAGAATGAAAGTAAGCTGATTCCGGAAATCAATCACGGGTTTATCAATCGGTTCACGCTGATCTTTCGCAGGCAGACCAAGATCCATCACATTCGGCTTGGAAAAATTGGTGGTAAACATAAAAAAAGTGATCAGCAGGAATCCAAGGTCAACCATCGGAGTCATATCTACGCGGATCAGTTTTTTGCGGGAAGATTTTTTATTTCCGCTTTCGGGAGTCATTACTTCAGCCATAATCTGTATTTTTAAATATTAAACAAAATTTGAGCGAACATAAAAATTCAATATTAAATTTTGTTAAAAAATACAAATAGTATACCTGAATTGAAATTTCATTAAAAAAAATGAAAAATTTATATAATCACTTTTATTTTTTGAACCATTAAGGAATTGAAGTGGTTAAGATAAAATATCGCTTATTTCTATGAATTCGCAAGCGAATATAAGCGTTATGCTTAATTTCAGATTTATCTGAATCTTTATCATCAGAAAGCATTTTCTTAACCACTTCAATTCCTTAATGGTTAAAGTAAATGGTGGAATTTTCTGAATATAGTATTTAGCAAGTGATTTTTAAGAAAGTTCGGGTTTCCGGATCAGCAGCAAAACGACGATCCTGGCGAAACAGCAAAATCCCCAGAATTTCATCATTTCCGTCGCAGAGAATCCGGATTTTTGATTTTTCCAAAACGGATATTTTTTCGTCTTTGAAAAATTTTGAAACTTTTTTTCTGCCCTGCATTCCGGTTGGAAAAAATTCATCGCCTTGTTTTTTATACCTTAATTTTAAAGGAAAAACAATTTTATCAGAATCAAATTTCCAGTTGCAATTCCCGAATTTTTGAATTTCACGTTTAATATTTTCCGGAATAATAATTTCGTTATCAATGATCTCCAAAACAATTTCGTCTTGCTGATTTCCGATTTCCGATTTCCGATTGCTAACAATCAGCTCATTTCGATTGATTAAAATTTGAAAATCCAATGAATAAAAAGATTTCCCGGTTTCTGCGGTGAAGATTTTTGAGATTTCTTTTTCATCGCTGAAACCGAATTTTCTCAGAACTTCAAATTTCACAAAATCCGGCTGCGAAGAAAATTTGGCTTTATCAATAATGGTATTTCCCTCTTTTTCGGTTGAGATTGCATTAAAAATTTCTTCTGTTTTTTCTTCGGTAAAATCTTTTGCCTGATTCAGATAGCCGATACTTTTGCTGAAATTTTCGAGGAAATGATCATTGGTTTCCAGAAGTTTGGGAACAATTTCGTTGCGGATCTTATTCCGTAGATAATCATTTTTTTGGTTGGATTTGTCTTCACGGAATTCGATTCCGTTTTCGTTGGCAAAATCGTAGATCTCGTTTTTGGAAAAAGGAAGAAGCGGACGGATAATTCCGTTTTCATTTTCGGGAATTCCGCACAATCCTTTGATTCCACTTCCGCGCGAAAGATTAATGAGGAATGTTTCCAGATGATCGTTCAGATGATGTGCCGTTACCAGAAAATCAAGGTCTTCGGATTTCATTATTTTTCTGAAAAAATCGTAACGCAGGTTTCTCGCCCAGATCTGTATGGAATTTTCGGGCTTTTCATCTTCGGAAACTTCGTAAATATGGATTTTTACGGAATATTTTTTACAAAAATTCTCCACTATTTTCTGATCGTCGTCGGAATCTTTTCCCCGAAGCTTATAATTGATATGTGCCACCTGAAATTTGAAACCCGAACTCTGAAACAAATACAACAAAACCATAGAATCCGCACCGCCGCTTACAGCAAGCAGGAATTTTCTTTCATCCGGATTTGGCTGAAGTGTCTGAAAGTTCTTCTGAAATTTTTCTAAAGAAAGCACGGAAGTTTTTATTATAAACTGCTTCGTATTTAGCTTTTTATAATCATTTTTGATTATTTGTTCTTTTGTCTTGAAACAAAAGAACCAAAAGTTCAAGACTTGGAAACTCAGCTAAAATTTTAAACAATTTCCTAAAATTTCCAAAACTCGGGCGGAAATATAATTTTGTTCTTCGAATTAAAATTTTTGCCGCCACTCAAACAGTGGAAATTTTTTTAACAGAAATTCTTTAAAATTTCTTAACGCCTCCGTTTCCTAAGTCAAACAAACTGATTTACAAAAAGTTTATTTTCTAAATATTCAATAGTCTTTTATTTAATACAATTTTAAGCAAAGATAAAGCTTCTTTTTAAAAATGAATTTGTACTTTTGGTGAAAAGATGGCGCTTTTTTTGCTGCCTTTACTGAAGTTTGTTAATCTAAAATACCTTTTATATGAAATTACGGACATTATTAGCCATTGGAATCGTGGCACTTACAACAACGAGCTGCGTAAGCAGGAAGCAATACGATGCCCTGAACCTGAATTACAAGCAGAGCATTGAAAATCTTGCCGAAAGACAACGCGAAATTCAGGATCTGAAATCGCTGAACTCCGGTCTGACCAGCGAAAATAACCTTTTGAAAAGCCAGAACGATGCTCTGAAAACCTCTTTGGATGCGTGCTTATCCAACACCGGAAAATCTTCCGCGAATATTGATAAGCTGGTGGGTGAAATCAATGCTTCCAATTCTTACATCAAACAGCTGATTTCCTCAAAAAGCAGAAACGACAGTCTGAATCTTGCTTTATCCAACAAGCTGAAACGTTCTTTGGATAATGTAGCCGATGCTGACGTGGATGTAAAAGTACTGAAAGGAGTGGTAATGATTTCCCTTTCCGATAAAATGCTTTACAAAACCGGAGATTACAATGTACTTCCGGCAGCGATGGACGTTCTTGGAAAAGTGGCAAAAGTAATCAACGATTACGATACCTATTCCGTTCTGATTGAGGGAAATACGGATAATGTTCCTTTAAATTCTTCAAATTTACCGAAAGACAACTGGGATCTTTCCGCATTGAGAGCAACTTCGATGGCGAAAATCCTGCAAACCCAATTCGGTGTGGATCCTTCCAGAATTACGGCAGGAGGACGAAGCGAATACAATCCGAAAACTACGAACGCTTCGGTTTCCGGAAGAGCGGAAAACAGAAGAACCGAGATTATCATTATGCCTAAACTCGATGAGTTTATGAAGCTGATGGATATTGCTCCGAAAAATTAATAATATCATTACTTGTCAAAGTTTTCTATATAATGAGGTACTTTGACAGAGTTTATTAAAGTAAAATCCTTTAAAGTATCTGATACTTTGAAGGATTTTTATTTTGACAAAATTTTTTATTCCTATATTTGATATTAATTGCAAACCAATACCAATGAGCTTTTTCGAAGAACAAAACCCGGAAATGGATCGCTATCTGGAAAACCACGCTTCTGATGAACCGGAAATTTTACGGAAACTGAGAAAAGAAACCTACCAAAAAACCACGCAGCCGCATATGATTTCCGGATATCAGCAGGGAAGACTGCTCACGATTATTTCCAGAATTCTCCGCCCCGAAAAAATTCTGGAGATCGGAACATTTACAGGTTACGCCGCGCTTTGTCTTGTGGAAGGATTAAAGGAAAACGGAAAGCTTATCACACTTGATATCAATGAAGATCTCGCTTATCTTCCGCGAAAATATTTTTCTGAAAGCCGGTTTTCGGAACAGATCGATTTCCGGCTGGAAGATGCCAAAGAATTTCTGAAAAATACGGATGAGATTTTCGACCTCGTTTTTATTGATGCCGATAAGGAAAATTACGCGGAATATTTTCATCTGATAAAACCGAAAACCAAATCCGGATCGGTGGTGATGTTCGATAATGTATTGTGGTATGGAAAAGTGCTGGAAGAAAATCCGAAGCAGCTTTCCACCCGTAAAATTAAGGAGCTGAACTATCTCGCCGCAAAAGACAACGATTTTGAAAATCTTATTTTACCTTTGCGCGACGGAGTAAATGTGCTTCTCAGGAAATAAATATTGAAATGCCAATCGTGAATGGTGAATTTTAAAATTGACAATTGACTGCGAAGCAAATTGACCATTCACAAACTTAAACTCAAAGCTCAAATGAAAGCAATCTGCAACGTAAGTATAGCGCCGCTTCGCAAGGAACCGTCCGAAAAAGTGGAAATGGTAACCCAAATGCTTTTCGGGGAAAGCTGCGATATTTTGGAGGAACAGAAATATTGGACAAAAGTAAAAATGCACTACGACGGCTATGAAGGCTGGATTGATGCAAAACAGCTTGAGCACGTTTCCGAAGAATATCTGAATAACCGGAAAGTGGCGATCATCACCGAAAATTTTTCATCCGTAATGATGAAAGACGGAAGAACGCTTCTTTCAATGGGTTCAGAAGTGGAGTTTCCTGTGGTTGCTTCCAACCGGAGCAGCAATCTTCGGGAAAGTATTGTGCTTACCGCAAAAGAATTCCTGAATATTCCGTATTTGTGGGCAGGAAAAAGCTTTTTCGGAGTGGATTGCAGCGGACTGGTTCAGTTGGTTTACAAAATTCATAATATTAAGCTTCCCCGCGATTCCTACCAACAGGCGGAAATTGGTGAACCGCTGACTTTTGTGGAAGAAATCCTTCCCGGAGATATCGCTTTTTTTGAGGATTCCGAAGGAAAGGTAGTGCACGTCGGAATTATGATGGAAAACCAGCACATCATTCACGCCTCCGGAAAAGTAAGAATTGACATTCTGGACAGCACCGGAATCTACAACCGTGATATAAAGGAATATACACACAAGCTCAGGTTTGTGAAAAGAGTGATAAAAGACTGATAAATGGACAGGAGAAAAATTTTAGACCTCATCAATTTTGTTTTATTACTTTATATATGGGCAGTTACGGTTATTCAGTTTTCCTCGCTGCCGGACAGCGTTCCCATTCATTTTGATTTTGATGGATTTCCTGATTCTCACAGCTCGAAATTTACCGTTTTTGCGATTCCGGCAATTGCAACAGCGCTTTTTTTCCTGCTGAAATACCTTTCCGGAAATCCGGATTCTCCTTTGCTGAACATTCCCAACAAAATGCGCCAGAACCGCAAGCTGACAGCCGTTTTTGTAAGAGTGATGCTTTTTTATGTTCTGCTTCTCTGTGCAGATATCGCCACGGAAATCCCACTGATTGCAAAAGGAAATTATGAAAAAATGTCGTTTGTTTCTTCCGTGGTTTTAGGATTGATGCTCCTGTCCGTAATTGGTTATTTTTTCTACGCCAGAAAAAAAATGCATATGATTGATTAAATAATCTCGATTCAGGATAAAAAATATTTATGATTTTTGGTTTTCAAATTATTCATTAACGCAATGCATAAACAAAGATATTTATATTTCTTTGTGCATATTTTTAAGATAAACCAAGCCACTACGATTATGAAAGTAATACAAAATTTTGTTTTATTTTGATAAGTTTTACGCCTCGGTTTATCTTAAAAATCAGCAGACCTACGTTGAAAATAAACTTATGTTTATCTTTGCGTTTAAACAAAAACATTATCCCAAATCAGGTTAAATAAATCTAAATGCAGTTTCTTTACAATATATTTATCAGCATTTTAATTTCCGGAATGAAGCTCGGCTCACTCTTCAGTTACAAGCTGAAACGCGGACTTGCCGGAAGAAGACAGAGCTGTGAAAATGCAGCTTCCAGAATTTCCAAAAGCGATAAAGTAATCTGGATGCACGCTGCAAGCCTCGGAGAATACGAACAGGGACTTCCCGTTCTGGAAAAGCTCAAAGAACATTTTCCTGACCATAAAATACTGGTTACTTTTTTTTCGCCTTCCGGATATGAAAACGTAGTGAAAAGAAAACATATTGCGGACGTGCTTTGCTATCTTCCATTCGACAGGAAAAGCTGGATCAGGGAATTTACCTCGCTTTTTCAGACGGAGATCTTCTTTACCGTGAAATACGAGTTCTGGTACAACCTTCTGAATGAAATGAAAAATGAAAAAGCCAAAACTTATGTGATCTCAGCATATTTTTATGAAACCCAGATTTTTTTCAAACCTTACGGAAAATGGTTTGTAAAGCAGCTCGCCAAAAACATCGACTGGTTTTTTCATCAAACCAAAGAATCCACAGCTTTGGCAAAAAGCATCGGTTTGAAAAATTCTTCCACTTCTGGCGATACCCGTTTCGACAGGGTACGGAAAAAGCTTTTGCAAAATAATTCACTGGATTTTATTGATGTTTTTAAGCACGGAAAAACCACCATCGTTTTTGGAAGCTCGTGGCAATCAGAAGAACGCCTTGCCGAAATTATTGCCAGAAAACATAAAGATGTAAAAATCATCATCGCACCGCACGATCTGAAACGGATTGAACCTATAAAGGAAATTTTTCCCGAATCTGTTTTATATTCCGAACTCGCATCCAACATCCAACATCCAACATCCAACATTTTAATCATCGACAGTATCGGAATGCTTTCCAGATTATATTCTTATGCCGATCTTGCGGTTGTTGGCGGCGGTTTTCATTCGGCAGGTCTGCACAATATTCTGGAAGCGGCGGTTTTCGGAATTCCGGTGATTTTCGGGAATCATTACAAAAAAAATCCCGAAGCCGACAGCCTCATTGCATCAAAAGGCGGAAAAGCTTTCGAGGACGAATTTTTCGCTTCACAATACATCGACGAACTGCTGAAAAATCCCGATCTGATAAAAACAATGGGTGAAAATGCAGGAAAATTTATTCTTTCACAACCGGATTCTACGGAAATTGTGGTGAATAAAATAGTGTCGGATCTTGAAAACACGAACTGAGTACACAGAACAAATTTGTTTTTAAAGTGCTTTACTTTTGCCTTGATGCAAAAGTAACAAAAGATCAAGACCTGGATTTTTTTGCTAAAAAATTGAAATTTCTTTAAGAAAATTTCCAAACTCGCACGGAAATAAAAATTGTTCTTTTGAACAAAAATTATCGCCGTGCTCAAACACTGGAAATTTTTATTTTGTTATAATTAAGAAGATTAGGATAAAAGAAATTTTAATTTTTCTTAACGCAAAAAACTCCTAAGTCGGAAAATCGACCGCTATTTTTTGTTATGCAAAAAAACACGAATTAAAACCGATACGCAATATTCCACGCAAAGCCTACATTGAATTTTGTGGAACTTTTTCCGAAACCGGGAACGATCATCGGGAAAATATCATCCTGCTTTGTTGTGAAAACCAGATAACGCGGCTGCACATTCACATCAATGAAAAAATTGGATTCGAAGAGCTGAACTCTCCCGCCAATCGCGGCTTCAAGCCAGTAAGAAGATTGTGAAGATCCGGGAAAAGCTTCCGTATAATCTCCTCCTTCAAAACCTCTGATAGGAACTGCGAAATATTCCTGCTTATACATTGATCCCGCGATTTTTCCGCCTGCATAAAATCCGTTGAAAGGATTTTCCGAATCCTGCGCCAGCATATAAAAAGCACCTAATTTCAGGAAAGCACCGCTGGCTTCCGCATCGTAATTGTTTTTCCGGTAAATATTTTTTTCAAAACCGGCTTCCGCAACAGCGTGAATATTTTTTTTAATTCTTGTCGATACAAATCCCTGATACAATTTCCGGTCGGAAAAAAAGGAAAGCCCGGAATTCAGCACATCAATTCCGACCATAAAATTGGGCTCATATTTCCATTTTTTTATGGTGTCGGATTCTTTTTTCTGCCCAAAATTCAGCAGGAAAAGAAAACTAAAAAATAAGGTAAAGATGTGTTTTATCTTCATTGACGATTTGATTTTGATTTTTTTCCGTTGAAGTTACCGGATCAGGTTGTAAAAGTTCGGTTTCCAGATTTTCGTACGTTCTTTTAATTCCGCAAGCCGGAGAAACATATTCAGATTTTGTGGTGTAATTGATCCTGATTTTCGATTCTGTTCCTTTTTTTGTCAGTTTCACATAAACGTCAGTATACAGCTGATCATCAACACGAAGCGGAACCAAAACCGAATCTACATTTTTTCCGGTATAAACAAGACTTTTCCCCGAACTGTAATCCACGGAAAGATACAGCGAATCCAGCGTTTTCCGTTTCCCCTCATCAGTTTTGAATTTCATTTTCATTCTCGGTGTTGCTTCGCCGCTGGTACAGATATCATCGTCATTTCCACAGGAAATCATCAGCAGAACAAGAAAAATATAAATAAAAGAATTCAGGAACTTCATAAAAAACTTTGTTGTAAAATTAACGAATCAGTTCCAACAACGCAATATTTTCTACGTGATGCGTTTGCGGAAACATATCGACGGGAAGAATTTTCACGACTTTGTATTTTTCTTTCATTAAAGCCAGATCTCTCGCCTGTGTTGCCGAATTACAGCTTACATACACAATTCTCTGCGGAGAAAGCTTCAGGATCTGCTCCACTACTTTGTGGTGCATTCCGTCTCTCGGCGGATCAGTGATCAGGACATCGGCTTTCGGATGATTCTGCAAAAATTCTTCGGTGAAAATATCCTTCATATCGCCGCAATAGAACGTACAGTTTTCCAGACCGTTGAGTTTCGCGTGTTCCGTTGCCGCGTCAATCGCTTCCTGAACGGATTCGATCCCGATGACCTGCTTTGCATTTCTGGCAACATATTGTGCGATCGTTCCGGTTCCGGTGTACAGATCATAAACGACTTCATCACCTTTCAGACCGGCAAATTCCAGAGTTTTCCGGTACAGCTCCAAAGCCTGATTATAATTGGTCTGGAAAAATGATTTCGGTCCGATCTTGAATTTTAGTCCATCCATTTCTTCCATTAAAAATCCGTCTCCGAAATAAGTCTGAACATCCAGATCGTAAATAGAATCATTTTGTTTCGGATTGATCGCAAAAACCAAAGTTCTGATCTGCGGAAATTTTTCAAGAATATGATTGAAAAGCTTTTCCCTGTTTTCCTTTTCTTCTCTGAACAATTGAAACAAAACCATCCATTCTCCTTTGGAATTCTGTCTCATCATCAACGTCCGAAGAAAACCTTCCTGGTTTCGTACACCGAAAAAATCCAGATTATTTTCTTCCGCGAATTGTTTTACTTCCAAACGGATTGCATTTGACGGAGATTCCTGCAGAAAACATTCTTTCAGGTCGAGAATTTTGCTCCACATTCCCGGAATATGAAATCCGAGCGCGCTTTTGTCTGAAATATTTTCACTGGAATTCACTTCATCCAAAGTCAGCCAGCGCGTATTGGAAAAGGAAAATTCCATTTTGTTACGATAAAAATACTGTTGCTCAGAACCTAAAATCGGAAGACTTTCAAAATCTTCAATTCCGCCGATCCTTTTAATATTGTTAAAAACTTCATCATTTTTAAATTCCAGCTGTTTTTCGTAGCTCAGATTCTGCCATTTGCAGCCGCCGCAAACTCCAAAGTGAATACATTCCGGCTCAACCCGGAAAGGTGATTTTTCCAGAATTTCCACTGCTTCGGCTTCATAATATCTGGATTTGGCTTTCTTTACTCTCGCGTTCACCACATCACCGGGAACTGCACCGGAAACCAGAACGGTTTTTCCTTCTTCGGTTTTCCCGACGGCAACGCCTTTCGCTCCGGCAGAAGTGAGGGCAATATTTTCAAGAATAAGATTTTTCTTTTTTTTCATTAAAAATTGTTGAAGTGCAAAGATAATGAGGTTTTCAGATTATTTTTCATTTTAATAAAAAAGCTTGGTCAAACTCACTGAAATTTTAAACGCAAAGTCTGCAAAGTCTTTTTTTACTACTATACGTTTTTAAGTAAAACAAAGGCACTTCGTTTATTGAAGTAATACAAAATTTGTATTACTTTGATAAGTTTTACGCCTTAGCTTATCTTAAAAATCAACGAATTACATTACATAAATCTTAGTTTAGCTCCGCGTTTAAAGTTTCAGTGAGTTTGATCCTAAAAAAAGCTTTGCCAAAGTAATGACAAAGCCTTTGAATTGTAAATGCAGTCGACAGTTATTTTGTTGCTGGTGCTTTCGGAGCTTCTTCGGTTTTCAGAAGATCATTTTGTAAAGTTGCAGCAGGAGCAGCGCTTGGAGCTTTCAACCCAGTCAGTTTCTCCAACTCCGAGATCATCTGCGGATCTCCGAGATTTCCGAAAAGGCGGCTTGCAATTTTCCCGTCTTTATCAATGAAGATATAGCTCGGCATTTTGAAAGAGTAAATCGTCCATTTTTCAGCGAATTTTGAATTCAGTCCGCCTTCTGCATACACGTTGTTTCCGGGAATTCCTTTCATCATCGCGTTACTGGTTTTGATGAACTGATCTTTGGAATCGTCCATATTCACATACACGAAATCCATTTTGGATTTGTAGAAATTCACAACTTCTTTTACCACCGGAACCGCAGATTCGTTAATGTAAGGATTCCACGATGCGTAGAACATTACCATCGCCGGTTTTCCTTTAAGTTCACTGAATTTAAAAGATTTTCCGTCCTGTTTGACCAATCCCGCATCATCAGCAACTTCTCCTTTTTTCGGTCCGGAAACTACGGAAAGAAGTTTTTTCAGGTCGTTTTTCACTGTTGATTCTTTGATCTTTTCATCAACCAGCTTTTCAAGTTTCGTCATCTTTTTTTCGTCCTGCATTCCGGAAATATCGTATTGTCCCATAATGAAAGCAAGAAGATAATCCTTGGTTACCTGCGAAAGGTCTTTTCTGGTATCCAGAAATTTCGCGAAAACTTCAGAATTGGTATCTCCGTCTTTCGGCTTATAACCAGAATTGAAAACCTGATAATCGGAAGACAATTTGCTTAAAAGGTAATTTCTATAAAGCGGCTGGTTTTTCACCATTCTGTCGTTATCCGCTTCGAGCGTTTTTTCGTAATCCTTGAACGTTTTGGAAACTTTAAATGAAGGATTTTGCGTAGCCATTGGGTAGTTGATCGCGTATTGGCTCATCAGTCCGAGAATGCTTGCGGTAAGCTCATCTTTTTTAAATTCCACTGCATCGCTGTCCGGATTCAGCTTTTTGGAAACATCATCTATATTTTTTTCGATATCGGCTTTTATTTTTTTCGCTTCTTTCAGAAAATCAGCTTCTTTTTTCGTTACGAGTTCTCCCATATTTACTTTGGAAGCATATTCCGACAGGAATTTCTGGGTTTCTTTTACAAAATCGTTATTTTTCTGAGCATCTCCTGTTACTTTCATACTTTCCGGAAAAGTGGCAGCATCAGCTGAAAACTCAAATGTTTGTCCACCTTTCAGATAGACATAGCCTTGTCTTCCCGCATAACTGATGAGGTACATTCCGTTTTTCGGCGCTTCAAAACTTCCGGTGAATGTTCCGCTTTTATCCGTTCCGATATTGATCAAAGGTAAAGTTCCGACTCCGGAAGCTTCCACAAATTCCATTCTTTCCAAAGGAGATCCGCCATTGATCCTGGCTTTTACTTCCACCTTTTTAGAACACGAGATTGCGAAAACCGCAAGGAGAAGCATTAAAAGATATTTTTTCATTTTGATTTTAAATTTGCGCAAAAATACGTTATTCACAGATTCAAATAAAATTTCAAATAAAATTTGTGAAAAATTTAAGAGCCTGCCTAAATTTATCTGAAATAAAAATTTGGATAGACTCTTTATATCAATCAAAACTGCTCAAAAGTGATGCGTGAAATGCTTCCTGTGAAAAAGTTCCAGCATTTTTTTTATTCAGCATTCAAAATTCCGGGTGGAATTTTCTCAGAAAGTTTTCATTTTTATAATTACTTATTCTTAAGTTTTTCAGCAAAGGCAATAATATGTCCGTCCAAATCAGAAAAATAGCAGGCTTTATCGCCCCAATCTCGGTCTTCAATATTGCTGATGATTTTAGCACCGCTTTTTACTGCATTTTCAAATTCCGTTTCGATGTTTTCCACATAAAAATACAGTTCGCATCGTGGAATTCCGTTTCCCAAATCGGGATGAGGCATTTTATCGGAAAGAATTTTGGCAATGCCTTTATTGGGCATTAATCCCAATTTAAAATATTCGGAAAAATAAAACTCCGTCATTCCGGGGACGTTCAAAACAGGATTTTTTCGGAATATTTTGGTGTAAAATTCCGTGCTTTTCTGTTGGTCGTTTACATAGAAAATGGTTTCTATTTGTAAGATCTGTTCCATTTTGTCTTTTTTGAGAGAAACCTTGACAAGGCTGAAAAATTTTACAAAAGTCCAAACTGCTCAAAATGATGCGTGAGATGTTTCCTATGGAAAAGTTCCATCATTTCTTTATTCAGCATTCCGAAAACGGGATGGAATTTTTCTGACTGCGGATTTTCACGGAAATAAATGAGAAATTCTTTTAATGTTTCCAGCAGCTTTTCTTTGGCTTCATCTAAGTTTTTGTATTTTTTTTCTAAAACCCCGCCTTCTTTCAAAAGCGGATATTTCGCTCCGGGACGGATTTTTTTATCGGTATAAAGCCAATCCTGCAATTTCTCCAGTTGCTCTTCCGGAATTTCGGGAAAATCTTCTGCTTTTAAATTCCCAAAACCATTTCTCAAAACCTCTTCCAGATGTTCCACCATAATCTGTGGCGACATTTCCCCGAATTTTCTCTCGGAATTTTCGGTTAAGCCGTTCAGTAATTTTTCAATATTTTTTATATTTAAATCAATAAAATGCGATTTTTTCGCAACTAAAGTTAAAATCGTAGCAACGCAAACAATTTCATCTCTTTGATTCACGACTTCAACCAGCCATTTCACCACACCGCTCGGAATATTTCTGCCTTTTACACCTCTGTTGATCTTTTCTTTTGCCGTGAGATACACCGTAATCGTATCGCCTGAATAAACCGGTTTGAAGAAACTGCAATTTTCCAAACCGTAATTGGCGATAACAGGTCCTTTTTTCCCCGAAACAAATAATCCTGCCGCTGCCGAAAGAATGAAATATCCGTGGGCAACGGTTTTGTCGAAAATCGTTCCGTTCAGAGAAGTGGCATCGGTATGCGCATAAAAATGATCCCATGAAACGTTGGAAAAATTCACAATATCGGCTTCTGTTACAGTTCTTCCGGCTGTTTCCAAAGAGTTACCAATTTCCACTTCTTCAAAATATTTCCGGAAAGGATGTTTATCCGAAAATTTCTGCGTTGCTCCCTGCTGGTAAATTTTTGTAATTGCTGTCAGAATATCAGGCGAACCCTGAATTGCTGTTTTTTGTAAAAAGAAATGAAGTCCGTTCAGTCCGCCCATTTCTTCACCACCTCCTGCCCTTCCTGGACCACCGTGCATTAATGTCGGAAGCGGAGAACCGTGTCCTGTCGATTCTTTCGCATTATCTCGATTCAGCACAAAAATTCTTCCGTGTGAAGTCGCCATTTTCCACGAGGTTTCAGCAACAAAATCATTATCGTGAGAAACAATCGAGCCTACCAAACTTCCTTTTCCGCGTTTCGCCAAAGCGGCAGCTTCTTCCGCATCTTTGTACGGCATAATCGTGGAAACAGGTCCAAATGCTTCCACATTATGGGAAATATTTTTTTCAAAAGGTTTGTCGTTGTAAAACAGTTTCGGACTCATAAACGAGCCGGTTTCGTAATCAGCATCAAGCAGATCGTGTTTTCCGTCGTAAATGAGCTCGGTTTCGGATCTCAGCAAATTGATTTTTTCCGAAACTTCGCTGTATTGGTCTTTTCCTGCCAAAGCGCCCATTCTGGTTTCGCGGTTCAGCGGATTTCCAATCTTTACCTGGTCCAGAGATCTGATCAAAGCATTCTGAACATCACCGATTAAATTTTCGGGAACGATGATCCTGCGGATTGCGGTACATTTCTGTCCGGATTTTGTGGTCATTTCGTTCCGGACTTCTTTGATAAATAAATCAAATTCGGGAGTTCCCGGTTTTGCGTCTAATCCTAAAATAGAACAATTTAGAGAATCGGCTTCCATATTGAAACGAACCGAATTCTGCGCGATCGACGGCATTGATTTCAGCCTTTTTCCCGTGGAAGCCGAACCCGTAAACAAAACAGAATCGCCGTCCTGCATAAATTCCAGCATATTCCCCGCACTTCCACAAATCAGCTGAATAGTACCTTCCGGCAGAATTCCGCTTTCAATCATATCCTGAAAAACGGCGTGAGTAAGAAAACTTGTTGGTGTTGCAGGTTTCACAATGCTCGGAACTCCAGCTAAAAGTGAAGTGGACAATTTTTCCAGCATTCCCCAAACCGGAAAATTATAGGCATTAATCTGCACCGAAACTCCTTCTGATGGTGTGAGAATATGCGTTCCTAAAAAAGTTCCGTTTTTTGAAATTTTCTGCGTATCACCATCTACCCAAAACGTGGTGTTCGGAAGCATTCTTTTCGCCAGACCGGAATAGGTGAAAAACGTACCGAAACCACCTTCAATATCCACCCAAGAATCGGCGTGAGTTGCTCCTGTTTTATAGGAAATTTCATAATATTTTTTCTTTCTTTCGAGGAGATAGAGTGCTACTTTTTTCAGCATTTCGCCACGGTCATAGAACGTCATTGAAGACAGGTTTTTATAACCGACCGTTCTTCCGAAATCCAGAGCCTGTTCAAAATTAAGACCTTCCGTATCGGCAACCGCAACTTTTTCTCCCGTTACGGAATTATACAATTGGTTTCCGTTTCCGGAGCCTTCGACCCATTGTCCATAGATATAGTTTTTGAGTTTTTCCATTTTGAGTTTGATTTTATTTTAGCAACCTTGTTAAGGTACTCTGTTATTCTTCCATAATTCCTTCGTGCCAACACATCCAGAGAATATGATTTTGAACTGATTTTATTCCTTTTTTATCAATCCAAGAGTAATTTTCCGATAAATATTTGTTCGTTATATCTGAAATTTCATCAGGCGATAATGTTTTGTTGGATTCTGTAAATTTCCAGATAAAATCAAATACTTTATTTCTCATTTCTTCAAATTCAACGAAAGTTTTATCAAAATTTTCAAGATTATTTTTTGAAAAATGCATTTTCATTTTGTCTTTTTCTATCCAAAATGTATTTGAAAATTTATCTAAAAGTTCATTTTTATCCATTACAATTCAGTAACATTTTTCCCTATTTTATAAACTGTTCCGGTGAATTTCGCCACTAATTCTTTATTCTGATTGGTAATTTTAATGTCATAAATTCCGGTTTTCCGGGTGTCGGAAACAAGAATGCTTTCCGCAAAAATGGTATCGCCTTCCCGAACTGCTTTTGTAAAATTGATCAGACAATTCAGCGCAACCGAAGCATCATTGGTATTGTTGGAAGAAAACGCAAGAGCGGAATCGGCAAAGGCAAAAGTAATTCCGCCGTGAACGGTTTTCAGTCCGTTAATCATTTCTTTCCGAACCGGCATTTTCAGCAGACAGTATTTTTCTTTGATGTCCAGCAGTTCGATTCCCATCCATTTTGAGAATTCATCCTGATTGAGCATATATTTTGCGATTTCGTAGGGATTCATTTTTAATCTTTTTTATCCTTTTTCATTAAAATTTACATATTTCTCTGAAACTTTTCTTTTCTCCTTTGCCGTTTTTCTTCTCTTTTAATTTTATTTTTCTGCATCGTACAATATGTAAAAAAGACGAAGAATAAAACTAACAGTAAAACAAACACTAACATATCTGATTTTTTAATTCATATTTTTCAATAACAGACTTTGTCTGTACCGTTCTTCCTGATATTCTTCGTATAAATTCTGCAAGGTTTCGGAGATCTTTGCAAAACCGATTTCTTTTCCCCAACTCAGTAATCCTTTTGGATAATTCACACCTTTCTGCATTGCCATTTCAATATCTTCATCACTTGCAATTTTCAGGCGTTTTGCTTCTACGGCTTCATTGATGAGCATTGAAATAATTCTCATAAAAATCTGCTGATACAATTTTTCGTCTTTTGTAGGAATTGATTTTACTGCGGATTCAGAATAGTCATAAAATCCTTTTCCCGTTTTTCTTCCCCATAATTTTGCTTCGGACATTCGTTGCTGTAAAAGGCTCGGTTTGTATTTTGGATCGTAGAAATAATCTTTGTAAACGGTTGTGGTTACGGCAAAATTTACGTCAATTCCGATCAAATCCATCAGTTCAAAAGGTCCCATTCTGAAATTTCCCAAAGTCCGCATTGCATCGTCAATTTGTTCGGGAGCTGCAAGGTTTTCTTCTGCAATTCTCAATGCTTCACCGTAAAAAGGTCGTGCAATTCTGTTCACGATAAATCCTGGAATATCTTTGGCGATGACCGGAGATTTTTTCCACGATTTCATTAATTCAACTAAATTTTTCGGTAAAGATTTCTCAGTTAAAAGTCCCGGAATAATTTCTACCAAAGGCATCAAAGGAGCGGGATTGAAAAAATGGATTCCCAGAAAACGCCCAGGATTTTTCAGTTCCGATGAAAGTGAAGTTATCGAAATGGAAGAAGTATTAGAACCGATAATACATTTTTCTGAAACGTATTGTTCCAGCTCACTGAAAACTTTAGTTTTAATTTCCTTGTTTTCAATAATCGCTTCAATTACGAGTTCGGAGTCTTTGAGTTCCTTTAATTCTGTGCAGAATGTAATCCTGTTGAAAATAGTTTCGGCTTCTTCAAAAGAAATTTTCTCTTTTTGGACGAGTTTCTGCAATGTGTTTTCAAGATTTTGAAGTGATTTTTCTGTTTGTTCCGAATTGGCATCATACAGAAAAACACGGCATCTGTTGGTCGCGGCTACTTGCGCGATTCCGATTCCCATTGTTCCCGAACCAATAATTCCTACGTTTTTCATATTCTTCAAATATAAAAAAAAATGTACAGTGAAAATTCACTATACATTCTTATTACAGAAACCTGTTGTTTATTTATAAAATAATTAATAATCACCTGATAATCTATACTTTTGTCTTGAAACAAAAGTACCAAAAATTCAAGACTGGAAACTTAAACTGATTTTCAACTGTTTATTTTTTTCTAAAATATAGCCGGATTAAGCTGTTACATTAATTTTATTTCCCTATATAATCGGGTTTACGCTTTTCAAGGAACGCGGCGATTCCTTCCGCAAAATCTTTGCTTTCCGCTGCTTTTTGCTGGAAAACTGCTTCCATTTCCAACTGTTCTACCAGAGAATTGTCGTAGGAATGGAGGAATGCTCTTTTGGTCAATCCTAATGCTTTCGTCGGCTTATTGGCGATTTCTTCCAGAATGTTTTCAGACTGCTGAATAAAATCCTCATCCTTAAAAACATCGGCAATCAGTCCGATTTGTTTTGCTTCCGCTGCGGAAATTTTCTTTCCTGTAAAAGCGAGATAACTTGCCATTTGTTTCCCTAAAAGTCTTGGCAGATAATAGGTTCCGGCGGTGTCAGGGATTAATCCTATCGCAGAAAATGCCTGAGAAAAATAGGCACTTTCCGTTGCTACAGCAAAATCGCAAATTAACGCCAACATTGCACCTGCTCCAACTGCACCACCGTTTACCAAAGCAATTACAGGCTTTTTATTTTTTACCACCGAAAGCACCATCGGATTGTAATAATCCCGTACAATTTTTTTAATGATGTTGGTTTCGTCAATATTTTCCACGAGATCTGTGGCATTTTTAATATTCTGCCCTGAGCTGAATGCCTGTCCGCGACCGGAAACCGCGATGCACCGAACTTCAGGATCATCATCGCATTTTTCCATAAACTCTTTCAGCTCTTTCAGCACCATTCTGTTCAGCGCGTTGAATGTTTCAGGCTGATTGAGATAAGCGATCTTCACTTTTCCGCCCAAACGGTCTTCAACATCAAACTGAGTGTAACTTGTATAGCTCATAATCATATATTTATTAAATTATTCCACTAATTTACCACAAAAAAACGAAAAATATACGGTAAAAGGAATGATATAAATCAATGGCATTTGAAATAATCGAAAGGCTCTAAACAATCATTACATTGATACGACGCTTTGCATAAAGTAGAACCGAATCTGCTGATCTGTTTCGTATTTTCCGAACCGCATCTCGGACATTTTATGGGAATGTTCAGGTGGCTTTCTCCTTCTCCTTTTTCCGGCGGTGCAATTCCGTATTTTCTTAATTTCTCTCTGGCTTCATCGGTAATCCAATCGGTTGTCCAAACCGGGGAAATCTGTGTTTTTACTTTTGCGGAAATTCCTTTTTCCTTAAAAAGTGTAATAATATCCTCTTCAATATTAAACATAGCAGGACACGCTGAATATGTCGGTGTAATGACAATTTCCGCTTCGTTTTCCGAAATCATTTCCGCATTCCGCACAATTCCGAGCTCCACAATGTTGATGACCGGAATTTCGGGATCGGGAATTTGGGATAATATTTCTAATAAATTTTTCAATATAACAATTTACTAATGTAGCAATGTACCAATCTGATTGTTAGCAGAAGTATTTTTTATTTTTATAACTTTTGGAAAATAGAATCAATGTTAGTATCGATTTTGAATTCATTATTGAATTGCTCAATTTCTGCAAGGATTTCTTCTTTAAAATCGTTCTCAATATTAAATTTCGAAACATATTCCGCGATACTGCCTATATTTTCTTTCCAAATATTTGGATAGTTAGACCACATTCCGTCAGGGTTATAGTCTGTTATGAAATCAGAAAAAAAATAATCTAAATTTTCACTATGTGTGTCATTTAAATGAAGAATGTTATTCTCAATAAAAATTAAATCTTTATTTAAATCATTTTGAATATTAATGTTAATTTTATTTTCAATAATAATTGACATACCAATTATTAAGTTTCTGAAATAATTAAAATCAATAGAGTTTGCATTAGAACTCATATAATTTATGAAAAATTTAAACTTTTCTTTAAAATTATTTTCAGTATTTTCCATAAACTGTTCAAAATGTTTTTGTTAACAATCGTATTATTACATTTTTATATTGATAAATTGTTAGATTAACTCTACCACTCACAGCCGGGATACGCTCTCTGCATATACTGCAATTCACAAAGGATATACCCGAAATATTCCGTGTGAATTCCTTTCCGGCTTCCTTTCTGCATAAACGGATTTTCAGGGATTTCGAGTTTGAATTCTTCAAAATCTTTTTTAATGGCGTTCAACCATTTGCTTTTTAACGTTTCGGAATCGGGAACAATTTCTAATTTGATCAGATCTTCTTCACCTTCCGTTTCGTCAAACAATCCGCCTGTATATTCCCAGAGATTTTCGATTGCGTTTTCCAACCTCGTTCTGCTTTCTCCTGTTCCACCGGCAAAAACATTCAGCCACGTTTTGGTATGGGTGTAATGGTATTTTACTTCTTTCAGAGATTTCTCGGCTAATGCTGGTAATTGCGAATCCTGACTTTTCATCAGATCTTCAAACAAAATTTTCTGATATACCGCGAAAAAATACGTTTTCAGAATGGTTTGAGCATAATCTCCGTTCGGAAATTCGGTGAGTTGTGCATTAAGATATTCGTGCTCATAACGAAGAAAAGCCAGATCGTCCTCCGATTTTCCCTCGTGAAACTGAGTCGCATATTTGTAAAAAAGTGAAGACTGACCAAGATGATCCAGCGCGATATTGGTAAGTGCGATATCTTCCTCAAGATAAGGTCCTTTTCCGCACCATTCGGCAAGGCGTTGTCCCATAATCAGGGTGTCATCGGCGAGTTTTAGTAAATAATTATAAAGTGGATTCATTATTTTTTGCTTTCGGCTTTCGGCTGTCAGCAATCGGCGGCAAAAAAAGCTGAATGCCGATTGCTGACAACGGAGAACATTATTACATATTTTTTACATCATTCGGAATCTGGTAAAAAGTAGGATGACGGTACAGTTTATCGTCCGCAGGATCGAAAAACGCTTCCTTGTCCATTCCTTCCGAAGTAACGATATACTTGCTCGGCACTACCCAGATTGAGGTTCCTTCTTTTCTTCTGGTATATACATCACGGGCATTTTGCAGCGCCATTTCTGCGGTTGCCGCCTGTACGGTTCCTGCGTGTTTATGGGAAAGTCCGGGTTTTGTCTGAATAAAAACTTCCCACATATCGAGATTGCTCATTGTCTGCTTTTTTGGTGAGGTTAAAGATAAGTCAAAAAAAAATATGAACCACAAAAGGCACAAAATACACGAAAAAATAATTCGAGAAAATAGGAATGCAAAAATTTAAAAATCAAATATTTCAATTTTATGCACTATGAGATACTATTTTTCATTTAATAAAAAATTTCGTGCCTTTCGTGTTTTTCGTGGTTGTTTATAATTTTAAATTTTTTCACCATTGATGTAAACCGATTCCGCTTTCAAACTTCCCTGCTGATAAAGGATATTCTGAAAATTGTCCGTTTTGAAAGTCACAAAATCCGCTTTCTTGCCTTTTTCCAATTTTCCTCTGTCTTCCAAACCGAGTGCGCAAGCGGAACGAAATGTAATTCCAGCCAAAACTTCCGCTGTGGAAAGTTTTTGATATGTTGCCAAAATACTTGCCTGAGTAATCAGATTTCCCATAGGTGCAGAACCGGGATTCCAGTCGCTGGCAATGGCTAAAATACCGTTTTGGTCTAAAATTTTTCTTGCCGGAGTGAATTTTTCTCCTAATCCCAGACTTGCTCCGGGAAGTGCAACCGCGACAGTTTCGGATTTTGCCAGAAACTCAATATCTTCATCAATCGTGGCTTCCAAATGGTCGGCAGATTTTGCTCCGACTTCTACGGCAATTCTCGAACTTCCGGGTGTGAACTGATCGGCGTGAACGGTGATTTCAAAACCTAAATTTTTAGTTTTAAGTAAAAATTCTTTGCTTTCTTCCGGCTGAAATGCCGATTTTTCAATGAAAATATCTATCCGTTTTGCCAGGTTTTCTTCTTTTACTTTAGGGAGAATTTCGGTTAAAATATAATTCAGATATTCTTCATTACTTCCGTTGAAATCTTTCGGTTTAAGATGTGCGGAAAGGCAAGTAGGAACGATTGTTGCCAGAGTTTTTTCCTGTGCTTTTTTGATGACACGGAGCATTTTCAGTTCGTTTTCCACGTCTAATCCATATCCGGATTTTATTTCAATTGTGGTAATTCCCAAAGAGATTAAAAACTCAATACGTTCCAATGTGGTTTTTAATAATTCTTCTTCCGAAGCGTTTCTCGTATGCTGAACCGAACTCCAGATTCCGCCTCCGCTTTCTGCAATTTCGAGATAAGTTTTTCCGGCATTTCGCATTGCGAAATCATTGGCACGGTTTCCGCCGAAACAGATGTGAGTATGGGAATCCGTTAAGGCAGGAATTGCAATTTGAGTATCTTCGATTTTTTCGATTTCAACGGATTGCTTCGCTTCGCTCGCAATGACATCAAAATTTCCGACCTCAATAATATTTCCGTTTTCCACCAAAATTCCGCCGTTTTCGATGATTTCGAGCTGGTCGTCGGAAAGTTTTCCGCGTAAAGGAAGATTGGCAAGTGTTACGATTTGTTTAAAAGGACCGATTAGTTTCATAGGTAAAGACAGAGGCAAAGGTTTAGAAAAGTATGATTTTTAAATATCTACAAAAGTCAAAACAGTTATTATCTCATTAATAAAGCCCAAATTTACTTAAAATTTCCAATTCTCAGCCTAAACCTCTGCCTTTACCTCAACCTTTGTCTCTGCCTAAAAATTATTATCTTTGAACTAAATTGATTAAACGAATGCCCGATTTCCTACACGCCGATAAAGACAATTTTTCCGATGACGAATTGATGCAGGAAGAGAAAATCCGTCCGCAAAGTTTCAGCGATTTTGCGGGGCAGAGAAAAACTTTGGATAATCTCGAAGTTTTCGTTGCCGCTGCGAAAAACAGAAGTGCGGCTCTCGACCACGTTTTACTTCACGGTCCTCCCGGATTGGGAAAAACGACTTTGGCGCATATTATTGCCAATGAATTGGGCGTAAACTGCAAAATTACTTCCGGTCCTGTTTTGGATAAGCCCGGAAGTTTAGCCGGACTTTTGACGAATCTGGAAGAAAACGACGTGCTTTTTATTGACGAAATCCACCGTCTTTCGCCGGTTGTGGAAGAATATCTATATTCCGCAATGGAAGATTACAAAATCGACATTATGCTGGAAACCGGGCCAAATGCGAGGAGTGTGCAGATTGGTCTGAATCCTTTTACTTTGGTCGGAGCAACCACAAGAAGCGGAATGCTGACGAAACCGATGCTCGCAAGATTCGGAATTCAAAGCCGATTGGAATATTATACGGTGGAACTTTTGGGAATGATTATCGAAAGAAGTGCAAGAGTTTTAGGCGTGAAAATTTATGAAGACGCTGCGCTGGAAATTGCGAGAAGAAGCCGCGGAACGCCAAGAATTGCGAATGCTCTTTTGCGGAGAGTTCGGGATTTTGCGGAAATAAAAGGCAACGGCGAAATCGAAATGAACATCACAAAATTTGCATTGAATTCCCTGAATGTCGATGAATATGGTCTTGACGATATGGACAACAAAATTATGCGTGTGATGATTGAAAACTTCAAAGGGAAACCTGTCGGGATTTCGGCATTGGCAACTTCTATCGGGGAAAATCCCGAAACTTTGGAAGAAGTGTATGAGCCGTTTCTGATTCAGGAAGGTTTTATCATCAGAACACCGAGAGGAAGGGAAGTAACGGAAAAAGCGTATCAGCATTTGAAAATTTCGAAACCGAGAAGACCTGATGAACTTTTTTAGTTTAAAGTATAAGGTTATGAAAAATTTGATTTTATTATTGTTTTTATTGAATTTGGTTCTAAATTGCTCAAAACAAAACGATAACTCAGAAAATAAAGTGCTATTAGACAGTTATTATTCAAAAATTCTATTGCCCAATAATTTTAAAATCGACAGTGTGAAAACATTTGACGAAAAAACGAATACTAAAACTTTTATTTATCTGCCAGTATCAGACAATGCAAAAATAAATTCTGAAATTGATAAAGAAATTGAAATCAGGAAAAAATCATTTTTTAAAAAAGTAGAAGACAATATCAAAGAGGGATTTTATAATGAATTAGGAAGTGAATTTATTGTAACACCAATTTCTGTATTTGTGGATAATAATTTATATAGTTATTGTTTTATGATTGATTTTTATATAAATCCAGCGCCTCACGGAAAAACTGAATTTTATACATTTAATTATGATATTTCTAAAAATAAAGAATTGAAATTCAATGATTTTTTTAATATTAAAACAGCAGAAGACAGTGCGAATTTTAAAAATCAGATTACAAATCAGATAAATAAAAAAGGAATTCAGTTGAATGAAATTTATGATTTAAAGTTTAATCTGAAAAAAGACAGTATTTACTTTAATTTTGATAATTATGAAATTGCAAGTTATGCAGAAGGAATAATTAGAGCAAAATTCAAAAAAGACGAGTTAAGTCGATTCATTATTAATTAAACCAATGCACATCCCAAAACTCTACAAAAGCGAAGACACCGAACTGATGAAAAAAATCATCAGCGAGAACGCTTTTGCACTTTTGATTTCCAATAAGGAAAAACTATCTGCCACACATTCGATGTTTTTGGGAAATGAGGGAAACGGGAATTTTTATCTGGAAACACACGTTTCAAAATCGAATTTTCAGGCGAAAGTTTTGGAAAACGGCGATGAGGTTTTGTGTGATTTTTTGGGAGCACATTCCTATATTTCTTCTTCGTGGTATAATCACATTAATGTTTCCACGTGGAATTATGAAGCGGTGCAGATTCGCGGAACGGTAGAACTGATGAATGATGAGGAACTTTACGAGCATCTTCGGAAACTGACTTTCAAATATGAAAAAGCCCAGAAATGTCCGGTTTTTATGGAAAATATGGGCGATGAATTTGTGAGAAAGGAAATGAAAGGTGCTTTCGGTTTAAAAATCATTCCAACCGAAATTTTTATTGTCCAAAAACTTTCGCAAAACAGGAAAGAAGACGATTTTCAAAACATTATTTCCCACCTCGAAAACGGCGGTGAAAACGAGAGGAAGATTGCGGAGAAAATGAAAGGGATCGAGAGGTTGCATTAATTTTTTATTTCAAAATCACATTGTCAGAGCTTCGGGTTCTAGCCACACTTTTTATTTTCCAAAAACCAACATTTGTTACCTCCGGATTATCGGAAATTAACAGTTATTTGCCGTAACTTTGGGGAAATATTGTTTATTATGTTTGACTGGCTGCACACTTTGCTTCTTCCCGCAGAAAACCCGACAGTTGCACAATCAATGATCAGCATAATGCTGGCAATCGGAGCCGGAGTTTTCTTCGGAAGACTAAGGCTCGGAAAAATCACGTTCGGAGTTTCGGCGGTAATGTTCACCGGATTGATTCTCGGACATTTAGGATACAGGATCAATCACGATATTCTGGATTTTATCAGGGATTTCGGGCTGATATTATTCGTTTACGGAATCGGTTTACAGGTTGGACCGTCATTCTTTTCTTCGTTCCGGAATGAAGGACTGAAATTCAATATTCTTGCGGTTTCCTCTGTTTTATTGGGCGGTTTCATTACTGTTATCCTTTACAAAACAACAGGATTAAGCATTGAAAATTTAGTCGGAATTATGAGCGGTTCCGTTACCAACACTCCGGGATTGGGAGCCGCAAAAAACACACTGGAAGAACTGAGTCTGCAATTTCCCGACAAAAAATTTGAAGATCCTGCCATTGGTTATGCCATTACGTATCCTTTGGGCGTTTTCGGGATTATTGTTTCAATAATTTTATCTAAAGCTTTATTAAAAATAAATCCCGAAGCCGAAATGAGGCTTTTCCGGAAATCAAAAATCAACCGTGAAGAACCTCTTATTCACAAAAAAATGCGGGTAACCAATCCTGAATTTTTCGGAAAAAGCATTCATAATATTTTAAAGGAAACAGGAATCGACATCATTATTTCCCGACTGAAACACAGCGGAAGCGAATCCGTATTTTCGCCGACTCTGGACACTTCCATTCAGGAAAGAGATGTGCTGATGATCGTAGGAACAGAAGCCAATACCGACGCTTTTGTACAAAAACTGGGGCGACTTTCTTCCGATCTTTTTATAGAATCCGATTCCGATCTTCAGGCGAAAAACATTTTCGTAACCAAAAGATCCGCCGTCCACAAAAAACTTTCCGAACTGGATTTGTACAACACTTACGATCTGAAAGTTACCCGAGTTTTCCGTGCCGGAAAAGAGATGATCCCGAGACCGTCGCTGGAACTTTTCTACGGAGATAAGCTGAGAATTATCGGTTCAAAAGAAGCATTGAAAGAAGCCGAAGAAATTATTGGAAACCAGGAGAAAAGACTGATAGAGCCGGATTTCCTGTCATTGTTTGCCGGACTTCTGATTGGAATTATTGTCGGTTCTGTTCCATTGGCATTTCCTGGACTTCCGATTCCGATTAAATTGGGATTTGCTGCCGGTCCGTTGATTGTCGCACTGCTGATTTCGAGATACGGCGGAATTGCGTTTATCCATTCCTACATCAATAACGGAGCAATTTATTTTATGAAAGATCTGGGAATCTGCCTGTTTTTCGCTGCGGTAGGAATCCACGCCGGAGACGGATTTTATGAGAATTTTGTGAAATACAACGGCTGGCTCTGGCTGTTGTACGGTTCAGCAATCACATTTATTCCGTTGCTGATTATGATTATTGTAGGACGGTTTTTTATGAAAATCAACTTCCTGCAACTTGCCGGAATTATGAGCGGAAGCTATACCGATCCTGCCGCATTATCGTTCAGTACCAATTATCTGAACAACGATATTCCGATCCAGAGTTATGCGCAAATTTATCCGCTGGTAACGATTTTCAGGATTTTTGTGGCGAGTCTGCTGATTTTGATTTTTGGGTGAAATTAAAATCGGATATCACACACAGCATTGTTAGAGTTTTAAAGTTAAGTTCTGACAACTCTTTTTTTCACGGCAGTTTCGCCACCAAAAATTCCGGAGAAAGTTTCAGAATCCAATAGATGATTTTCCATTTCCAATTTGGAACGATAACGAAAGAATTTCCGGCATTTACAATATATTTCGCTACATAATCCGGTTGCATCATCAGGTTTTTGTTCAAATCCAGACCGTTGTTTATTTTGGTATTGATATAACCGATGACCAAAGCATTAACCTTAATATTTCGCGAAGCCAGTTCCTGCCGAAGTCCCGCCAAATACTGCGTAAAAGCCGATTTCGTGCTTCCGTAAATGAAATTGCTTTTCCGTCCGCGAACTCCAGAAAGCGAGGACAATCCGATGATTCGTTCCAGATTTTTATTGGATCTGTCCGTTACGATAATGTTCAGAATGGAAACCGCTCCTGCATAATTGGTTTTCATCATTTTGAAAGCACTTTCAAAATCATTAAAAGCATCTTTGTTCTGAACTAAAAAACCTGCGGAATATACAACAATATGAGGTTTCACGGAAAGTTCATCATAAAATTTCCGGTGAGAAGAAAAATCTTCCGCATCAAAATAGTTCAGTTCGATTTTTGATTTGTCGAGGTTGTTTTCTTCAACAAAATACTCCAAAGATTGTAAATTTCGGGAAGAAGCGATCACAGAAAACCCTTTTTTGAGATATAAAAGAATGCTCTGCTTTGCAACATCGGAATTGGCTCCGAGAATGAGGACGGTTTTCATTGAATTATTCCCTGATCAAAGGCATTGTGGAACATCTCAGCAATCCGCCCATTTTGGAAATTTCACGATACGGAATTTCTTCAACCGTGAGATTCCATTCTTCGCGGAGATATTGATTCATTCTCGTAAATGTTTTATCCGAAATCACCACTTCGGGGGAAATTGAAAATATATTGGGATTCATTTCAAACATTTCCTGATCGGTAACCTGAAAACAGTTTTCTTCCCCGAAAATATCAAGGATCAGGTGATAATCGCTTTCGTCCACGAAACCGTTTTTATAAATGATACATTTATCTTTCCCGATAGGATTAAAAGTACAGTCCAGATGCAGGATTCCTTTGTAGGGATCTTTGTCGTTCTTTTTCAGATCGAGGTCGATGAAGCGTTTTTTAGGGAAATATTCTTTCAGGATTTCAATGGCGTATTCGTTGGTTCTCGCGGTTTTGAAACTTCTGTAATCCGCATCGTAGCACGTTCCCACGAAAACAAAATCATTCCATACAATTACATCTCCGCCTTCAACGTGAGCTGTTTCGGGAAGATTGATGATGTGCTTCCAACCTACTCTTGCAAAAATTTTCCGGTAAGCATCCTGCTCGTTGTAGCGGTCTTCGATGATGTTGGAAATAATCATTTTATCATCGATCACGAAAGCGACATCGCGCGCAAAAACCTGATTGTAATCTTTGATCAGTGCAGGTCTGTATACTTCGACATCGTATTTTTTCAAAACCGATTCAAAAGCATCCATTTCCGCCACAATATCTCCTTCCTTCGGATAATTTCCATTCTGAATGGTGTGATATGATTTTGCATCATAACTTTCTTCCAGAGCAGGATTGGCTCCCATAGAATTAGGAAGCCCGAGAACTACGGATTTTAATTTTCCTGTTTCGTTTTTTATATTCAGTTTCATAGAAATATCGTCTTTTACAAATATACGTATTGCGGAGCTGGCTGCAAAATTTCAATAAAATACATTTATGATTAATGATTTCAAATAAAAAACTCCCGAAAAAACCGGGAGTTTTATTATTTGGATTTTTAAATTATCTATTACTGATGTCCACATAATCTCTGAGACCTGCACCTTGATACACCTGTCTTGGTCTTCCGATCGGATCTCCTTTCAGTCTCATTTCTTTCCATTGAGAAATCCATCCCGGAAGTCTTCCCAATGCAAACATCACGGTAAACATTTCGGTTGGAATTCCTAAAGCTCTATAAATGATTCCGGAATAGAAATCTACGTTCGGATAGAGTTTTCTTTCTACGAAATATTCGTCTTCAAGAGCCACTCTTTCCAGCTGCATTGCGATATCAAGCGCTTTATCGTCAATACCTAAAGCATCCAGAATATCGTCTGCTGCTTTTTTGATGATCTTCGCTCTCGGATCGAAGTTTTTGTATACTCTGTGTCCGAATCCCATCAAACGGAAACTGTCTTCCTTGTCTTTCGCTTTGGCAATGTACTTCGACACATCACCTCCGTCTTTTTCGATCATTTCCAGCATTTCGATCACTGCCTGATTTGCGCCTCCGTGAAGCGGACCCCAAAGTGCGGAAACTCCTGCTGCAACAGATGCGAATAATCCGGTGTGAGCGGAACCTACCATTCTTACGGTAGATGTAGAACAGTTTTGCTCGTGATCGGCGTGAAGAATCAGCAATTTATCCAATGCGCCTACAACTACGGGATCTATCACAAACTCTTCGTAAGGTTTGCGGAAGCACATTTTGTAGAAATTCTCTACATAATTCAGGCTGTTATCTCCGTGATTCAACGGAAGCCCTTGTTTTTTTCTGTATGTCCACGCACAAAGATGCGCAAATTTTGCAATCAGCATTTCGGCAGCGTGATCCAGATCTTCTTTGGAATTTACATCTACGGCTTTCGGGTTGAAAGCTGTAAGAGCTGAAGTTAATGAAGCTAAAACTCCCATCGGATGAGCGGAACGTGGAAACGCATCCATAATTTTCTTCATCTCTTCCGCGATGTAATTGTAATTTTTAATGTTGCTTTCAAATGAACCGAACTGCTCTTTTGTCGGTAACTCTCCGTTCAGCAAAAGATACATTACTTCCGTAAAATTCGATTTATCTGCAATCTGCTCAATCGGATAACCGCGGTAGAACAATTCGCCTTTATCTCCGTCAAGATACGTGATTTCACTGATTGTTGCTCCTGTATTCTTATATCCCAAATCCAAGGTAATAAGACCGGTCTGATCTCTTAATTTTGAAATATCGATCCCCCGATCCCCAATTGTGCTGTCTACGACCGGATACTCAAAAGACTTTCCGTCATAGTTTAAAACTACTTTATTATCTGACATTTTTAATTGAATTTAATCCGATAAATTTAGGGAAAACGTACGAATAATCAAACGTGATTTTTATTATATTGAAATTTATATAATCTATTAAGAAAATTTGTTTTACAGGAATTCAAAAAAAAGCATTGACAGACACGCAAAACAATGATTATCAGACTATAAAAACAAAGCATCCGAAATAGTTTTTCAGATGCTTTACATATTAAATTTTTGTTAAAATTTATCTCTTAATTTTAAAAGCATTCAGTCCAGGGAAAATCGCGGTTTCTCCCAAAGCCTCTTCAATTCTCAATAATTGGTTGTATTTTGCCATTCTGTCGGAACGGGAAGCAGATCCTGTTTTAATCTGACCACAGTTACAGGCAACCGCAAGATCAGCAATCGTGGAATCTTCGGTTTCTCCGGAACGGTGGGACATTACTGTTGTATATTTGTTGTTCTGCGCCATTTGTACTGCATCCAGAGTTTCGGAAAGAGAACCGATCTGGTTTACTTTTACCAGAATTGAATTAGCAATATTTTCATTAATTCCTCTGGAAAGTCTTTCCACATTGGTTACAAATAAATCATCACCAACAAGCTGCACTTTATCCCCGATTTTTTCGGTAAGCATCTTCCAGCCTTCCCAATCGTTTTCCTGCATTCCGTCCTCAATGGAGATAATCGGATATTTCGCTACCAGTTCTGCTAGATAAGAAGCCTGTTCGCTACTGCTGAACTGTGCGGAATCCGGAGTCTGGAATTTTCTGTAATCATAAATTCCGTCCTTATAAAATTCCGAAGAAGCACAATCCAAGGCAATCATCACATCATCTCCAGGTTTGTAGCCTGCTTTTTCTATTGCCTGAAGCAAAGTATCCAAAGCATCTTCCGTTCCTTTGAAAGTCGGTGCGAAACCGCCTTCGTCACCAACAGCAGTAGATAATCCTCTGGAATGAAGAATGGATTTCAGATTGTGGAAAATTTCAGTTCCTTTTCTCAAAGCGTGGGAAAAAGAATCGGCTTTTACCGGCATAATCATAAATTCCTGAAACGCAATCGGCGCATCGGAATGCGAACCTCCGTTGATCACATTCATCATCGGAACCGGAAGCGTATTGGCATTTACACCTCCCACATATTTGTAAAGCGGCATTCTAAGTTCAGTTGCCGCTGCTTTTGCTGCTGCCAGAGAAACTCCGAGAATTGCATTTGCACCGAGATTCCCTTTGTTCGGAGTTCCGTCCACATCAATCATAATCTGATCGATAAGGTTCTGCTCAAAAACAGGAAGACCAATGATTTCCGGAGCGATGACTTCTCTTACATTTTCCACCGCTTTCAGGACTCCTTTTCCAAGAAAATCCGAACCTCCGTCCCGAAGCTCTACTGCTTCGTGCTCTCCTGTGGAAGCTCCGGAAGGTACTGCTGCACGTCCCATTGCTCCGCTTTCTGTAAATACATCTACCTCGATGGTAGGATTTCCTCTGGAATCCAGAATTTGTCTTGCTTCAATGTAAGAAATATAACTCATTTTTTTTGCTTTAAATCAGATACAAAATTACTTATTTTTTAAATAAAACAAAGGTGATTTTAATACTATTTTTACATATACAGCAGAAATTATTATAATCTATTTCACTGTATTTTATTTTGCCTTGATGCAAAAGTAACAAAAAATCAAGACTGGATTTTTTTGCTAAAAAATTGAAATTTCTTTAAGAAAATTTCCAAACTCGCACGGAAATAAAAATTGTTCTTTTGAATAAAAATTATCGCCGTGCTCAAACACTGGAAATTTTTGTTTCGTTATAATTAAAAAGATTAGGATAAAAGAAATCTCAATTTTTCTTCACGCAAAAAACTCCTAAGTCAAAATTGGAATTATATTACCATAATGAATGTAATAGAAATTAGATTTTTAGTATAATTTTTGATATGCTTATGAAAATTTAGTTCTATGAAAAAAATAATTTTAACCTCCGCATTCCTTTCTTTACTGATGATTTCCTGCAATAAAGCCAAAAACGGCGGGAATGATGACCGGAAAGAAGAAACAATAAGTTACAGAGCTTCGGACGGAAGCCGTGCAAATGTGCTGCTGGTAACTTCTTCCAAAGAAAATACAATGACGATAAGAGCCAACAACCAGAAATTCCAGCTGGATAAAAAATCGGATACGGAATATGAAAGAAACGGTGTGAAAGCCGAGATTAAGGGAGATTCACTGTTTATTACTCAGGATGATATGGTGATTCCTTTGGTGAAGGATTAATGATGATTTTGTGAAAATGAAAGTTATTAAAAAACTTTGTCAAAGTACAATCATTCTGCTGAAAACTTTGACAAAGTAAAAAAGCCGTTCAATTTTTTTGAACGGCTTTATTTATCTGAAAAAATCTTAATTATTCCTCAGTTTTTTCCTCAGCAGCATCTGCTTTTGGTTCTTCCGTTGCTTCTGCAACCGGTTCCTCCGCTTTTGCTTCTGCTTTAGGAGTAGCTTCTACTACAGCAGTTTCTGCTTTTTTAGCAGCCGTAGATCTTCTGCTTCTTCTTGTAGCTTTTTTCTCTTCCGCATTCGGATTGTAAAGCTCGTTGAAATCTACCAGTTCGATAAGCGCAGTGTCAGCAGCATCTCCGGGACGGAATCCTGTTTTGATGATTCTGGTGTATCCTCCGTTTCTTTCAGCAATTTTCGGTGCTACTGTTCTGAAAAGTTCAGTAACGGCTTCTTTGCTCTGAAGGTAAGAGAAAACTGTTCTTCTGTTATGGGTAGTATCTTCTTTAGCTTTTGTTAATAGCGGTTCAACATATACTCTTAAAGCTTTTGCTTTGGCAACAGTAGTGTTGATTCTTTTATGCTCGATAAGAGAACAAGCCATATTAGAAAGCATTGCGCTTCTGTGCGAAGCTGTTCTTCCTAAGTGATTGAATTTTTTACCGTGTCTCATTGTTTATTATTTATCAGCGTCAAGTTTATATTTTGCAACATCAAAACCGAAGTTCAGTCCTTTTGCGTGAACCAATTCTTCAAGTTCTGTTAAAGATTTCTTTCCGAAATTTCTGAATTTCATCAAGTCAGACTTACTGTAAGAAACCAGTTCTCCAAGAGTTTCCACTTCCGCAGCTTTCAGGCAGTTCAGGGCTCTTACGGAAAGATCCATATCTGCTAATTTCGACTTCAGAAGTTGTCTTGTATGTAAAGTTTCTTCATCGTACTGGATGGATGCTTTTACGGCTTCGGTTTCCAAAGTAATTCTCTCATCGGAGAATAACATAAAATGGTAAATTAAAATTTTGGAAGCTTCTGTTAAAGCATTTTGCGGACTGATGGAACCATCGGTCTCAATATCCAGAACGAGTTTTTCGTAGTCTGTTTTTTGCTCTACACGATAATTTTCAACGGCGTACTGAACTTTTTTGATCGGCGTGTAAATAGAATCAATCGCGATTGTTCCTACCGGAGCATTGTTGGATTTATTCTGTTCTGAAGGAACGTATCCTCTGCCTTTTTCAATATTGAAAGTGATCTCAAAATTGACATCTTTGTTCATTGTGCAGATAATCAAATCCGGATTCAATACTTCGAATCCGCTGATTGATTTTCCTAAATCTCCTGCAGTTACGGTGTTTTGTTTAGAAACTTTGGCGGTTACCTGCTCATTCGCCTGATTTTCTTCTTTGGCTTTCAGTCTTAACTGTTTAAGATTAAGAATGATTTCGGTAACATCCTCGATAACTCCGGGAATTGTTGAAAACTCGTGCTCTACACCTTCAATTTTGATAGACGTAATAGCATATCCTTCGAGAGAAGAAAGTAATACTCTTCTCAAAGCATTACCGATGGTAAGTCCGAATCCCGGTTCCAAAGGTCTGAATTCAAACTGACCTTTGAATTCATCGGAATTCAACAGAATTACTTTATCGGGTTTTATGAATTGTAAAATTGCCATATTTTTGGTTGGGTTGAGCAAAAATTTATTAAAAAATTATTTAGAGTAAAGTTCGACGATCAGGTTTTCTTTGATGTCTTCCGGAATCTGGATTCTTTCAGGAGCACCGATGAATGTACCTTCTTTTTTCTCGTCGTTGAACTGTAACCACTCGTAATTTGCTTTTGAAGCAAGCGCATCTGCCACCACTTCCAAAGATTTGGATTTTTCTCTCATTGCGATAACATCACCTGCTTTCACTAAGTAAGAAGGAATGTTAAGGATTTCACCGTTTACAGTGATGTGTCTGTGAGAAACCAATTGTCTTGCAGCAGATCTTGTTTTTGCGAAACCGAATCTGTACACTACATTATCCAATCTTGATTCACAAAGCTGCAGAAGAACTTCCCCTGTTACGCCTTTGCTTCTCTGAGCTTTTTCGTACAGGTTAGCAAATTGTCTTTCCAGAATTCCGTACGTATATTTAGCTTTTTGTTTTTCAGCTAACTGTATTGCGTATTCGGATTTTTTTGCTCCTCTTCTTTTGTTAGGACCGTGTTGTCCCGGTGGTTGGTTTTTTCTTTTTTCGAAGTTTTTGTCACTTCCGTAGATTGCAGCACCAAACTTTCTGGCAATCTTCGTTTTAGGTCCAATATATCTAGCCATAATGGTAAAATTCTAAAAATTAAACTCTTCTTCTTTTTGGTGGTCTGCATCCGTTGTGCGGCATAGGAGTCACATCAACGATTTCACTTACTTCAATTCCTGAATTGTGAATGGATCTGATAGCAGATTCTCTACCTGCACCAGGACCTTTTACAAAAACTTTCACTCTTCTGAGACCTGCTTCGTGCGCAACAGCGGCACAGTTTTCCGCAGCCATCTGAGCAGCGAAAGGAGTATTCTTTTTAGAACCTCTGAATCCCATTTTACCGGCAGAAGCCCAAGAGATTACTTCTCCGTTTTTATTGGTCAAAGAAATGATGATGTTATTGAAAGAAGCCTGAATATGCGCTTCGCCAATAGCTTCAACTTTTACTTTTCTCTTCTTAACTACTTTTGTTTGTTTTGCCATAATTCCTAACGATTATTTACTTGCCTTTTTCTTGTTAGCAACAGTTTTTCTTCTTCCTTTACGGGTTCTAGAATTGTTTTTCGTTCTTTGGCCTCTTAAAGGTAATCCCAGTCTGTGACGTATTCCTCGTTGGCATCCTATGTCCATCAATCGCTTGATGTTCAATTGCACTTCAGAACGCAGCTCACCTTCAACTTTTACGTTGTCGGTAATGTAGTTTCTGATGGCAGCCAATTCATCGTCATTCCATTCGTTGACTTTCTTGTCTTCGCTGATACCGGCAGCTTTCAGGATTTCAGAAGCTGTGCTTCTTCCAATTCCGTAGATGTAAGTTAAACCGATAACACCTCTTTTGTTTTTTGGTAAATCAATACCTGCAATTCTCGCCATAATTTAATTTTAGCCTTGTCTTTGTTTAAATTTTGGGTTCTTCTTGTTGATTACGAACAGTACGCCTTTTCTGCGTACAATTTTGCAATCAGCACTTCTTTTTTTAATTGATGCTCTAACTTTCATTTGATATTTGCTTTATGCTTTTGGCAATCGGCTTCCGGCTTTTGGCTTTCGGCTTTTTGCATTTATATTTAAAAAAGTATTCTTCTTTATGAAAAATTAATATCTAAAAGTAATTCTTCCTTTTGTAAGATCGTAAGGCGACATTTCCAGCTTTACTTTATCTCCGGGAAGAAGCTTGATGTAATGCATTCTCATTTTACCGGAAATATGGGCAATAAGAATGTGCCCGTTTTCCAGTTCCACACGAAACATAGCGTTGGATAATGCTTCCACTATCACGCCGTCCTGTTCAATATGCTTTTGTTTTGCCATTTATCCTTTTAGTAGTTTGATGTTCTCGATAATTTGGATTGCATCAAGCCGTCATAATGGTGGTTCAGCAGATAAGTATTGATTTGCTGAACAGTATCGAGGATAACTCCCACCATAATCAGAAGCGATGTACCCCCGAAAAACAGGGCAAACCTATCTGTTGAAACAAAGCTTCCGTGTACTAACGCCGGAAGGACTGCAAAGATAGCTAAAAATATTGAACCCGGCAAGGTGATTTTCGACAGGATATCATCCAGATAATCTGATGTTTCCTTCCCTGGTCTTACCTTAGGAATCAGCCCTCCGTTTCTCTTTAAATCATCTGCCATCTGATTCACCGGAATGGTGATTGCAGTGTAAAAGAATGAGAAAATGATAATCAGTACAGCAAACAATATGTTATACTGCCAGCTGAAAACATTTTTGAATCCTGCTAAAAACGTGTTCGATTCATCTACTTTTGTCAGCAATCCCGGAACAAACATTAATGCCTGTGCAAAGATAATCGGCATTACACCGGCAGCATTTACCTTTAAAGGTATCCACTGTCTTGCTCCCTGCATTAAATTTCTGTTTACGCCACCTCTTGCCTGCGCTCTGCTCACATATTGGATCGGGATTTTTCTTACTGCAACCGATAAGATGATCGCCAGAAAAACTACCAACATCCAGAAAAGTACTTCAACAAGAATCATAATAGTTCCCATTCCGCCTTTACCTGTTTGCGTAGCAACTTCCTGAATGAAAGATGCCGGAAGATCCGCAAGAATCCCAACCATAATCAGGATGGAGATACCGTTTCCGATTCCTTTATCCGTAATCTTTTCTCCGAGCCACATTGCAAAAACAGATCCTGCAACCAATATTACGATACTCGGCAGCCAGAACATAATGGAATTCGGCTCCACATAATATGCCTGATGAAACTGCGAATAAGGCAGGAACATTCCTGTAATGGATGCAAGATATGAAGGAGCCTGAACCAAACATACACCGATGGTAAGCCATCTTGTGATCTGATTCAGGGTATTTCTACCGCTTTCTCCGTCTTTCTGCAGTTTCTGAAGATAAGGAATTGCCATTCCCATCAGCTGAACAATAATGGAAGCGGAAATATACGGCATAATACCTAAAGCCATAATCGAAGCACGGCTGAATGCACCTCCCGTAAACGATGAAAGCAAACCGAGAAGACCTGCTCCCTGCTTGCTGCCACCTTGATTTTGGTATTGATCCAAAAGACTTCCTACTTCCGCCATATTAATAGCAGGTAAGGAAATATAAGATGCGAATCTATACACTAAAATTAATCCTAATGTGTAAAGGATCTTTTCCCTTAGTTCTTTAAGACTCCAAATGTTTTTAAGTGTTTGTATAAATCCTTTCATTAGTAAATATTAAAGGGTAATTGCTTTTCCTCCTGCTTTAGAAATCAGTTCTTCAGCGGATTTAGTGAATTTGTCAGCGGAGATGGAAACACCGGATTTCAATTCTCCTCTTCCCATAATTTTCACAATTTCAGATTTTTTAGCCAAACCGTTTTCTACCAAAACATCTTTTGTGATCTCACTGATGTTTTTAGTATCTACCAAAGTTTGGATAGTATCCAAGTTGATTGCTCTGTATTCTTTTCTGTTCACATTGTTGAAACCAAATTTCGGTAATCTTCTTTGCAAAGGCATCTGTCCTCCTTCAAAACCGATTTTCTGAGAATATCCGGCTCTTGATTTCTGACCTTTATGTCCTTTTGTGGAAGTTCCTCCTTTTCCGGATCCTTGTCCTCTGCCAATTCTTTTGGAATTGTGTGTAGAACCACTTGCAGGTCTAATATTATTTAAATTCATTTTATTTTGATTTAAAGATTTAGAAATTCAGAGATTAAGAAATTATAAAATTTCTCAATCCCCTAATCTCTTAATTTTTTAATTATTTCTGAACTTCTACTAAATGACTCACTGCTGCAACCATTCCTAAAATGGACGGAGTAGCTTCGTGTTCTACAACTTGGTGAAGTTTTTTAAGTCCTAATGCTTCAAGCGTTCTTTTTTGGGTTTTTGTTCTCCCAATAGCGCTTCTTACTTGTTTTACTTTAATTGTTGCCATTGTTTGAATTGATTTAACCGTTAAACACCTTACTTAAAGAAACACCTCTCATTCTTGCGATTTCTTCCGGTCTTCTGATATCCAATAATGCTTTGAAAGTCGCTTTCACCACATTGTGAGGGTTGGAAGAACCTTTTGATTTTGAAAGAATATCGTGGATTCCTGCTGATTCCAATACTGCTCTTACCGCACCTCCGGCGATAAGCCCGGTACCGTGAGAAGCTGGTCTAAGGAAGATATCAGCTCCACCATATCTTGCAGAAGTCTGGTGAGGAATCGTGTGGTTCATTACAGGAACTTTTACTAAATTTTTCTTTGCATCTTCTACTGCTTTTGCAATAGCAGAAGCTACTTCTTTAGATTTTCCCAAACCATAACCGATAGTTCCTGCTTCGTCACCTACAACAACGATTGCTGAGAATCCGAAAGCTCTACCTCCTTTGGTTACTTTTGTTACTCTGTTTACAGCTACGAGACGATCTTTAAGTTCTAATCCTCCCGGTTTTACTTTTTCTATATTATCTAGTCCTAACATATTTTCCGAAATTTATTGATTAGAATTGAAGACCACCTTCTCTCGCACCGTCAGCAAGAGCTTTCACTCTTCCGTGGTATACGAAACCGTTTCTGTCGAATACTACTTTTTCGATTCCTGCTGCTTTCGCTTTGCTTGCGATGGCTTTACCAACCGCTGCAGAAATTTCTACTTTTGTTCCTTTAGCATCTACGCCTTTTTCTCTTGAAGAAGCCTGTGCCAAAGTTTTACCATCTTTATCATCGATTAACTGAGCGTAAATTTCCTTATTACTTTTATATACAGATAATCTTGGCAATTCAGCAGAGCCGGAGATTTTTCCTCTAACTCTTCTTTTGATTCTGATTCTTTTTTGTTCTTTATTTAATGCCATTTTCTTAAAATTTATTAAGCAGATTTACCAGCTTTACGTCTCACATTTTCTCCTACGAATCTAACTCCTTTTCCTTTGTACGGTTCAGGTTTTCTGAATGAACGGATTTTTGCAGTTACCATTCCCAGAAGCTGTTTGTCGTGAGATGTTAAAGTAATAATCGGGTTTTTACCTTTTTCAGTCAATGTATCTACTTTTACTTCGCCTGGAAGTTCCAATACGATACCGTGAGAGAATCCAAGAGCCAATTCAAGTTTCTGACCTGAATGGGAAGCTCTGTATCCTACCCCTACTAATTCCAGTTGTTTTGTGAATCCTTCGGAAACACCTACAACCATATTGTTGATTAACGCTCTGTAAAGACCGTGTAATGCTTTGTGCTGTTTAGACTCGGACGGACGGCTTACGGTAAGTTCCCCGTCTTTTTGTTCTAAAGTAATTCCTGAGGTAAGCTGCTGGGTAAGTTCCCCTTTTGCACCTTTTACCGTTACTACGCCGTCTTTCTCGGTGATGGTAACTCCTGCCGGAATCGTTATAATTGCTTTACCAATTCTTGACATTTTCCTTTGATTAAAAATTAATAAACATAGCAGATTACTTCTCCACCAACTTTTTCTTCTCTGGCTTTTTTATCGGTCATTACTCCTCTTGAAGTTGAGATAATAGCCACACCCAAACCGTTGAGTACTCTTGGAAGTTCCGCAGAACCTTTGTACTGTCTCAAACCTGGTCTTGAAGCTCTCTGAATAGACTTGATAGCCGGTTTGTTGGTTTGTTTGTCATACTTTAAAGCGATTTTGATTGTTCCCTGAACCGCAGAATCTTCGAACTTATAGTTCAAAATGTATCCTTGGTCGAAAAGAATTTTCGTAATCTCCTTTTTGATTTTCGATGCAGGAATTTCCACCACTTTGTGGCCTGCGCTTTGTGCGTTCCTTACTCTGGTCAGGAAATCTGAAATTGGATCTGTTACCATTTTTCTTTTTTGTTGTTATTGGTTAATGACAGTCAGTTTTGCTGATGGCGGTTAGCTTTTGGCTGATCGCTTACTACCAACCGCTATAAGCAACTTTTCTGTCTCGATTTTACAAAATTGTTACCAACTTGCTTTTCTTACTCCCGGGATAAGACCTTGGTTTGCCATTTCACGGAATGTTACTCTGGAAATACCGAAAGTTCTCATATATCCTCTTGGTCTTCCTGTAAGTTTACATCTGTTGTGCAATCTAACAGGAGAAGCGTTTTTAGGAAGTTTTTGTAGTGCTTCGTAATCACCTGCTTCTTTCAAAGCCTGTCTTTTCGCAGCATATTTAGCAACAAGTGCTTCTCTTTTGCGCTCACGCGCTTTCATTGATTCTTTAGCCATTTCTTAGTTCTTTTTGAATGGTAAACCGAAGTGAGTTAATAATGCTTTCGCTTCTTTATCAGTTTTTGCTGATGTAACGAAAGTGATGTCCATACCTTGTATTTTTTTCACTTTGTCGATTACGATTTCAGGGAAAATAATCTGTTCGGTAATACCAAGGTTGTAATTTCCTCTTCCGTCGAATCCGTCAGCTTTGATTCCACCGAAATCTCTGATTCGCGGTAATGCTGAAGAAGTAAGTCTGTCCAAGAACTCATACATTTTAGTAGCTCTCAAAGTTACTTTTGCTCCTACCGGCATTCCTTTTCTCAGTTTGAAAGCAGCTTCGTCTTTCTTAGAGATCGTTCCTACTGCTTTTTGTCCTGTAATTGCGGTAAGCTCTTCTACTGCGTAATCGATGATTTTTTTATCGGCAGTTGCGTCTCCCAAACCTTGTGAAATAACGATTTTCTCCAATTTAGGAACCTGCATTACAGATTTGTATCCAAATTCTTCCATCATTGCCGGAACAATTTTCTCTTTATATGCTTTTTTTGGTCTTGCTATAAATTCCATCGTTTTCTTAATTATAATGTTTCACCGGTTGTTTTAGCAACTCTTACTTTTTTATCGCCTTCTACTTTATATCCTGCTTTTGTAGCTTTTCCGTTTTTGTCAACCAATGCTACATTTGAGATATGAAGCGATGCTTCTCTTTCTACGATTCCTCCCTGTGGATTTTGTGCAGACGGCTTTACGTGTTTTTTAATTACGTTGATTCCGGCTACTATCACTCTCGGATCTTTACCTTCTTTTCTGATCACTTCAAGAACTTCACCTTTACCGCCTTTATTTTTTCCGGTAGTAACGATTACGTTGTCTCCTCTTTTTATTTTAACTTTTGTCATTTTCTTAAAATTTTTAAAATTAAAGCACTTCAGGAGCTAATGAAATGATTTTCATATATTCTTTGTCTCTCAGTTCACGGGCAACCGGTCCGAAAACACGGGTTCCTCTCATATCTCCGGCAGCGTTCAGAAGCACACAAGCGTTGTCCTCGAATTTGATGTAAGATCCATCTTTTCTGCGAACCGCTTTTTTAGTTCTTACGACTACTGCTTTGGAAACCTGTCCTTTTTTAGCGTTTCCTGATGGTGTGGAATCCTTGATCGTCACTACGATTTTATCACCAACTGAAGCATATCTTCTTCTCGTTCCTCCGAGAACTCTGATTACCAAAACTTCTTTTGCTCCGGTGTTATCAGCTACTTTTAATCTTGATTCTGTTTGTAACATTACTTAGCTTTTTCAATGATTCTTACTAATCTCCATCTTTTATTCTTTCAAAGGACGTGTTTCCTGAA
>Ga0206118_100071_pt1 | contig 160204 bp, 141 predicted proteins | sample 3A20Ametagenome_FD_177999 | JGI IMG/M metagenome (GOLD analysis project Ga0206118, IMG submission 177999) | Enriched microbial communities from leaf-cutter ant dump, University of Wisconsin, Madison, United States - 3A20A | ecosystem: Environmental > Terrestrial > Nest > Insects nest > Nest...
GTTTTCTGCGTGCTGTTCTTTTTGAGCCTGACATCGGAATAGCCGTAATTTGCATTGATACGTATCTTGTCCTTATTGAGCTTGGTCGAGTAAGCTCCCCCACCGGCAATGGACTGCGGCCGTCCCTCCCCGTTATACCTTCCGCTCCAGTTCATATCATCATCGCCCGAATAATAAATGGATACCCCGCCTCCGTCCTCCTCGACGGTCATATTGCCCTGGGCGCCCATGTACCTGTTCATGTCACCGAAATCTAATCCTGTCGTCCCCGTATTACTTGCTATGCCATACAGGGAAAATTTCGATTTACCGGAATAAGCCTGCAGCATCAATGATTCGTCATAATAAAGCGGGTCGAGGCCGGCTCCGATTTTGGCTTTTCCGAAATATCCCTTTTTATATTCATCCTTCAAGGTCAGATTGATCGCTTTGAATTTTTCACCGTCAGAGATCCCTGTCAGTTCTTCCATCTCAGAAGTTTTATCAAATACCTGGACCTTGTCCACGGCCTTGGCCTGTATATTTCTCGTAGCAATGGTCGGGTCATTGCCGAAAAACTCTTCCCCATCGACAAACACTTTTTCCACTCTTTCTCCAAAGGCAGTTATTTCACCTTTGGCATTCACCTGGAGGCCTGACAGTTTTTTCAGCAGATCCTCCACACTGGCATTGGCGCCGACTTTAAAGCTATCGGCAATAAACTGGATCGTATCTCCTTTAAATTTTATTTTACTGCCATCCACGATCGTTACTTCCTGCAGCAGCTGACTGTTCCTGATCAATATGACCGAATCGAGCTGCTGCACAAGGCCTTTTCTTACCTCAACTTCCGTGGCATAGCCCAGATAATCGGGATATGAAATATACACATCATACCTGCCCGTATCCAGCCGGTTAAAAAGGAAGTGACCTTTTGAGTCCGTTCTCGTATAATTTATAAGGAGCGAATCTTTTGATCTTACAACCGTTACCGCTGCATTTACCAGAGGATACCTGTTGAGATCGTCGCTTACATTGCCCTCAAGGCCGGAATGCTGAGCCTGCAGGAAATAAGTACAACACAAAAGATTTAAAAGTAAAACAAACTTGTTCAAGGATCAATTTTTAATAATTCTTAATAAAGAGTAAATGTATTTCAAGTGCTTTTCTTTAACGCCGGCCCAAGATATTAATTGTACAACAACAGATCAAGAGTTTCGAGCCAATCGGCAACAAAGAAAAAAATATCGAACCGGCGACACAATAATAGAAAAATACAACTAAAAATATAGGATATATAAAAAATCTTTGTTTATTTTACAAAACGCTATTTATTAAACTAAAACTATTGACTTATGGGATTTTTAAAAGAATTTAAGGAATTTGCTACCAAGGGTAATGTAATGGATCTTGCTGTGGGTGTCATTATAGGTGGAGCCTTCGGGAAGATTGTCGATTCTGCGGTAAATGACCTGATCATGCCTTTAGTCGGCATTATATTCCAGGCTGACTTCAGTAACCTGTACATTCCTTTGTCGGATAAAGTTACTACCGGCCTCGCCCTGGAAGAAGCCAGGAAGCTGGGTCCTGTTTTTGCATGGGGTAACTTCATAACAGTTACACTCAATTTTATTATTCTTGCCTTTATCATCTTCCTGATGATCAAAGCTATGAACCGCCTGCGCAAGCAGGAAGAAGCCGCACCGGCTGAGCCGCCAGCTCCTTCATCTACGGATGTTTTGCTGGCTGAGATCAGAGACGAACTGAGAAGAAGAAATTAACGTAATAATTCAGAGGCCGGACGAAATGTCCGGCTTTTTTTTATTCATTGACCGCTATTTCCTTGCTCCAGCGCTCCCAATAGGCTTCGTATTCATCTTCAGTTATATTGAATGAAGCGTCCCAGCATTGGCTGATTACCGACATGGAAGCATGCAGCAGTGATGAGTCGGAATTATTGTTATCAGCGTGGAATACAAACAGCGGGCCTTTGTCGAAAGAGGACCTGTTGAGATAGACGTTGCCGCTCAGGAGATCCCATTTGTTTTCATTGCTGAAAAAAAGAAATAAATTGAGATCGTCGGCAAGTATTTTTTTATTGAAATATTTTACCTGCGGGTATTCAAAAAACTCGTTAATAAAGGTCGGGCTGGTCTCCAGGCCATTCAGCCCGATAGAGATCTTTTCCAGCTTGCTTTCGTGATCAGCCATCTCAAATATAAAGGGGAAGGTGCTCCTGGCAAACGGGGTTACCCAGTAATATTTCTTGTGGAGATGCATCAGCTCCGCGAAGCAGCTGTATAGTTCCTTTGTATCCGTAAGTATCCGCATAGCTGATAATTATATGCCAAAAATAATAAAGAGGAAACTGAATATTCAATTTCCTCTCAACTACTTTGGAAAACGGTAATACTTTACAGGATCACGCGTTTTTTATGTAGTCCCTATGTTAATTAGATAATCCCGTGTTATCGGCATCAGAATGGGATCACAGTCACGCCGATATTCCAGACATTTAACTGTGGACCTTCATTTTTCTTATACAAGGTAGCGAGGTCATACATTCCGAAGACGCTCCAGCTACCGATGCCCAATCGCACGGTCGCAGAAAAGTCGAAAGGATTCTGATGGAACTGTGATTTGGTCTTTGACTCAATATCAGTTTTGTAGGAAGTGGAGATCTCTTGTTTGAGCCGTTGTTTGAAACGGTAACCGACCACGACACCTCCATCGATATGGAAATTGCGTTTGCTACCCGGATTGGTATTGATATTCAGCAAAACCGGGACCTGGATCTGTCCGAGCACCAGGTTATTCTTCTTGAGATCATCTCCGAACTCAGAGGGAACTATCTGCACATTGTCCTTCGTGTTCAACAGCTTGACGTCTTCTTTGAGTCTTAGAATATCCCATTGAAAACCGAGTCCGGTAACCAACTTAAGATACTCAGTGCCCAATCTGAATTTTTTCTCGAACAGATTGAGATGCAGGCTGACGGAAGGTTGCTCAATGGTCCATATATTATGATCGGCATCGGGCTGAAATTTGAACAATTCGTTGGTAAGCCCTGTCATAGACAGCTCAAAGCCTGCCCAAACCCTCTGATCAGGGCGCCATTTAAGCTTTTTCCTGTTCCATTTATCCATCTCTTTTCCAAACTGGAGGTCACCTTCGGCATAAACATCGGCATTGGGTTCTACTTCATGCTCCGTGATGGAAACTGAATCGGGCATATCGTCCATGGCTTCTTTGAGGATCTCAATATTGGACATGTCGTTGATCTGCGTATCAATATTTTTCTCTCCTCTGACTGTTATGGAAGAAGCATCATAGGATTTTGCCACAACGAAGCTGGCCTTCATGTCACCGGCGCTGACTACAGATGCATCATTGGCCTTTACGTTCAATGAGGTGCATTCTCCGTTGAGGTATACTGAAGATGCATCATTGGTCTCAACGACAATTTTATCCATATTGCCCGATACTGTAATGCTTGAGGCGTCTTTACCGACAATTTCAAACCCGTTGGATAATCCGCCATTTACGTCAACCACAGAAGCATCATTGGCCTCCAGTTGATTGAGGTTGGAGATTCTGACCACGACATTGCTGGCACCGTCGACATACAGGGTACCTTCCTTGATACGATACGGCTTATTTTCGCTCTTATCATATGAAATAGAGGCCTCTCCGTTGTCTTTTTCGATAATGACCGAGGCCTGGTCATTGGAAACAACTTTATTGATACGGGGCAATTTGTCGGCAATATCCTGAGCTATAACCCACGTAGAAGTGAGCAACAACATAGAGGAAATAATCAACTGTCTCATCTTAGTGAATTTCAATGGTTAATAAATATTTTAAATTTAAGCTTATTATTTAACGGTACTGATCTCGAAGCCGGCAATTCTGAGCGCGTATCCTTCGACCTTACCTTCCTGGTTACGCTCTCTTGACAACCCGAAAAGACCTTCGGATTTAATGATGTTCTTCTGATAATCGGCAAATCCATAGATCGCGGAAGATTTCCTGTCGAGGTATTCCAATGTCTCGCGGATATTAAAGGCGTCTGCCATATCCTCGTCTGCAGTAGCCTTCTTTTGGAAGATATTTGCGACAGCATTGACCGGCTCCCTGGATGTCACGCCCGACGTACCGAGTCTGGCGATCTTTGGCAGTGGCGGAACCATATGATCGGAAGATACCTTTTTTGATTGCTGATCATCAGCTCCGGCGATCTCTTCAATAGATCTACCCTCTTCATGCATAGTAGATGGTAACATTTTCCTGATGTTTCCCCCAGCTGTCTTCCGGGCTTTCCGGTCCGGATCCGGGCTCTGCCCTGTTCCGGCAGAGGCGGATGATCTATCCCGGGAAGCCGGCAGGTTTACTTCAGTATCCCCGCCAACAGTAACCTGGTCGGCATACCGGTTAGTATTGGGATCAGCGTTGGCCGGTATGGTGACCGAAGCGATTTCCGAAGGACCGGTCAGGCTCCCGTTCTCTCTTAGGAACCCGAAGGTAAACAGCATTCCTATGAGGCACGCGGCAGCCAGCGCATAGAGCATACGGCGTATAGGTATTGACTTTTTGAGGCTGGCCTTATGCGGAAAGGTTATGGTATCATCCGCTGTTATCTTTGTAGCGGCCATGGCGTCAAAATGCCTGCGGACGATCTCATCCCGTGACATCCATTCTCTCAGCCTGATCTCATTTTCCGGGCTGATCGTCCCTTCCACCGCTTCAAAAAGCAGCATTTCTTCTTCTGATGAAGGTTCGAAATGCTTCAGGTCTTCCGAGAAGAGGCACATCTCAGTCACATTGGCTTCGGACGGCGCCTCGTTGATATAAAAGAGGTCGTCAGCGGTGACATCCCCGATATTGTGGGCAGCCATAAAGGCATCCAGTTCAGCCTCAAGCTCAGGGCGCAGATTACCTTCTATCTTGTCAAGCAGGAAGGCTTCGAAATTGTCTATATTGATGGTTTCGTTTTTCATTTGTATGCGGGGAATATGGTTTTATTTTCCAATAATTTATCTTTCATCGTTTTTCTTGCGCGGAAAAGATATACCTTGACCTGTGCGTCGGAAAGGCCGGTCATCTGGCCGATCTCTTCATAAGAATAGCCCTCGTAATCTCTCAGCAGGATGACCGTTTTCTGGACCTCGGGAAGTTTGCTCAGGGCATAATCCAGAGCGCCCTTAAGGTCGTAGTCCTTTTCCTCTGATTTTTCAGCTTCCTGAGCGGCAAGGTAATTGTCCCTCCGTTTTTTTGAACGGATATAATCGATCATGGTATTATATCCAACGGTAAAGAGGTAGCTTTTCGACTTTTCAAATTCTACATCCCTGACCCTGATCCACATCTTGGTAAAAGATTCCTGTACAAGATCCTGTGCCGTATCGACATCGCCGATATTTTTTACGAAAAACCTGTACAGGTTGTCCGAGTACATATCGACGGTTTTATTGTATTCGTTTATCGTCACTTGATTTTTGCTTTAATTTCCGGTTCAAAAAACAATTTTTTATATTTAATTGCTTTTGTTAGTGATACGATCCGGGCGGACCAAATGTTACAGCTCCCGGTTATTTTTTTATTCACAGGCAAAAAAAATATCATTTATCCTGGGACAAATGATATTTCTTATCGTATATATTATTGCTGATCAGCTTTCCACATGAAACCGGAAGCCCACGCCATGCACATTTTCGATCCGCAATCTTTCATCGCCTGAAAGGTATTTTCTCAGGCGGGAAATAAATACATCCAGGCTCCGGCCGAGAAAATAGTCATTCCTTCCCCACAATTCTTCGAGGATCTCACTCCTTTTGATCAGGGTATTGCGATGGTCGCTGAAGTATCTGAGCAGATCGCCTTCCTTTTGAGTTAAAGTATGGGTTGTATCCTTGTACTGAAGAGTAAGATTGATGTAATCAAATGTGTAGTCACCAAATTGCGCGATCTGCACATCTTCGATAGAGGCGGTCTTGGATCTCCTGTTGAGGAATATTTCAACCTTAAGCAGCAGCTCTCTCATGTCGAACGGTTTGACGATATAGTCATCACCGCCTATGGTCAGGCCTTCTATCTTGTCGTCGACCATTGACTTGGCAGTCAGGAAAATGATCGGAATAGAATTGTTGTTCTCTCTTATTTTTTTAGCCAGCTCGAAGCCATCCATCCTGGGAAGCATGACGTCAAGGAGGCAGATATCAAAGTGGTTCTTGCGAAAAGAGTTGAGGGCATCCAAGCCATTGTTGAAGTGTTCGACATGAAAACCTTCATTTGTCAGAGCTTCTGTAGTCAGGAATGCAAGTGTTTCGTCATCCTCGACATAAAAGATCTTTGTCTTATTCATATTTTAGGTATTGTGATTAAAATTGTGGTTCCTTGTCCGGGTGTGCTGTCCAGGTTTAGCTTCCAATCCATCACATTGCATATGTTCCTGACGTAAAACAAGCCAAGCCCGAACCCCTTTACATCGTGAACATTTCCCGTATGGTGACGATAGAACTTATCGAACACTTTTTTCTGCGTGCCCAGATCCATCCCTACGCCATTATCCTGTATCTTCAGGACAACCCTACCTTTTACAACAGATGAAGATATGGAAATAACGGGATTTTGAATACTATATTTGATCGCATTGTCCAGCAGGTTGTCCAGGACATTGACGAGGTGAACCTTATCCGCTTCAATCCATACATCCTCTTCAGGGAGCTCTATGTTCAACTGCCCGTTGAGGTTGCTGATCCGGAGCTCGAGCGACGGTATCATCTCCCGGATCGCTTCACTCAGATTGACCTTTTCGGTGAACAGCAGAAACTTATTCTTTTCCAGCTTGGCGAGTTCCAGGATCTTCTCAACGTGCAGTGTCAGGCGTTTGCTCTGCTGGGTTATGATGCCGGTCAGCCTGGTCAGCACCGGGTCATGGGCGGCTTTGGGATTACTGGCTATGGCATTATTGGCCAGCAATATACTTGCCAAAGGAGTTTTAAATTCGTGTGTCATATTATTTATAAAGTCCTTTTGCAGTTCGGATAGTTCATTTTGCCGGACAATTACAAAGATCGAATAGACAAACACGGCCAACGCAATGATCAAAAGCAGGCTCAGGATAAAGACATATTTCAGGTTAGCGATCAGTGAAATGCTTCTGTTAGGGAAAAGGACGCCAAAATAATATGTAAATCCTTCGTGCGTGGGAAGAAAAGACTTTTCTTTCAGGCTGGAGATCGGCTCGGCGTTTGCTTTTACATAATTGCCATACACGACCTGGTCGTTGGAGCAATCATAGATACCGAATTCAAAGTCCTCATTGATCAGCACCTTTTGAAACTCCTTCCGAAGAAAATACTCGACATGATCAGCCTGGATCTTATCATTGACGTTGACGACAAAATAGTTGGACGACATCTGATTGACGATGCTCGTATTGGGAAGAACGGATCCGTTTAGCTCCACAAGCTGCTTGGCCACACGAAACAGGGATACCTTGACCGTCTGGGAAAACTCCTTTTCCTTATAGTTCCACATTTGAATAGCCCAGTATCCCTGCACAACAATAATGGCAGAAATAGCAAGGGTACCGATGATTGTTATCAATCTGACTCTTGATCTGGTCATACTCATATTGTATCAATTCTACCCGGAGGCAACAGGTAATAAGGGCAAAGATGAAAATAGATTTTGATAATGCTTGCAAATATATAGTTAAACAGGCTCCTGATGGGCGCTACAGGCCCTTCCTGCCAAACGTGGCAAGATCGGTAGTGACAGTCAGTGTATGAGTGGTGCCAGCGATATGGTAGACCGACAATCCATAATCAAAAGAAAACTTATATATCCTCAAGCCCAGCCCACCTGAAAATCCTGCAAGGCTCCTGAATCCATTGACCGACAGTTCTCTTTTCTTGAAATGATTGTACGCCATCCTGAGCTTAAAGCCTTCATTTTTGCCGAGGCTCATTTCAGCCTGAAAGATCAGATGCCTGAAAAGATTATCCACAAAGCCATATTGCCTGGCTTCAGGGGAGGCAAACTGGTCATCAAACGAGAATGACTGTTCGACGTCATAAGGATTTTCGTAAAGCAGATTCCACCTTTGGAGATGATGTGCCAATACTCCTATCCTCAAGGGCAGGTGACGCAGCCTGACACTGCCGGAGGCCTGCACTTCCACGGGCATAGGTTCCCGTTCAGCGCCATAATAGGACAGCTGTCCGCCCAGGTTTTTTATTGCAAAGCCCAGTGTGGATGTTGCATCAGGTACATGATAGGCAGCGCCCAGATCGAGGCCAATGGCATTACTCCTGTACCCGGCAAGATTGGAAGTAATAAATTTCAGGTTGGCCCCGACCCTCAGGTTGGCATATAATTGTCCTGAAACTCCTGCGAGTATATTATAATCATTGGCGCTTTGTGTGCCGAGTGGCTGACCCTGCTCATCATAGCCATCTATAGCCGGGTATCCCGCATACTGGATGCCGCCGTGTACGCTCACATCCCGCCACCTGAGCTTTTTACCTGCCGCAACATTTCCGATACCCGTACCCAGAAAATGAAATTGATGATTGAAGGATAACGGAAATTTTTCCTCTGCGATAAACAATGCCGGATTAGCGTATATCTGATTGATATCAGGACTGATCTCCGCCATGGCCACTCCTCCCAAAGCAGACATCCTCCCGCTGGTGCTTTGATTGAGAAATGGAAATATCTTATCGGTCTCTATCTGGGCCTGCATATTACCGGCAGTCAGGAAAGCGACCAGAAAAAGAAAGTATAGTTTATGCAGATTCAAGATATTTATTTTTTCCATGTTGTATTGCAGATACCATTTTCACATGACATTATCCTGATGAGGTTACCTTGCTCATCGTATTCTTTCAGTTCGCCGTGTTCATATGGGCCGTTGATATAAGAGCCTTCGGCCTTGACTTTTCCATTTTTATAAAGTTCACGGAATGGCCCGTTTTCGTCATTATTGACAAAGGTAACCTCTTCCATCAATTCTCCGGTATCATAGTAACGTTTCCAGACACCATCCATTTCATTATTAAGATAGTTACCTTCCGCATTCAGTTGCCCATTGATATAATACGAGCGAAAAGGCCCCTGGAATATACCGAAAAGGTAATGCTGCTCTCTCTCCAGCTGACCGCTTTCAAAATAAAACCTCCGTGCTCCATCCAGCGTGTCCCTTACATAATGAGCCTCTTCAGCGAGCTGGCCCGATTCATAAAACCGCTGGTACAGGCCTTGTTTTTTTTCGGTAGCGGGGTCGACCTGGTATTTTTCCACGACCTTACCCTTGCTGTCCTTTATCTCGATCTCTCTGGTATCCGCTTTACAGCAGAACAAAATAACAGACATACAGAGTACCGGAAAAATGTACGTAAAGACGTCGCTGAAAACTTTCTTTTTCATCTGATTTTACTGAATACCCTACTTTTCCTGGACAACTTACAATTCAAAAAGCCTGATCCGTTTACTATGCCCTACCGCTCTATAAGCCGGCAAGGTAATTGATCCGAAAACCAACTAATAAACATGGAATCGATCCTCAAAATTGTGCTAAAGCTACAAAAAAAGGCTTTTCAGATCACTCCAAAAAGCCTTTTCAGTTTATTATAAAGAATATTAATACAGTTCTCCCCTATTATCAACAATTGTTGTCTTCTTTTTCATGACTTCGACAAAACGGCCGCCCATCCCCTGTATGATGCTTGCCGTATAGAATTTCTTGGTATTTTCAATAGGAGGTATGGCAGCCGCCGGAACCTTCTCATAAGGCTTTACAAGATAAATGCCACTCTGTCCCTTGATCAGAGGTGAAATGGTATTTAAAGGCGTGGTATACATATAAGCCAATACTTTAGGCTCTCTTCCGAGACCGGGAACGAAAGCCGAACCGAATGTCACGCTCCTGGCCGTATCGATCTTTGAGCTGAATTGCTGGGCAAAAGCTTCCAACGATTTGGTATCCTTTACCTTTGCAGCCAACATTTCCACTTTTTTGGCGCTCATTACCTGCGGAGTCAGCTCGGATCTGAGGTTTTCAACCGTTCCGACACCTTTTGGAATAATAGTGGTCAGGACAGGGATCACATACTGCTCTACATAGTATTTACCCGCTGACTGAACCGGGAACGGCTCGCTGGCCACCTGCCCCACTTTTGTCTTGCTATCAAAAGCCCATTTAATGATATCGCGTGCGCTCTGTCCCGGAGGAACAGTCTGCAGAGAGAAGTCGGACTTATCTACTGCAAAGCCCTTCTGCAATTGTAGTCCCGGGGTTTTCTTCAATTTTTCGTTCAATTGCTCTACGGTCGTCACTCCATTCAGAATCTCCTCGACCTGTGTAAGCAAGCTGCTCTGCGTAGCCTCGCTTGGGATCATATCAGTTGCGATATATGCCACTTTATAGCCGAACGCATCACCGACCGTCTTCTTATCGAGGATCTCGATCAGGTGGAAGCCAAACTGGGTCTTAACTTTTTTCAATTGTCCGGGATGGGAATCAAAGAACAACGCGTCATTAAACGGCTTGACCATCATGCCCTGAGGTGCATAAGGAAGATCACCTCCATTGGATGCGCTGCCCTGATCCGTACTGATCGCCTTAGCGACATCGGCAAAAGCCGCCTTGCCGGACTTGATCACTGCCTGGGCGCTGTCAATCCTTCTTTCAGCAACTTCAAATTCCTGCGGAGTTTTAGCGGAGATCAGGATGTGTCTTGATTTAACAGAGTCAGCAACTACGCTCTTTCCAAGCAGTTTTACCGCTTTGACGCTCTCATTATTAAAATAAGGGCCGTATACGTCACCTACTTTGATCGAAGCTATCTTGTCTTTCAGAGCAGCATCCAGCTTATCGGCTTTGGCATATACATCACTGATCGTTCCGTTATTGGCCAGCACAAATGTGGAGTCGTTCGTAGCATTTTTAAACTCTTCCATCTTATCCTTAATGACCTGCTCAGCTGCAAGCGTATCAGCTTTTGAGGCAAGCACATTGATATTTACGGTACTGATGATACGGCTTTCATTCTGATTGGTGTATACAGACTTATGCTCGTCAATATATTTCTGGAAATCGCTGTCGGTCAGCTTCACCTCAGTATCGCCAATATAGCTTGCAGGTACCCTCACATAGAGCACATTTACAGGATTGGTCTGATCGGTTATTACCTGCTCCGCCTGCCAGGTCGGCGTATAGACGGCCTTGGTCACAAGCGATGTAAGCTTTTCCTTGAGCCTGTCCTTAATGATCTCTTTTTCCTGGATCGCCCAGAAAGAGGCCATGTTTGGTGCAAGCTGCCCTTTCTGGATCTGCTCCTTGATATTTTGCAGCTGCTGCATATCAACCTGGCCTGTCTGTGGATTGCCAAATCGTTGGGAGATCAATGGGCTGATATGTGTCCCAAACTCCATATCAAGCAATTCCTGCTTACCGACCATTATGCCGGTCTCTTCAGCAGCTTTGGACAGGATGGAATTCTCAACAAAGTAATTCCATATGTATTCACGTTTGGAATATTCATCGGCATCGGAACCCTGATAGAGGATTTCTTCCATGTTCCTCATCTCATTGAAATCCAGGGTATGGCTGCCTACTTTACCAACATTATTCGCGCTCCCCGACATGTTCCTGTTCTGCACGACATCCATAACGATAAAGCCTAAAACTGCCAATGCTATCAGTGTTATGAGTATGCCACCACGTTTTCTGATGCTTGTGATTATTCCCATGTATTCTGTTCTGTTTTTTCTATGTTTTTACAAAAATCCGTGCAAAGGTAATATTAAATTGGAATTTGAAAATATAAATTCCTGATATTAGAAATTTTTCTATATACTATAAAGCTTATTGCCACTTATTTCAACCGGCATTTATCAGTTTAATATCATTAGTTCGGGGCATACGATTTTTGACTATTATTTTTTATACCTTTGCAGCGCCATTCTAAATACATCATTATAATGCCTAAAAATCCGGATATCCAATCCGTGCTGATCATCGGAAGCGGGCCCATTATCATCGGCCAGGCTTGCGAATTTGACTACTCAGGAACACAAGCATCCCGTTCGCTCAGAGAAGAAGGGATCGAGGTTACCCTGATCAATTCAAATCCGGCAACGATCATGACGGATCCGGTCACGGCCGACCATATCTACCTGCTTCCACTGACCGTAGAATCCCTGGTCAGTATCCTCGAAGAAAGAAAGATCGATGCCGTCCTTCCGACGATGGGCGGGCAAACCGCGCTCAACCTGTGTATCGAAGCGGCCGAGCAGGGTGTTTGGGAGAAATATAATGTTCAACTGATCGGCGTGGATCTCGCCGCCATCGAGCTCACAGAAAACAGGGAATCATTCCGCAAGCTGATGATCGACATCGGTATGCAGGTGGCGCCTTCCTATATCGCCAACTCCTTTCTTGAAGGTATGGAAGCGGCGCAAAAGATCGGCTTCCCGCTTGTGATCCGCCCTTCCTATACACTGGGAGGATCTGGAGGCGGTCTTGTCATGCAGGAAGCTGACTTTGGCGAGGCGCTCAAACTCGGCCTCAACGCCTCTCCTACCCACGAAGTTCTGGTCGAAAAAGCGGTCCTGGGCTGGAAAGAATACGAACTTGAGCTCCTGAGGGATGCAAAGGACAATGTCATTATCATATGTACGGTCGAAAATATCGACCCCATGGGCATCCATACGGGCGACAGCATTACCGTAGCACCGGCCATGACATTGAGCGATACCGGATTTCAACAGATGCGTAACGATGCCATCAAAATGATGCGTTCGCTGGGTAACTTCTGTGGCGGCTGTAACGTACAGTTTGCACAAAATCCCGAAACGGAAGAGCTCATAGCCATTGAGATCAATCCCCGCGTATCACGTTCGTCGGCTCTTGCGAGCAAAGCTACCGGCTATCCGATCGCCAAGATCGCAGCCAAGCTGGCCATCGGCTATACCCTCGACGAGCTGCACAATCAGATCACAAAAAACACTTCAGCATTATTCGAGCCGACACTGGACTATGTCATCGTCAAGATGCCACGGTGGAACTTCGACAAATTTCCGGGCGCTGATCACCAGCTGGGCCTGCAGATGAAGTCCGTAGGTGAGGTTATGGCCATAGGGCGCAGCTTCCAGGAAGCCCTGCAGAAAGCCTGCCAGTCACAGGAGAATAACAGAAGCGGGCTCGGCGCCGATATCAAGGAATGGATACGGACAGAAGACATCATGGAACGCCTGGTCAAAGCCAGTGACGACAGGATATACCGTCTGAAGGATGCTATCCGGCTCGGCATCCCCGAAAAAACCATAAAAAAAATAACCGGCATCGACCCTTGGTACATCCGCCAGATCAAACAATTATGCAATTATGAAGAAGAGCTCATGCGCTATAACGTACCAGACGATATCCCCTATGACTTCTTTAAACTTATTAAACAGGCCGGCTATTCAGACGCACAGATAGCATGGCTGATGCGCGTCAAAGAAGAAGAGGTCACGCGAACGCGCTACAGACTGGGGATCAGACGGGTGTACAAACAGGTGGATACCTGCGCTGCAGAGTTTGATGCGCATACCTCTTACTTTTATTCAACCTTCGATGAGGAAAATGAGAGCATTCCTTCCGACCGGCCCAAGGTCATCGTGCTCGGCTCAGGACCCAATCGCATCGGTCAGGGTATAGAGTTTGATTATTGCTGTGTGCATGGCTTGCTGGCCATCAAGGAGGCCGGTTATGAAGCCATCATGATCAACTGTAATCCCGAGACGGTCTCGACCGATTTTGACATCGCGGATAAGCTGTACTTCGAGCCTATCTTCTGGGAGCACCTGTTAGAGATCATAGAGCTTGAAAAGCCGCTTGGCGTTATCGTGCAGTTGGGTGGGCAGACAGCCCTGAAGCTCGCTGAAAAACTGCACAAGCACGGCATAAAGATCATAGGCACATCATTTGAGAATATGGATAAGGCGGAAGACAGAAAATCATTTTCCGATCTTCTGAAAGCGCTTGACATCCCCTATCCCAAATACGGAGCGGCAGATGATGCCGACGAAGCGCTTGAGATCGCCAATAAAGTTACCTACCCGGTACTGGTCAGGCCCTCGTACGTATTGGGTGGGCAACGCATGAAGATCGTCATCAATGATAAGGAGCTGGAGCAGTCTGTGCTCAGCATATTCAAGCACATGCCCGACAATAAGGTCCTTATCGACCAGTTCCTCGAACGCGCCAAGGAAGCGGAGATCGATGCGATCTTCGACGGAGAGGACATCCATATCATGGGCATTATGGAGCACATCGAGCCCGCAGGGATCCATTCCGGTGACAGCTCGGCCCTGCTGCCTACCTACAGCCTGTCGGAAAGTGTCCTTGAAGCCATGAAAAAATATGCCTATCAGCTGGCTGTAGCTCTTGACATCCGCGGGCTGATCAATATCCAGTTTGCGATCAAGGATGACAAGGTTTATGTCATAGAAGCCAATCCGAGAGCCAGCCGCACTACTCCGTTTATTGCAAAAGCCTATGGGGTACCCTTCCTCAATATCGCAACGAAGATCATGCTGGGCACACATAAGCTGAAAGACTTTGATATCAGTCCGCGCCTGGAAGGGTATGCCATCAAGGAGCCGGTGTTCTCCTTCAACAAATTTCCCAAGGTCGACAAGCGTCTGGGGCCTGAGATGAAGTCGACAGGAGAGGCGATCCGTTTTATCAAAGACCTGAAGGATCCTTATTTCAGAGAACTTGAAAGAAATGCTGCCATGTTTTTATACCAATAATTGATCTAAAATTATATTTTTGCGGCTCCGGTCCCTTAGTTCAACGGATAGAATAGAAGTTTCCTAAACTTTTGATCCAGGTTCGATTCCTGGAGGGACTACCAAAAAGGAGAAGTGATCGTCGCTTTTCCTTTTTTATTTTGCGGCAGCAATGCCCCCTGCTGCTTTGTGATCCTGATTTAAGCGCTTTTCTACAAAATGATAGTTGTGCAGCAGCTACCTTTTTAACGGTTCGTTGTTTTTGTCGTTCGTTTCATCATTTAGTTAATGATTTCTCCTTTGTTGTTCGCTAATTTGTCACGAAATTTTTGAATTTCTTCGGGTGTTTGTCGAACCCAGTCAGTTACTTCTCCAACAATTTTCAACGGATCTTCACTGCGATATGAACGTGTCGGATTCCCGGGGAATTTTTTGTCTGTAACATTCGGATCGTTTTCAAAATTACCTGTTGGCTCAATTATATAAACTCTTGGTTTCCCGTTTCCTTTTGCCAATTCTCCTGCAAGTCCTGCGCCATTAACTAATGCTGTGAAATAAATGTGGTTCATTTTAAGTTCAGATTGATAGTTGGAATTTCCGCCTGCCGTCAGTAAATCGCCAACCTGCAAATCCGCTTTTGTACCGTGATAAAAAGGTCCATTGTCGTTAGTATTGTATTTATAAGAATTTGCTAAATCGGCATATTCTTTCGCTTTTGAATTGTCATTTAAGGCTGCGTAACATTTGGCAATGTTTAAATATAGAGAAGGGAAAGCGCTCTTGACAGTGTTGTCATTCACTTTTAACGCAAACGCTAAAGAGGTTTCAAGCCATTTTAATTTGTCGGAAACAGATTTTTGCTGTCGGGCTACATAATGAGCTGCAAGAAATCTTTCAAAGTCGTTGGTTGCTTCGTCCCAACTTTGCAAAAATATCTTACCTGCTTCTTCGGGCTTGCCTTGTTCTTCTTTCTCCATACCTTGAAGACATAGTTTCACAATGTTGTTGAACGGTGAGAATTCCATATTCAGTTCATTTTGTTTGTCATTTTTAAAGTCTTATACCTTCGCAACCAAGAAAAATTCTCCGCTTGCAGGAAGAAGTTCGTCAATTCTGTCTTTAAAATATTTTTCTGTCATATCCTTTGTCGAAACGGTTTGGATTTCTTTCAGACCTATTTCGTCCGCAAGTTGTACAATTTCTTCTACGTTGAAAAAACTTACAAATGGCGTTCCTGAAGCTGCCGCACCTTTAATTGCGATTTCCTGCATAGGTTTGTCCTCTTCATCAAGTTGTTCCAATGGCAAATAAAATGCTATCGCAATAGTCGAACCTGATGCAAGCGAAGTCATTTTTTTCAATGTGTCGGTAATGGCTTCTTTTGTCAGATAAAGCGTAACGCCTGTGCAGGAGACAACCGTTTTTTTGTCAATGTCAAAACCTTTATTTAAAAGTTCAGTCCACCAAGACAAAGTTTCAAAATCAACAGGAACAAAATGTAAATTGTCGGAAATTTTGTAGCCGTTTTCAATTAATTTTTCTTCTTTCCAAGCCAACGTGTCGGGTTGGTCAATTTCATAAATCTCAACTTGCGAACTAATTTCTGTATTTCTTTGAGCAAAACTGTCAAGTCCTGCACCAAGCAAAACATATTGTTTTACGCCGTTGGCAATTTCTTCTTTTGCAACATCTTCAACAAATCGGGCACGAGCAACAATAGAAGCACGAAGTCGTTTGGTATATTTCATATCAGGACGTTCCTGCCAATCTTCTCCGGGTTTGATTAAGTCATAACCGATTTTGTCGTCAATGACATAAGGTTTCCCGTTTGTCAAAACGTGTAGCGCTCTCCATAAAGCCGTCCGCAATGCTGTATTGTCTGGTTGTTTTGTTGTCATTATTTTGTTCTATGAGCGGTGTCTGTTATAATGACCGCCCCCCGATCATTTGCCAAACTGCTTGTTTTACGATGTTATTTTTTGAAGTTCCAATTTAAAATAGGCAGTTTTCTTTTTTGGTTGACATTCCACAAGCCTATTTGTATTCCTTTAAAATTTTTAGAGCGATTTAGTAATCCAATTTGTAAGCCTGAACCTGAGTTTATATAATTAAATCCTGAAATCTGTACTCCTTTCATATAATATGAGCTATTTGCAATAATTGCAATTTGCACACCACCTTGTTTATCGATAATATTCCAACCTCCGGCCAGAGAAAATCCATTTCCAAGTTTTCCATATTGGCCAACAGCGGCAAAAGTTAATCCGTTATAATTACAATCACACCAGGAACCGGTAGAGATATTTAAACCATTTATTATTTCACTATACTTATAGTTTGTTAAATCAAAAGGTTCTGTTGCATTCGGAAGACCATTACCCATAAACGAAACTATTCCAATTCCTGGTACTTCAAGTCTCAATCCATTTGTTTTTACATTCCTATTATCTTCCATTGTAGAAACAAACCCAAAAGAAAGCCCGTTATATTCAACATTAGAAGTGTGAAATGTTCCAATTATTCTCTTATTCAAGGAAATGGTATCTTGGGAATAAGAGTTAATACAAAACGCCAAAAAGAGTATTAATGTTGGAGTTAGCTGTTTCATAATATTGTATAACACATTTTTGCGCCGATCCACACGAAATCAGTTGACTTTGCGCTATTAGTGTGAGGGCTTATTTTATTAAACAAACATATCACTTTTTCTATAGATAATCAATATATTAGACCATCTCTCACTTTTTCCACTTCAACCGTAAGCTGTTGCTTACCACACTTACGCTGCTCAATGCCATTGCTGCACCTGCAATCATCGGGTTAAGCAAGAAGCCGTTTATCGGATATAAAATACCTGCTGCAACGGGAATCCCGATAAGGTTATAGATAAACGCCCAAAACAGGTTTTGCTTAATTGTCGCAACGGTCTGTTTCGACAATTTTATTGCCTGTGGTATTTTGATAAGGTCTGATGAAATGATGGTCATTTTGGCTACGTCCATTGCGACGTCGGAGCCTTTGCCCATCGCGATGCTTACATCGGCTGTGGCGAGAGCTGTACTGTCATTGATACCGTCTCCGACCATTGCAACGGTTTTGCCCTGCTGCTGCAACTCCTTTACAAAATCAGCTTTGTGCTGAGGCAACACTTCTGCCTTGTAATGTCTAATGCCTGTTTGCCCGGCAATAGCTTTCGCAGTGGCTTCGTTATCGCCTGTAAGCATATACAGGTCAATGCCCATACTCTGTATTTCCCTGATAGCCTGTACCGATGTTTCTTTTATCTTATCGGATATTGCAATAACGGAAAGAGCTTGTTTGCTGTCTGCAAACCAAATAACGGTTTTAGATTGTTTGCCCCATTCATCGGCTTGCCGTTGTAAAGGCTCGGTAATGCCAATATTGTTTTCAGCTAACAGCTTTTTGTTACCAACGTAGTAAGTCTCATTATTATGGCCGGCTTTTGCCCCTTTACCCGTAATGCTATCGAAACTTGACAAAGCTGTAGCTGCTACTCCGTCCAGATGTTTTACTACGGCTTCTGCCAATGGGTGCTCTGATCGCCTTTCTATGCTTAAAAGAATGCCTTTTGCTGTATCGTCATTATTTAGCCATTCAATACCTGTTACCTGTGGTCTGCCTTCCGTAATCGTTCCCGTTTTGTCTAAAATGATGACATCAACTTTCTTAGCCAATTCCAGGCTTTCCGCATCTTTGATCAAAATACCCATTTCAGCGCCCTTACCTACTCCGACCATTACAGCCGTAGGCGTAGCCAATCCCAACGCACACGGGCAGGCTATAACCAACACAGTAACAGCCGCCAATAATCCCTGCACCACTCCGTTATCGCCACCAAAAAAGAACCATAGAATAAATGTGAGAATGGCAATACTCATCACAACAGGAACAAAAATACCGGCAATCTTATCTACCAGTTTCTGTACAGGCGCTTTGCTTCCCTGTGCATCCTGCACCATTTTGATGATCTGGGCAAGCATAGTGTCTTTACCAACCTTAATAGCTTTGAATTGGAAACTCCCTTGCTGATTGATCGTTCCTGCGAATACTTTTTCGTTTTCTGTTTTCAGTACAGGTACAGGCTCACCGCTCAGCATACTTTCGTCCACGTAGGAACTGCCGGAAATAACCAGACCGTCCACCGCGATTTTTTCTCCCGGCTTTACCAGGATAATATCGCCGGCATTCACATCTTCGATAGCGGTTTGTTTTTCCGTTCCGTCCATGTGCATCACAATAACGGTCTTAGGTTGCAAACCCATCAGCTTTTTTATTGCTGAAGATGTGTTGCCTTTAGCTTTTTCTTCCAACAGCTTTCCTAACAGGATAAACGCGATAATAACGGCTGAAGCCTCAAAATAAACGTGGGCGTGTAATCCTCTTTGATGCCAAAAGTTCGCAAACAACATATTGAACACGCTGAACAGGTATGCAATACCCGTACTCAATGCAACCAATGTATCCATATTGGCGGAACGGTGTTTGGCCTGTTTCCACGCATTGATGAAAAAGTCTTTACCTAACCAAAACACAACAGGTGTCGAAAATGCCCACATAACCGGGTCGGCATAAGGCATATCCATAAAAAACATGCCTATCGCTACAACAGGCAAAGACAGAACAACTGCCCAAATAGTCCTGGTCTTTAGCTGTTTGAATTTCTTTTCGTGGATAGCTTCGAGTGTTTCCTGCTGTTTGGTCTGATCCTCAATCAATAAATCGTAACCAACGGACTGTACCGCTTTTTGCAGCTTTGCAGCATTGATCCTATTGGGAAGATATTCAACCGTCAGGTTCCCGGTAGCAAAGTTGACCGATGCGTTTACCACTCCGGACTCGTGTTTAACGATACTTTCGGCACTCACGGCACAGGAGGCACAGCTCATTCCCAATACAGGGAAAGTCTGCGTAACGGTATGTTGATCTTTGGTTGTCATATCTCAATCATTTTCTGTTTACAATGCAAAATTGGCGATAATGATGAAGTGCACTGTTATACAATTTCTTATTTGATTTGTGAGATTTACGGATTGAGAAAAAGAAAAAAGCCCCGATTTTCGGAGCTATGATTTCTTCTTGCCGGTTAAGACTCTGCCATTTTCCCAAATTGCTTGTTGCAGGCAGTTTTTATATTTCATTCAGTTGCTACTAAAATGATTGTTATTATAGCAGCAAAAAATGTAAATAAAGAATATGTTATAAGCGTATTGATTATTCTTGAACCCCTTTTTAAATTATTGAAAAACTGAAAATAGGTATAAAAAGTGAATGCTATAACAAGTAGTATTCTAATAATCTCAAAAAAGGAATTTTGTGGAAAGAAATATGATATTGGAAAAGTCAAAATAAAAATCACAGTGATTTGCCCAAAAGTATAGGTATTGAGAACAAGATGTTCGAAATAGTTAAATTTTGATTTCCTAAACGACAAATATGAAGCAAATGAAAAGATGGGTATCAGCAACAAAGCTGTGTATGAATAATGCTGTATTAACCAGCCTAAAAGAGGGTTTTTAATTGGTTCTGAAGCCCCCAGGAGAAAATCTTCTATAAATGGTTTCCTTTGTACAGAATGTTCTAAAAAGGAGTGTATTATAGAAAGGATTATTACAAAAGTTATGGGCTTGAAATGTTTAACTCTTTTGCCTTCTATAAATTCTCTTATTGAATTACCCGGTCTTTGAAACAATTGTTTTATCGTGTAAAAAATGCCACCATCAACGTGAAAAATTGAATGCTGAATTTCGTGAGTAACATAGCGAAAGTTTATTTTGTGGACATCAGAACTTTGTCCGCAAAGATTGCAGAAATTCCCTTCATATGTATTGCTACAATTTTTGCAGGTTTTGCGTGAAGTCAAATCTTTAGTCATTTTCAGTTGAAAATATTACTCTTTTAGTCTTGTAAAATTAAACAAATATTTCAAGTGTTTATTTGTTGTTGAATTTTGAGAATAGTTTGTAAGATTTAGTGAGGGATTTACAAAATAGCTACTCTCTGTCAACGCATAGAAAGGTCGGCAATACATTGCTCTCTTATTGTCCAAAGCTCATCAAGTGACAGGTTGATTGCCGTCTGTCTCTCAAGCCAATCAGTTAAATACTTTCTGTGATATGCAATCTTGAAGTCCATAATTTGGTCCGGCCGTATTTCAATTTCTTCGATCAGATCATTTTCAAAATCAGCAGGTTTTGATGTCTTACTTGTAAAGTCTAAGATTTGATTGCCCCATTTCAGATAGTTATGAGCCTCAGGAATATAGTCAAGATTATATTGTTTCAGCGTTTCAGAAATCTTAGGTGTATTTTCAGGGCTCATCCGGAAAAGGCCCATAATAAGCCTTAGCTGTGTAATATTATTTTCATCAGAAAGTTGCTTCAGCAAGGCGTGTTTAGTGCTGCAGGTTCCACAATTATCAATAAACAAAGTCATCAGGTCGGCCTTGTTTTTGTTTCGTCCATAAGAAAGCCGCCTTACAAACTGTGCAGCCTCATTAAAGGTCAACACATTATATGCCAGAAATTTTTTGGAAATTATTCCGTTTGGCCTTATATTGAAATTTAAATTGTCCGGCATTGATCGATACTTTCGACAAATTTATACAAGTTTCTTACTTTTAGAACTCAAGTAACCCCGTAGCTGCATGGAATAACGTTGAAGATTCAAATAACTTATCATCAATACTACAAAATTATACCCTACCCAAGGATTAAAACCTTATTCAAATTATTTTTTCTTCAGAGGTGAGCCATGTTCCAATCATAATAATTAGTCTAAAATATACTAATTCGATATCTTTAGCAGCTTTAAGATGACACAAATATTATGCTAAAGAACATCTGCCTACTCCTGGCCATCAGCTTTTCAGCCAACTGGATATTCTCCCAGAATCCCATACCTGCCTATTACGTCAGCTCTTATCGACCGGCACAGGGAGGATCGGAAGCAGGTGCAACTATCGACGGTGACGACGGAAGTATCTATCATTCCGACTGGGACATCAATGCCATACCGGATACACTGACCTTTTATTTTTCTCCGCTTGTTCCCAGTGTCAACAGGATGGAATACACACCTCGTCAAAGTGGGCTCAACGGGGTCTGGACCAGGGTCGATATACTGTATTCTACTCAAACCAATCCTACTCATTTCGAAAGACTATTCATTAAGCCCGAAGATTGGGAACTCAATAATGAGAAAAAAACTATAGATCTTTCGTTCAATCTGAAAGACCCTTATGCAATCAAATTTGCCGTGCTGGCAGCTGAAGGCAATTTTTCAAGCTGCGCCGAAATGCGATTCTGGGGAGCGGAACCACTGAGGCCGGACGGAAGCGAGGACTGTATCATCGACGCAGGCGATATCCACATTACAGATGATCTTAAAATTAGCATCAGCGCCGGAGGCTCCTTAGCTTCCTCTTACCAGCCCTGGGAAAATATTGAAAAAAGCTTCGACGGCGATCACACCACATTATATCATTCTAATTATGACCAGGGAGAGGCTGCATTTCCCATTGACCTGATCTATCATTTCGAAGGTAAGCCTGCTATGGATTATTTTATCTATTATCCAAGAAATGACGGAGGATCCAATGGATTTTTCGGGCAGGCATCCGTATACTATAATACGGAAGATGGCGGAACCTATACCCATCTGACCGACTATGATTTCGGTATGGAAGGGCTTCCTGTCAGGGTGTATTTTCCTTCCACCATCCAGGCTTATAACATCAAGATCGTAGTCTATAACGGCGCAGGAGGATTCGCAAGCTGTGCTGAAATAGAATTTTATAAAAAAACATCCATTGGACCGGGTGGCTTCGAATACGCAGCCATATTCGAAAATGATCTCTATAGCGGTGTAAGAAACAATGTCACCCAGAATATGATCGACACGATATCCTCTCCTTTTTTCAGGTCGCTGGCGCAATGTATCTTCAATGGTAGTTATAATCATTCCATCCGGGTACGCAGCTATACAGCCTTTGAATCGCTGGCACGTCTCAGCTCCAGGCTAAAAACCAGCAGGTATGATGCCTACGAAAATGCGACAGGACTGGTTTTTGAAGAAGGACAGAAAGCCGTATTATTTGTAAAAGGCATGGGCGCTGAGCCTGTCTATCTCCGCATAAGAGACTTTGCCGATGAGGAGGATCCTGCAGACCATGTCTACCAGTTGGTTGAGGGAAAAAACGTTCTGACGATGCAAGGCAGCGGCCTGGCTTATATTTCCTATTATTCTGAAATGCCACAGCATTCTGCACCGGTCACGATCAATATCACCAACGGTAAGATCAATGGTTATTTTGACCCCCGGGAGCATACAAGCCGGGACTGGCTCAACCTGATGTCCAACAGCGCTTATCCCAAATTTGATATTGTTGGGGAATACACACACCTGGTTTATGACAAAGCGGCACTGAGACAGAACTCACCATTTGACGGCAGCCATTTGATCCGTCTTTACGACACCATTGTCAACTGGCAAAAAATACAGGCGGGTATCTATAAATATGGCCACGACTACCCTAACCGCATGCTGGCGGTAAGCGGTACCGGCGGCGGATGGTATGCCGGGGGCCTGGGCGTCCACCTCGACCTTACATGGGGCCCGGAAAGTGTCACAGATGCTAACCGCCTTGATCTATGGGGCATACCTCACGAATTTGGCCACATTAACCAGATCAGGCCGGGTCTCCGATGGATCGGTATGACGGAGGTAACCAATAATATTCATTCCTTATGGGCTTATTATAAGCTCAATAAAGTAAATAAGAAATATACCCGCCTCGAAAGCGAAGAGTTTACCAACGGAAGCGGCACACAGGAAAGAGCAGGGAATCGTTTCAACGCATTTATCGATGCCACGCACATCGGCCGGAATGCGCTCCAGGATTTCGATGAAGACTATCATTTCAGGGTTCTGATCCCATTCTGGCAGCTTCAGCTCTATTACCAGGTCGCCGGGGCGTGCAGAGATGCTCCGGAGCTTACCTATGAGGAGGATCCGGATGTACCGGGCGTCGATTATGCGCACTGGTACGGCATTGTAGCTGAAAAAGTAAGAAATACGGATGTATCGGGAATGAGCAATGGAGAGCTTCTCCTCAGTTTCGTCAGAAATACTTGCGACGCTGTACAGGAAGACCTGACCGGGTTTTTCGCTAATACGGGCTTTCTACAGCCTATCGACAAAGATATCGACGATTATGGCATCGGGCGGCTGACGGTCACCCAGGCACAGATCGACGCTACGACAACCGCCATCAAAGCGCAATATCCCAACAAGCCGGTCTCACCCGTGATCAGCTATATTTCGGCACATAGCGTGGACATGTTCAAATACCGCCGGTTTCTCGACGGCTCAACCGGTGACGGTGTGGAGCTCGTGGAAGATGATGGTGCACCCTATCTTCTGGTCGACCACAACATATGGAAAAATGCTGTAGCCTATGAAGCTTACGACAGCACGGACCGGATGATACATGTAACTATCACGGGCACGGGTGATCTGACCAATAAAACGACCTATGTACAATATCCTGAGGGAGCTTATAAGGTCTATGCTATCGGCTATAACGGACAAAAGATCCTTGTGTATCCCAAAGAGACTGTCAGCACCAAAAGATCCAATGGCAACACAGGGCTAAAGATATTTCCAAATCCGGTAATGAGTGGAAATACCATCCGGCTGGAGCCGGTCGATATCCGTGATCCATATCGGTTGGAGATATATGACCCGGCTGGGAGATTGATCTATACGGATAACAACAACATCAAAGAAATTAATAATGGATTGATGAGATCATGGGCCAACCGGCCTGCAGGCAGCTACTTTGTAAGACTAAATTCAAAACAGAGCAGTTATCTGACTTCGTTTATTGTTCTATAGCTTTCAGTATTCTTTTTCGATAGTCCGGTATTGAGCACTTACGGAATATGTAGTGTTTCATTGAATATTGGCGCATTACCAACATGTTTAACACGAAATGGCAGGCTCGAAGGTGATCATGGTTGAGATAAAAATACATGTACCGGAAAAGCTTTGAATATTGGCAATACTCTGCCAAATTCTTCTTCTATGAGGGATTAGCTAAGATGCAGCACGATCTCAGTCCCTTCACCCGGATTGCTGTGGACAGCTACGCTGCAGTTAATAGCCCGGGCAAGGTCACGGATCAGGTGCAGTCCCAGGCCGGTCTTGATGCCAACAGTGGCGGTATCATCGTATAAAGCGAGGAATTGCTCCTGTGTGCCGCCGGGACCATTGTCGGTGATGGACAGGTATTTCCCTTCATTGTCGCTCCATGCACGCCAGCTTATGCGACCCCATGACCTGACAGCCTCACGGTACTGCCTGTGAGGCTGTCAGGCATTTTTATCCTAATCCTTCAGATAACAATATTTATGATCAAATGTGAGCCGGCCCAAGCAGGTCCTTAACTTCCAGGTCATTTGTTTCATTCTCCTCAGTTTTTGAGATTATTTAATACTTCGTCTAAATTTTCAAGACATGATGCAAGGTCTTCTTTGAGGCCGTATGTTACCATATATTCAAGAACTTCAAGGCTTCTATATCGGGCAGTAACCGTGACGAATGTTTACCATCCGTTTTGCTGAAAACATTTGTGCATTCGTTGCGTAATCATGACATAATGCCAAAAACCGCCTTCGTGAAAATCCATCGTTTGGGGTTCGGTGCGCCAGGGTTTTTAATGTTATCTTATTGTTCAAGGATTTCAGGATTTGTCCACGTTTCCCAAACCAATTCAAGGTTTGCGGCAAGCTCACGTTTTACGGCGATCGTTTAGTTTTCTTTATGGACTGTAAAATCAAACAATAAATCACTGCTCATTTTTCTTGTTTTTAATTGTTGACAGTACCAGGTCGAGCTGATCAAAACGGGCCTCCCAAATCTTCCGGTATTGGTCCAGCCATCTGTCTATTTCCTTCATTTTGTCAATTTCAAGGGAGTAGTAGATCTCTCTGCCCTGATGCTCTTGCTTTACAAGCCCACATTCTGTGAGCATGCGCAAATGTTTTGACACTGCCTGCCGGGTCGTGTTGAAGTTGTCGGCAATGGCATTGGGAGTCATTGCCTGTAATGCAATTAAGGCGATAATAGCCCGCCTTGTCGGATCAGCGATTGCCTGAAAAACGTCCCGTCTTACTTCCATTGCGCAATTATTTGATTGCAAATATACGCGCGGCTTTTTGGTTTCCCATTTTTTGAAAGAAGAATTTTTCAGTTGTGGAAATTTAGGTCAGCCTATCTATATTGCCAATGCGATGTTAGCGATTTTTATTTTTCATGAATGATACTAACCTCTGCCCTTTCAATAATATCTTTAATCGCTGTCTATTTATAGAAATGTGTACCTGGCTTTTTTCATTTTCATGAATGCCGTTCGTATAAGCTGATAAGATATGCTTAAAGGATAAGATGCCTTTTACTTCTTTGTCCGAAATAATCGGCAGTATATCCACATTTTCTTTGGTCATCATTTCTACTGCAAATTTCAGGCTGTCGTCCGGGTGTAAATAAATATTTCTTCGTTTTACCAACTCACCAACCTTTGTGTCTTCAGCATGTACTGAATTGAATAAGGTGCTTAAACTCAGCACTCCCCTGTATTCACCCTTATCATCGGCAACTATGAAATAATTAGCTTGCATTTCTGTTTCTTGTTCCAGCCAATTTCTTACTTCACCCACTTTCATTTCATCGCTGATAATAATATTATCTTCGTTTATAATATCGGTTACTTTGGTCTTTTCCAGGATGTCCGGCTTGTAGGAATGTGGGGTGACAATGCCTCTGCGGGATATTTTTTCTGTCATAATGGTATTATCCATTAAAAAATAGGAGACAAAATAGGCCCCGGTACAGGTGCTCAATAGTGGCAAAAGAGCATTTACCTGCCCGGTAGTCTCTAATGCAAAAACGATGGACGTAAGAAATGCTCTGGATGCTCCTGAAAACATAGCGGACATACCCACCAATGCTGAAAGAGGTATTGAGATCCCTGCATCAGGAAACCAATAATGACCAATACTGCCTCCTAATGCGCCAACTGCCCCTCCAATGGTTAACATTGGCGCCAATGTTCCCCCGGATGTCCCGCTTCCTAAAGAAATTGACCAGGATGCAAATTTTAAAATACAAATGGAAGACAATAACTGAATGGTCATCGTCCCTGATAATATATCTGTGATATTGTTGTAGCCCACGCCCAGTGTTCTGGGCTCAAAATATCCGATAACACCAACGGCAACACCTCCGATAGCAGGCCACCAGACCCAATGAACAGGCAGTTTTTCAAACAGGTCTTCAACCCAATACACAATTTTGGTAGCAAGAACGGCCAATAAGCCAATCACAATACCCATTGATCCATAAAAAAAGAGCGCATAATTTGAAGCCACTCCTAATGACGACTGCATCGGAAAAACCACACTTCCTTCAAATAAGAAATGATGACCTGCCGCGCCGGTAATACATGCTAATGCAACGGGTATAAAAGAACGGGGCGAAAATTCGAAAAGTAATAATTCAATAGCCAGGAATATTGCAGCAACGGGACTCCCAAAAATAGCGGACATACCCGCAGTAGCTCCTGAGGCAAGTAAAATTTTCCGTTCATTAGGTGTGATTTTTAAGATCTGTCCCAATGTAGAGCCTAACGCCCCGCCCGTAGCAATAATAGGACCTTCAGCGCCAAATGGCCCGCCAGTGCCTATCGAAATAGCCGCTGAAAGAGGCTTCAGAAATGTAATAGAAGGCTTTATTTTACTTTGATTGGTAAGTATCTGCTCCATTGCCTCCGGTATGCCATGTCCCCGGATAGCTTTTGAGCCATACAGCGCCATCAGGCCTACAATCAATCCACCCACAACCGGAACAATTATCACAAACAAACCATAATTGTTATGAGCGGGGCTAACATCCTGTATCGAAATTTTCCCGTAAAAGGAAATATTTGTAATGAGGTTAATTAAATGTACAAGAGCTTTTGCTATAACACTTATCAATACTCCTATCAGGACTGCCAAAACAGAAAGTCTGAACAGGCGTTTCTTATCGTAATGTTTTTTAGGCGAAATATTTTCTCTTTGAAGTGTGGGGTCTAATGAAACGGATACAGGTATTCCTTTATTTAACATCCTTTGAATTTATGTCAGGTCTTAATAATAAATCGTTAACAGATTCCGGGGCGTAGCGTAGTGACGGGAAAGCCCACAGGAGCTTTTACGCTTGCACAGCCTGTCCTGGTGAATATCGGGATAAACCCGCCTAATACCACCGCAAAGCAGCACCGAAGGTAAATCCTTGTCAGCAGCAGCCTTTTTGGCAAATGTTTTATTCAACCAAATTACAAAATTTTTTTTTGGTTGGTTTCGGTACGTACATTCCCTATCCGCCTAACTTACCTTTTGGTAAGTCCGTAGTTTACGCCTTTCAAACAATGTAACTTTGCATTTAGGACTACCATAACAAATTATTTTGCGATGCCGACAAGAAGAAATTTTTTAAATACAATGGGCCTGGGAAGTACTATGCTTGCTATGCCCGGAGTTTTTACAAATGCAAAAGATGAAAACAAAGGCAAACAGCTGACGCCATTTCTCACAAGCAGAAATACGAAAAATTCGTATTGGTACATCGGGCATTTGATGTCGCTGTTGATTTCTTCAAAACAAACGGGTGGTAAATATGCTTTACTTCGTGCTACCGAACGGAGAGGATTAGAGCCGCCCCCGCATACTCACACAAAAGAAGATGAAACGTTTTTGATTCTGGAAGGCGAAGTAATATATACTGTCGGCAATGAAACATTTAATGCAAAAGTTGGTGATGTCATGTTTCTCCCAAAAAATATTCAACATTCATTCAAGATACAGACCGAAACGTTGGAGACGTTGATGCTCCTTACCCCTGCCGGTTTTGAGAATTATTTTATTGAAATGAGCGAACCTGCAAAAGAGGTCCAACTTCCGCCGATGCCACAAGGTCCGCCTGATATTGCAAAACTGATTACAACTGCTTCCAGGTACGGTGTTAAATTCCCGAAATTATAGTCAAAAACTATCTGTTCCGTCTATAGTGCTTTCAATGTCCTGAATGACAGACAGAGGCGTTAAGCCCATTTCTTTTGTAAACTTTTCGTCCTGCAAATGGGAATAGCCCCATTCTACAATAGAACTGATAACAGGGATCAGGCTCTGTCCTGCCGTTGTCAGTGTGTATTCTGTTTTTGAGAAAGGAGATTCATACACGTTGCGTTCAATAATGTTTTTCTGAACAAAAAAGTCTAATTCCTGCATAAGTGCCTTGTCAGAAATACCTGAAAGCAGATTTTTTATTTCACTAAAACGCAAAACTTTGTTTCTTAAATTCCACAAAATGCCCATTTGCCATTTGCCTGCAAGAAACTGCCTGGCGTGTTGAACAGGACAACCATGATACACTTCATTCGTATTATTCATAGGGCAAATTATTACATTATGTTATTGGATGTTGTAGACGACTGTGTTGTTAAGGGTGGTGTCAACGGTCCGGAGATTGGTGAGGGCGCGGGTTCCGGCGAAAATCCTCAATCGATCCGGTAGTAACAAATATAGTGAAAATATTCCAACAGAGCATTTTCGTCCGTTCTCGCCAAATCTTTGTCGTGCGTCTGGTATTCTTTGTTAGCTTTAGCAAAAGTCATCAAAAAGTATCCTACCTGTCTGCAAATCCTTGTGTTATGGTTCTGCAACATTACTCAACTAATATTTTTGTAATTTTATTGAAGCTAAAACACAAATGAAAATGGTATCCATGGCTTCATATATTGATATTATATTACGTTGTATTGCGGTTTATATCTTTGTGATCATTGCGTTACGGATCTTTGGTAAGAAGGAGCTGGCGCAGCTTTCGGTCGTGGATCTCGTCTTCATATTATTGATCAGCAACAGTGTGCAGAATGCAATGGTAGGACCGGACACGAGCCTGTGGGGTGGATTGGTAGCTGCCCTGTCATTATTTGTAATAAATTTTCTGCTTAAGAAGATAATATTCAGAAACAAGTCCGTCAGCGATCTTATCCAGGGCAAGGAAGTATTGCTGGTATATAAAGGCAAAGTCAATGAAGCCAATCTCCTGAAGTCAGAGATCTCTTTAGATGAATTAAATGCGGCCGTCAGAGAACATGGCGTGGCAGATGTACATCATGTCGACCTTGCTGTATTGGAAGTGGACGGCAATATCAGCGTAGTTTCAGATGATTTCCAGAAGCGGACCGTACAGCATCTTCCACACAAACATGGCAGGAAGCTGAGAGAACGGATAGAATAATCCCGCCGGCTATCCTTCCAATTGCTGTATAATAAAGACCTTCTTTTTCATAAGCCGATACCGGCACTGAAAGCTACGCTTTTATTCTCTTCCATGATCTATGCCCGTGTCCTGCTTTCCAGAATTACCTGTAAGATATGGGCAAGCAGAACAACCAACGCGCAACCGATCAGGTTATACCATAGGAAAGCTATCTGAAGAATGCCATATTCTCCCAACAAGTATAGGACCAGTATAAAAATTTCAGAGACGACCGCCGCCCAGAAAACAGCCGTTCCGCCAACCTTTTTAAAAAAGAAAGCAACGGCAAATACACCAAGCACCGCACCATAGAACAGGGACCCTATAATATTGACAGCCTGGATCAGGTTCTCAAACAGGCTGCAGAACATGGCAAACAGCATGGCAAGCAGGCCCCAGATCACAGTGGTCCATTTTGTGGCCCGGAGATAGTGCTTGTCGGACCTGTCCCTGCGGATCGACCTTCTGTAGATATCAACAATGCTTGTGGATGCAAGGGCATTCAGCTCAGAGGCTTTGCTCGACATACTACTCGAAAAAATAACAGCGATCAGCAGCCCTATCATCCCTACCGGCAGGTATTTCAGCACAAAGGAAATAAAGACATAATCCTTATCATTGACATCCAGTGTTGGATCTGCAAGAAGTATAAGGCTGTCAGCCTTATTTCTCAATATTTTCAGGCCGGCATCATATCCGGCTATTTCAGGCGAACGGATGCCTGGTTGGCTGAGGCTGGAAAGATAGGCCTCCTGTCTTTTATTGAACAGGATATTGTAATCATCATTTAGCTGCTCCCATTCATGATGATAGCCGCTATTTTCCACAGCCCGTGTATTTACGGGATTGAAATGGACAGGCGCCTTGTTAAAAATGAAAAAAACATATACCATGACACCCAGCAACAGAATAAAAAACTGCATCGGGATCTTCAGGACACCATTGAAAAGCAGACCCATCCTGCTTTCCCGTATGCTTGCCCCGGACAGGTACCTGCCCACCTGCGACTGATCGGTTCCGAAATAGGACATAAAAAGGAAAAAGCCGCCTATCACGCCGGACCATATATTATAACGGTCTTCCAGGTCCACTTTAAAATTTACGAGGTTGAGCTTGCCGCTCTGCCCGGCTAAAGAGAGGGTCTCACTCAATCCGATCCCTTCCGGCAGCTTGTATAACAGGATCAGGAAGGTCAGGACCAGACCGAGAAAGATAACAACCATCTGGTATTGCTGGGTCTGGGCGACCGCCTTATAGCCGCCGAGCGTAGTATAAGCTATCGTGAGGATACTCAGCGCGACAATGGTCCATTTGAGGTCCCATGACATAACCACACTCAGGACTATAGCAGGCGCATAGATCGTCAGACCGGCGCCCATGGCCCTTTGTATCAGAAACAGAACAGAAGTGAGGCTCCGCGTCTTGAGATCGAACCGGGATTCTAAAAACTCATAGGCCGTCCTCACTCTCATTTTATAATAAAGCGGAACAAAGACAGCTGAAAGTACGATCATCGCCAGTGGGAGGCCGAAATAAAACTGGACAAAACGCATGCCATCCTCAAATCCCTGGCCCGGTGTTGAAATGAAGGTAACGGCGCTCGCCTGCGTGGTCATGATAGAAATACATATTGCATACCACTTCATATCACGATTGCCGATCACATAGGTATCTGCAGTCTGGTTGTTGAGATTCCTGGCGATACCGTATATAGTAATAAACAATAATGTCGCGATCAGCACTACCCAGTCAACTTCACTCATCCGCGGTTATATTTGATCTGGATCATCAAAAACAGCAATAGCAACAGTACTTGGGTCAGGATCACCAGCCAGTATACCCTGCTCCATCTTTGCCGCTCCCATTGTTCCCCTTTCTCTATATTCACTGTGACAACAAATTTTCCATCAGACGATATGCACCCGGCACGCCGGCAGGTAGTTCGCGGTAGAACACAAGGCCGGTATAGATATAAGTTCCCTTGCCATATCTGGCGTAGAGCAGGCTCCCTTTGGCCTCCGGCTCATTCTTATCATGCATGCCCAGGAGAGCCTGATAATTATTGTCATATTTATCGCCAAAATAAACACCTCTCTCCTGCACCCAGTGATCAAAATCAGCCTGGGTTATCTTATTGGGCTTATTCAGGAGAGGATGCTGCGGCTCAAGAAAAGTAACAGTGGCCAGCTCATCCGTGACTCTTGTACGGCCAAGGGTGAGCGGATAAGGTCCAAATTGCCTGATCTTAAGATTATTGCTCGTATTGTACTGAACAATGACGTGTCCGCCCTGTTCTGTGTATTCGTTCAACGCGCGATCCAATATGGCGGCATTATCCAGAACGTTGAAGGCCCGTATTCCGACCAGGATGGATCTATACTTTTTGAAATTATCGGCACTGAATTGGGAGGGATCGATCAGGCTGATATTATAACCCACATCCTTCAGGGATTCATATACCAGGTCGCCGGCACCTGCTATATACCCAATAGCGTCCCGGTTGACGACAGGCCTGATGACGGACATCGGAACCTTGTTCGGTATGTTAAGCACCCGGAAGGGAACGTGCTCATACCTGATCTCTTCATATCCACGGGAGTACTTTTTTCCGCCGGATATCACATAAGCCCCGATAGAATCGATACCTGCAAATGCCGGTCCCTGGATAGCAAAATGGAAATCCTTGACCTCATCCTTCAACTTCAGATCTACCTGGTAAAATTCCGGTACGGATCTCCATCCTTTGGGAAGCTCGGGATATAAAGTACCTGCCACCCCGGCTTTAGAAGCTTTAACGGTACAATGGATGTCTGTCGTTCCCTTGTCTTTTGCCACTACGGTATTGCCATTCAGATTGACCGTAACAGGAGGTACGACCTGCACCTGGTCATACTTCTGACCGAAGGCGGGATTGACATTTTTGTACAGGATCTGTACCGGAACGGTCATTTCATATCCAAGAATACTCAAAGTCGCTTTCCCGTTGAGAGCGTTGTTATTATCAGGCATACCGATCATTTCACGATCCCTTACATCGTACATCATGGGAGCAAACTTGCCCTTCAGCCAATAAGGGGTTGTGAGCGGAGTAGCGTCAGGTACCCGGATCATAAAGCTTTCTTTCTGATCCATATTCCCGGTTAGCTCCTGAAATCCGGATCTATAATCAACACCCATCAGGCTGAGCGATCTCAGAGATACATCGACTGCGTTCCTGGTGATATATTCCATATCGACCCGGAGAGAATCACCAGGACATACCACAACCTGGTCTGTAACCGCTTCCATATAGAATGCGGCACAATCCAGGATGATGGAATTGATCTCCTCAAGCTTCTGTTGTTGCCAGAAAGAATCCTTAAGCTTTTTGATCAATTGTGCCGTTTCGATCAGAGCAGGCAATGAACGGGCCGGCTGTCTGAAGTCAAAAGAGGACAAAATATCGTCCAGTTTTGCTTTGATCTCTGCCCCGCCTGATACCCTCGTCCACGAAGTATTGATCCCGGCAAAGGGAGCCCATTTATCTGCGGGAGCCTGTCCCGTCAGCAGCTCAAGATATTCTACTGAGCTTCCCCGGCTATAAGCGCTTCCAAAGCCCTGACAACGGTGCATACTACGGCTTTTGGCGGCAATCTCACCATTGGACATCCCGATCAAAGGGAAGTAAGTTCCGCAGTCGACCTTATATAGCCCGCTTTTATCCGCTTTTTCGAACTCTTCCTTTGTTTTGTAAAAAAAGCTGGAAGTATTACAGTACATATTGGTAACCGACCACGGACTATATAAAGATCCTTCGATAGCGTAACCCGGATCAGCAGCAAGAACCACGGCTTTGTCAGCAAGGATAGCCGATGCGCTGTGGTGTCCATGTGTCTCTCCGATGTTTTTGGTCGAAAAACGGTTGATAATAATGTCGGGCCTGAACTTACGGATGGCATGGACCATGTCTTTAAGCACCTCCGCTTCATTCCAGAACCGCATGGTTTCATCGGGGTGCTTGCTGAAGCCGAAGTCATTGGCACGGGTAAACCATTGCTGACCGCCATCGACTGACCTTGCCTTCAGCAATTCATGGGTACGTAACACCCCCAGGGGAGCGCCCAGCTCCGTACCTATCAGGTTTTGGCCACCATCGCCTCTTGTGAGTGACAGATAGGTTGTCTTAAAATGTTTTTCATTGGTCAGATATGAAATCATTCTTGTATTTTCGTCGTCGGGATGGGCCGCCAGATACATAGCATTGCCCAGCACACCGAGCTTCTCCAGTTTAATATAGATCTGGTCGGAGGAAACAGGCTGAAACTGTTGGCCAAAGACGCACCATCCCCAAAAAAGCAGGAATGAAGCAAGTGTATATTTCTTCAAAATAAATTTTGTTTATTCAGGTCAAATAAAATGAAAAATTTCTCAAATTCGAAACTTAAAATAAAATTTCATGGGTAACATCATTTGTAATGCTAAGTTTATTTTCATTGGCAAATTGCTGTGCCTTTTTTTATTGATCCCTTTCATATACTCCTGTAAGACCACACTCAGGGGGTCCAGGCCTATCGTGCTCAAAGAAAAAATCGTCAACAGGGATTCCATGAGCGAAGATGTCAGGAAACAAATGCTCAATGCCTGGATGACCTATAAAAAATATGCCTGGGGCCGGGATGAGGTCATGCCGATGTCCCTGGCACCCAAAGACTATTACGGAGAGTCCCTGCTATATACGCCGTTAAGCGCCTTTTCCACCTTTAAGCTCATGAAGATGGAAAAGGAGGCATCAGAATGCAAAGAGCTGATCCTCAACCAGCTTTCTTTCAATAAAGACATAGATGTCAACCATGCAGAAGTTGTCCACGTCGTCCTCGGCGGATTGCTCAGCGCCTATGAGATGGACAGTGACATCCGCTTTCTCGACCTGGCAACAGATCTTGGCAACCGTCTCAAACCTGTATTCAAGAATCCCTGGTCGCTCTGCTACAGGAAGATCAACCTGAAAACGGGCGCTGTAAGCGGGGAAAACTCAACACCGGATGAGATCGGCGGGCTCCTGCTCGAGTACGGCACACTCAGCAAGCTGACCAATGATCCTTCCTATTTTGATTCGGCCCTCGCCTGTACCCGGGCGCTTTATACAAGAAAATCAAAGCTCAACCTCCTCGGTTCGGCAATCGATATCAAAACGGGCCTGTGGACCAACCCCGAGTCAAATATCATGGAAGGCCAGGAGATATGGCTGGATAATCTTTACAAAGCATCCGTGCTGTTTAATAATGCTGAGCTCAGGCAGATGTTTACGACCAATACGGACGCCATCATCAAATACCTCCGGGAATTTACGGGCATGGGTATCTGGTACGAAAACGGCAATATGAACTATGGGACGCAGGTTCATCCTGAATTCAGCGCACAATCCTGCAATTTCCCGGCCCTGCTTGCCCTGTCCGGCAACATCAAGGAAGGGGAAAATATCTTTGAATCGGTCCTTAAATATTGGGCGGAATACAGCATTGCTCCCGAACAGATGAATTATAAGACCAAACAGGTCATTTCAGCTTCTTACCTGTTAAGGCCTCAACCGATCCAGGCTGCCGCCGTGCTTTATAAAATAACCGGTAAGGACAGGTTTCTGAAAGGCGGGGATTACATGTACACCTCTCTGGTAAAGTTCTGCCAGAACGGGGAAAACGGCTTCGCCGCCCTGAGGGATGTGCGGACGCTGGAAAAAATGGACCAGTTGGATTATTACTTTTTCGGTTCCACGCTCAAATATGCCTATATGTTATATAACGCTGAAGCCGCCAATGCGGTGGACAAATACATCATCACACCGGCTGGTATGATGCTGAAAAAATAAAAAAGCCCGGGGATATCCGGGCTTCGTTCTGCTCTTTACGCTTCAAAAAATTTGTCGTAATCATTATTTTCCTTTCTCTGCTCGATCACCTCCCGTTCCCGTTTGGAAGCATTAAGATCCAGCGTCGAAGATTTCTGATCTTTATTACCGATCAGCATCAATGTGCTGTCTTTCTCCCATTGCTCGAGCATACGCATGCCATCTTCCTCAAAGACGGCATTCTGCAGGTCGATAGAATCCATAAAATTGGTCGACATCTCCATAAAGCGTTCCATCTCTCCCACCTTCATCGCCACATCATCGGCAATGGATTCCATCGCCTGGTCAAACATGGCGCGTTTGTCCGAATTGCCTGAGATAATATTCATCGCTGATTTCATGGCGCTGTGTGATGCCCGGATAGCCGCGCGTTCCTGCTCCTTGACCTTGACCTGGTCACGTGTATCCTCCAGCAGGATCTCCGAATTGCTGTACATCTTGGTAAGGATCCTGTACAGAATCTCCATTTTCTGATACAATACCTGATATTTCTCATTGGTATCGGTCAGGCGGGCAGCCTTCCTTGAAGAAAGAACCATATGCTGGTCCTTTTCCATTTCCTTGGCCTTGCTGGCCATCTTCAGGTTCATATCTATGGACGCCTTATTCTGCTCCATGATATTCAGGAGCTTTCTCATCTGCCCTTTCAGGTTGCCGATCTGGGTCCCCATTTTTTTGAGATTGTTTTCCAGGTCTTCAATATAGCTCTTCAGGATGCCGATCGGATCGATCTGGACAAACCAGCCCGTGATGGTACGCATCACGCTTTTATACATATACCAGACCAGGTTGCGCATCTTCGGATCAAAGACCATATACAACAAAGCCCCGAGAACGATCAGCATCCCCGATAGGTAAAGCGTATTCTCTGCAAGCTTGATAAGGTATGGCAAGGCTTGGTACAGCAGGTAGACGCCACCAACCAGGATACCGGCACCTACCAGCAAACCGGCCTTTCCTTCAGGTCTCTGCAAAAATGTTTTGGGATTACCGTCCACTCCGGTAAATGGTGTGAGTTGTGTCATTTTACTTTTTAAATATTTTGGTTGATTAAATCAATGTCCTTGTTGAATTCAGCAATAATTTCGGCAAACGTATGCTCAAACTTATACCTTGAATCTTCTATCTTAGCTATGGCCGCCTCAATCTCACTGTCGACACCGTCGATACTTTTCTGGTATTCGTTGATCTCGGCCTGCAGCTTATTGATCAGGTCCTTATTCCTGTCGATCTGTGCCTGCAGTTTTTGCTGCTCCGCTTTGCGTCCGTCGATGCGCTGCTCTTTCTGATTTTTCAGCGCTGAATCAAACTGTACCTTTTCCTTCTGAATCACCTGCTTGTAAAAATCCGCGCTTTTGAGCAGCGCTTCTTTACTGAGCCCCATGGTGCTTCCTGTGGTAAATGCTGACTTCATGGCCAGGTTCTTATCCATAGGCAGCTGTATCAAGGCATTATAGGCCTGCTTAAATTCGATATAGTCAAATCCTTCCTGGTTGCTTTTCTCCAGAGCCTTCATCAAAAACTCAAGACTCTTGGGATCAATATCAGGTGCGAGCTGAAATAAAGTTGTCAATTGGTCTAATTTTCCTGACATATTCCGATTAAATGTTTTTGTAAAAATAGTTAACTAATGTAAAATCCGGTTCATTAAAACGATTTAACGTATGGAATATACGATAAATTCCCTATTATGTTATACAAGCAACCTTTTATAAGACAATATCGATAAAAGGAGAAGAATGAGGATACACCCCCGGAAATACATCGACGAAACGGCGCTCCCATTTTATTTGGATGTGTTTCATTATTTGGCAAAATAATTTACCTTAGCGTCTTCAATTTTTAAAATAAGATTTTTCATTTAAACCAAATCAAAACATTATCAATGAGTACACAAGCAGCATCCACCAGACACCCTAAGGGATTGTGGGTCTTATTCGGGACGGAAATGTGGGAACGGTTCAACTTTTACGGAATGCGGGCCCTCCTTACTCTCTTTATGGTCCATTCCCTTACCATGCCGGAATCGAATGTATCCCTGATCTACGGTGGATTCTTAGGTTTGTGTTATCTCACCCCGATGCTGGGAGGGTTTATTGCCGACAGGTTTTTAGGCAACAGGAACTGTATCCTGATCGGTGGCACATTGATGGCCATCGGCCAGTTCCTGCTGTTTCTAAGTGCAAGCACCTTCGGATCCAATATGAGCCTGGCGACTTCGCTCACCTGGGTTGCCCTCGGCGTCATCATCTTCGGGAACGGCTTCTTCAAGCCCAATATCTCTTCCATGGTAGGCAGCCTCTATCCTAAACAGGAAAAGACAAAGCTGGACTCAGCCTTTACAATATTCTACATGGGTATCAATATCGGCGCTTTCCTTGGCCAGTTCATCTGCCCTATTTTGGGGGATGAGGTGGTTGACGGCGTGCGAAATGTACACGCTTTCAAATGGGGCTTCCTCGCGGCATCACTGGCAATGGTAACAGGCACCCTGATATTTTTCTTCCTGAAAGACAAATATGTCGTTACACCAAGCGGAAGAGCGATCGGAGGCCTTCCTAAAAACAACGTCAATGAGGATTTTGAAGAAGGTGAGGCTCAAAAGGCCGTGTTCACCGGCTCGGCTATCGGGCTGGCTGCCGCCGGCCTGACAGGGCTAAGCTGTTTGTTCCATTTCGTTTTTGGTCAGAACATCATTTATTCCATTATATATGCCTCCGGTATCACGCTGGCAGCGCTGATCCTGTCTGACAAAACCTTAAACAAAGTAGAAAGGGACCGGATCATTGTAATTTACATCGTTTCCTTCTTTATCATATTTTTCTGGGCGGCCTTTGAGCAGGCGGGCTCGTCCCTGACCTTCATCGCCAACAACCAGACGGACAGGAATATCTTTGGCTGGAATATGCCGCCTTCCATGGTACAGATATTCAATGGTCTGTTTGTCGTGATCCTTGCCGTTCCTTTTTCCGCCCTTTGGGATTCCCTGAGATCAAGAGGTAAGGAGCCGATCTCTCCTTTTAAGCAGGCAGTCGGCTTGCTGCTGATCGCGCTTAGCTATTTTATAATTGCCAATAACGTCAAAGACCTTGGCAACTCCGGTCTGCTGGCTGTCAAGTGGCTGATCCTGCTTTATCTCATCCAAACGATGGGTGAGCTCTGCCTGTCCCCGATAGGTTTGTCGCTCGTAGGGAAATTATCGCCTAAGCGTTTTGCCTCCCTGCTGTATGGCGTATTCTTCATCTCCAATGCGGCAGGATATGCATTGGCCGGTACACTTGGCTCCATTCTCCCGGCTACGGGCGATAAATTTGCAAAAGCGAAAGAGTTGGGCATGGATCTGCAGGCCATCCTGGACAAAACAGTAACACCAACAGCCGACCAGATAAAGCTGTTGGCCGATAACCAGATCGCGATGGAATATCCGGTGTTTGCCGGCTTCCAGATAACCAACCTGTATGAGTTCTTCATGGTATTTGTAGTATTGTGCGGGCTTGCGGCGATCATACTTGCCGGTCTGACCCCGGTACTGAGAAAGATGATGCATGGCGTCAAATAAAGTTATAAGTTATCGTTAAAAATCAGGGCTGTTCATTACTGCACAGCCCTTTTTTATCTAAAATAAAAGAATGACTGATCAGCAGATCCCGATCGAACAGATCCAAAGCTTTGAAGGAAAATATCCCAAACAGCTATGGCACCTCTTTATGGTAGAAATGTGGGAACGTTTTTGCTTCTATGGCATGAGAGGCGTGCTCACTTTTTTCATGGTGGAAAAGCTGATGCTGAGCGATACCATGGCCAATCTCCAGTATGGAGCCATACAGGCGTTTGTCTATGCCTTTACCTTTATTGGCGGCATATTTGCCGATAAGATCCTGGGATTCAGAAAATCACTGATCTTCGGCGGCATCGTCATGATCCTCGGCAACCTGCTGATAGCCATATCTCCCGCGGAAATGTTCTATTTCGGGATCACACTGTCCATCATAGGGACCGGATTTTTCAAGCCCAATGTATCCTCCATGGTCGGTGAGCTCTACAAAGAGGACGATCCGCGACGTGATGCAGGTTACGGCCTCTTCTATGCCGGTATCAACGTCGGTGGCCTGCTGGGAGGAGCACTTTGTATCTACCTCGGCAAATATTACAGCTGGACCTGGTGCTTTCTCTCTGCTGCAATCGTGATGATCATCGGCGTCGTAACGTTTGTCTACACCAAAAAACATCTCGGACCCATCGGCACCAGCCCACTCCTGTCGATGACTCCGTCCAAGAGAACGGTCCGGGAAGTTGCCGTCTACGCGTTGTCGTTACTGAGCATTCCCTTTATTTATATGATGGTGAAAAATACGGCCCTCACTGACTATTTTATGTATACTATAGGGATTGTTGCCGTCGTCTATTTTGTCTATGAATTATGGCAGATCAGCAGCCCGGCAGCCCGGCAGAAGCTGATTGCGGCTTTTGTCTTTATCTTTATGTACCTGGTGTTCAATGCCATCTTCGAACAAAGCGGCGGATCGCTCTCCCTCTTTGCAAAAGATAATGTCAGCCACAATCTCCTGGGATTCAACATGGATCCTAATGTGGTCAACAATAGCTCAAACTCGCTCTTTGTCATTATTTTCAGCCCGTTGGTCGGCATCCTGTGGATAGCTCTGTATAACAGGAAAATCGAGCCCAATACGGTTATAAAGTTCGGCATCGGCTTTCTGTTGTTGTCGGCGAGCTTTTATCTGTTCTATGCTACCAGGTTTTTTGTCGATGAAGCAGGGCTTGCCTCGTTAAACGTATTTACGATCGCCTATCTCGTAACGACATTGGGAGAGCTGTGCCTTGGCCCCATCGGCATGTCTATCATCACAAAGCTGTCGCCAAAGAGGCTGTTTGGAATGATGATGGGACTGTGGTTCCTTGCAAGCGCATTCGGACAATTTGCCGCCGGTAAGCTCGGCGCCGAGATCTCCGAAGCAAATACCGGGACAACCCTGGCCAGCAAACTGGAGGCCTATACCCAGGGATATAAAGAACTTGCTTTATATGCGCTTGTTGCAGGCGTGATCCTCCTGCTGGTATCACCGCTTATCAGGAAAATGATGCATGAAGTCAAATAAATAAAAAATATTAAGTCCAATGGGTAGATATCTGACTCTTCTGCTTCTCATTGCCCTGCACCTTACCGCCTTTGCCGGCGGGGATGATGCCATGGTGAAGATCAATCCTACCAACTGGTGGATCGGTATGCAGCGCAATAATGTACAGATCCTGATCAGAGGTAATACGGACAACTATAATATACAGGAGGTCAGCATTTCCTACCCTGGTGTTAAGGTGAACAAAATTCACCGCCTTGAGAATAAAAGATATCTTGCCATTGATGTAACCATCGCCCCGGATACCAAACCCGGCATTGTCAGGATTAAGATCGGCAGATCAACTCTTGACTGGCCTCTAAAACCGAAAAATGAGGGTCAGAACGGCAAAGACTATGCCCAGGGTGTGACCTGCACCGACCTGATGTATCTCATTATGCCTGACCGGTTCTCAAACGGTGATCCGGCCAATGACAGAATACCGGGCATGAAGGATCAGACCCTTAACAGGGATACTGTGTTCAACCGTCACGGCGGAGATCTCCAGGGAATTATCAACAAGCTGGACTATTTCAACCAGCTGGGAGTGACGGCTCTATGGCTCAATCCGGTGCTCGAAAACGATATGCCCGATCGTACTGAGCATGGTTATGCATTTACCGATCATTATACCATCGATCCGAGGCTGGGAGGCAATGCAGCTTATAAAAGGCTCATAGATGAAGCCCACCGGAAAGGCATCAAGGTCATCCAGGATGCTGTATACAATCACGTAGGAATAGCCCACTGGTGTGTGTCAGACCCTCCGACCAAAGACTGGCTGCATAACTGGCCCGAATTTACACAGACGAGCTATAAGGACCAGGTATTGATGGATCCCTATGCAAGTCAGCTCGAAAAGAAGGTAATGAGCGATGGTTGGTTTGTCACCGCGATGCCCGACCTTAACCAGCACAATCCCTATGTCGTCAATTTCCTTATTCAGCATGCCATCTGGTGTGTCGAAGAATTCGGGATCGACGGCTGGCGTATCGATACCTATGCCTATAATGACCTGGAGTTTATGAATCAATGCAACGCCGCCCTGCTGAAAGAATATCCTAAGATCTCGATTTTCGGGGAAACATGGGTCCACGGCGTTATCAACCAAAGCTATTTTACCAGGAACAATTATAACATTCAGTATAAGAGCAATCTGCCGGGAGTCACCGATTTCCAATTGCTCTGGGGTATCAATGACGTGATGACCAAGCCTTTCGGCTGGACAGACGGCGTAAATAAGCTCTATACGACCCTTGCTCAGGATTTTGTCTATAAAAATCCATATAACAATGTCATCTTCCTGGATAATCACGACCTGAGCCGTGCTTATTCCGTCTATAATCAGGACCTGAAAAAATATAAGATGGCGCTGACCTGGCTTCTGACCTGCCGGGGCATACCTCAACTGTATTACGGCAACGAGGTTTTAATGACAGGCCTTACCAGTCCCAATGACGGCTATGTCAGGCTTGACTTCCCCGGAGGATGGCCGGGCGACAAACAGAATAAATTTACCAGGGAAGGCAGAAATGATAAAGAAAATGAAGTTTGGAACCTGATCAGCGCACTGGCGCATTACCGGAAAAATTCCAAAGCGCTTACAACCGGTAAGATGATGCAATTTACACCGCAGGACGGCGTATATGTATACTTCAGATATGAAGGAGATGAAACCGTCATGTGTGTCATGAATACGATGGACACAGAAAGAGAAGTGCTCATGCAGCGTTTTGAAGAAAGGCTCGTATCATATACAAGAGGAGTAAGCTTACTTGATGACAGGAAGATCGGGCTTAAAGACAGCTGGACAATACCTGCATGGACCATGTGTGTATTCCGTCTGGAAAAATAAATCACTAATTTTGTGATAGTCAAGCATAACCAATCTCAATATTTTTATACCAAATATTAGATCAATGAAGACCATAAAAACAGCATTTCTTATAATCATCCTTTCCTCCGCCGGACGGATAATCGGCCAGAATACAACGCCGGTTCAGAAAGCACCGGTAGAGATAGCACCTAAACCCAGGCAGGTCATCGCCAAAAGTGAGACCAGGCCCATAAAAGAAGAAAAAGAGGATATAATAGCTGCCAAAGTCGATGAGATGCCGGAGTTTAAAGGTGGAATGGACCAATTCTATGCCCTGCTAAAGCAGCCTCTGTACCGATTGATCAGGGAGGGCAGAAAAGTGAACAAATCAATGTCCCTGAATTATATAATCAGGAAAGACGGCAGCATGGATGATGCAAAGATCGTAGACAAAAAAGGCCGGCTGGTTACAGCCACTCCGGAGCTTATCAAGGACATGCCTTACTGGAGACCGGGCTATGTCGACGGGAAGGCGGTCTCATCACGGATGTCTGTACCTTTGGAGCTGATACTGACCGAATAACTGTAAAACAGGAAATGCTGAGGCTCAACAATAAAAGCCGTTATTCCGTTATAGTTATATTTGCCAGCAGATCCAAGAAACCATATCTAAGTTTTTTATTATAACCTAAATATAAAAAGATGAGACTATTTTGTATATCAGGCGCCTTTGTTATCGCATTTATCTTTAGCGTAGACGCTGCAACCGCTCAAGAGCAACGGGTCTCCAAAGCCCCTGCTTCCACACCTGCTGAAAAGCCGGTAATCCGCCCTGCTTCCGCAAAAACCTTAGCAGAGCAGCCTGCCAAAGAAAAAAACGCAAAAGAGATCTGGCTGGAAGAAAACCAGGTATACAGTGTGGTAGAAATAATGCCGTCATTTCCCGGAGGACAGGATGAGATGAACTCATTCATCAGGAAAAACCTCTCCTACCCTGCTGATGCAAAGAAAGCCAGGGCCAAGGGCAAGGTAACCGTCCAGTTTATCGTTGAAAAAGACGGCAGCCTGAATGAAGCTACTGTTCTTAAAGATGAGGTCGGTCACGGAGCAGCAATCGAAGCTCTCAATGTGATCAATAAAATGCCCAAATGGACTCCCGGACAAGAGGGTGGGAAGCCTGTACGTGTTCTAACCACCCTGCCTTTCTCCTTTGACCTGTAAAATGTGTGTTTTATGCCAGGATCTTTGAAGATGCTTTTAGCGGTTTTATGCACTGCGACCAGTATTGCGCTAAGTGCGCAGAATGATCTGCAGAAGACTGATTCTACCAGGACCGCCCATCAAAAAGTAAGGGAGATCGGGCCGCCGGGCAAACAGCTTGATTATGAGGCCGGCCAGCCGGTAAAAAAAGAGCGTGAGATATCCAGGGAGAATGGAAAGATAGTCATAACTCCGGAGATCCAGCCGACTTTCCCGGGTGGGCAGAAAGGCCTCGATCAATTTATCTTAAAAAATATCAGATACCCGGCTGAAGCTATCAACGCGGGTGCTGAAGGTATCGTTGTTGTTCAGTTTACCGTGGATTTTGACGGTAGAGCCCATACACCAGTCATCATTATGGATAAAGTAGGGCATGGTGCGGCTGAAGAGGTCAAGAGACTGGTTCAACTAATGCCCCGTTGGACGCCTGCCTACCTCGATGATATGGCTGTTCCGGTAGATTATACTTGTCCCGTCAATTTCAATCTTCAAAAAATGGTCAAATAAGCCGTGTGTAAACTATTTTGACATTTTGATGTTATCAATTTTGTAAATTTGTGTATTCAAAATAAATAATAATGACTGAGCAAAGCACTATAATGGCACCGGTTTCCCTCACCGAAGGGGCTGTCAGACAATTAAAAGTGATCCGGGAATCCCAGAATATCCCTGCAGAATTTGGTTTGCGCATAGGCGTCAAAGGCGGTGGCTGTTCCGGATTTAGTTATGAACTGGGTTTTGACGAAAAGAAGGCCAATGATGAAGTTTTCATGATCAATGGGGTTGAGGTATACATGCAGAAGGCTCATGGTATCTATCTTATCGGCATGGAGATCGACTGGGTCGAAGGGCTGAATAATCGTGGGTTTTCTTTCAATAATCCAAACGCTAAAAGCACTTGTGGGTGCGGAACATCTTTTTCTGCCTGACTTCTGTCAGGAGTTGAGAAATACAGAAGGGTCGAATTTCAGGATTTGACCCTTTTTTATTTCATAAGGTCAAAATATCTTCCTGTTTTTATAAGCCCAAATCGCCTGCCATGTCAAAACCGATTACTGCTTCTTTTCTACTTTTTTCACTATTTTTCTAACGTCCGGCAGCGATATAAGACACCATCAATCCCCAAAGCCTTGAGATCGGGCAATTTATCAGGATTACAAAAACTGACGGGTAAGATTCATGTGCATCAAATCAGTCTGTCATGGCAAAACATGATTTGTATTGTCTGCTTGATGTCAGGCATATTGAACCTGAATCTAGAAATATTTAGATATTTCGATATAGGGTCTCTATTAATTTAAATTTGTATGAGAGGTTGTATTTTGTATTATCGATATATTTAGATATTTCAAATCAGCTCAACCTCAATATACCCTTCTTTTAGTAATTTTGTCTAAATTGTCCTTTATGAAAGTTCAGATTTATTTAAGCCTGTTTTTGTGCTTTTTCTATAGCCATACATGCTTTTCGCAAATCAGCAATTACATTAAGCCGGCACTTCTGCCAAATGCACTCCAGGAGCCTGCCGCCTATTTAATCAATTCAGATAACGTATATAAGCAATATAAGCTTACTAAAGCAGGACTGGTCTTTGGTCCCATCGTCACCGGCGCCGGCTTGATCTGCATAGTCAATGGAGCCATCCTCGAGCCATATTCAGACGGTAGTAACTTCAGAATTGTTGGCATTGTCGGCATGGTTTCCGGAGCTATAATAACCGGGATCAGCATTGACCGGTATATCAAAATAAAACGGCGTATCATTGATAATTCCAAGGTTGTGATCACCTCCCACGGGATCGGATTCCATTATTACTTTTGAGATATTTTTGATCAGAACTGGTAATGCCCTTGCTTCTTGATGTATTCCGTTTATTCGTGGATATCCTTGCTTTTTCCTTCCACCTTCTTCCGGGATTGTCTATGATTCCTGTATCACCGAGCCGGAGAATCTAGCCATTAATAAATACCGGATACAAAAAAGCCCCGGATATTACCGGGGCTCCTATTCACTTTTTAAGATTCAGCATATTTTAAGCTGTTTTCGCTTCAGAGGCGAAAGTGATCTTAATACCGGACTTATCTTCATTCAACTCAGCGGAGAATTTCGCTCCTTCCTGTGGATTCTCATTGAGGATAAATTCAGCCAACGGATCTTCGATATATTTCTGGATCGCGCGGTGAAGAGGCCTTGCTCCGAACTGAGGATCATAACCCTTTTCAGCTACAAAATCCTTTGCCTCATCGGTCAATTCCATTCTGAATCCAAGCAGGGCCAATCTGCTGAAGAGAGATTGGAGCGCGATATCGATGATCTTGAAAATTTCCGCCTTTGTCAGGCTGTTGAAAATAACCACATCATCGATCCTGTTCAGAAATTCCGGTGAGAAGGTCTTTTTAAGCGCAGCCTGTATGACGCTCCTGGCATTCTCCTCCTCGGCTTCTGCCCTCGCGGCTGTGTTAAATCCGACACCGGTACCGAAATCCTTCAACTGGCGAACACCGATATTGGAGGTCATGATGATCATCGTATTTTTAAAATCCACCTTACGGCCCAGACCATCGGTCAGCTGACCGTCGTCCAGCACCTGAAGCAGGATATTGTATACATCGGGGTGTGCTTTTTCTATCTCATCAAGCAGGATAACCGAATAAGGCTTACGTCTTACTTTTTCAGTCAGCTGGCCGCCTTCTTCATATCCGACATAACCCGGAGGCGCTCCTATAAGCCTTGTCACAGAGAACTTCTCCATGTATTCACTCATATCGAGCCTGATCAGGCTATCATCCGAATCAAATATATGTCTCGCCAAAGCCTTGGCCAATTCGGTCTTACCCACACCGGTCGGTCCCAGGAAGATGAAAGAGCCTATGGGCTTTTTGGCATCTTTGAGGCCGATCCTGTTACGTTGGATCGCTTTTACTACCTTTTCGATCGCAGCATCCTGGCCGATGATCATCTGCTTGATCTCTGCATTCATATTGACCAGCTTATTGCTCTCATTCTGAGCAACCCGCTTCAACGGAATACCCGTCATCATCGATACCACTTCAGCGATGTCGTCTTCATCGACCGGGTATCTCTTGGTCTTGGCTTCTTCTTCCCACTTGAGCTTCTCTTCTTCAAGCGTTCTTGAAAGCTTGGACTCATCATCCCTGAGGTCAGCGGCTTTTTCATATTGCTGATTCTTGACAGCAAGATTCTTCTGCTCCTTGATGTCTTCGATCTGCTTCTCGATATCTTCGATGTGTTTCGGTACATGGATATTTTTAAGGTGTACCCTCGCTCCTACTTCATCCATGACATCAATGGCCTTGTCAGGGAGGAAACGATCACTGATGTAGCGGTCGCTCAGGCGGACACAGGCCTTGATCGCTTCATCAGAAAAAGTAACATTATGGAACTCCTCGTATTTACTGCTGACATTCTTCAGAATAACTATTGCCTCTTCCGGGGTTGGCGGATCGACGATCACTTTCTGAAAACGGCGGTCAAGAGCTCCGTCTTTTTCAATGTACTGACGATATTCATCGAGCGTGGAAGCCCCGATACATTGCAATTCACCGCGGGCAAGCGCCGGCTTGAAGATATTGGATGCATCCAGGGAGCCTGTAGCTCCTCCTGCCCCGACAATAGTATGTATCTCATCGATAAAAAGAATGACATCGCGTGTTTTTTCCAGTTCATTCATGATCGCTTTGATACGCTCCTCAAACTGGCCGCGATACTTGGTTCCTGCGACAAGAGCCGCAAGATCCAGCATTACAATGCGCTTGTTGAAAAGTGTCCGTGAGACCTTTTTCTTCAGGATACGCAATGCAAGGCCTTCAATGATGGCTGTCTTACCCACACCAGGCTCACCGATCAGGATCGGGTTGTTTTTCTTGCGACGGCTGAGGATCTGGCTTACACGCTCGATCTCTACCTCCCGGCCTATGATCGGATCCAGCTTACCTTCTTCAGCAAGCTTGGTTATATCACGGCCAAAATTGTCAAGAACGGGTGTTTTAGACTTGGATGCTCCCTTCTTCTGATACCTGGATACGCCTTCATCATCCATGGGATAATCATCCCCGCTTCCCGCCGACATATTGCTGATATCAGGCCAGTCGGCATTAAAATCATTGTTGATCATATAATCCAGCTCCGTTCTGAAACTTTCATAATCCACATCGTATTTTTTAAGGATACGGGAAGCCATATTGTCTTTATGCTTGAGAATGCTCAAAAGCAGGTGCTCCGGGCTTATTTCATCCGTCTTAAATAATTTGGCCTCCAGGAAAGTTACTTTCAGCACTTTTTCGGCATGTTTGTCCAGAGGCACATTACCGAGATTGATACTGGCGGAGACCTGGCCCTTTTCTGACGCCGTTTCTTCAAGCAGCCTGGTCAGCTCGTCGAAATCCACGTCCATCGCTTCCATCACCTTGCTGGCCTTGCTTTCCCTGTCTGCAAGGAGACCAAGGAGCAGGTGTTCAGTACCGATGTAGCTGTTGCCAAGCCGTAAAGCTTCATCCCGGCTTTGCGTGATGATCTTTTTGACTTCCGGCGAAAACTTCTTGTTCATTTTTAAACTCCTTTAATATTTAACGGGTCTACCGACCCGGTTATTTAACTATTATACGAAATATCTCCGCAAATAGTTTAATAATTCATACAAGTATAACAACTTATCACTTTATAAAAAAATAAAATATGATAAACTTGTCCGTCGATCTATACTATGAAATAACTATGCCGGATAAATCACGTAAAAACACTAGCAACAAGCATAAAATATTGCAAAGCAGGAAGATGCAAGGCCTTCTCAGTGGACGAAAACCCCGATTTTAATAGGATTTTAACCAAAACAGCTATTTAAATCACATTGAAGCAAATGAAAAACTTTTATATTTGCCGGACTGAAGTTCAGAAAAACTTTAACAAACTTTAACTACCTGCTGACAAATTTACATAAAAGAAAGTAGCAACATGAAATATTCAATAGATAAGCAAGAACATTATGCCATAATGACACTTGAAGAAGAAAACCTCAATTCTCTTCTCGCGCCGGATCTTAAGTCTGAACTCGTTATCTTCAAAAATGAAGGCCTTACCAATCTTGTCATAAGCCTCTCCAAGGTCAAATATATCGACAGCAGCGGCTTGAGCGCCATTTTGACCGGCAACAGGCTGTGGAAAGAAAACGGCAGCTTTATCCTGACAGAGATCAATCATGCGCCTGTTAAAAAGCTGATCGAGATCTCACGTCTTGAATCTATCCTTACCATCATACCAACATTGGAAGAAGCGCTTGATTATGTATTGATGGACGAGATAGAAAAAGAGTTAAACGCCAGTACCGAGGAAGAATAATTGAGCGTAACGGTCACAATTCTCGGTTCCAATTCCGCCCTTCCTGCTCATGGCAGACATCCTTCGGCGCAATTGCTGGCCATAGGACACCACCACATCCTTATCGACTGCGGAGAGGGAACACAATTTCGCTTCAATGATCTGAAATTATCAAAGATGAAGGTGGAAAACATCTTCATCACTCATCTCCACGGTGACCACATATTCGGCTTACCGGGCTTCCTGACAAGTATGATCCTGATGGATCGCCGCGAGCCGGTCACTATTATTGGGCCCGAAGGCATACAAAAGATGATGGAGCAGATCTTTACTGCTACCGAAGCCCATTTTGGATTTGAAGTTCGCTATGTTGAGACGGACCCTTCACGACATTATACTGTATTTGATCACCCAAAATATACCGTCGAGACCATACCGCTCCATCATAAGATACCCTGCAACGGCTATCTGTTCAGGGAAAAAGATCATCCCAGGAATATCCGCGAGGATGCCATAGAAAAGTACCGGCTCTCTCCCCTGCAGATCCAGGAGCTAAAAGCGGGAAAAGAGGCAGATACGCCTTACGGCAAGGTACGACCTCAGGATGTACTGTATGTCAAACGCAGAGCCATGACCTACGCCTATTGTTCCGACACAACTTACTTCCCGTCCATTATACCCATCATTCGTGGTGTGGACCTGCTCTATCATGAAGCGACCTATATGGAGGATTTCCTGGTACAGGCAACGCAACGGGGGCACAGCACGGCGCGCCAGGCAGGAAAAATAGCCCGTGAAGCCGGTGTCAGGGGATTATTGATCGGTCATCCTTCCAGCAAATACCAGAATGTCAATGACCTGGTACGGGAAGCTAGGATGGAATATGAAGAAGCGGAGTTTGCCCATGAAGGGCAGACCTATTTGCTTTCATAATGACACCTGTTTTACGATCTTTTAAAACATTAATAATCAATCAATTTTACATCAAACATTCAAAAAGGGTCAAAGTATGTTTAAAAAAAATCATAATTTATTTGGTCTTAACAGATTTAGACATATCTTTGCACCGCTTTAGAAGAAAAGCTATTGCAACGATCCTGTAGCTCAGCTGGTAGAGCACATCACTTTTAATGATGTGGCCCTGGGTTCGAATCCCAGCGGGATCACACCACTTGGGACAAGTCTAGAAAAGAAAGACTTGTCCCATTTTTTTTGCCCTGTAACTTGCTGTTGCTCTGAGAAATAAAAACAGTCGAAGAATTTAGTCTCTAGGATCGATGTCGTGTCCCCTCAAATGATAAAAATTCGCAAAGATCGAACCAGCCTTCACTTATTTTCCCAAGACTGACATTTCATCTTGTTTATCAGTAGTTTATATAATTTTTATCGAAAGAGTTGTATATTACCTTCTATCGATTTGATGGCTAAGTTCTTTAAGCTTAAATTGCAATGATGGAGAAAAAATATCATCAGGGTAGTCACCCAGTCTACGCAACAGATAAGATAATGAACCGGCTTCTGTGAAATTCAGATTATCTGCTACTACGCTACAGACCAATATTATTTTAGGCGATAATGAAGAAAGCCCTTGCCTATGTAGATATAAATCCTCTATTCCAAATAAAGTATTTTGCCAATTAACTTCTAATTATAAATAGAAGTATTATCATCTGAAAAAACCAAAAAAACGGGAAATAAACGGCCTAGCTGATTTTCAATTCACAAAACGCTTGTTATAAGGCTGTGGCTCTTTGCTGTTCTCAAACTATTGTTGTTAAGCTTATCTTTTCAGATACATTCCTTTTGATTTCGGCATAGTATCTTTAAAGCCGAATTTTTCGTACAGGAACGACGCATTACCATCTGCAATCAAACTTATATAGCAAGATTCCGGCAGGTTATCATTTATAAAGTCGGTTAAGTTTTTCATAATTACTTTTCCAAGTCCGTGTCCCTGATGTTCGGGAAGAATACAGATATCAACTATTTGACAAAAACAGCCTCCATCTCCGATTATTCTTCCCATTCCAATTATCTTATTTTCAAATTCAATCATCACTGAATGAATTGAATTTTTTAATCCGATTTGGCTTGCTTTGTACGCCTTTTCAGATAATCCGCAGTCAATTCTTAATTTTTGATAAACTTCAATTGGAATTTGTTTTTCTATTACTTTATAATTTTTCATTTGACGTTGCTTTTATTAAGTCGCGTATCGCTGATTTTTATTTGTGATGAATAACTAATATGTAACATACGCATTATCATATAAATAAACGTCTTTTTATTTATTTTTTTAACTTTTTGAATCGCTCAACCCGTTATTTGATCTTCATTACCTGCCATTTTTTATACGTGGCGCCTCAATATGATTCACAATAAATACATTTTTACAGTTAGATCTTAATAAAGGGAATACAAATGACTTCTCCGGTTTTCCTTCCTGTCAGCCGGATATGATAGGTTCCCTGAAATAATGATCTCAGATCGAAAAGATTACCATCAAGCGTGTAGCCATATATCACTTTTCCGGAATAATTCAGCATGTCAATCTGATAATTTTCCGGATCTTGAATATCCAGGGTCATCCTTTCAGTAGCCGGATTCGGGAAGAGCCTTACCGTATGGGCTTTGTCGAAAATAACAGACCTTATTTCACTGTACTTATAGCTGCCATTATAATCTGTCTGTTTCAGACGATAATAATTGATACCATGTAAGGGTCTATCATCTGTGTATGTATAATTCAATATCTCCTTACTGTGGCCATGGACGGCATTCGATGGATGCCAGGTCAGCGCCGACCAATGTTGAGCATCACTGCTACGCTCTATACCCCAACCCATATTGTTTTGTTCAGAGGCTGTCTGCCACGTTAGCAGCGCGGAGTTTTTGTTCTGAACCTGTACATTAAAACTTAAAAGGTCGACAGGCAATGTAATTCCGGAGGCAACACCGAATGGAGAAAACTCCGTAACACCGGTGACTGTTCTGGAGCAAGTACTGCCCTGACAGCTTGCTGCGCCGTCGCCGAAGCTCTGCCATCCTGCTCCGTCCCATCTGGAGATATGACAATTGCCGGGGTCAAAAGAACCCTGACTGTTATTATCATTCCACTGGAGTGTTACATGCGTGGATGCTGTACCGCTTAAGAAGTCGATCGTCCATTGGACACCTATATAATCAGATCCATTAGTGGGATAGTCAAAGCCTTGCTGTGCCCTTATCCCAAAATTAGCTGTGCCGCTTGTCTGCTGAAGTGTGACCGGATTATAGCTACTATTGTCAGGGCCTATAGGAAATACCTTTCCGGATGCTGTCACATCCTGGATCAATCGTCCCGTTCCGGTGGTTACAATATACCTGTTTTCGTTTGTGTTGCTGAGATTAGTCACCGACAAGTCACCATCATGCAGAAAGGCTTTGCCATTTGTCATATTCAGCGTTGTGATCACCTGGCTTCCTGTGATATCAAGGCCATTGGCATTTGCGTTAGTCAGGCTCGTGATGCTTGCGCCATTTCCTGCCAATGTCTGGCCTGAGCTACCAGTAAATTCTATTGACCTGCTGCCTCCCACAAGGATCGTGCCATTGTTGGTAACATTGCCGTTTAGTTTAGTGTTGGCAGATGTATTGCTAAAATTGAGGGTAGCGCCTGAAGATATTAAGAAGTTACCGCCGTGGATATTGGATTGTGTGATATTGACCTGTCCGGCTTGGACTTCCAGATCGCCATTTTGCAAAAAAGAAGCATTGGAAAAAGTTAGCCCTCCTGTAGCGACGTTCATTCTAATATACCCACCGTTTTCATTTGTAAGGACTTGAGTATAGGTCATTGTCCCCCCCGCACCTGCTGTCCTCCTGATGATACCTCCGGATTTATTAATGATGCTAAGATTGCACATATTTGTATTCGGACCATTAAAATTAAATGTTCCATAATTGGTGAGCGTGTTAGAGCCATTGAGATCCAGATGTCCTGCTGTCCATGAAATAACACCGTAATTTGTCAGGTCAGTAGATGTGTTATGGGAAACATAACCTGTCGCATTGATCGTGCCATTATTGGCAAATGATGAGAAGGCCCCGATCGTCCCATTTCCCCAGGTCAGAGTCGCTCCTGCAGGAATTGTTAGCGATGTGCTGCCGGCTCCGGTAATGGTACCATTTAAAATAACCGTAGTAAAATCAGGAGCAAATCCACCGGGTGCATCTATGTTTTGCGTACCGCTGTTAAACGAAAGCGTACCTCCTGAAAAAACGGAACCGGCACCTAATGTAATATTTACATTATCTCCTAATGAAACCTGTATTCTGGGTGCTGAAAAGCTGCCACCATTTACAATGCTGCTACCGGTATTAAAAAACATGCTGCCTGCGCTGAATGTCACCGTTCCGCCGTATTCATTAATGAATGGTTTATTTATTGTTTGTACAGTGTTTGCAGTTTTGCTGATACTGCCGCCTGATTTATTTAATATAGCAAAATAGCTACTTACCCCACCAATCCCATTATAATTAAATGTGCCGTAATTGATTAATGTATTGTCTGAGTCATCATTATCAAGATTTCCCAGTGTCCAGTTGATGGTACCATGATTAGTAAGGTCAGCGCCAAAATTATGGTCATAAAGCCCGGTGAAGTTTAATATGCCATTATTGGTTATTGACCCGAATGTTCCAAAACTTCCGCTTCCACAGTTCCATGTCGTGCCGGACGGGATGGTCAGGGTGGTTCCACCACTTCCTGTCAATGTACTGTTATGTGTTATTGTCACAAAATCCGGTACAAATCCTGTCGCCACATCAATGGTTTGTGTTCCTCCGTTCAGCCAAAGAGTATTGCCGGAAAAGACAGCGCCGGTACCCAAAGTAACGGTAACATTGTCTTTAAGCTCAATCGTTTCCCCTGCGGCTGTGATGCTTCCGTAATTCTCCAGGCTGCTGCCCTGGTCAAAAGTTATTCCACCTGTACTGGTTACCGTCCCGCCCGCTTCATTAATAAATTGGTTATTGAATAACACTTTAGTCTCTGCGGTTATATTGATAAATCCTGCTGGTTTGTTGATCATTGATAAATAGCAGGAACCTATAGTGTTAATGGGTATATTTATTGTCCCGTAGTTGGTCAATGTGTTACCATCATTGGCATCAAGCAGTCCGTCAGCCCATGAAAACGTCCCGTAATTTGTTATGTCGGTATCAGTGTTGTGGCTGTATGAGTACGATGCAAGGACTGTCCCATTGTTGATAATATTTGAAAATACTCCAAATGACCCAGAGATCCAGTTACAGGTCGTACCTGCGGGAATGATAAGTGATGTGCCGACATTTGCTGTAATTGTGCCAGACAGATTAACAGCAGAGAAATCAGGAGCAAAAATGCCGGGTGCATCTATGGCTACCGTGCCAAAACTAAAAGAGAGTGTAGTACCGGAAAAGGCAGATCCGGCACTTAATTTAAGGGCATTGTCAAACAAAAACTCAACTTCAGCTCCTATTGCTGTAAAGCTACCGTAATTCTCAAAGCTGCCGCCCGTATTAAATCTGAGCGTGCCTGCGCTCAATGTGACGGTACCACCGGCCTCATTGATAAAAGGTTGTGTAAAATTTTGTGTGGAATTATCCGTTTTGCTGATGGTTCCGCCTGATTTATTTATTATTGAAATATTACAAGTATATATATTTCCACCACTCATATTAAAGCTTCCATAGTTGGTAAGGATGTTACCACCATTCTCATCGAGGTTTCCGCCTGTCCAGGATAATGTACCGTTATTTATTATACCGGAATTGGTATTGTGCGCGAAACCATTGGTATTGACATTCATTGAGCCATTGTTGGTAATAGTCCCGGAGCCTTCAAATGAGCCCTGAGTCCAGTTTAACGTGCCATTATTGACAAAAGCGCCACTTTGGGTAATAGGACCGAACAAATACATAGTAGCACCGGTCTCAATTGTAACAGCCGCACAAGATTGAGGTGCACTCAATGACAGGCTATGCCCACCCTTTACCACCACGTTATCTCCGGGCGCAGGTACGATTCCTCCTACCCAGGTAGTACCCAGATTCCAGTTGCCTGACGTTGCAGATTCTATTGTGGCCGCGTGTATTTGTGTGCTTAGAATGAACAGCAAAAGGCTGAAAACGATATTCCTAACACGATCAGGTCTTAAAAATAGTTTCATTTTGTATATTTATTAAGTTTTAGTAAAGTAAGTGTCGGGTTGAGCTGCCAACGAAAGTCTTTCCGTAACAGTTGATCTGGCTCCTTATTGCGCCACCTCCTCACTGCTCCACATACCATATAGGGAGATCCATTTACCCGAAACGCTGCCCAATTTTAGTATCCCGGTATATTTTCCCCCTGTCTGTAATGGTATCTCCTTTCACCTTTAAAGTGGGAGCTCAAACCGGCCAATTTTAGTATCCAGGTTTACCATCGCTTTTAGCAGCAATGGTCATTACGCTTCCGTCAATGCAGCTTTCTTCTGTATTCATCCAGCCCGATGATTTTTCCCTCTTTCAGCTTAATATCATTATATACATCAATGGAATCTTTGCTGCCGTCCGTATTTTCAATATATTGGGTGTACCACAGCGATACCCACTCATCCTGTTTGTCTTTAGAGATAGAAGATTGCCAGTCATCCAGTTTTATCACAATGTTTTTTGCCGGCTTATCCGGAGTTATTATAGCTCTCAAAGTATCTTTTGATACTTTTTTAGTTATTCCGTCAAAGCGCACATCTACCGAGTCAGCAAAGTATTTCAGGGATTCATCCATATTCCTGTTTTCCCATGCTTTAAGGGCGCTCAATGCGATTAAAGTGTTCTGCTGGCTGCCTGTTTCCCAATTGTCAGGGTGCTTTATCGTATAAGGATAATCTATTTTAGTGTTTGCAGCGGTATTATTGTCTGCTTCGGTTTTTGTGCTGCCTCCATTTTGGCATGAGGCGAAAATCATTCCTGCAGCTACAAGAAGAAATTGTTTTGATACTTTTTTCATTGTTTTACTTTTTGATTTTTCCTACGCATCTGGTTTTTCGGATAAGGAGTTTTTAAGCCCTGTAAGGGCGCTGTTTTGGCAGATATTAATTTTAGCCATTATAACCATTCAGCGTTTCCCTGACCGGCCTGAACCGTATATTCAGCTCGTTTTTTGCCAGGTCGCTATTGTAGACAATCGTTGGAGGGTTTTTGGGATCAAGCCCGTTGAGCATCAGTGTCTGGTCTGATATCCTGTAGCTTTCGCCCGACAGCAAATAGTTTTTCCCATGGATATTTTTAGTTGTAGCCGCTTTGTAAATAGCTTCCGCAACATCTTCCACATCTACCAATGCCCATAGGGCATCCATATCATAAAGCATTTGTATGAATGGATTAGGAGCTATTTTATTTTTGAAAAGGAACTGTAAGCCGGTAGAGGTGGAATCCTGCCTGTCGGATAAAGATCGTCCCATCACACCAACCGGTGAAACGGAAGTAATTTCAAAGCTTAAACCGGGGTTGTCCGCAATGAAACGGCTGACGGCCTGGTTGGCCATAAACTTTGCCTGGGCATAAGGATGGCTTTGCCCGCTTATATAGGGCACATCGTTTTCGGTGATCTGATCGCCTTCGGTTTTACCTTCGGGCAATAAAGGGAAGTTGGTGTTGTAAGCGGCAACAGAGGCAATAAAAACAACTTTCTCTATGCCCGGAGTCGCCTGGACAGCTTCCAGAAAATTTTCAGTTCCCTTTATGGTCGGGTCGAATAGCTCCGTTTCAGGGTCTTTTATGTCCAACTGGAAAGGGGTGCCGCCATGCACAACGATATCGCAACCCTGCAAAAAGCAGGGAAGACTGTTTTTGTCGGTGACGTCAAGCTGAACAATTTCCAGGTTTTCGGCATTGTTAAGGCCAAATAGGTGCTGATACTTTTCTTTTTTAGAAATATCCGTAACAGCTACTTTTACCTGAAATCCCTCGTTCAGGAACTTTTGAGTGTTGTAGCTCCCGATGAAACCGGAACCGCCGATGATACCTGCTTTTTTCATTGTTTTATTTGTTGATTGGGTTGTAAATGATAGGATGTAAATCTGCCTGGCTGCTAAATAAGCTCCGCCCGTAAAAACGTTTATTCCGCCAAGGCCGCTATTTTCCCAGCAATGCCTCGCTGTAATACGCCAATTCGGAAACGATCTTTCCGTCTTCATCAAAACCCATGCTGAGGTGCATCGGCAGGGTAATCGCTTTTTTATCCGACTTTCTTACCAGGTTAAATTTCCACCACGAAAGCACTTCACGGCCATTGTCCATTTCGTATTCCAAATAATCGGGGTAGCCGATCATGTCGATGCTCAGGACCTCAAAAAGACCAAGAAATTGCTGAATATTGGCTTTTTCTTCCGCTTTGGTACGTGTTTTTCCCCAGTCACTGTTGATGTCAAAAAACTTTGCATCATCCCTGTAGAAGCTCATATATTTGTCAAAGTCACCTTTTTCCCAGGCGTACATAGCCTTTCTCGCCGTATTGATGTTGTCATGATGATTATAAATTTTGCCGTTGGTGCGGTCGGATGTGCTCCGCGCTATTTCGCTGAATGCTTCGGAGCCGGCATATTGCCTCATACCCTTTATCTTATTGTCATTGGTAAGAAGGAACTGAAAGTGAGCCGGGCCGTCTATTTTCACCCCGGTGGTTTTATGTACTCCCTTCAGCATATACCAGGCTGCCACTGATATTTCTCCGTTCTTGTTGTCCTTTTGATACTCAAAAGCATCAGGATACGACCCCGGGGATGTCGTCAGGGAAAAATAATCGAATTTATCCACCGGCAAAAGGGTTTTCAGGAATGTCGCCTTATCCACCTTCTCTCCTGTTGTTCCGTCTTCCCATTTAAAGCCATCGGTGAGATAAGATGCAAGCTTAGCATCATCCTTGTTTACAAAGGCTTTTACAAATTCATCCACTACCTTGATGGCAGGATGGTCAATATATATGGTTCCGTTCGTTTTTTTCTGGGCAGGAACGGTCAAGACGCCCAACAGAACGAAGGCCAATAGTAGTGCTGTTTTTTTCATTTTAATAGTTTTTTTTGAAATCAAGAATATCAAAGCATGAATGCTCGCTTGTCAAACAAAGGTCCTTCGCAAACGGGCGCTTTGTGAGTATTTTTTGCGCACTGAACCCTACATTTCCGGCTTTTTAGCAGGACAAACTGTGCAGCATCAGGACAAATTCAGCATTTTTTCATTTTTAATTGAAAAAGCGGGAGGCTGCCGTTAAATATCTGCGGGGCTGATTATCTTTATTACAACTATGCCTACGATTACATTCCTTCGTAAGTTTTTATTCCTTTTGTTTTTAGCCTCTCCTGTATGTTCCGGGCAGGTGGCAGCCCAGGCAAACGCGGGCTACGAGATTATCTCTACGGAACAAGGTCTTTCTCAGGGTCTGGTCAATGATATGTTGCAGGATGAAGAAGGCTTTATATGGATAGCCACCAAGGGCGGATTGAACCGTTACGATGGATACAGTTTTAAAGTATTTACCAATGATCCTCAGGATACCGCTTCCATCAGCAGCAATGCGCTGAGCTGTTTGCTGGAAGACCATAAAGGCAGGATATGGATAGGCACTTATGATGGCGGGATCAATGTGTATAACAAAAAGACCGGGCGCTTTCTGAGAATTACCCAGGCTTCCGGTCTTTCCAGTAACCGGGTAGATGCCGATATGCAGGTATTACCCGACGGACGGATATTGGTAAATCCACAGGGCGGCAGCCTGAACATTATTTCGCTTCCCGATGCAGGCAAACCGGTCATTACTCCGTTGCAAATACCCGGCGGCCACATTGTAAGCTGGATTTATAAAGACGAAAAAGGGTTTATTTGGATAAAATGTACGGATAATAACATCTTTATTTTTAATCCTGCTACTAACGGTTTTAAACTTTTATATGACGGGCAGCGTTTGACCAGTCTTATTGAAAAAACCGGCAGGTTTGTTTCTACAAAATTCAGCCAGGCTTTAAGTACGAAGGTTATTCCCGATATCCGGACAGGGTTTATTGATCCCACAGGACAGTTAAAGGCCGGTATTATTACCAATGAAAAAGATGGGACGTTCATTATTGATCATCGCTTCCCGTTAAAAACCGGCGTTATTGGCTGTAATCTTTATGACTTTAATGCTATAAAAGTCGGGAATAGCACCAATGATGTATATGCCTGCAATCTTAAAACAGATGTGAAAGACCAGAATATTAAATGCCTGCTGCTGGATCGTTCAGGTGTGTTATGGGTGGGCACTATGGGGCACGGTATTTACAAATACCGTATCCGCAACAACCGTTTTCATCCGGTATTACCCAACATGAGCATACAGCGGATAACCACCTGGGATAATGATATGATCTATGTACAGGGATGAAGAACTGCGAAATTATTAACGCCCGAAGGAGAAGAGCACATAAACCCGGTAGTTCCTGTTATCAGCAATGGCCTTCCTTATACAAATGTATTGCACACCCAAACCGGCGACTATTGGTTATATTGGAACGGATTGGAACAGACGAAAAAAATGTTTCGCTATACGGCTGATATGAAATTAGCAGCGGTTTATGAAGAACCGGTAAATGCGACATCTACCGAACATTTGCAGCCGCTTATCGAAGACAGCAGGCATCGCATCTGGGTTTGCGGCGCCAATGGTACGCTGGCAAGAGTCGACCCTGCTACCGGCAGCATTTCAAAATTTGTAATCGACATCGGTCAATATGCCAGTACCACCGCTCTTGCACAAACGAATGCTTTTTATGAAGACGGCCAGGGTATTTTCTGGCTGGCAACAGAGTATGGCTTTGCAAGGCTTGAATTTACCGGCGATACATCCTCACCACAGGTAAAATGGTTTAAAAATATTCCGGGCAACAGCAATTCCCTCAGTTATAATTATGTTTCCTGGTTTATGGACGACCCCGCTGACAATGATTATTTATGGATATGCACCAAAGGCGGCGGGCTTAACCGGATGCAAAAATCAACCGGGAAATTTATTCACTATACTACCAAACAAGGCTTGCCCAACGACGTGGTGTATGGTGTGCTGGCCGATAAAGCCGGTAATATCTGGGGCAGCACCAACAAGGGTATATTTTGTATGCTGGCCGGAAAGAAAGAGGATCAGCCGGTGTTCCGGGTGTTTACAACCAGCGACGGCTTGCAGACGGATGAATTTAATACCAACGCATTAGCCAAATTACAAAATGGCAATCTCGTATTTGGTGGCGTGAAAGGCATAAATATTTTTGAACCGGAAAAAGTATTAGCCAATAATTTTTCCCCAATGTATTTATCACAGGTATACAGATCGGGAATAAAATAATTACACCCGGCGATGAAACAAGCGTATTAAAAGAAACGATCGAACAAACACGTTCCATTACACTTACTCATTTGCAGGATGTGCTGACGCTTGAATTTTCTTCGCTCGATTTTACAGCGCCGGGACAAAATAAATATCGTTACCAGTTAGTTGGCATTGATAAAGAGTGGGTGGAGAGCGGTACAAGGCGAACGGTGACTTATCTCCACCTCCCGTCAGGCAGCTATACTTTTAAAGTGCAGGGCAGCAACAGCCAGGGTATATGGAGCGATCACATTGCCGAACTGAAAATAAAAGTATTGCCACCATGGTGGCGTACATGGTGGGCATACCTCCTGTATACATTGCTGGTAGCATTGGCGGTAAGAGGCTATCTCAGGTTTAAAGTAAACAAGGCAAAGTTGCAATCACAACTAAACTATGAGCACCTGGAAGCCAAAAGGGTAAAAGAGATGGACACCGTTAAAACCCAGCTATATACCAACATCACCCACGAGTTCCGCACTCCACTTACCGTTATCCTGGGGATGGCACACCAAGTGATGGATAAGCCCTCCGAGCAGTTTGAAACCCGGATGAATATGATTGTACGAAATGGGCAGAACCTCCTCAACCTGGTAAATGAGCTACTGGACCTGTCAAAGTTAGAAACGGGTAAGATGCAGTTGCAGTCTGCCGATGGTGAGATGGTGGGTTTTCTCCGATATTTAGTGGAGAGTTTTCATTCACTGGCAATGAGCCAACAAAAACAATTGCATTTTTTTTCCGATACTGATGTTTTGTACCTGCGATACGACAAAGAAAAAATAAGGCAGATCGTATCCAACCTGCTTTCCAATGCCATCAAGTTTACACCCGAAAAAGGCAATATCTACCTGTCGGTAACGGCGTCGGACGATGCAGCGGGAGTCATGGTGGCGATCAAAGTAAAAGACACCGGTATCGGCATCCCGGAAGATCAGCTGCCCCATATTTTCGACCGTTTTTACCAGGCTGACAACAGTCATACGCGCAAGTCGGAAGGCACGGGCATAGGGCTGGCTCTGACCCAGGAATTAGTAAAGCTGATGAACGGAAAGATCGTGGCAAAAAGCCCGCCAACGGGAGCTATCAGGGGAAGTGAATTTACAGTATTGCTGCCACTGGAAAAAGGAACGCCGATAGTGGAAGCCACCGGCTATGAAACGACTGTCACAAATGAAGTCGCTGCCGGGGAAAGGCAAGTCGCTTATTTAGCTACAGAAGCGGGAGAAGAGAGCACATCCTTGTCTCCCCTACTTCTGTTGGTGGAAGACAATGCCGATGTAGTGGCCTATATTGCTTCCTGTCTGCCTGATTACCGGCTCGTTGTGGGCAAGGATGGAAGGGAAGGGTTTGAGATCGCAACAGAGACCATACCCGACCTCATCATTACCGATGTGATGATGCCCTTTATGGATGGCTTTGAATTGGTGGGCCAGCTGCGCAGCAATGAATATACCAGCCATATACCGGTGATCATGCTTACGGCGAAGGCTGATATGCGCAGTAAGATAGAAGGTATTCAAAGCGGCGCCGATGTATATTTAGAAAAACCTTTTAACAAAGAAGAGCTGCTGGTACGTATTCAAAAGCTGTTGGAAATGCGTAAGCTCCTGCAGCAATACTATCTCACACAGGCCGGCATTGAAAACACCAAAGCGACGGAGGAAGGAATTACCGATACACCGGTATTGTCGCAGACGACAAAAGAAGATGTTTTTGTAAAAAAAGTAAGAGAGGTCGTGGAGGGTAACCTGGCTGACGTAAGCTTTACTGTAGAAAAATTATGCCGCCTGGTATTCATGAGTCATTCACAATTGCATCGCAAGCTGGAAGCTCTTACAGGCTGTTCACCCAATAAATTTATCCGGATGATCCGGCTAAAAAAAGCGAAGGAGCTATTGCAGGAGCCTACGAATAGTGTCGCTTCCGTCTCATTGGATTGCGGCTACCAGGATCCGGGATATTTCGCAAGAGTATTTAAGCAGGAATTTGGCATGACGCCCCAGGAATGGAGAGTGGCAAATAGCTAATTGCCATTATATAGCCTGAGCTTTAATCTCATCGGAAATAGGACTAATCGTTTATACTGCTGATTTAAACAGATGAAATTATAAGCCCAACGTTGATTCTGCACTTATCAAAAAAAGGCATGACCCAGGGCCATCATCCTTCTACTTCTGACATTTTAAAAGGTGTTCATCCAACATTTTGCCTCCAGATGCCAGAAATCGGTCATTTTTGGTTCAGGTTAATATATCTATCAATTATTTGATTACCTTTCAAGTCTATAATTAAACGTAAGCATGAAATATATTTTATTAGCCGGTATCCTTTTATTTTCCATCCAGTCGCCCGCCCAGCCTATTGATCCCGCCCTTTTTCTATCCTACTCTATCGGCACACGATTTACGCCGCACCATAAGGTCACAGATTATTTTACACAGGAAGCCAAACTTAATCCTGATAAGGTCAGAATGATAAAATATGGAGTGACTAACGAAGACAGGCCATTGTTTGTCGTTCTGGTCTCCACCGCAGAAACGATGAAAAACATCGATGCGTTCCAATCCGGCCATCTTAAAAATACCGGTTATGCCGGTGCAGTTCCGGGCTCCTTCAAAGAGGATAAATGTATCCTGTGGCTGAGCTATAATGTGCATGGCAATGAGGCATCAGGCACGGAAGCCGCTCTGACAACCTATTACAGGATCATGTCGGATCCTGATTTCGACAAAAGAATGAAAGATATCATCCTCATTATCGATCCATGTCTCAATCCCGACGGACGCGAGAGATATATCAACTGGTTTCGTTCCGTGTCAGGAAGCGCTCCCGACATCAATCTCTGGTCACGTGAGCACCAGGAGCCATGGCCGGGCGGCAGATCCAACCATTATTACTTCGACCTCAACCGCGACTGGGCCTGGCAAACACAGGTCGAATCGGAAGCCCGGATGAAATTATACAATGACTGGATGCCGCATGTTCACGTAGACTTTCACGAACAAAGCATCAACAATCCTTATTACTTTGCACCTGCTGCCGAGCCTTACCATGAGGTCATCACACCTTTTCAGCGGGAATTTCAGAAAAAGATCGGTGCTTCTCTCTCTAAAAAATTTGACGAAAAAGGCTGGTTGTATTTCACACGGGAAAGGTTCGACCTGTTCTACCCTTCCTATGGCGATACCTACCCGATGTATACCGGTGCTATCGGCATGACATATGAACAGGCCGGAGGGAGAAGCGCTGGCACGACGGTCAAAACCCTGGATGAAACTCTTCTTACCCTTCGGGATCGTGTGGAGCACCACACGGTAACCGGACTGAGCACACTTGAAGTGGTTTCCGCAAACACACAGGAAATCATCGGAGAATTCATCCGGTACTATAAAGAGCCGCTTCACAATGCTGTCTCTGACAAAAAATTCTATTCCATAAGATTCGGGCAAAATGACAAAGAACGTGCCAGAAGCCTGATAAGTCTGCTGAATAAAAACCGGATACAATACAACCTGTATAAAAGCGCTGACGAGTATTCCTCCCTTCAAATCCCGCTAAACCAGAGTAGAAGCCGGTTGGTAAAAGTGTTATTTGAACCCAGCTCATTTTTGAAAGATTCACTTACATACGACATCACGGCATGGAACCTTCCTTATGTATTCGGCCTATATGCCAGGTTGGAGACCTCGGGTGGGATACGCACCCAAACAGAGAGTTCACACCGCTATGCTCCGTTAGATCCGGCTTACGCCTATGTCTTTCGCTGGCAGGGAGGAAACTCCGCCAGGGCCCTGAGCTATTTGCTAAAACAGGGTGTTAAAGTGAGATTTGCGGAAAAGGAATTCAAGATCGACGGACGAAAATTTGATCCGGGCACAATGGTTATTTTAAAAAACTCAGGACCTGACAATGCAGCCGTTACTGCAACGATGGACTCCGTCCGGAATAAATTTGATATAGATATCTATACTATGAGCAGCGGAATGGTCGAAGAAGGCTATGATACAGGCAGCGAAATGGTCCGGCCGGTTAAAGCCCCAAGGATTGTTTTGTTCTGCGGAGAAGGAACTTCATCTCTCGCCGTAGGCGAGGTTTGGTTTCACATCGACAAAGAGCTGGCCTATCCCGTCAGCCTTGTCAATACAGAAGATTTCAACAGGATCAGGTGGCCGGAAACTGATGTCGTAATTATGCCGGAGGGCAGCTATAATTTCTTAAAGGACAATCAGAAAGCTGCCGGCCTTGAAAACTGGATCCGCCAGGGAGGAAAGCTGATTGCCATGGAAGGTGCGATAGATGAGCTCACCAGCCAGAAGTGGATAACCATTAAAAAAAGAGAGAACCCAAAAGACACGACCGATAAGAACGTCTACAGGCACCTTAAGAAATATAGCGAGCGGGAGCGTGATTACCTTTCCCAGACGAGTCCCGGAGCTATATACAAGGTCGATCTGGACAATAGCCATCCGCTCGCTTTTGGTTACCCGGACTTTTATTACTCATTAAAACAAGGCAGCACCTTTTATGAATATTTCAAGGGGAGCGGCTGGAATGTAGGGACAATAAAAGCGGCGCCCCAGCCTGTAGGGTTCGTGGGATCACGCATGCTGCCCCAATTCAGGAACTCGCTCGTATTCGGGGTGCAGGAGCTCGGTCGCGGGCAGATTGTTTTCCTTGGCGATGATGTATTGTTCAGAAATTTCTGGGAAAACGGAAAGCTGATGTTCGACAATGCCTTGTTCCTGTCAGGACAATAAACAGGGACGGAAGTCAGGCATCATAATATGGAAAATATCCTGTATTTCAGCACGGTTAAGACATCCAGGCTCATTTATAGTTGATCTTCCTTATCCATAAATAAAGCGGATAAGCGGTCAATGTCAATATAAGCGTGACCACAAGGCTTATCCTGTCATTGACAGAAAAGAAGAAGATCAGGGCAAGTGAGACAAGAATAGCTACAATTGTCGACCAGGGATATAGCCAGGTCTTATAGGGTCGCGGAGTATCCGGCATTTTTTTCCGTAAAATAATGACCGAACAATAAGCCATGCCCAGGATAATGGTTCCGAGGAATGAGCCCAGGCTGAACAGCCGGTCGAATGAGGATATGACAATGAGAATGACCTGGAACACAAACGAGAATAAAAGCGCGGGAACAGGACTGCCGCCATTATTGACCCTTGTAAATGCGGGCAGGAAGAAGCCGTCCCTCGACAGGCCATACAGGATCCTGGCAGGGATCATCATATAGGCATTAAGAATATTGATCAGCGTAAATAGCGCAAAAATAACCATGACAATAAATCCGGATCTGCCAAATACGATTTCAGCGGCTTGTGAAGCTACCAACGGATTGCCAGCCGCTTCCCGGACCGGGATCACATGGAATAAAGCGGCATTGATCAAAACATAAATAATGATAACGGTGAGGTTGCCTGCAAAAAAAGATAAGGGAAGATTTTTACCGGGATCCCTGTCCTCTTCAGCAAAGACAGCGGCATTCCACCAGCCGTTATAAGCTCCCGTAACAAATTGTAATGCCATAAAAAATGCCAGCAGGTAACCGCCTTCAGGTCTTTTTTCCAATACTTGATGGAAGGTATCAGTAGCATCGGGTGTCCAAAGGAAACACGCGATGATCAGGACAAGAAAAAACAACACCTTGAGCATGGACGTAACCTGCTGAAAGATGCTGCCCGTCTGCGTGCCGAGCAGATTCATGCCCATAAAGAAGGTAAGTACCGACAACTCAACCGCTAACCTGTATTCACCAAGCCCCGGCATAACAAGAATGAGATACTCTGCAATGACAATAGAATAATAAGCAGGCGGCATAGCATTGACGATATAATCAAACCATCCGGTCAGGAAGCCCGGGAAATTGCCGAATGCCGCTCTCACATAATTGTACATGCCTCCTGCCCGCGGCATCATAGCAGCCAGCTCGGCATAGGAAGAGGATGAGATCAGGACGATCAATCCCCCAACCAGCCAGCAAAGCAGGATCAGCCAGAGATCAGGCAGCTGTGAGGCAATGGTGCCGGGTGTTCTGAGGATCCCCACTCCTATCGTTCCCCCGATGACAATGGCGATCCCAAAGCCCGGGCCTAATATTTTTTTAAGTTGTCCGCTCATTCTTCATCATCATCTGGATCATAGTTAGAAGCTCCCTTCTTCTTCCGGTTGGGATTGATAGCGCCATCTTTGATCACAGCCGCCTTAAGACCCGATAGAAGCGACTTCCACCAATAGCTTATGACAGACCTGACGGGATTGCGGGGATAATCGATCTTACCCACCAGGTAAGCATCCTTAACGTCATTGATCCTTATAAGCTGGTTGATCGCCAACGTTTTGAACAGGGAGATCTTTTCGGTATTCTTAGGCTTGTAAGCCTGCATCTTCAGATCGGAAAATGCAAATTCAACAGATCCTGTCGCCAGCGTATCATCATATTTAAAGAAAAAATTGAGCGTATCCAGGCGCCCCGTCTTCATTCCAAGCAGTGCGGAAGACTTGAGGATACTATTGAGCTCGCTCAGCTCGAAAGGGGAAACATTTCCTTTGGCCCAGTATTTTTCAGCAGGATCAAACGGCATGTAGAACTCTACATCGACAGCCCCGTGCTCCATAAAATGGCTGGTCACATGAAGCTTGTTGTACTTATAGGTGCTGTCATTGGTAAAGTGGATCGCCTGAAGATTGAGATCCTTGAAAAAGATACGTCCCGGGTCCCGGTTCTTCTTGTTCATCTCTTCATAAGCGACAAAGGCATTTTTGATCCTCAAGGTATCTATATCAAACGGGAATCCGGCCTTTTTCAGCAGCTCATGCGGCATAGGGATCGGCTTTTTTCTTGCAAAAGGATAAGTCTTGTTCCTGTATGTCTCAAGGTTGAAGTCAAATTCCATTTGCCTGGCTTTGATGTAGAACCGGCCTCCATCCCAGAAGGTTATTTTTGAAAAACGGACCTCCTTGCTGTATGCCGTGATACGGTCTACCTGTTTCTGAAAATGCCTGGCAAATGCTTCTTTGTCCAGAAGTGGCGTCACCCGCACATGGTCGAAGATCAGATCTTCGTTCAATTCATTGTAATGTATCTTATCAATGGAGATAACGTGCTGTCCTTTTGCTGATCTGAAATTCAGATTCCCGCTTTGGATGGTTTCAAAGAAATAATTCAGCTTCGGGCTGCTGAGGTCATTCATCCGGAATCCTCCCATGAAAAACTGATCGGCGCTGGTGATCATCGACAGGCTATCGCCGGCATCATAATGTCTCCAATGTATATCCGTAAATTCTATGACGCTGATCGTCACGCTTTTCAGAGATTTCTTTTTTTTACCCCTGGCAGCCGTATCGGAAGGGAGCTTCCTGCCGGCTTTTGTCATCACTGAGAGCTGATCCAGCTCCAACCTGTCGATCATCAGATTTTTCCTGAAAAGCAAGTCATTTATTCTGACTCTCCGGATACAGGCCTGGTCGACCGAAACAGCAAAAACACTATCCTTTTCAGTCATCCCTGCGGCAGAAAGGCCGGAAATATAGATCGAAGGCTCCAGCCAGCCTACACTTACATCATCATAATCAAGGTGGATTCCCCGGCTGCGCAATTGTTCAGCCTGCTCCTCCAGCCTGTTTTCAATAATATGGACGACTATGATACGAAAAACTGCAATGGCCAAGAGGACGCCACTCAGCACATACATCGCGACCGATATTTTTTTGTATTTGTTCATTCAGTTTTGAAGGTAAATCATTTTCCGCTAACAGAGCGTGTCAGGTTAGATAATTTATACCAAAATCGTATTTAAGACCTGTTTCGTTTAATCCACTAAGAATTATTTAACGTTTACTGATTTTTTTAACTCAATATTAAATAAACAACTGTTACCTTTCATTAAACCATTACGTTTAACTGGTATCAAACAGGTAGAAAAAACCTGAATAAACCTTGAAATAAAATAAATCAATCATTTTTAAAACTTTCGCCATGAATTACAAAAGAATTGTTTTCGTTGCTTTTTGCTGGCTTTGGATGAGCAATACCGGCATTTTTGCACAGGACCTCCAAAAGGACTCCACAGGCTTACCGGGAGATAACTTCAGCCTTCAGGGCGCTCTGGATCTTTTCAGTAAAGCTGACAATCTGGAAGCCTTTGAAAAGTCGATCAACGAAGAAAAAAATAATGTCAATAACCTTGATCTCAATGGCGATGGGAAGATCGATTATATCAGAGTCATCGACCGCGCCGGGGATGATGCCCATGCTATCGTGCTTCAGGCTGTCGTAGGTGAAAATGAGAACCAGGATATCGCTGTGATCGAGATCGAAAAGAAAGGTGAAAATGACGCCATTGCACAGATCGTAGGCGATGAAGATATTTACGGAAAAGAAGTATATGTAGAGGCAAAAACCGATGACAATGCTACCGTCGATGAAAACGGAGCAAAGGTCAAAAACGGACCGGCCCCATATGATGTGCGCAAACCGGTCAGAGTATATTTCAACGTATGGGCATGGCCTTGTGTCAGGTATATCTATTCACCCGTATATGTTGTCTATGTTTCACCGTGGCACTGGTATACCTATCCCCGCTGGTGGAATCCATGGAGACCTGTCTTTTGGCATACATTCTATCCGCGTACCTGGGGATATCACCATCATTGTGTCGTCGTATATCAGCCCAGAGTATACAAAGCTCGTGCGGTCTATGCTCCTACCAGAACTGTGTCAAGGACCGTATATAACAGGAATGTCACTACTGTAAACAATTACAGAACCAGAAACAATATTGTCATAGACAGAAACGACAACCGTCACAGAAATCAGGCCGGTCTTGATACACGGGATTCAAAAAACAGGAACAATGCGGTCACTCCGTCTACTGATTCAAGGAACAGGCAAAACGGTAATCTGGACAGCCGCAATAATACAACAAGGACAAGGACTGAACGCAACAATTCCCGGAATGAAAATACTAATACGGGAAGAGAACGGACCAACCGCAATGTTCCGGATAATGAAAAAGTAACGAGGGATAGAGTACAGCCCACTGAGCGTCCGACCCGGAGCGAAAAGACAGAAGCCAGGCCTTCAAGGGTGCCGTCTACCGAAAGAAGCAATAGCCGGAGCCAGAAAACTGAACGCAGTTCCCGTCAGTACAACCCGGGAACATCAGGTAAAGCAGCTCCATCACCACAACAGTCATCAGGACGCAGCGCAAGAAGCAGCCGTTCATCAGGCAACAGGTAATTATTGATACTTCGCGGGGCAATCATTTGATTGGTTGTCCCGTTTTATATTGAAATATCTAAATATTTCAATCATCCCTATTCATTTCAAAGTCTTTGGTCGTAAAAGAGACAAAAAATTTTCTTTCTTTGATCCAATCAAAAAGTTTAGCTAAAAAAACGCAACATGAGATATCTTCTTTTTTTATTGTTCTTAAGCATTACGCCCTCTTTCATCCAGGCACAAAACGACATTTTCAGCAAGGCTAAAAAGGCCGCTAAGGAAATGACGAACGGCAATACTGGCTCCCTGACCAATGATGAGGTCGTGGCCGGCCTCAAAGAAGCGCTGACCATAGGCGCACAGAATTCTGCCGGACTTGCTTCCAAAGTCGACGGTTTCTATAAGAACCCCGCCATATTCATTCCATGGCCACAGGAGGCCCAGACGATGAAAGAAAAGCTGATCGCAGCAGGGATGTCCCGGCAGGTCGAAGAGTTTGAGGCTTCTCTCAACCGGGCTGCTGAGGAAGCCGCAAAAAGCGCCGCACCGATCTTTGTCGACGCTGTCAAAAACATGACGGTCAAAGACGGGTTTAATATCCTCAAAGGCGCCGACACATCAGCCACTCACTATCTGCGGACCAATACTTCAGCTTCATTAAGAGCAGCATTTTCCCCGGTCGTAAAAAATGCCATCGAAAAGGTCAAAGTAACCTCTTACTGGACGCCTCTCGTAACTACCTATAATAAGATTCCCCTAGTCAAAAAACAAAATCCCGACCTGGAAGCCTATGTCACAGGAAAAGCGATCGACGGGCTGATGAAGCTGATAGCTAATGAAGAGATCAAGATCCGCAACAACGCGAGCGCACAGGTAACCGATCTGCTTAAAAAAGTTTTCGGAGGAAAAAATTAGCAGCAGCTCTGAATGTGAAAAGCGTCGTTACTCATTGATCATAAACCAGAACGAGCCCCCATGTTTTTCAACGCCCTGAAGGTTTGGATGTTGCCAGAAAGGTTGCAGCTTCTGCGAGAGATCTTTGTCTTCCGAAACAAAATAGTTGGGAAACATGACCTTATACTTTTTAGGATTGGATAATAGATAGAAAGCCAGTCCATATTGCTCAGAATAGAACCTGTCGCACATAAACTGTGGATAATCATACGGCAGGTAAATATCATGGATATGCACGATCACACCTTTCTTCAAGCGGGGAAGTATCTCCATGAAAAATACCATCGAGTCGGAATTGGGCAAGATCCGGTGTGAGTTGTCTATAAACAGGATATCATTTTCACCGAGCATGGGGATAATATCCCAGTCCAGTGTTTCAAAAGGCTGGCGGTAGATCTTGTCGGCAAGAACATCGATCTCTGCTCTTGGCATCGGGTCGATGGATATGATCTGAGTCTCTGGGCTATGATCCTTTTTGGCTTTATACGCCACTTTCGTTGAATTACCCGAGCCGATTTCAAGATAATTGGCGGGCTTCAGAGAGGCGATCATTGTATAGATCGCAATAATATCCAGGCCGGGAAGAAAGCCATTGTTCCAGGCGGGCTTTGAGCGATCTTCTTCCTCTCCCGTCTTTTTTATTTCACAGATCTCATCATAGTAAGACAGAGCACTATCAATAAAACCGGAATAAGACATCCTGTTCTGCTCTATAATATCATATAACTCCTTGTGCGGCGGACGACCATGTCCATAACGGGGTCTCATATCCACCTTATACTCAAGGAATAAGGTCTGGAACCGGGGATTCAGAAATCGGTATATTTTTTTCAGCATTGTACAAATATCAAATATTACGGCCAAAGGTAAATAATATAAAAATATGGAATTGATCTATTAGAGGTTAGCCGGTAAAACGTAAAGCCGTATCTTTAAAGGCCGGCAATTCCTCGATTTAAGCTTTAAAATATGACACATTCAAAATGCGCTCTTATCTTTCAAAGAGTTTTTCTGCTTTTATTACTGCCTTTCTCCTCTTTATCAGCGCAACACACAGGCAAGGATCAGCCGATGAATGTTTATTTCATTAGCGGCCTCGGCGCCGATAAGCGGGTTTTTCAAAAGCTGGAGATCGATCCGGATTTTAAGCCGGTATTTATCGAATGGATAAGGCCGGAAAAAAAAGAGACCATAGAATCTTATGCGTCACGGCTTTCCGCCCAGATAGATACCACCCGGCCCTTTCAGATCGTAGGTCTTTCCTTCGGAGGCATGATCGCCACCGTGATGGCAGAACAGCTTCATCCCGAACAGATCATCCTCATATCGAGCAGTAGTATCGGAGTGCCGTTAAATAAATTTTATCGCGGATTGATTGATTTCCTATTGCTGAGCCCGCTATCAGCCCCGTTTATGAAATCAGCCAATGCCTATACATACAGGATGTTTGGGGCGCATACCGATGAAGAAAAGAAGCTGCTCAGATCCATTCTGAAAGATACGGACAGCCGGTTTCTAAAATGGGCATTGAAAGCTATTAGCCGCTGGGATCATCCGCAACGCTCTCCGCTGGCATTCCAGATCAACGGCAGCGCCGACCGGCTGATCCGGCCCGGTTTTATACAGCCTGATATTGTCATCGAGGACGGCGAACATCTCATGGTATGGACCAGGGCAGATGAAATATCGCCTATCGTCAACACTCAGCTTCTGAAACGATACAGATAAGACAGGATGAGGAAAGAACGCAAAATGTTGGCCAAAACAGGTATTTTTGGCAGATGAGAACATGGATCTTGATCGGTTTGGCAGGAGCTGCCGGCACTTTGATGAGATACGGCATCGCCATAATCACCGGGAAAATGAACTGGGGATTTACCGGTCTGCCGACACTGATCAGCAACATCATCGGCTGTTTCCTGATCGGCATCATCATCTCGTTGGCAGCAAAGGGTAACCGTATCACCGAGGAAGTCAAGGTTATACTTGCCGTCGGCTTTTGCGGCGGATTGACCACTTTTTCTAGCTTTACAGCAGAAAACTATAGTTTCCTGTCAGGTAAAAACTTCCTGAACTTTGCTCTTTACACTTCTATAAGTGTTTTCACAGGATTGCTTGCCATGTGGCTTGGCTCTTTATGCGTCAGAAATTAAAATAGATGAACTGGTCGATGAAAATTCATAGCCTGGCGCTGTTCCTTCTCTTTATCTCACATACTCTGCCGGGGCAGGATACAAGCCGTTGGAGCATTACACCAACGCTTATCGGGGGTATCTTCCCTCAATATGAATATGATCTGAAAGAATATAACCCGCTGCTGATACCCTATATACCCTTTTCCAAAGGAGGTTTTTACGGAGAATTGAGATATAATTACGACAGAAACGGCACGCTGGGCATATATGGCGGCAGGAGCTGGTCATATGGCAAAAATGCCGTTCAATTACTGACCCCGCAGGCAGGTATCTTAGTGGGTGACTACAGGGGTATTTCTTTCCAGCTTTATTACAGCGTGATCCATCGCGCTATAGAATTTAATTTTACCAACCAGTATTCATGGATCTTTAACAACAGACCTGACTTTTATTTTAACTGGTCCGATCTGCAATTCCCGGTTCTTAAAGTCTGGAGGATAGGGCTTTCCACCCAGATCTTCGCTGATAACACCATCAGGACGTATGACCTTGGGCCGATGGCAGGCTTCAGAAAAAATAGCTGGTACGCAATGGTGACATTATTCAATCCCTGGAAATGGGATAAGCATTTTTTATTTTTTGCGATCCAGAAGCAAATCTATCTTAAATAACGGTCTCTGGCAACCATGCTTTATTCCTCCTCCCCCATCTGGTTTTCAGCCCTTAGCTTTTTCATCATTTCATCGACCTTTATGATCTCATCCAATGTATCATCCAGGTAAAAAATGATGTCAGGCACCCGCCGCACCTGCTTTTTGATCCTGTTGTACAGATTGCGCTTGACTTCATGGATAGCATTCTCAAGTTCGAGAAGGACCGCCTGTTTGTTTTCCGTATTAAAAACGCTCAGATATATCTTGGCTAAGGCCAGATCGGGCGTCACCTGGACCGTGGTTACGGTTACCATAGGCTCGGAGCCATATATATATTGACCATCGGATTGTAAGACGATGCTGATATTACGGCGGATAATTTCCGCCACCTGGAATTTTCTTATAGACATCTCAGAATATATTAAGGGTAGATCTGAACATGTGCAAATATATAAAATATTATAACTTTTGTCATATGTCACTCATTCCCATTGGGGAATAGAGCTTATCAGCCTCTGTGTGTAGGCATCCGAAGGATTTCTGATAATATCGGCCGTCAGGCCTGTCTCCACGATCCAGCCCTTGTTCATCACAAAAACCCTGTCGGCGATAAAGTTGACCACCGACATATCATGGGTGATAAACAGCAGGGAAAGTCCCAGCTCCTTTTGGAGATCTTTCAACAGATTGAGCACTTGTGACTGCACACTGACATCAAGAGCCGCAACCGATTCATCACAGATAAGCAGCTCCGGCTGCAGGGCCAGCGCCCTTGCGATACTGATGCGTTGACGTTGCCCGCCGCTGAATTCATGAGGATATCTGCCGGCATGTGAGGGAAGCAGGCCCACCTGGTCCAGAAGCGACAGCATCTTTGCCCTCCTGCCCTTCTGATCATTGTACAAGTGATGAACGATCATCGGCTCCATGATGGCCTCACCGATCTTCATCTTCGGATTGAGCGAGGAATAAGGATCCTGAAAGATGATCTGTATATGCTTCGAAGTCGATTTCCACTCTGCTTCACTTTGGCTGAACAGATCCCTGTTTTTAAAAAATGCGGAACCGGCATGAGCTTTTTCCAGATTGACCAGGGTGCGGCCAAGGGTCGACTTTCCGCAGCCTGATTCACCTACGACGCCCAGGGTCTCACCTTCTTTGAGCTCAAAGCTGATCCCGTCAACTGCCCGGAGCCACGATGTTGTTCTTCCCCAGAAATTCTTTACAACAGGATACCTGACTACCAGGTCACTGACTTTCAGTAGGGTTGTTCCGGCAGTTCTTCTATTGGAGTTTGCCATATTATCCTTTTCCTGGTGGATGACGGGAGAGAAATCATAGGAAGCTCCATCCTCTTCAATACGGACAAAGTCACTTACTACCGGCAGGCGTTCTACCCGGTGATATAGTGGCGGCTTACAGGCGATCAGCCCTTTGGTATACAGGTGCCGGGGATTACTCAGCACCTCTTTTGTAAGCCCTTTCTCTACAAGGATACCGCGATACATCACATTGATCCGCGTTGTGATATCGCGGATCACTCCAAGGTCGTGCGAAATAAAAAGAATGGAAATGCCCAGCTCGTCCCTTATATCCATGAGCAGATCCAGGATCTTTCTCTGGATCGTTACATCAAGTGCCGTGGTGGGCTCGTCAGCGATCAGCAGATCCGGATTACAACTGACCGCCATTGCGATCATCACCCGTTGTATCTGGCCTCCAGATATCTGATGCGGATAGGAGTCATAGATCCTGACCGGGTCAGGCAAGCCGACTTTTCTGAATAATTCCAGGGTAGCTTCCTTCGCCTGCCGTTTGGTATATTTCAAATGCAGGCGGGTCATTTCATCGACCTGATATCCGCAGGTCAGGACGGGATTGAGAGAGGACATGGGTTCTTGAAAGATCATGGAGATGCTGCTCCCTTTGATGGAACGGAAGTCAGATTCTTTCATCCCGACGAGTTCCTTGATCTTGCCGTTATGAACATATTCGATAGAGCCGCTGATCTTAGCAGTCGACTCCGGTAAGAGGCCGAGCAGGGATAGGCCGGTGACCGACTTGCCACTACCCGACTCGCCGACGAGGCCTACAATTTCACCTTTCATAATATCCAGGTCTATACCTTTGATGACCTCATGGACACGGCCTTCGGTCGTGAATGAGATATGTAGATCACGGATACGGAGCAGTTCTTCTTTACCGGGCATGCGAACGGATTTGCCTGAAATATTCCCACAAAACGATACCCAAACTTACGGAAACATTAAAAGAATGTTTGGTTCCAAGCTGAGGAATTTCAACAGAATGATCACAAAGTGATAAAACACCGGCGCTGATGCCATTGACCTCGTTTCCAAAAACAAAAGCCAGCCTGGTCTCACGGCTGAATTGCGCAGCTTCGAGTGATACCGAAGCCGTCGTCGTCTCGACGGCGACGATCTGATAACCCTGTGACTTCAGGAGTCTGAGACATTCTTCAGTCGATGCATGATATTGCCACCGGACCGATTCCGTGGCGCCCAACGCCGTTTTGAGGATCTCCTTATTGGGAGGCGTGGCGCAAATGCCACACAGCTCAATACCATCAATTGCAAAAGCATCACCCGTGCGGAAAGCTGAGCCGATGTTGAGGCCGGATCTCAGGTTATCCAATACCACAATGACCGGAAACTTGTCCAGGTTCTGATATTCGTCGACTGAAAGCCGGTTGAGTATATCGTAATTTTTCTGTTCCACCTGATCCGAAGACTGATATGATCAGAACGCCTTGACAGACTGGTACTCAATAGCCTTTTGTACAAAGCTTACAAATAAAGGATGCGGAATTTCAACCGTACTCTTGAGCTCCGGGTGAAACTGAACACCGACAAACCAGGGATGGTCAGCAAGCTCAACGATTTCGACAAGGTCATTCTCAGGATTGACGCCCGATATCTTCAGGCCCGCTTTCTTTAGCCTGTCACGAAACTCATTGTTCAGCTCCCACCGGTGACGGTGCCTTTCTCCTATCTCAAGGCTTCCATAGGCGTTAAAAGCATTGGAATCAGGGGATATCCGGCAGGTATACGAGCCGAGACGCATGGTCCCCCCTTTTTTCCTTATATTTTTCTGATCTTCCATCAGGGCGATCACCGGATAAGGGCTTTTAGGATCGACTTCAGTCGATGCAGCACCTTTCAGTCCGGCAACATTCCTGGCAAATTCTACCACGGCACATTGCATTCCGAGACAGATGCCAAAAAACGGGATCTTATTCTCCCGGACATAACGTATCGCGTTCAGCTTACCTTCTATGCCCCGCGATCCGAAGCCCGGGGCAACCAGGACGCCGTCCATATTTTTCAATAGCCGTACGCATGATTCTTCATCGATCAGTTCTTCCGAATGTATAGCTTCCACATGTACCTTGCATTCATTGGCAGCTCCCGAGTGAATAAACGCCTCATAGATAGACTTATATGCGTCCTTCAGCTCGATATATTTTCCGACCAGTGCAATATTGACCTCTTTTTTCGGATACTTAAGCTTGGAAAGAAAATGTTTCCATTTTTCAAGGTCAGGCTCGACATTGTTGGGGAAGCTGAATTTTTTCAGGACCATTGTATCCAATCCTTCCTTTTCCATCAGAAGTGGGACCTCGTAGATAGATGAAGCATCGATCGATTCAATGACCGCGCCAGGCTCCACATTACAGAAGAGGGCCAGCTTGTGTTTGATCTCCTGGGTGATCGGCTTTTCTGTCCGGCACACCAGAATGTCGGGTTGAATGCCCAAAGACTGGAGCTCTTTGACGGAATGCTGGGTAGGCTTGGTCTTCAGTTCCTGAGCAGCACTCAGGTATGGCAGTAAGGTCAGGTGGATAACGAGTGTATTCTGATTGCCAAGGTCCCAACGAAGCTGACGCAGGGATTCAATATAAGGCAAGGATTCGATATCACCGACCGTACCTCCGAGTTCAGTGATGACAATATCATAATCGCCTGTCTCACCCAGGAGGCGGATCCTTCTTTTGATCTCATCCGTAATATGCGGAATGACCTGAACGGTCTTTCCCAGGTATTTACCGGCGCGCTCCTGTTTGATGACCGTCTGGTAAATACGGCCGGTCGTTACATTATTGGCCTGGCTCGTTCTGATATTGAGAAACCGCTCATAATGTCCCAGGTCCAGGTCGGTTTCAGCGCCGTCATCCGTAACAAAACATTCACCATGCTCATAGGGATTTAAGGTTCCCGGATCGACGTTGATATAAGGATCAAATTTCTGGATGGTGACGCGAAGATGGCGGGCCTGGAGCAATTTAGCCAGCGAGGCTGAAATAATTCCCTTACCGAGCGAGGAGGTTACTCCACCCGTAACAAAGATATATTTGGTCTGCATGATCAATGGTTGTTACGGACTGCGAAGGTAGAGAAAAAGAATTGAAAGATATCTATAAATTATAAAACGTAACAGGAAAATCAGGTCAGGCTGCTCAAACCAAAAGCTCAATAAACAAATGACATTCAATCAGATAAAAGAAGATATTTTTCATATAAAAAAAATGACGATAAACAATTTACAGGATCTAACTTATCTCATCCCATATATTTATGAGACCTCAAAATATTCCATTTCTGTCAAAAGGTCTTATATTTGAGGCAGTTTGGAATTGAAACCTTATGTCTAAGTTGCTAAATAGCGCTGTCAGAGCTTATTTAAGTGTGATACACCGCACGCTTGAAAAATCTGCTGCCACACCTATAGAATCACAGGAAAAGGTTCTTTTTAAATTACTTGCAAATTTCAGGAATACCAAATATGGCAAATTACACGATATCCGGCATGTTAAAAATGCCGCTACCTTTGTCAAAGCATACCCTATAGTCGGTTATGATGATATAAAACCCTACATCGAGCGCATGATGAAGGGAGAAAGCGATGTGCTGATCGGAGGAAATGTCCGTTTCTTTTCCAAATCATCCGGTACGACCAATGACAAAAGCAAGTTCATTCCTGTCACCCGGGCCAATCTGTACAAAAATCACCTCAGAAGCGCATGGGACAGTCTGTCACTCTTTTACAAGAAAAGACCCGACGCGCAGTTGTTCCACAAGAAATCACTCATGATCAGCGGTTCTATAACCCATTATCCCGAATTCCCCAAGGCTGTTGTCGGCGATATTTCGGCGATCATGACCAGGAACATGCCTTCAGTGGCAAGGTCTTTTTATACACCCGATATCGAGACCGCTATGCTGCCCGATTGGGACGAAAAGATCAGGCGTATTACAGAGCAGGTGGGTGATCAGGACGTAGTAATGTTCGGCGGTGTTCCGACCTGGCTGCTCGTGACCTTCCGGGAGCTTCTGAACAAAAAAGGAAAAAACAACCTGCTCGAAATATGGCCTAATCTTCAGGGTTATCTCCACGGAGGCGTCGGATTCGATCCCTATATCGAACAGTTTAAGTCCCTCATCCCGTCCAGGGATTTTATTTACCAGGAAGTATACAATGCCAGCGAAGGTTTTTTTGGCGTCCAGCAATACAACGAAGACGACGGTATGCTACTTTTGGTCAACAATGGTGTCTATTATGAATTCCTTCCCATGGACCAATGGGAGTCCAACAATCCGCAAAGTATACCCCTCAAAGAGGTCGAAACAGGCAGGCCTTATGCCATTCTGATCACCTCCAACAATGGACTCGCCCGTTATAAGATGGGCGATGTGGTGGAATTTACCGGTACAAGGCCTTACAAGTTCAAAATAAAAGGGAGGACTCAGCATTATATCAATATTTTCGGAGAAGAGGTCATGGTCGATAATACCGATAAGGCGATGGCCATCACCTGTCAGGCATTCCAGGCCAGCATCAACAACTATACGGTCGGCCCGGTCTATATGTCGACCAGCATGAAAGGAGGGCATGAATGGATCGTGGAATTTGACAAAAGGCCCGCCGATATGGAGGCTTTTATCAGTGCTCTCGATCACAACCTCCGTCAGCTCAACTCCGATTACGACGCAAAAAGATCATACGACCTGGCTCTGGTCCGGCTTAAGATGACTACCGTTCCCACAGGCACCTTTCATAAGTGGCTTCAATCCAGGAATAAACTCGGTGGACAAAACAAAGTTCCGCGCCTGGCCAATCACCGGCAGTTTGTCGACGCGCTCCTGATCCATTCCGGTATCCAGGCAGCTATAAAAAGATAAGAGTCATGGATGATCTCAATGCATTGACAAGCAGGCTATCCGTCACCATTGACCCGGATGGCACGGACACCTTCGAACAATCGCTTCTGGGAATAAGCGAAGTCGTTGATCAGATGCTGAGCGACAATCCCGATCTATTGTTCAGTTATCTCTACAGGCTTGATGTCGACGAAGGAAAAATAAAAAATGCCATGTCTCCCCTCAATCCCGAAGCGCCCCATATTGGCCTTGCCAAACTTATTATCGAGAGGCAGTTGCAACGCATCAGAACCCGCCGGGAATACGCCTCCAATAAAAAGAAGGGCTAATCGACAGAAATGAGCAGGTTGCAGAAGGACAAAGGTATTGTCGTACGCTCATTCAAATATGGCGAATCGTCGGTGATCCTCGACATCCTTACTGAGAACAACGGCCTTAAATCGTTCATCATGCAAAGTGTGAGGAAGGCCAAAAGCAGAACCTCGCCTTCCTCCATCCAGCTTATGGCAGCAGTGGACCTGGATTATTACGTTAAAGAAAACGCAGAATTATTCCAGCTTAAAGAACTGAAGGTCAATAAAATATGGCTTTCCTTATATTCTGATATGCGCAAGATAGCCGTATGTATGTATCTGGCTGAGCTGACGAGGAAAATATTGAACAAATATGAAAATCACCCGGAAGAATACAACCTGCTTCTTGAAGTGCTCGAAGATCTGGAGGAATATGACGACAACTGGATCATCCACATCTGGTATACCCTTAAAATAAAAACAGCGTCCGGCTTTTCACTCCTCCGGCACTCGCCGGGTCCGGGAAGGTATTTTGATATCAGGTATGACGGAGAGACTGCTTTCCGGCCGGCGCATCCCTATTATCTGGAACAGCAGGATATTGATATCCTCAATATGCTCAACCATCTTGAGGTAAGGCAGGTATCATCTATGCACCTGCCGCGGAACGAGCGTAACCGGTTGCTGGATCTTCTCCTGGAATACCTGAGGATACACATATCAGGCTTTCAGACCTTGCAAAGCCTGGCCATTCTCAAAACCGTATTCGAATAATTTTTTATCGACCGACTGTTAATTTACATTAATTTTTATCAACCATTCAGCTTCTACTTCCTATTTTGCAGGATCAGAATAACGGATCCCCGGCAAATCAAAATTACTACATGACAAATAGTTCGTTCAGCCTGGAATCAAAACACCTCCGCCGGTCAGTACTGGTACATAAGATGGAAACAAGCCATGCGCCATTACACGGATGTATTACGATATTTTTCAATGACGGCCAGGATTTCAGGGCCCTGGATATGCAGCAGAATATGAAGCAGTTTGAGAGCTCCTACCCCAACCTGCCCCTGAGGATATTCGGGCTTGTCGCCGGTGACCGGATAAATGAATACGGCTGTGTGTACAAGAACGATTATAAGAACCGCGGCAATAAAGCCGGCCTGTACAGTCAGTTTATCACTGAAGTATTCATTCCCTACCTCTACAATTCAGAGGGAATAATATTAAACCGGACCTGTACAGGGTTTGCAGGGTTTTCGTTAGGAGGCCTGTCAGCAATGGATATTGTTATCAATAACAGGGATCTGTTCGGCTTTTGTGGTGTATTTTCAGGAAGCTTCTGGTGGCGGTACAGGGAATATTCGGAAGCTGATCCTGACGGCGCCCGTATTTTGCACGAATATATCGATACGCATACCATTCCTGCAGATCAGCGTTTCTGGTTCCAGGCTGGCACACACGATGAGGATTGCGACAGAAATGGCAACGGCATCATCGATAGCATCGACGATACGTTGGACATAATGACCTCTCTTGAAAAAAAGGGATACAGAAGGGGAAAGGATATGGAATACCTGGAGGTAAAATACGGCACACACGATCCGCGTACATGGGGAAATGTAATGCCACAGTTTTTTGATTGGATAATCAATGGGCTGAAGGATACCTTCGTCTACAAAAGAAAAACGGCCTGAATAGTATATCACCCAGGCCGTTCTTAGATTTCTCTCTGAAAGATTAGTTCATCTTTTTCTCGTCTTTATTGACGCGTTCCACCTCGCCGTGGATCCGGAACTTGGTTTGGGCCGGAACGGTGTTGGCAGTGATGGTAACATCCTTGGACTGGTTACCCGGCTTCCCGTGCGTGTCAAATTTGACCGGGATATCAGCAGACTGGCCCGGTGCTATCGGACTTGTAGGGCATTTCGGAGTGGTACACCCGCAGCTTCCCTTACAGCTTACGATAACCAGCGGCTCTTTTCCTGTATTGGTCACCTTAACGGAGGTTTCCACAATATCGCCTTCTTTTACTTTTTCAAATTTATAGTCGGTCTTATCCAGGATCATTGTCGTGGTAGGGCCTGTAGGAGTTATTGCTTCATTGGGACTACCCGTTGCTTCCTTATCGGTAACCATTCCGTCGGCTTTCGCTTCAGAAGTAGCTGTCGGTTCCGTACCGGCATTTTCATTCTTACAGCTAAAAAAAGTTAGCACTAAAAAAAGTGATGCAATAGAAAATAAGGACTTCATATTCGATTCTTGATTTTTACGATATTAAAATTTTGACAAATATAATACAGCGAAACACCATGAGCTGCTAATAAAAGCCCAACAGAACACTGTTTTGATTATTGTTAACATTGGATCTGCTTAAAGCCCCCGGCCTTTTAATTTTAAAAGGAAACCGCCTGCATCCATCGTATTGATCACAGAGCTTTTTTCGAGTCCGCCACATCGGCCGGCGATAACACCGTACCTGATATCATGAATACCCTGCTTGCTGTGCGCGTCAGGGTTGATACTGATCAAAACACCTTTATCCGTGGCCTTTCTCAGCAAGGTATGATCCATATCGAGGCGTTGGGGATTGGCGTTGAGCTCAATGGCAACACCGTTGGCTACACAGGCATCGATGATCTTCCCGACATGGAGCGGATAACCTTTCCTTGCAAGTAGCAATCTTCCCGTCATGTGACCGAGCATATGCATCGACGGATGTTCTATAGCCCTGACAAGACGGTCCGTAGCTCGTTCTACATCCATATTGAGGACGGAGTGAACACTGCCGATCACAAAGTCAAACCGCTCCAGGAACTCATCCTCATAATCCAGCCTGCCATCATTGAGGATATCGGATTCGATGCTTTTAAATATTTTCAGATCCGGGAATTCAGCCGCAACCTGGTCAATTTCACGGTGTTGCTGCAAAACGCGTTCGACGATCAGGCCATTGGCGTAAAAAGCCGACTGGCTGTGGTCTGTAATGGCTATATATTCATAACCTTGTTCCCGTGCATAAGCACACATTTCACGAACCGTATGAATACCGTCGGAATAGGTGGTATGACAGTGCACCACGCCCCTGATATCACCGTGATCGATCAGTCCTGAAGGATTGAGCCGGCACAGGTCCTGGTCCCATCGTAGCTCGCGGGGTATATACCTGAGCCCAAGGGATCCGAAGATCTCCTCTTCCTCTACTGCCTGCGGAATACGGGACCGGTCAAACAGGCTGTCGATATCAACCTTTTCTGAGAAGGATTCAACAAATGCTTCGGACCGGACATCGTCGAGACACAGCGAGAGGCGCATCCTGAGTTGCTCCTTAAATATCCCCGTCACCATGTTATCATCACCGCTTTCCGCCTCAAAGTTTTCAATGTACGGCGGCCAATCATCGGCTTCAACAATATAGTGCACATCTTCTACGATCTGTTCACACCGGTAAGCCTGACCGGTAAGCTGGTATTGCAGAATGCCTGAATCGCGCATAGCATCCTCAAATTCTGCCAATGGGGCTTCTATCCTTGCATAGAGCCATTTATCCCTGCTGCTGAGATATAACATAGCTTTTTCAAGGATGTCATTCTGGCTTTTTTCACCAAAGCCCTTTGCGTCTTTAAGCCTGTTCTCAGTACAATAATAAACGAGCTCACCCACTGACATCAGTCCCATGCCGTGCCAGAACTGGGCGATTTTTTTGGGTCCGATACCTTTGATGTTAAACATCTCTACGATACCTTCGGGAGTTTTTTCCAGCAATATATCCAGCTCTTTGGAAGTACCGTCCGCAGCAATATCGGCGATAGTCTGAGCAATGCTTTTACCGATGCCGGGGAGGCTGCCCAGGTAATCCTTGTCCATCTGCCCGATTGGATCAACCACTTTTTTAAGTGTGGAATATGCATTTTGTAAAGACCTGATCTTGAATGGATTATCATTATGCAATTCAAGCAGGTTAGATAATAATTTGACCTTATATACGATCTCGGAATTTGTTATAGCCACTGTCCGGAAAGATTTATTATGATATTATTTGAACGGGAGTTTGATCTGGTACAAGCTCCATTTAATATTTTTGTTCACAAAATAAAGGAAAAATGAAATTGTGTGTTGCTTTTGGCTCTATTCTCCTCTTTACAGCCTGTTTTACCTCGTGCAAAAAATCCGGTTCTGATAATGCCGCCGACCAGTTTATCGTGGATCTTTCAGGGTATACGGTTGAAGACATCCCAGGCAGCAACAGAAAGATGGTCACCAGGCTGACCATGCAGGGACTGCTCGAGGAGCAGGGCATGGTAGAAGACGGGAAAAAAACAGGTACCTGGACCACTTTTTACGCTCCCAATACCAAACCGAAAGAATTATGGACCTATGAAAACGGGAAGCTCAACGGCCTGCATTTCCTCTTCAATAATTCAGGCCGGGTGGATATGTACGAAAGCTATAAAGACAACATCCTGCATGGAAAAAAAGTAACGTTTAAGCAGGGAAGCCCTGTGGAGGAGATGAGCTATAAAAACGGGAAACTGGATGGGATCTTCAGAGGATTCTTCCCGACAGGAAGGCTACAACGAATCGGGTATTTTAAAGACGGCCTGCAGGATGGTCAGTATATAGTCTACGATGAAGATAAAAAGATCGTCCTGCAGGCACATTATATCAATGGCGTTCAGCAAACCCGCTAGTCAATAAGCTGGGTTGGGTACTCTTTTCTGAATTCGTACTTAAGAATGTCAAACGATGTCACAATTCCTATCAGACTGCCGTCACTGACGATCGGTACAGCATGAAAACGGTTAAGAAGGAACAGCTCAGCGGCGCTACCGATCTTATCCGTAGGCTCCAGGGTCGCCAGCTTGGTGGTCATAATTTCCTTTACTTTTAAGTTTTCATATTCTTCGAAGGATTTATTTAACCATAACAGGTCGGCGGTAGTGATCAACCCTACCAGTTGCCCGTTATCAACCACCGGCAAATGATGGATCCGTTTCTTGGAAAACAAATCCTTTACCAAGGTTAGCGGATCATCCGGCGTAACTGTTATCAAATTGGTTGACATAATACCGGATAACGGTTCATTCATCATAGTTCAGTTAATTTTATTTGCTGGTAATATTACTTAATTATTGTCTTATTGACAATAAGTATCACATATATTTATTTTAATAAACTCTATCATTCTAAAATTGTGATATTTAGGGTTAAAACAGGCAAGAATATTGAATATTTTTTAAAATTCCGGACAAATCTCTTCACTATTTCTTTAAAAGAAAACTTCTCGCAGATAAATGATTACTTTTGTATTGTAAATTGAACGATGCACATTCATGCATGATATAGAGCCATATTTTCGCTGGAGAGATTACTACATAGCCGCTGAAGACGAGCGATCGCCTTATTTCGGCCATGAATCCGACGAGTTTCATTTTACAAATAAGGTCTATAATTACTTCATCCATCCTCAATGGGACGAATTCGGCTCCAGCACTCTGTATCTCAAGATATTGTATACCGATTATGACGAGGGATTTACCGTCATCGAGCTCATCGGAGAATGGAATGATACCCTGCACAATGATATCATGGAGCTGAAGCGTGCCATCATAGATCACCAGGTAGACCATGGCATTTACAGGTTTATCCTCATCGGCGAGCAGGTACTCAATTTTCACGCTTCCGATGACAGCTACTACGAAGAATGGTATGAGGATATCCGGGATGAAGCAGGATGGATCGTCTTACTGGGTATGCAGCCGCATGTAGCTGAAGAAATGGACCACGCACGATTGTATCACTATATGTTGTACGGCGAGCAGTGGAATGAGCTCAACTGGCGGGCCTGCACCCCTCTCCAGCTATACCAGATCATCGACCGGTTTGTTGAAAATCCGAAATTGCTGCCGGAACATACACCTAATCCCAAAAAGCTGAAATGAAAGTACACCGGTCCGGATTTGTCAATATACTCGGAAAGCCCAATGCGGGAAAGTCAACTTTACTCAACCTGATGATCGAGTCCAGGCTCAGCATCACCAACCGCAAAGCCCAGACGACACGCAGGCGCATCCTCGGCATATGGAACGATGAAGATCATCAGGTCGTATTTTCCGATACACCCGGCATCATTGACAGGCCGGCATACAAGATGCAGGAAAAGATGAACAGCTACATCTTTCAGTCGTTCGAAGATGCCGATGTCATCGTATATCTTGCCGACTGTACGGACCCGGCACCCTGGAGCGAGCCCGTAGGGCAGATGCTCAATAAGGTCGGTATACCAAAGATCCTCCTTGTAAATAAAAAAGACCTGCGGCCGGCTGATTCTCTGGAAGAGATCATATCAGCGTGGCCTGACGATGTGCGATGGAACGACCACTTGCTGATCTCAGCGCTGGACGAAAATGACAGGTCTGTCTTACTGAATAAAATACTGGAACTGCTGCCCATCGGTCCGGAATATTATCCCAAAGACCAGCTGAGCGACCTTAATGAACGATTTTTTGTCAGTGACCTGATCCGGAAAAATATTCTTTCCTTATACAGCCAGGAGGTGCCTTATTCCTGTGAGATCTATATAGACAACTATACTGAATCAGAGAAGAACGGCAAGCCCTTTGCCCATATCAACGCGACGATCTTTGTCGCCAGATCCACCCAGAAATCCATCATCATCGGTAAAAAGGGCGAAAAAATAAAGCAGCTCGGGACCCGGTCAAGACTCGAGATTGAGGAATTTCTAGGACATCCCGTCTTTCTCGACCTGTATGTCAAAGTAAAAGAAAACTGGAGGGATGACGACAAGCAGCTTAAAAGTTTCGGGTATTGACAGCTATCAGCTGTAATTGAACCCACCAATGTGCCGGACCAGCTGAGGGAAAAATTCCAGGAACGGCCTCTCGCATCGTTCCAGATTATCCCTGAGCCAGCCTCCAGCCCCATTGAGGATCGACTTGTCAGACACTTTATAGTTCATGCGTTGGAAGACCTCTTCGACACTTTCATAGGTCAGGTAAGCATACAACCAGTTGTGATCGATCATATTCCTGATACGCCTGAATGTATCATCAGGCAAAAAACCGATCACCCGGTACATTTTTTCATACACGTTTCTGACAAATAGGTCCAAAGGCTCATCACAGAATCTTTCCCAATGCAAAACAAGCAGATGGTCCATATAGATATCGCTTACAACAGGCGCATATTTATGAAACCGGTCATGTAATGCATGCTTAAGCCGCTGAACCGCTTCATGGGCGTCAGTAAAACGGTCTATCTCCCTGTGTAGCCGGATGCCGGGGGCAAATCGATCATCGACCTCTCTTCTCAGGTCTCCCTTCAGAAGATCAGTAACCACATTGCCCGTCAGGATAAACGGATCATCAGGAGAAAGAAAAGTATGCGCTAGATAATTCATTCAGGTTGAATACTTTCTTCAAATGCTGAACAGCGAAAATTGTTCACCGGTCAAACCTGATAAACAAAGTTAGAAAATCAACAACCTTTGTGCCTGAATTAAACGTATCTTTGCGCCTCAAAATAATCGAATTCATGGCATTAAAATGTGGCATCGTAGGCTTACCCAACGTAGGAAAATCAACCCTTTTCAACGCCCTCACGTCCGCAAAGGCGCTCGCTGCCAACTATCCTTTCGCGACCAAGGAACCGAATCTCGGCGTCATCACGGTACCGGATCTCCGGCTTGATGCGCTCTCCGCCATTGTCAACCCGCAAAAAGTCCAGCCGACAACGGTGGAGATCCTCGATATCGCAGGATTGATCAAGGGCGCAAGCAAGGGAGAGGGGCTTGGCAACCAATTCCTCGCCAATATCCGGGAGGTCGATGCCATTATTCACGTTATCAGGTGCTTCCAGGATGATAATGTCGTGCATGTCGACGGCTCGATCAATCCCGTCAGAGATAAGGACGTTATAGATACGGAGCTGCAGCTCAAAGACATCGAAACCCTGGAAAAAAGGCTGGATAAGTTCCAGAAAGCGGCTAAAACCGGGGATAAAGCGGCCAAAGCAATCGTCGATCTGGGGCAACGCATGCTCAACCATCTGAGTGCCGGTAACAATGCCCGTTCACTCGAGCTTACAGAGGAAGAAGCCGAAGAGATTAAAGATTTTCAGCTGCTCACGGCCAAACCTATTCTGTATGTATGTAATGTCGACGAAGATTCCGCTCTGACCGGCAACGCCTTTTCCGATACGATCAGGGAGCTGGTCGCCTCTGAAAACGCTGAAGTAGTACTCATCTCTGCCGGCATTGAAGCCGATATAGCCGAACTCGAAACAAAAGAAGAACGTCAGGAATTTCTCGAAGCGATCGGCCTGAAAGAGCCGGGAGTCAATAAGATCATATCCGCAGCCTATAAGCTGCTTGGCCTGATCACCTATTTTACCGCCGGCGTCAAGGAGGTCAGGGCATGGACCATTAAAGAAGGAACCAAAGCTCCGGGCGCTGCAGGCGTTATTCATACCGACTTCGAAAAGGGATTTATCCGGGCAGAGGTGATAGCTTATGAGGACTTTGTCAGCCTGGGCTCGGAAGCCGCGGTCAAAGAAGCCGGAAAAATGGGTGTTGAGGGGAAGGAATATGTTGTCAAAGACGGCGACATCATGCATTTCCGTTTTAATGTATAAATTGATCCTTTAAAAACCTCCACAACATGGAATATCCTAAAGATCCATATATCTCCATCCATTACAGGCAATATCTGGGGCTGGACCAGATACTCTCGGCACAAAAGCTGCGCAGTGAAGATCTTGACAAGCCGGCACATGATGAAATGTTATTCATCATCATCCACCAGGTGTATGAGCTGTGGTTCAAGCAGATTATACACGAGCTCGGATCGGTCAGCGCCATGTTCAGGAACGATTATGTCGATGAAAGAAGCATCGGCACTGCGGTTGAGCGGCTTGACCGGGTCATTGTTATCATGGAGCTGCTTATCCAGCAGATCAGGGTTCTGGAGACCATGACGCCAATGGATTTTCTTGAATTCCGCTCTTACCTGTTTCCGGCAAGCGGATTTCAAAGCTTTCAGTTTCGTAAGCTCGAGGTAATGCTTGGCCTGCAGTCAGAGCAGAGAATTACATATAACAACAAGCCGTATCATTCCGCATTTTCCGAGGCTGAAAGAGAAGAGCTCGAGGCGATCGAAAAATCAGGCTCTCTGCTCGACGAGCTGATCGGCTGGTTGGAAAGGACGCCTTTTCTGCATGTCAATGAATATAACTTCGTCCATGCCTATAAGGATGCCGTGAGCAGGATGATAGTCAGGGAGCAGACCGCCATACGTGAAAGTCAATACCTCTCCGATAGGGAGAAAGAGATGCGGCTTGGCATGCTGGGTGACACCAGCAACTATTTCGAGTCGATCTTTGACGAAAAGGCACATACCCAGCTGGTGGAGGAAGGTAAGCTCAGATTTAGCTATAAAGCAACGCTGGCGGCATTGTTCATCAAGCTCTATAAAGATGAGCCTATTCTGCAATTGCCCAACCTGTTTCTGGAAAGGCTGGTTGATATCGAGGAACTGCTTACTACCTGGCGCTACCGGCATGCCCAGATGGTGCTGCGTATGCTGGGCAAAAAAGTTGGGACCGGTGGTTCGTCCGGGCACAGCTATTTAGCCCAGACAGCCGAAAAACATCATATCTTCCATGACCTGTACAATCTTTCCACGATGATGATACCGAGAGAGGACCTGCCGGCGCTGCCTGAAGAGCTGAAAGAGAACCTGGGCTTCGTATTTAAGACAATAAGAGAATAGCGGTATCCTCTCATTCATTATTCCGCTCCACCGATATTTCCATCCTTTTATCTGACGGATGGTACACATATTGGCCGTTATAGGAAGGACAACAATGGGCATCACTCGCAGTATATAGCAGAAAGCCGCCTCTTATCCCATCCCTGTAACCAGTAATAGTTGTAGTTGTCTCGAGATAATCATCCGTAACAGGCTTGAGGCCTTTACCTTTATCCCTTTGCCTGTTATATTCCGTTTTTATTGACCGGATAATATCGTTCATAAGGTCGGAATATTCAGAGCCGTCAGAGTAGATGATCTTAGCATAAGTCTTTGTATCGCCGTTATGGCCGGTACAATTATTTCCCTGGAAGTACAGGAGAAGGTCGTCCTTCCCATCGCCGTTCAAATCAGTCCCGACTGACTTGTATGCCAGCTCATCGGAAGGCAATCCATCCAATTGTCCGGCGTTATCAACCCTCCACTTTTCAGCGGCCGGATCATCAAGGCTCTCATAATCGCACGGAGAACCGATAACCTTTGCCTCAACCAGATCCTGTTTCCACCGGGACAACGCGTCCTTCAGGCCGATCTTTGTCTCTGTCGCTTCTGACTGTTTACTTTCCTTATTTTCCGGCTGTTTGCACGAAACAGACGTTAATAAAATAGCAATACAGAGCGGAGCGTATTTCATTAATAAGCTATTCATAACCCGACAAATATTGATATATTGATATATTGATATATTGATATATTGATATATATAATTATATTCTAACGGATAAAATCAAGAGAAATTATACGCCTGTTCAAACAGTTTTGGCCAGCATTTTGTCCAGTTCATTTTTGGACCTGTCCAGCTTATCGTTCAGCTCTTCATAATTGCGATCGATCTCGGCGATCTGCTTTTCTTCCTGGAGCAGCATCGCATCAAAGCGATTGAAATTGTCCTCAATGCGTCGCCGCAGATGGGAAATATATTGCTTCAACTGCTGATTGATCTCAGTCTCCAGTTTTTCCTTACCCTTCCTGATCTCCTGGTTAAAATTGGCCATGATCTTATTTTTTTTGACCACCGTGGTCACACCCGCAAAGATCAGGCCGACAGCGGTCAGCAATCCTCCGGTCACATCAAACACGGCGCCCTGCGTCACCGTAGCGATGATAAGTCCTACCACAGCAAGGCCGCTGCCTGTGGCAATATTGGCTGATACGCCGCTTTGATCGGGAAAGAGTGTCTGGTCTTTGAAATTCTCCGATTTTTCCAGAAAGCTGTTGAATGTATTCTGAAGATCCGACATGATATAATTGCGGCGCTCCGCTATATCGGAAAAAATATCCTGATCATCCTTCAAAATGGTTTTGCTGTTCTGCACCTTTAGCTGGATGATCTTCGCCATCTGCTGGATGCTTTCCGCCACATCCCCCACTCCGTCATTGAGTTTTTTACGCAACTCGTTATTAAGATCGTCCTCAAGCTGGCCCGCGACACCCTGTAGCCAGGATTTAAGGGTCGCCTTCTTGTTAAAGATCGAAGAAAAAGAACGCCTTAGCATGACCGGAAAAGACAGGCCGTGATCGAGCTCCGTTATAGCCTTGCCTGTGGCGTGGTCATAGGCGTTGAGAATGTTCTCGATGAGCATGTCGACATGCTTACCGGAGCGGACTTCCTGCTGATCAAGCGACTCGGTGATATCCTTCCTGAACGCAGTATCCATATCGAATTGCTCCTTGCGCAGGCTGAGGCCTGAGCCGATCCTGCCCTGGATATTGGCAAGGGTCGCCAGGATATTGTTCAGCTTGAGATAGGGAGCCTTACCACCGGTTATATGCCTGGCAATATATTCCCTGACCTCCTTAAAGCCGCTTTCCGTCTTATTACCATCCAGCTCCTGTTTGGCCGAAACGGCAAAAACCACAGGATGGGACATGCCTTTCTTCTCTGCCTGTTCCCTGACACCATTCATATTGATAGCAAGATCGGCAGCATCCATGAGGTCTTTCTGCTGGAGGACAAAGATCACTTTCTTCTGCCAGTCGGCATGGATAAAGCTGAGAAAGTCCCAGGCACTCTGGCGGTAAGGATTTTTACTTTCAAAAACAAATACGATCAGGTCGCTGCCCGGGATAAATTCTTCCGTGATCTGCTGATGTTTTTCGACGATCGTATTGGTGCCCGGAGTATCGACAATGGCAATTTCTTTAAGGATCTCGACCGGCTGCGTTATCTTTTTGAGGAAAGGATTGATCACGATCACATCTTCCTCCTCTCCATATACGATCTGCTGGATCGTATCGGTCATAGGCTGAGGAGCAACTTTTGTCACTTCTTTACCTGCGTCGAGCAAGGCATTGATGAAGCTGCTTTTACCGGCTTTGACCTCACCTACAATGACAAACATAAAAGGTTCGTTGATCCTGTTGCGGAGAGTGCTTACCGTTTCAGCCAGCTCATTATGGTCGATCAGGACCGTTAGATGGTGCACGTCCTTGGCAAGCTCTTCGAGCTTGGAGCGAAAGGTATATACTTCCTGGTTGATAATTTGATTCATACAGAGCTTTTAATAAAAATTTAGACGGATAAGCCACACGAAAGTGCAGGCTTATACTTTAGTAAATGTAGGAAAATATTTTTCCTCAATTCTCAATATTCCCGGGAATAATAGAACTCTGTCCCCATTTAGTTTGCAGAGATAATATCTCTATGCAGGGTCATCATATCCCGGCACAAGCCGGTGGGAGTCTGCGAATCGGCCTTTTACAGATCTATCTGAAAGATCTATTTCACCCAAGAGGGCTCTTCATCAATACTTCACTGCTATATCTTCCCAAGCAAAAAAGCAGATCAAGAGCGCTTAGATTGGGAACAAAGCCCACGCTATCCTCAAACACCTGTGGATAGCGGGTAACCGGAATCCCTGAATAGTTTTTTGGTAAGATTTTATGGCGCAGATCGAGGCCTTCGAATTCCTTTTTATACAGGTCAGTGACTTCAGTTTTTTTGCCGGGAACCAGGTATTTCAACAAGAGCTCCAGGCATTGCCGGTTGAGTTCAGCCAGTTTCCGGTAGCGGGCATAGAGCAATATTTCGATCTCATCGAAGAAATAGATGAAATAGGGCGATTTCCCATAGCTGGTCCGGATGGCGGCAAGATGCTGACGAGGCCAGTCCTCATCATAACTGATAAGGACCTCGCTCATGGGCTGACGGTTATTTTTACCCTTGACCAACGGAATGATGAGGCTTTGAGGCCCGCTGGACGAGTTGATCATACATTTATTCCTGAAGCTGCCCTTACGATAGTGTTCGGCTTCATCGATCCACACTTCCTGATGATGACCCATCAGGGAAAGAACGGATACCGGCGGGAAATACATAGATTCAACGATCATTCGGTCCATTTTCTCCCGGCTTGAGGTAACCGTATTAAGAGTTCTTTATAACTTCTCTTGAAATAACCAGTTTCTGGATTTCGGAGGTACCCTCTCCGATGGTACAAAGCTTGCTGTCACGGTAGAATTTCTCGACAGGAAAATCTTTGGTGTAACCGTATCCTCCGTGGATCTGTACAGCTTCATTCGCAGCCCAGACACACACTTCCGAAGCATAATACTTGGCCATCGCAGCCTGTTTAGTCATTTTTTCACCGCGCATTTTCATATCGGCTGCCTGGCGGGTCAATAGTTCTGCTGCCTCAATACGGGTAGCCATATCAGCAAGCTTAAAGGCGATCGCCTGAAAATTGGCAATAGGCTGACCGAACTGGTGGCGCTCTTTCGCGTATTTGACCGAGGCTTCATAGCTTCCTTTGGCGATACCAAGCGAAAGCGCTGCGATCGAGATGCGCCCACCGTCGAGGACCTTCATAGCCTGCACAAAGCCTTCTCCTTCCTCACCCAGCATCTGGGATTTGTGAACACGACAGTTGTCAAAGATCATCTCCGCCGTTTCGGAAGCGCGCATGCCGAGCTTATTTTCTTTTTTACCGGCAAGAAAGCCGGGAGTGCCCCGTTCTACAACAAAGGCTGTCATGCCTCGCGAATCCAGCAGTTCGCCGGTACGTGCTATTACTACCGCCACATCGCCTGATTTTCCATGTGTGATCCAGTTTTTAGTCCCGTTGAGCACATAGTGGTCTCCATCGCGGACCGCGACACATTGCATACGGCCGGCATCGCTGCCGGTATTTGCCTCGGTAAGGCCCCAGGCTCCGATCCATTCGCCGGTAGCCAGTTTGGGGAGATACCTGCTTTTCTGCTCTTCATTGCCAAATGTCAGGATATGACCTGTACAAAGAGAGTTGTGGGCAGCCACAGAAAGGCCGATACTGCTGCATACCTTGGCGATCTCTTCGATGACAGTGATGTATTCCTGGTAGCCGAGACCCGCCCCACCGTATTCTTCAGGAACAAGAACTCCCAGGAAACCCTGCTGACCAAGCGCTTTCATTGTATCGACGGGAAAATGCTGCGCTTCATCCCATTCCATAACATAGGGGCGGATATAGGTCTCCGCAAAGTCTTTGGCGCTCTGTTTGATCATTTCCAAGTTCTCCTGTTCAGTCATCATATAATTTGGTTTTAGCCGGCAAAACTATAATAATATAATTAATAATTCAATAAACAATAACTCCTTTAGCCATATTTTGTTGTCCACCTCGCCTTCAAAAAAGCAGTTAATTTTTCTTCAGCGGCATTTTTGCCCGGCTCATAAAATTTTATATTGGAAATTTGCTCCGGCAGATACTCCTGATCAACAAAATTCTGCTCAAAGTCATGAGCATACTGATAGTCTTTGCCATAGCCCAATTGCTTCATGAGGCCTGTAGGCGCATTACGCAGGTGGAGGGGCACAGGCAGGTTTCCCGTTTTCTGGACCAGGTCCATAGCCTTACTAATAGCCATATAAGCGCTGTTGCTTTTGGGGGAGGCTGCCAGGTATACGGCGCATTCACCCATTACGATCCGGCCTTCAGGCATACCTATTTTATGGACCGCATCCATGCAGGCCTGAGCAATGAGCAAAGCGTTGGCATTGGCCAGCCCGATGTCTTCAGCTGCAAGGATCACCATCCGTCTGCAAATAAAGATAGGATCTTCACCTCCTGTAAGCATTCTCGCCATATAATAAAGCGCCGCATCCGGATTGGAACCCCGCACCGATTTGATAAAGGCCGAAATAAGATCATAATGGAACTCTCCACCCTTATCATAGGCGATTTGCCTGACTTTGATCGCTTCTTCCACCAGTTGATTGGTAATGGCAAGAGGGCCGTCACCATGGGTTGAAGCAAGGATCTCCAGGATGTTGTACAGCTTGCGGGCGTCGCCTCCCGAAAAATAGATCATGGCCTCATATTCTTCCACACGGATATCCTGTCGGGACAATATCTCATCTTTCTCAAGGGCAGCATCGACCATGCTCTTCAGATCGTCGGCCGACAATTCTTCCAGCACATATACCTGGCACCGTGACAGCAAGGCCTGGTTGACCTCAAAAGAGGGATTCTCAGTCGTCGCGCCGATCAGAACGATGGTGCCTTTCTCCACAGCTTCGAGTAGCGCATCCTGCTGCGATTTATTAAACCTGTGTATCTCATCAATAAAAAGGATCGGCGCTTCTTTATGGCTGAAAAGGTCCAGTCTCCCGGCCTTGTCGATGGTTTCCCGGACATCCTTGACCCCCGCATTGATCGCGCTGAGCGCATACATTTTTCTTCCGGTAAATTCAGCAATAAGCCATGCCAGGGAGGTCTTGCCTACACCGGGCGGTCCCCAGAAGATACAGGAATGGATCTTTTTTTGCTCAAGGAGGCGACGAAAAGGCGCACCTTCACCCATCAGCTGACTCTGGCCGAAATACTCCGGGGGAGTCTTTGGTCGCATGCGCTCTGCTAAAGGTCTCATCAATCTTTTCCTGGATAACCGAGTAATTCATCCAGGGAATTCTGGGAAACGGAGTGATACCTGACCCTTGATTTCCGGTATATTTCCCGGGCGACGTCCGCTTGTCCTGATGTCACCAATGCTTTATACAACGGCATCAGGAACTTGCGCCTCCCTACCCTGTCCAGAAAGGCAGCCAGCTGATCATTGACAGCTTTGTTCTTAGCAACGATATTATCTTCCAGCCAGATCGCCTGGATCTCCGTATTGCCTGATTTTGAAAACCCGAACTGTGCATCCAGCCTGTTAAGCTGCTCGACCGTCACCCTGCCCTTTATCTTTCTCAGAAAATACAACCACTGGTTAAAGTCCCAATCTTTGTAATGTAGCTTTGACCGGCCTGTCAGCAAGATGACTTCCTGGCTGTCGACCGCCGCAAAAAGCTTGCTTTCAAACAAGGGCGTGTTGTCAGGCAGACCGGTCTGGTAAAACCAGTCCCTGACCTGGATCCCATCTAATTTTTTCGGATCGAACTGTGTATACAGATATTGCTCAAACTGGGATGTGGTAATGGTCTGAAACTTGAATTTACCGAAATAATCTTTTAAGAACCTGTCCAAAGCCTCTCTTCCGAACGTCCTCTCCAGCAACACTATAAAAAGATAGCCCTTTTCATAGGCGACGTCTGTCATCCCGTCGTCAGGATCCTGGCCCTTCAGGTCAAGCTTAAGCCTGGTTTCAGGCCCCTCCAGGCCAAATTCAGCCAGAGAGTTATCCAGATCATTTCTTCCGATGATCGAATTCATGTCGGCATAGTCTTTATTTTTGACCTGCTCCACGATGCGTCGTTCAAAATAGACGGTAAAGCCTTCGTTGAGCCAGAAATCATCCCACGTACCATTGGTCACGAGGTTTCCGGACCAGGAATGCGCCAGCTCATGAGCGATCAGGTTGGCCAGTGAACGGTCTCCCGCTATTACGGTCGGGGTGGCAAAGGTCAGACGGGGATTTTCCATACCTCCGAAGGGAAAGGCGGGGGGAAGCACCAGGATATCATATCGCCCCCATACATAGGGGCCGTAAAGCGCCTCGGCAGCATGGATCATTGCGGGAGTTTCCGAGAACTCATAGGCCGCAGCCCCGAGCTGCCCCGGCTCAGCATATACTCCGCTTCTGTCATCAAAGGCCTGAAAATTGAGGTCACCGACCGCTAAAGCCACAAGATAGGACGGTATCGCCTCTTTCATTCTGAAATGGTAAACGCCGCTGTTATTCCTGGCCTGTGGATTTTCGGCCGACATCAGCGCCAGCAAGCGATCCGGCGCCTTGATCGTCGCATCGTAGGTAAATCGTATGCCGGGCGAATCCTGCAGCGGTATCCACGAACGGGTTAGGATCGCCTCGCCTTGTGTATACAGGAATGGATATTTTTTGCCAAAGGTCTGTTCCGGCTTCAGCCATTGCAGAGCCGCGGCATCAGGGCTCGTCGAGTAATATATTGTAACGGAATCGGTGAACTCCGATGAAGAGATCGCGATTTTTGATCCCAGGAATTTTTCACTCTGAGCAAGCGAGTATTTCACCGGGCGGGCGCCGGATGTCACAGAATCGATCTTCAGGTCATTACTGTCCAGAAATAAGGAATCAGCGCCGTTTTTTGCTATCTGCAGAGTAGCGCTTCCCCACAGGACTGAATGATCAAAGTCTACAGTCAGATCAAGGCTCAGGTGTGTCATCCTCGCCGCTGAATTATCAGCATAGGAATGGGCATCATCCGGAGCAGCATCGATCCGTAGTGTATCCTGCCGGGGCTCCCCTTTTTCTTTGCAGGAAATGATGGTGATCAGAATCAGTAATAATATGGTAAGGCTTATTCTGAAATGCATTTAATTTGATTTGTTGAACAAATACGGATGAAGAGTGATTGATCCCATGTGGTAACCAATTGTGACGTCATTGGTTCAAAGTTAATGAGGAATAAGCCATATTTGCATCAAAATCATCCTGCTTTCTACATTTATTCAAATAATATGGATCAAAAGGAATTATTTCTTCTACGAACGATCGACCTGGCCCTTCAGGCCGACCTGCGAATCAGGAGCAATCCTCCTGTCGGCTGTGTTCTGGTCCGCGACAGCCGGATCATCGGGGAAGGCTGGCATAAAATATATGGCCAGGCTCATGCCGAGGTCAATGCCGTCCGGGATGCCATACAGTCCGGCCATCAGCCCGATGAGCAGACCGAAGTCTATGTATCGTTAGAACCGTGCGGACATTTTGGAAAGACCCCTCCCTGCGCCTCGCTCATAGCGCAGTTCCATCCATCTATGGTGACCATTTTTGAAAGGGACGCACATCCGGTCACTACAGGAAAGGGTCTTGAGATCTTAGCCACGAATGGGGTAAAATGGCAGATGGGCCATCCAGAGAATGAACCTTCCCTATTAGACCGGTTCTATGCCAATAATATCGAAAAAAGGCCCTGGATCATTTTAAAATACGCGCAGACAGCCGATCAAAAAATGGCCTCATCTATCCGGCGTATCCGGATCAGCGACCAGTACACAGCAAGACTTACCCACAAATGGCGCTCTCAGTGTGACGGTATCCTGATCGGCTCAGGCACGCTCAACACGGATGATGCCAGGCTGACCAACAGGTTCTGGACAGGGCCATCACCACACCGGTTTGTTATAGGCAAACATTTTGATAAAAACATCCGTGAATTCAGCATGTTTACAGATGGTGGCAGATCGACATGGATCAATACGGGATCTGATACATCTGAAGGGGTCGATACACTGGAGTTCAGGTCATACCAATGGCAGGATCTGTGGCATATCCTGTATGAAAAATACAACATCACCTGTCTTATGATAGAAGGCGGGCCTGCTGTATTGCAAAGTATTGCCGATCAGGGGTCTTTCGATGAAGTACGGGTCATTACCTCCTCCTCAAAGATCGAAGATGCGGATATCGCTTCGCCCGTTATCGCTGCTCTCAAAGAGGTAAAAAAATTAAAGCTTGTCAATGATACCGTATCCTGGTACCGGAAAGATCAATGATCCAAAATCAGGATCACTGAATCCCGCGCTTCCTTCATCTCACCCTTGATATCAGGTGATTTTTCGATCAACTGTTTCAGGATCAGCCTCCTTTTGCCGTTACTTTTTTCGATGCGAATGGTAAAAAAATCCATTTTGTCCTCGTTAGAGAACAGGATCACATTCCTGACAGCATCAGACATGTCGGCGCAATCTCCGGAGATACACAGCTCATACTTCGTCCAGCTCCAGCCTTCCACATTTCCGTCATTTTTAAGCTCTATTGCCTTCTGCCCGGTATCTGTGACGATCTGATATTTTCCCGCGACCAGCTTATCATTCAGCTGTTCTATAAAATTTTTATCCGATGGGACAAAAACGACCTGTTTCATCGGTTTAAAGTGTAAGGTATCAAGACAATTCAGTTGTCCATTATTACCAATGACGATCGGGAAGGCCGCCCCATAAGGTTTCTGATCGGGATAAACCGTATCGCCGGACAACCGGTAGGTTCCATCCAATTGTTCCCAGATATTATCAAATATAATGGTATCACCGGCTTTTAATATCAATTGCTCGCACAGGCGAGGAATATCGTACCAGACAGCATTTCCATCCATTGAATCCAGCAGGGTCTGATTGACGTACAGCCCCTCCCGGACAGATACCTTTTCATTCTCTGCAGGTTTAGTCCCTTCATTTTTACATGAAAAGAGTAAAATGATCAGAAAGGCGATAATGTATCTAAATTCCATATTTCCGATTATTTGATTTTAAAGATGAATCCCAACGCCAGTTTTGAATTAGTCCGGATTATCTCGGCTACGGGCCGGGAATCATGTAATAGAAAGTAATTGACAGTGAAGATAAAATGTTTTCCAGCTTTTAAGTTCAAAGAGTTCTGGTGGAGCACCCTATAGTCCCTCCACCCGGAAAGCCTGGGCTGGTAATAGGTGGTGCTTATCAATTCAAGATCGTTACCCAATGCCACGTTGAAGCTCAGGTAACCGCTTCCCCGCAGATCATTATGTATTAAAGCCTGCTCACCTTTCTCCTCTTCATGTTCATACATGACCAGTAAACCAAGATACGAACGGAATGTCTTTTCATCGAATAATTTAAATCGTGGTCCGGTGCCTGCCAGGATACGCTGACCGATGAGCAGCACTTCATTTTGCTGATACTGGCAGAAAGCTTCCCATCTCAGCCAGGTATTGAGCTTACGGTTATAGCGCAAATGAGCCAGGTACTCATCTACCAGCTTTTGGTCATCACCGATCAGCAAATTGTAATTGCCGGTAAGGATGATGAGATCTTTCAAAGCTTTATACTCAACAAAAGCACGGGCATCAGCCTGTACTACTTTGGTCTCTGAGCGAATGTAATTGCCTCCCAGCCCGGCCTCACCAAACCAGCCGGTGGTATCGGACCTGATCCGCAGGCTTTCAACATTCAGGATCTGCGCCTCTGTGACAGATGGAAGAGCTGTTAGCAGGCCGATGGAAATGAAAACGAACAACAACTTCATTAGTAATAATTTGGGATAGTGATTCTAAGATAATAAGAAAGCAAAAAATTAAAAAAGAAAAGGTCCCATCTTGCCGAAACATGATGGGACCTTTGCGGTCCGGACGGGACTCGAACCCGCGACCTCCGCCGTGACAGGGCGGCATTCTAACCAACTGAACTACCGAACCTTTTGTGCTTCAGAAGTCATCTTCACAACTTTCTTAACAAAGCGGTGCAAAGATAAGAACTGTTGTTAAAGCTCAAAATATTTTTTTAAGATTTTGCAAAATATTTTTCAGGTATTTGATCAAAATACTTTCAATCTGCTAATTTTCAAACATTTAATTAAATAAAACTGCGTCTATATTGTTACATTTTATGCAGCTATTTATTTAAATTTCCTAACTTGCGCATCAACTATATGCAAATACTTGGAATAATACCGACAAGATACGCTTCTTCCCGCTTTCCGGGCAAGGCTCTCGCTGATATAGGGGGCAAACCTATGCTGCAGTGGGTATATGAACAGTCGCGCATGTCATCTTTTCTTTCCCATCTGTTAGTTGCTACTGACGATGAACGGATCTATGAGACCTGCCAGTCTCTCAATATCCCGGTAGAGATGACCTCAGATTACCACAGAAGCGGGACAGATCGCTGCGCCGAAGTCGCAAGAAAGCTTCCGGAATACGATGCTATCATTAACATCCACTGTGACGAGCCGTTTATCATGTCCAACCAGATCGATATCCTGGCCAAAACCTTGCTGCAGAACAGCAGCGCAGATATCGCAACCCTGGCTAAGTTTATCCAGTCACAGGAAGAGCTGGATGATCCGGATGTGGTGAAGATCGTCTTTGGCTATAACATGGAAGCGATCTATATGAGCCGACATCCTATACCCTATTTTGCTTTTGCAGATAAGGAAGAATGGTTGCTCCGCCACCAGTATTACAAACATATCGGTCTTTACGGATTTAAAAGAGATACCCTCCTTGAGGTCTCTTCCCTCAACGAAAGCTACCTGGAGACATCGGAAAACGTCGAGGCGTTACGATGGATCGAAAACGATTACAATGTCAAGGTTGCCCTGACTGATTACGACAGCCTGGAGATCAACACCCCGGAGGATTTGGAAGATCTGCTGATCAAACGCGCCCAGGTCTGATCACAGATCCGAACCTGTAAAACGCAAAGGCAGGATATCGCTGATCTTTTCTATGATGCATACCGGCCCGGTACTACCCTGCAGGATGAGCCTGATAGGCTGCCCCTGCCGTATTTCCAGCTCGCTCAGCATCTGCCGGCATGCACCGCACGGAGCTACCGGATAGCTCAACTCGTGCCCTGAGGCTCGTGCCGTGATAGCTACAGCCTGAACCGGCGCACCTGACCCGGACGAATTATAGGCAGCCAAGACAGCTCCCTCTGCGCAGATGCAAAGCGGATAGGAAGCATTCTCCATGTTAGTACCAATAAATATATTGCCGTCGGCATCGATCAGGGCTGCTCCCACCCTAAAGCGCGAGTAAGGGGCATATGCATTGCTCAGGGCTGAAACGGCCTGGCTCAATAGAGATCTATGCTCAGGTGACAGGTTCTCAGCGTTGTCAAGTTCGGTATATTCAAATGACAGGCTTCTTTTTATCATAGGCTGTATGTTGAAATAAATGTAACGAATTATTTTAATATATTGTAAAATATGTCGATTATTCGGTTTTAACACTGCGTATTTGATAAATTCGCACCTTCCAGTTAAGAAGTTTAAACATTTATCATGTCAGAATTGAAGCCGGTCAGGCAAATCATTATCTTCGGAGCGGGCCGTTCGGCGACCAGTCTAATAGACTACCTGCTCGCACATGCCGAGGAGGAAGGATGGAGTGTCGTTCTGGCCGATGCCAACGTGGAGCAGGCTACCCAGAAAATAGGCCAAAATCCGCATGGCAGAGCAGTATTCTGTGATATCAGCGATACAGCCATGAGGCAGGCTCTCATAGCTCAGGCCAGCTTTGTCATTTCGATGCTGCCAGCCTTCCTTCATATACATGTAGCCAAAGATTGCCTGCATTTTGGAGTGGATATGGCGACAGCTTCCTACCTGAGCGATGAGATCAAGGCACTGGAAAATGAAGTAAAAGCCAAAGGCCTTGTTTTTGCCAATGAGCTGGGTCTCGATCCTGGACTTGATCATATGTCCGCTATGAAGATATTTGATTCGATCAGGTACAAAGGCGGGCATATCATTTCTTTCAAATCCTATACGGGAGGGCTGGTGGCTCCAGAGAGCGACGACAATCCATGGCACTATAAAATAAGCTGGAATCCCCGCAATGTTGTACTGGCAGGACAATGTACTTCACAATTCCTCCAGGACGGCTCTATCCGATATGTTCCATACCAACGACTTTTCAAGGTCGCGGAAGATGTGGAAGTTATCGGATACGGCAACTATTCTATGTATGTCAACAGGGATTCGGTCAAATACATAGACCTGTATGGTCTTAGCGGGATCGAAACCATGATAAGGGGGACATTCAGGGGAGAAGGATACTGCGAGGCCTGGTCCGTTCTGGTCGATCTTGGCCTGACTGACAATACGACCCCGTTGAGCCTGCTTCCCGGCTTTACCATCCGGTCGTTGACCCTGGGTTTTCTTTCGGGAGAAGGTGAGGATTACAAATACAGGATAGAGAGCACCATCGGCAGGAATATAAGCGCTTCCACCTATGAAAAGATAGAATGGCTGGGCCTTTTCTCCGACGATACGTGCCCGCTTCACCATCCGACACCCGCAGAGATCCTGGAGCACATAATCGTCAACAGGTGGGTGCTTCGTCCCGGTGACCGTGACCTTATTGTCATGCAGCACGAGATCCGGTACCTGCTGGATGGAGAGTCGCATACCCTCTATTCTACCCTCTACCGCGAGGGGCGCGATGATACCTACACGGCCATGAGTGAGCTTGTGGGTCTGCCGCTGGCCATCTATACCAAATACCGGTTGCGTGGCATGTTCCCTGAAGCGGGGTGTATCATCCCGCTTAGAAAAGAGATCTATGAACCTATTCTCCAGGAGCTGGAAGATATGGGCATACATTTTAACGAAAGTGAGTCCGTATGAAGCCCGGTCAACCCGATGTGCAGAGCCTGAAAATAATGAATGACCCCGTCAGGTTATTCCAGGGATTTAACATCGTACGTCAGGTTGCCGTCATACTGGGAAGCATCATTCTAACCAAGAGCGCTATGTCGACGGAAGACATCGGCAAGTTTGAAACACTCAATTATCTTGGCCAATTCATCAGTCTTTTTTGGGTCAACGGCCTCACCCAGGCATTTCTTGCTATCTATCCCAAGGTTGCCGACAGGGAAAAGAAGGCCTTTATCAGCTCGACCTTTGCCTTCTTTTTCGGCCTGTCGCTCCTCAGTTCGCTTATACTGGTTCTCGGCCGGCCGCTCTTGTTGCCGTTCCTGATCGAAGCGCGCTATATTGAAGGGTTCTATTGGTTTTGCCTGTACAGCCTTATCAACATTCCATCGCTGCTCATTCCCTCCATGCTGATGCTGAGGGGAGACAGCAAAGAGCTCTTGCGATTCACCGTTTTTTATTTTGTGGGGTACACCATTGTCTTTTTACTCAACCTGCTGTTTGGCGGTGAGCTGATCAACCTGCTGATCCTGCTCAATGCATTTGCCTTTGCACTATTGGCCATATCCGGGACCATGTCACTGACCTTCAACCTCAATGCCTACAAGCTGCAATGGGTAAAAAGATTGCTCCTCATCGGCAGCCCGCTTATCGGTTATGCCCTACTCTCCGGTATCGCCCCGTTATTTGACTCCTGGCTGGTACAACGTTTTTATACTGACAAGTCCGTTTTTGCCATCTACCGGTACGGTGCAAGAGAATTCCCTCTTACCGTGACCCTTGCTATCGGTCTCGGTACGGCCCTTGTTCCTGCGGTCAGCCATAACCTGACGAGGGGGATGGAAGAGATCCGGAAAAGGTCAAGACGATTGTATCCGGTTATTTTCGGTGCATCAGCCCTGCTGATACTCACGTCAAAATATTTTTTTCCCATCGTCTTCAATCCCTCCTTTGCTTCTTCCTCAGCGGTCTTCAACCTGTATGTCCTGCTGATCATAAGCCGTATGGTATATCCCCAGACCATCATGATGGGGCTGAAAAGAACGAGAGTTTTACTCTATATCGCTATCGTAGAGCTGATGATCAATATAACGGTCAGCTTTGCCCTCGCCTTTAGGTTTGGCCTGGCCGGCATAGCTGCGGGTACGGTGATCGCCTTTACCTCGGAAAAGGTCCTGCAAATGGCTTATCTCAAATGGAAGAAAAACATTAACCCGGATCAGTATCTCGATATTAAAAGATATGGCGTATACAGCCTGTTGCTGATCCTAGCCTGGCTTATTACAGCCATTAACTGGTGATAATAAGAAACTTAGGCGAAACGCTTTTGATTGAGCTACCCGATCAGGATTGTTCTCTGCTTATTTAATACGCTCAATTTTCTATTCAGCCGGAGTTAATAGATTCTGTATACTAAAAATGAGTCGGGAAATTATCAATAATTTCTAAAGAGAAAGAAATTGCAAAAGATACTAACTGTTTGAAGATGTGACTGTCCGTGATAAGTGCCTGTTATTGAAAGGGTGTTCAAAGTATGGTTTGCTAATAGCGAATAATGAATATACAACACCTAAGCTCAACAAAAAATTTTGCTATAAGTCTTTAGAAGGCAGCAAGTTAAAGATTGATAAAAAACTAATATCAGAGGGAAAAATGTTTGTAAAGCCCGTTAGTACCCGGAGCGGGACTTGAACCCGCACGACTTCGCAGTCACAGGATTTTAAGTCCTGCGTGTCTACCATTTCACCACCCGGGTAAAGTAAAAAGGAAAGTAAATAAAAAAGAGAGCGGGAAACGAGACTCGAACTCGCGACCCCGACCTTGGCAAGGTCGTGCTCTACCAACTGAGCTATTCCCGCATTCAAAATGTGCTTTTCTTCAGAAAGCGTGGCAAAGGTAAATCTTAATTTTTAATTGCAAAATATTTCTTACAAAAAATTAAAAATTTTATTCCCCGCCACCGGCGATATTGCTTCCGTCCCACAGGAGAAACTCTTTCAGAAAACCTGAGATGTCCCCATTGAGCACGGCATCCGTATTATTGTTGGTATACCCGGTCCTGTGATCTTTGACACGACGGTCATCCAGAACATAAGAACGGATCTGGCTACCCCACTCGTTCTTCATCTTAGTGGCTTCCAACGCATCCTTCTCTGCCTGCTGCTTCTCCAGCTCCATTTCGTAAAGCCTGGATTTGAGGAGGATCAACGCTTTCTCCCGGTTCTGTATCTGGCTGCGCTCCTGCTGGCATTCAGCGACGAGGCCTGTCGGGATATGCCGGACACGCACTGCCGATTCCGTTTTGTTGACGTGCTGCCCTCCTGCCCCGCTTGCCCGGAAAGTATCCCATTCCAGGTCCGCAGGATTGATGGTGATCTCGATACGATCATCGATCATCGGATGTACAAACACCGACGCAAAGGATGTCATCCGCTTTCCCTGAGCATTGAAGGGGCTGACCCTCACCAACCGGTGAACGCCATTCTCGCCCTTTAATAATCCGTAAGCCAGCTCGCCCGAAAACTCTAACGCAACAGATTTGATGCCGGCTACGTCGCCTTCTGTCATGCTGAGTTCCGAAACTTTAAATCCGTTTTTCTCCCCATACATAATGTACATACGCATCAGCATAGAAGCCCAGTCGCAGGCCTCTGTACCACCAGCACCGGCATTGATCTCGAGAATGGCATTAAGCTCATCCTCGGGTTTGGTGATGGTGCTCCTGAACTCCATATCATCGATGATGTCAAGAGCTTTCTGATATACCTCATCGACCTCGGTCTCCGTCATGGCATCTTCCTTTGCCAGCTCCAAAGCCACAGCAGCTTCTTCCACGGCAAGCTCACCGTTGCGGTACTTGGCGACCCACGACTGATGGGACTTCAGCTCTTTAAGTGTTGCTTCCGCGCGACCGGGGTTGTTCCAAAAGTCGCCGGCCAGGGATTCTTGTGTCTTATCCTCTATCTCGTGTAATCTCTGATCGATGTCAAAGATACCTCCTTAGAGAAGCCAACCTGTCCTGCAGGTCTTTAAGCTGTTCGATAGTCATATCGTTTTAAGTTTAATTATTTAATTATTGTTTTATTCCAATATTTCGACATAGAAAGCAAGGTTGGAATCCGGGGGAATTAGGTCCGGAATGCCGCGCATGCCATAAGCTAAACCCGAAGGTATGAATATGGTTGCGGCGCTCCCTTTTTTCAGGACCGCAAGGGCAGACTCCAGGCCTTCGATGATCCTTCCGCTACCGAAAGCGTAATAAAACGGACTCCCGGATCTGTAAGAAGACTCAAAACATGTGCCATCCTCAATGATTACTCCATAATAATACATATACAGATCATCCCCCTTTTTCACAGAGCTGCCTGCACCTTGTCTGTGCATTAATATCTCAACACCATCCTGCAGATGGATCAGCTGATCATATTTTTTCCGTTTGTACCTTGACAGATCTTCCACGACAATTTTTTCAACTTCCGGCTCTCTGGCTGAAATTGCGTCCCTTTCTTTCCGTGTCCATAGTTTATCTACTTTTATCCGGTAAGATACTTCTTTCCAGTGAGCGATATCCGGCGGAAGATCAGAGATCGTGTCTACACGCTCATAAATAACCATACTGTCTCCCAACCGCATCAGCTTCAGGGCGTCATACACCGGACTCGGCTCACTTTCTGCCGCTTCATCCGGGATCTCATATTGTGGCCTGGTCTTTAACCACCTCGAATCCTCAAGGACCGAATCCCTGTACAGAACTGTCATATTAAAAAAGACAAGATCACCCTTGTCCGCCACCAATCCGCTTCCCGTGGGGAATAGCTGGTACTGGTAACCGTTTTTGCTGACATTCCCGGTCACTGTCAATTCCTGATGCTGACCGTAGCCGGAATTGACGATCAGGAAAAAGGTCAAAGATATTATCCAGGTTTTCATAGATATCTCTAAATAAATCAGCCTTTACCGTAACAGTAAAGGCCGAAATTACTCTGATCAATATGTATTTATTTAGCTACTTCGATATAGAATGCCAATTCAGCATTGGGAGCGATCATACCGGGTATCCCCTGCTCACCATATGCCAGCTTGGCAGGGATAAATACCATTGCCTTGCTGCCTTTTTTCAGCAGCAGCAACGCCTCTTCCCATCCCGGAATGACCTTACCGGCTCCTACAGGTACGCTGAATGTCGTACCACGGCTGAATGAGCTGTCGAACTTCTTACCGTCACCTACGGATGCGCCAAAATAGTGCACGTTGGTATTCTCTCCTTTCTGTACCATCGGGCCGTCACCTTCACTTATTATTACATATTTAAGACCGGTAGCTGTTGTTTTAAGATCTTTGATCGCATTGGCCTTATAGTCTGCAACATATTTGTTTACCTGTGCCTCAACCTGCGGCTCCAGGTCCTTGATCACCTTTTTATCTTTTTCAGTGAGTATGTTTTTCACTTTGATACAATATGTGATCTCTTTCCAGTCCTTCATTTCAGCAGGAAGGTTCTGGATCGTATCGATCCGCTCCCGGATCACAATACTGTCACCGGATCTCATCAACTTGAGCGCATCGACCACAGGATTGGGAGTTGTGATCAAAGAATCAGGCGGCATCAGAAATTCCGGTTGTACCGGGCTCATCTTCGAATCCTGGAGGACAGAGTCTTTATGTTTGATCTGCAGGTCAAAATACACGAGATCATTTACCTGAACAGGCTCACCTTTGCCGGTTTTAAAAAGTGTATACGCGTAACCGTTTTTAGTTACGCTCTCGGTTCCGTCCTTTTTGCAGGATACAAATCCTATGGCGCATGCAAAAAGAACCAATGCTGATATTTTTTTCATAAAATAAATTAAATTATGTTTAATATGAACGAATAATTTCTTCTTTGTTTTTTTCGATTGCTTCTTCAAACGTGGATATCACATTTTTAAGGCTGCTGTACAGAGCACCACCGGAAGCGTTTTTGTGACCGCCGCCCCTGAAATATTCCTTGGCCATTTGCTCCACAGAAAAATCACCCTTTGATCTTAACGATATTTTGACGATGCTGGGTTGCTCGGATATAAACCCGGCTACATTGACCACATCCAGCCGTAACAGGTAATTGACAATGCCTTCCGTGTCACCGCGCTGGATATTAAAATCCAGATAGTCCTTTTTGGTAAGATAGATCAGGCCCGCCTTTTTATCCGGGTATATGATCATCCTGTTGGAGAGGCAATGCCCAAGTAATTTTAAAGATTTTTCGGGCAAATGATTGAACAGGCGATCCTGGACATATATAATATCCCCGCCCTGGGCAACGATCTCACCTGTGATCCTGAACGTATCGGCGCTTACACCATACTTGAAAGAGCCGGTATCGGTGATAATTCCCACCAGGAGCGCTTCAAATGCATATATGGGCAGGGAGCTCAGCCAACCGGCCAGCTTAAATACCTCATATAACAGCTCACATGTGCTGCTGATGCCCGGTTTCGATATGATGATATCTGCAAAGCCATCGGGGAACAGGTGATGGTCTATCATGACCTTTTTGGCCTGGCTCGCCCTGATAGCATCACCGATCTTATCCACCCTTTCCAGCGAGTTGAAATCAAGGCAAAAGATGATCTCGGCGTTGGATACATATTCTATGGCTTTTTCCTGCTCTCGGTCGTAGATCACGATCTGGTCTATGTCATGCATCCATGACACATCATCGGGAAACTCCGACGGCAGGACGATGTGTACACTATGGAACCTGGTTTCCAAGACTGATTTTAGAGCCAGGGAAGACCCAATAGCATCACCGTCCGGATTCCGATGTGATGTGATGACCACATTCCGGGGTTTCTGGAGGATATTTAGCAGGTCTTGTATTTCCTTCATAGTGTAACTTTCGGGAAGAATAGTATCTAAACAACTGATTACCAATTTCTTCCCCTAAAACCAGATTAACCGTTCGCCAGTTCCGGCAAAACAGCCGCAAAAGTCGCATTTTTTCTATATATAAAAAAATAAAAATGAACGAAAAAGCATCAGTTCGCTTATCAAATTATTTTTTTGACTTACTTTTGCGCCTCAATACAAAAAATATAAAAAATTATAATCAAATGGCGACCAACAGAACATTTACCATGATCAAACCGGACGCGGTTCAGGACGGGCATATCGGTGCAATCCTGGCTAAAATCAACGAAGCCGGCTTCAGGATCGTAGCGATGAAACTGACTCAGCTAACAGCAGCCAAGGCGGGTAAGTTTTACGAAATACACAAAGAGCGGCCTTTTTACGGTGAGCTGGTTGACTTTATGTCTTCCGGACCTATCGTAGCTGCCATCCTCGAAAAGGACAACGCTGTCGAAGACTTCAGAAGGCTGATCGGCGCTACCGACCCGGCCAAGGCTGAACCCGGTACGATCCGTGCCCTTTTTGCGCGCAGCGTAGGGGAAAATGCAGTTCATGGTTCTGATTCAGACGAAAATGCAGCTATCGAAAGCGCATTCCATTTTGCCGGGACAGAAGAATTTTAAAAAATGTACAACAGTATAAAACACTTCTTTCAAAAAAAGATAGTTGAAAATATACTGCTTTTCTTTCTGCTATTAGGGGTAATGATCACGGTCTTTGCCCCTAATTTGCCTTTATTGGAGCAGAGCGCCGATCTGGCCAACCAGACCATGATCGTTTACCTTGCCCTGAGCATTTTTTTCCTGGTTATCGGCCAGCAACGCCTGATGATCATCGGCATGATCTGCACCGGCTTATTTGCCTTTTTCCTGAAAGAGACGACCAACGCACGTATCAAATACGCACCACTCAACCTGGAAGAAAAGCTCAAGGTCGCCCTGATCAACCTTTCTGCGATCGATTCCGACCCTGAAAAGGTCATCCGCTACATCTCCAAAAAAAGCTATGACGTAATGATCTTCCAGGAGTATACTCCCAACTGGGAAGGAGCGATCAACGAACAGATATTTCCTACCTATACACACAAGATCTCCCTGCCAAGGATCGATGTGTATGGTTTGAATGTCTTCTCACAGTACCCGATCGTAGATTCTGATACCTTTTATTATGAAGAAATCCCCATTTTAAAGCTTCAACTGCTTAAAAACAACGCCCGGTTCGATATTGTAACCTCTTACTTTCCTCCTCCCATCAATGCCGCTTCCAAAACAACCGATCAGGGAGAGCTGGATCTTATTGCCTCCAGGATCCGGGATCTCAAAGCCCCGTTGATCGTCGCCGGTGTGTTCAATATGGTGCCATGGTCGCAGGAGATCCAGGATTTTAAGGAGTCAGCCGGACTGATCGATTCAAGGAGCGGGTACATTCCCAGTATGGACAAGAGTTCCGGAGGTATTTTCGGCAAACCGGTCACACACATTTTCTACAATGAGCTACTCGAATGTACCAACTTCAATGTTTCCCGCGCCGACAATGACGAGTATGGCGTAGAAGCATTTTTTCAGATCAGGGAAGCCGTTCATTGATCTCCGGAGTTATTTGACAAAGGGCAATTACTCCTTTCAGCTTATCGTTTAATAAATTGATAACACCCGAAAAAAATACTATTTTTTTGCATCTTTGTACATTAAAAAATCCTCTATCATAAATCAAATTTTGATGATTATTCTATATTTCTTTCTTGCGCACTGGTTTTTGTCCTTATTTGCCCAGACATTCTTTTTGCACCGGTATTCTTCCCATAAGATGTTCAAAATGTCACCTTTCTGGGAGAAGTTCTTCTATTTTATGACATTTTTCGCTCAGGGTGCCTCTTTTCTCAATCCGAGAGCTTATGCCATTATGCACCGTATGCATCACGCTTACAGCGATACGGAAAAAGATCCCCATTCCCCTCATTTCTTCAAAGATGTTTTTTCGATGATGTGGAAGACCAAACAGATCTATCACGACTTCGTGGCCAGGCTGAGAGAACCGGAGCCGGAGTTTAAGGGTAACTATCCTGTCTGGCCGTGGCTCGACAAGGTAGGTGATAACTGGATGGTCAGGATAAGCTTTGGTGTCGCTTACACCATGTTCTATGTCGCTTTTGCTCCAAACTACTGGTGTTATCTCTTATTACCTGTCCATTACCTGATGGGGCCGGTACACGGCGCCCTTGTCAATTGGTGCGGCCATAAGTACGGCTACAGTAATTTCAACAATGGTGATCATTCCAAGAATACAACGCCCTGGGGTTTTTTAATGCTGGGAGAGCTCTTCCAGAACAATCACCATAAGTACCCCAACAGTCCCAAGTTTGCCAAAAAGTGGTTTGAGATCGATCCGACCTATTATATGATGAGGTTACTGGACAGCTTAAAGATCATTCAGATCAGAAAAAAATAATTTTATCCCCAAAACCGGTTATCAGGCATCTGAATACTGATAAACAGAAAAATGAAATTATTTTAAAATAATCTGTGACCTTTTGGGATTTCACCGTCAAAAAGATGAAATCAAAAAAGGAAAATACCTGGAGCAATCCAACGTATTTATTTTTTTGGGGTAGTAAAGTGTTAGTTTAGCCGATTCTCACGAATCGGCTTTTTTTATGCACTCCACACCAACAGAAAAATATTCTCAGCGTCAGTCTGCCGACTTTTCAAACGTGGCCACAACCCAGCCACCATTGATATGATGTCCTGTATATTGAAGCTTTTTAATGACAGCCGCCTCCCGGATCGCCTCCAGGTCTTTTTCAAAGAAACCCGAAAAAAGGATCAGCCTGCCCGGCTTAAGAGCAGCCGATAATTCATCAAGGCTATCCGTGATAACATTGGCGGTAATATTGGCAAGTATCAGGTCATAATTGCCTGTCTTATCTATAGCTTCCTTGCCGCCCAGCACAGGATGGATATTACCGGTGCTGTTCAGGCTGAAGTTTTCCTGCATATTGTCGTACGACGGCGGCTCTATATCAATAGCATCGATACTGTAAGCGCCCTTCATAGACGCAAATATGGCAAGCAATCCTGTGCCGCTTCCGAAATCCAGCACCTTCGCTCCCGTCACCGGGATTGTGCTCATAGCCTTTATCATGCCATAGGTCGTATAATGGTGCCCTGTGCCGAAGGCCATCTTGGGCGACAACATGATCTTCATGCCCCTGATGGCCACATCTTTATGAAATGGAGCGACAATGGTACAGATATCTTCAATGAAAACCGGCTGGAAGTTGGACTCCCACTCTTCGTTCCAATCCCTGTCCTCCATTTCTGTTACTTCGAAGGGTGTACCATATTCTCCGGCGATAGCATGCAACTCATTTTCCACAGCATCATCCAGCTCCTTCTGCTCGATATAGGCAAGCAGATAGCCTTCTTCCTCCATAAAGCTGTTAAAAGGCAGATCCGCGAGAAGTGCAACCAGCAGATCGCTTTCGATTCCATTCAGGTCGAACTTATATTCAAGCCATTGATTCTTTCTTTTCATCCTGTTTTTGCCGGTAAGCTTTGATCGTATTTTTAATCAGGCTGATGATCGTCATCAAGCCTATTCCTCCGGGTACGGGTGTGATCCATGCGGCCTTATCCCTGACAGCATCAAAATCGACATCGCCCACGAGCCGGCTGCCGTTTTTACTTTTAGGATCGGCAATCCTGTTGATCCCGACATCAAAAATAACAGCTCCTTCCCTGACCATGTGACCTTCGACATAATGGGGAATACCGATCGCTGCGACAATGACATCGGAAGCCTGCAATTCCTCCGTTATATTTTTGCTTTTGGAGTGGAGCAGCGTTACAGTGGCATTCCCATAAGGCGCCTTTCTTGAGAGCAGAATCGACATAGGCGTACCCACAATATCACTTCGGCCGAGGACGGCAACTTTTTTCCCTGAAAGATCCAGCCCAAGGTGCTCGATCAGCAAGACGATGCCATAAGGCGTGGCCGGAAGAAAAGCAGGCAGGCCCAAGGCCATTTTTCCGAAATTCATCGGGTGAAAGCCATCTACATCCTTTGAGGGATCAATCTCGAGCAGCAAAGCCTGTGCATCGAGACCGTCAGGTAAGGGCAGCTGAAGAATGAAGCCGTCAATACTGTCATCATTGTTGAGCCTGTGAATATGGGCGATCAGCTCCTCCTGAGTAATATCCGGGCCAAAATGGAGCAGGGTGCTTTCAATCCCAAGCTCCTCACACGTCCTGACCTTGTTGCCGACATAAGCCTTGCTTGCAGGATCATCGCCGACCATGATCGCCGCGAGATGAGGCACACGCTCACCTGAGACCCTGATGCCTTCCACTTCCGATTTTATTGCGGCTTTCATCTCCTTGCTTATGGAGCGAACGTCCAATTCTGCCATAATCTTAGTTTATAGTACAATATTAGAGCTTTTTCCGCCCGGAACGTAAAATATTAAATCGAAATAAGCAAAAACAATATCATACACAGCGCTGAACAATGTCAGGCAGGGAATGTTAGATTAGCTTAAATGAAAAAAATGGATAAAGTTTTCACGTCTGAAGCGTTGATCAGGTTTTCCGATTGCGATCCTTTGGGCCACCTGAACAATATGCGTTACCTCGACTATTTCCTGAATGCAAGGGAAGACCAGCTCAAGCAGTTTGCAAATTTTGATATTTATAAACATTCCAAGAAAACAGGGCAGATATGGGTCATGTTCCAGAACAAGATCACTTACCTGAAGCCGGTCTTTTATAATAAGTATGTCACTATCACAAGCCAGGTCATAGCTTACTCCGACAAATCCATACAGGTCGAAATGCAGATGAAGGACCGGGAAACGGGAGAACTCAAGGCCGTTCTGTGGATGATAGCCGTATATATTGATATGGTACAGAATAAAAGTGTTTCTCATCCCGCAGAGGTCGAAGCGATGCTGTCAGGGCTGCTTTCTCCTTTGGATCAAAAAAGCTTCGACGAAAGGGTCCGTTTTCTGCAGGGCCGGTAGCGACGTACCAATTCTCAGGCTATTTTCGTTGAATTATCCTGTTCAGTGACATTTTATTAAATAACTCTTATGAGACCCTTATTGCTGTTTTCATTTTACACCCTCGCTATTCTATGTGCCAAGGCGCAGTCTGCTGTTGATTATTCACAAACCAGCAACTGGGCGGCGCTTCCCACTATGGAGGACAATGCCGATCTCGTACCGGGAGGCAAGGAAACTGACAAGCAGGGCGGCTCAGAAGTCGATGTATTTTTTGTCTACCCTACCTCCTATACCAGAAAAATGGAAAACGGCCAATGGAACGCGCTACTGGATGATGCGGCCGTCAATCGCGAGACAGATGAAAAATCGATCAGGTACCAGGCGTCACTTTTTAACCAGGTTGGTAAGATCTATGCGCCCCGCTATCGCCAGGCCAATATAGCCGCTTACTTTACCGGAGATGAAGCAGCTTCGAAAAAAGCTTTTGATCTGGCTTATAAGGATATCTCAGATGCATTTGATTATTATATCCGGCATTACAACCAGGCGCGGCCTTTTATCATTGCCTCCCACTCCCAGGGTTCAACCCATGCAATGAAGCTGATCAGGGACAAAGTGCAGGGTACACCCCTGGAAAAAAGGATGATCGTCGCCTACTTGGCAGGCATGCCTGTTCCCAAAGATTACCTCAGGATACCGCCGTGCTCGGATGCGGGACAATACAACTGCATCTGTAGCTGGCGCACATTCCTGGATGGCTATATACCGGAGTATATTGGGAAGGAAGAGCCTGTGATCGTTACCAACCCTATCACCTGGTCGGAAAAGGGGACCTATTCAGAAAAAAAGGATCACAAAGGCGCTGTCTTATTCAACTTCGATCAGGGCCCTGTGAGCGGCATTGTTTCGGCAAAAGTGCAAGGCAATGTCTTATGGATAAAAAAGCCTGATATCAGAGGAAAAATGTTCCTCAGAAGAAAAAATTATCACGTGGGGGATTTTAACCTCTTTTACAAGGATATACAGGAGAATGCCCTGCTCAGGAAAAATAATTTTCTTCACAAGAACTAGGCAATAGCCGGCCGGCTCTCGAAAAACGACGGGAAATATCTTTTCATTATCTTGGATAAGATCCACCCGATAAATCCCCCCAGAAGGAAGCCGCAGATCACATCCAATGGGTAGTGCACTCCAACATACACCTGCGAAAAACCGATCAGAACGGCCCAGCCCAGCCACGTATAGCGCCATTTATTTCCTCCGGCCTGGAATAACATCACGAGGAAAACTGCCATAGCCATATGATTGGCAGCATGACTGGATACAAAACCATACTGGCCGCCACAGTTGATCAATGGCTCGAATTGGGGGTCCGATGCAAGGAAATGGCAGGGACGAAGGCGTTGTATATTGTTCTTAAAAACATGTACGCTGATCAGATCGGAAAGCCCCACAGAAGCGACCAGAAACAAGACCGGAATAAATGCCTTCGCTCTCCACCATTTGATAAAAAAAACGACAAGCACGACGTATAACGGTATCCAGAAGTTTGCTTTGCGGAAGTAGGGAATGATATCATTACCGAGCGCTCCATGCAGGTTTTGATGTATCCAGATCAATACGTCCCTGTCCCATAGCTGTAAGGTTGATAACATAATTTCCCTGTTTTTTCCTTTCGGCAGATAAAGGTAGATCTTTTAACAACGATCCGATAAATAAAAACTTATGAATAATTCCATAAGAAGATGCCGCCGGAATCACACTGTTATCAATAAAGTATTTTTCCGCCTTTACCTGAATTTATTTATCAAGAGCTAATTTTGTACCGCTTAAACCAATGAAGATGAAAATAGTGTTTTTTGGTACCACAGATTTTGCAGTTGCATCCCTCGATGCGCTTATGAAGACGGAACATGAGGTAGTGGGAGTGGTAACCAATATCAACAAGCTGGGAGGGCGCGGCCGGAAAGAAGTGATCAGATCTGCAGTATGTCAGTATGCCCTGCAGAACGATCTTACCTTATTGCAGCCTGCCACGCTTAAAGGCCCACGATTCCTTGCCAGGCTTGCAGCGCTTGAGGCCGATCTGTTTGTGGTAGTCGCCTTCCGCATGTTACCAGAAGTTGTCTGGTCGATGCCCGAAAAAGGAACGATCAATGTGCATGGCTCCTTACTACCTGCCTACCGTGGTGCGGCACCCATCAACTGGGCCATTATCAACGGCGAAAAGGAAACAGGAGTATCGGTATTTTTTCTCGATCAAAAGATCGATACAGGTAAGATCCTCCTGTACAAAAAAATGCCTGTAAGCCAGGATGACACCTTCGGATCACTCTACGAAGCGCTGAAAGAGCTGGGCGGTGAGGCGCTTCAGGAAGCTGTCAGCCTGATCAGCCGGGGTCATTATTCGCTGGTACCCCAAAATGATGCGGTAGCAAGTCATGCTCCCAAGCTGGACAGATCCAACACCCGGATTGATTTTGATCAGACACCGGAACAGATCGTCAACCTCTGCCGCGGGCTTGACCCTTATCCCGGCGCCTGGTTTGAATGGGAGAAAAGCCTGATCAAGGTTTGGAAAGCAGGGATCAGTGATGAAAAGCTTCCTGCCGGCTACTGGTCATGTGATTATAAAACCTGGTGGAGCATAGGATGCGGAAACGGATCGGTCAATATACTGGAACTGCAACCGGAAGGTAAAAAAAGAATGACCATAAAAGAATTTCTGAACGGTTTCGGGTCAAAAATGAGATCAAAATTTGAAAACGGTCAGAACAGGATCGAATGACGCATTACCCCTTGACCAACCGTCCGACACCTGTCAGTGTATTGTATAACTGGTTAAAAATATCGGAAAAATAGGTCAGGTGAGGATATGATGCCTCTTCCTGCTCTTCCAGAACTTCCGTCTGAACAGGCTCTCTTTCCGTAAAACTTGCAGAAACAGTTGAATGGGTCAAACCGAAAAACATCGTATAGCCGTAAGCCAGAACGATCAGACAGGTAGTAAGTAGAAAGTAACGGTTTTTCATTTTCTGAAAGGTTTCCTATATAACGGACAGGATTGGCAATTAGTTACAATCCCTTACACATTTTCCTGATTTATTTATGTAAATCCACTTGCCATTGTCGAAGACGCGTGCCGTACCGTTCTTAAAAGGCTTGGCCGCTTCATACTGACATTTGATCACCTCTACCCCATCCTTGTTGATAAAGCCGTATTTTCCGTTTTTTTCAACACAGGCAAACCCTTCTATAAAGTTATTTACCTGTCCGTATTCCAGAGGAATAACACTCTGTCCACTGCGGTTGATAAAGCCCCATTTATTGTTTTTTTCCACGCCGGCAAGGCCGTCCTTGAAAGACCAGGCATTATCAAACTGGCATGGAATGGCTTCTTCACCGTTCTTACTGACAAAGCCCCATTTGCCATTTTTCCGCACACCGGCAAGCCCCTCGGCAAAATCGGTCACCACATCATAATTAAACGGGACGACAGTTGTGCCACTCGTACTTATAAATCCCCACTTTCCGTCTTTCTTCACACCTGCCAGTCCTTTTGAAAATCCAAATATTTCATTGTACCTGGGCTTGATGGTCTCCTGCCCGGCAGTATTGACAAAGCCCCATTTACCATTGAGGTTGACAGGCGCCAGGCCATTGCTGAAGCTAAGGATCTCCTCGTAGGTTGGTTTTTTGATCACTTTACCGTCCCTGGAGATAAAACCTACGAGATTATTATATTTATATGGAGCGATATCTCCGGTGTATGGACCGAGCAATTCAAGCTTTGATTTGTCTATATTTTTTAAAGCTTCCTTCTCTTTAGCTTCTTCTTCCTTCTTCTTCCTGATAGCTTCAATTTCGGCCAGCTTGGCAAGCTTGGCTTTTTCGAGCTCTTCGAGGCTGACGCTCGAATCAGACTCGATCAGGGAATCGACCTTTGCCTGGTCGGCCTGGGATACAGGGGTCGCTATCGTTTGGGCGACAGGCTCTTCAGCCTGCTGTATGGAATCAGGAACGGTTTCCTGGGTAACTACAACGTCCTGTTTTTTATTTTTATAATAATCATATATAAAATAAGAGCCTGCAATAGCGCCCAGTAAAAGCAGGCTGACGAGGAACAGCCCGGACGACTTTTTTTCTTTTTCTTCCGTTAGCTTCACTTCATCTGCCATAACCGCTGCCGCTAAGGGACTGTCTGAAGAGAAAGTGACATTTTCTTTTACTACCGGAGGGGTCGGTTCCGGAGTTTTAGAAGCATCAGCGGTCTTGCCATCAGGCGTAATGGTTCTCACAGGAAGTTTCTTATCAGTAGCCGGACCCGGCGAAGACGGCTTTGTAGCCTGTTCCTTTTTACCGGAGACCTTTTTCTTGGCATCGCTTATCTGGATGACAGGCACCCTGTCCACAACGGGATCACCTTCTTTCTTAGCCACGCCGATTTTATCCCATACGGCTTGGGCGCGATCTTCGAGTGATCTGGTGGTTTCAGAACGCATATCATTTTCTTTCCCGGCTTTTGAAGGCTTATTATCCGGCACAGCCGGTTCTGATATACTTTTCTCTTTCGCCGGAGTCTCCTTATCCCGGCTATCCGTCTTGTTTTCGACAATTTCAGGAGTGTGAAGCTCATCCTTAGTAGTTTCTGTGATTTTCTCTTCAATTTTTTCTGCCGGCGCCATAGTAGCAGGGACAGTCTCCTCATCGATCCGGGGCCCGGGTGTCTGTTCCCTTACCGGCTGGGATTGTGACCGGTTGTGATCGATCACCTGCTGTGCGCGGGTAAAAATATTGGACTGGCGTGCGACGACCTCTCCATCCAGGTCGCTCAGCATACTTTCGACCGACGCATATCTCTCACCGGGATTCTTAGCTGTGGCAGCCTGGATCACACTATTGAGCTTGACCGACACATTTTCAACAAAAGGCAGCGCCTCATTGAGTATCCTCAGGCGCACCTCATCGACATCGGCATTGGCTGCATCATACGGCTGCCTTCCCGATACCAGCGTATAGATCATGACACCCAGCGTATAGATATCGGATGTCGCACTGACAGGTCCTATATGTTGTATCTGCTCCGGGCTCAGATACAGGATATCTTCAGCATCAACATTTTCTGGGAAAAGCTCACTTTCGAAATAAGGGCCTTTAAAGTCACAGATCTTCAGCTTGCCCCTGGGTGTAAGTATAAAGTTGCCGGGCTTCAGAAGACCATGGATGATACCGATGCGGTGCGCTTCCATCAAAGCCGGAAGCAGGGATCTGAGCCAGTCGATGACCTGCTTTTCAGGGATAGAACCAAAGTTATCGATGTAGTCCTGCATGTTATAACCGTCCAGGTACTCCATCATGACCTGGTAGGTATTGTCCGAATCATCATGTATGAGATCCAGCACCTTTCTTACTCCCGGATGCTTGATCTGCAGGCCGAAGCGAGCTTCCTTTATAAGCTGATCCTGAAAAAATTTGTTTTTCTCGTAAGCAGACTTCAAAACTTTTACCGCCACCTTCTTGTCTGCCTCCAGTTCCATGCAAAAGACCTTGGTATATTTACCCTGGCCCAGTTGGATGATGTTATAATTCTGATTCTTAATCACTTTCGAAGTCGGTTAAAGGGTCTCTTAATTCTTATTCCATCAAAGATCCGCCGGCACATCTGATGATCCTGCCGGGAAATTGCTCTATTATCCGGTAGTCGTGGGTGGCAAACAGGACTGCAGTACCACTGTTACACAAGCCATGAAGCAGCCTTACAATTTCGTCCGATGTATCCGGGTCAAGGTTGCCTGTCGGCTCATCGGCGACGATCAGCTCCGGCTTGTTGAGCAGAGCTCTCGCTATAGCCACACGTTGCTGCTCGCCTCCTGACAATTCATGTATCTTTTTATGTGCAATAAACGGCAATCCTACAGAGGTCAACACCTCTTCAATACGCTGATCCATTTTCGCTTTATCCTTCCACGAAGTGGCCTTCAGTACAAAGCGCAGGTTCTCTTCCACATTTCTGTCCTGTAACAGGTTAAAATCCTGGAACACCATACCCATCTTTCGCCTGAGGAAGGGGATTTGCCTTGTTCTGAGTGCAGACAGATCGAAGCCGACCACGCTGCCCTGGCCGTTTCTAAGCGGCAGCTCACCATATATTGTCTTGAGAAAACTGGATTTACCCGAACCTGTCTTGCCGATCAGATAGCAAAATTCACCGGGATAGATATGTATTCCAACGTTGTTGAGAATTAAAAAACGGCTCTGGTAGATATCGGCATTTTCGAATGCCACTAACGAATTGGCCATACTTATTTTGATTACTTAGCTCCTTAGTATTAAACAAAGCTCAAAAGTAAACAAATTTATATTAATTTAATATGTTTTAAATCAAATTATTTTTATATATATAAAACTGTTGTTCAGAAAGTTTTAAACATTTAATATAAATTTCTTAACGTAGAATCTTTTGATATCCGGATATTGTTTTCATCCAGGATCTTAAGGTCGCCCTCAGCCACAGCTTCCTGCTCCTGGACAGCCCTGACGGTTATCACAGCATGACCGGCAGCCAGATCCGCTCCGGGGCGCATTCCTCCGGCTTCTTTTGAGTGAACCAAGATCAATCCGCTGACACCGCAGATTATCAGAAAAAATGCCGGTACAAACTCCTTCATAGACAATACACTTTTTAATAATCAGATCAATATATATTACGATAAATATATACTTATATTAATTTGCATAGCAAATATATACACATTATTTTTATTTTTAATATAAAATCATTTTCTTCTTGAATAAAATCCCGGAAAAATAATTTTGAGCCTCCGGAGAATAATTTCTTAATTTTACCGGAAACGATCTTTCAATGATACGCCTGTACTCCGTTCTGACTTTAATCACTGCTGTACTTGTCTGCCCGTTATCTGCCCAGCAATATGCTGAAGGATGTGATGGCAATAGATATGTCTTCCAGGTATTCGACAATGTTTCAAAAACAACTGTCAAATATGCCAGGGCGATCCCCGAAAATACAGACCTGTATATCGATATTTATCAACCGGAAAATGACCAGGTCAGCAAACGCCCCCTGATCCTTTTCGCGCATGGGGGAGCTTTTGTCGGAGGCAACAAATCGGACATGGAAGCATTCTGCCAGTATTGGGCGCAAAGAGGCTTTGTTACGGCTTCTTTACAATACCGGCTGCTGACCGGTCTGCCGACCCAAACAGCCTTTACCAATGCTGCCATCAAAGCTGTTTCTGACATGAAGGGAGCTTACCGTTTCTTTAAATCCGACGCCGCCAATGCCAATGAATATGGCATCGACACGTCCAGGATATTTATCGGTGGCCTGTCAGCCGGCGCTATAACAGCCCTGCACACGGCCTATCTCGATGCAGGTGATAATATCGATCCCTCCATTCTGACGCTAATCAACGCCAACGGCGGCTTCAGCGGAAATACAGGCGACGCCGAAAACCTCAGCCACAACGATAAGGACGTCTTCGGAGTGATCAATCTCTCCGGCGCCGTGTTTGTCAAAGGCCTGCTTGATGAAGGGAACGCCTTTCTGATGAGCTTTCATGGAGATAAGGACGATGTTGTTCCCATAGATAGCAATTCCGTATTCGGGCTGATCTACCTTTATGGCTCGAGGACGATCCACGCCGAAGCCGACAGGGTCGGCATTCCCAATACGCTGACTGTCGCCGCTGGCGGCCTGCATACCGATATATATACTGATCCCAAATACGCAGGCGACCTGGCTGCATTTCTTTATAATAGCGTCAATCTCTACTATCCGAGATTATGTGGCTTAAATCTCAATACCAGATTTTCCGGTAAACCTGCATTGGAAGTCAATATTTACCCCAATCCGGCAAACGCTACAACAAATATTGAGTTTGGCAGCCCGGTAGACGAATGCTGGATCATGGATATCAAAGGAGCCGTTGTCAAAAGAATAAGTCCGGCATCCACCACTATCCGGTTAAATACATCTGACTTACATAGCGGAACATTCTTTCTGGTCCCAATCCGGGACAACAAGGCATACCGGGCAGTTAAGCTCCAGGTCGTACACTGAGTCTTATTTCGTAAATCCTTCATATAGCCAGTCGGCAAGCGCCTGCCTGTTCTCCGACTTAAGGAACCGTTTCTGGTCATTGACATTCTGGATGTTGCCGATCTCGACAAAGAGGCACGGAGGGTGTGAGTATTTAATGACGTACAGGTCCCGGTTACGGACGGTACCGGTATATTTCCTGTTGCCCTGCTCGGCATATTTCCTTTCAAATACAGCCTGGGTATTGACAGCCATTTCATAGCCCTTATCGGAGCCTTCAGAGTAATAAAAATGGGTATCCAGCTCAAGGCCCTGTGACCGGCTGTCGATGTGGATACTTATGAATCGCTGGTCTTTGATGCCTTTTTTCTTGTATTTGGCATAAAAATTATTGATTATTTCCACCCGTTTTCGCAGGCGTTGGATCTGGTTGAGCGGAATGGCTGATTTCCCTGCATGGAGGTCATCTTTGTCGCATTCCAGGAAATCATCGTCCCTGATCCCATCATTCGGATCATATACGATAAAGTGTACAATGCCGCCATGCTGGATGATCTTCCTGCCAAGCCTCAGCGCTATGTCATAGGCATATTCGTCCTCGCAGCACAGGTGATCGTCGATCTTGACCATAGCGCCTGGATCAGGTCCTCCGTGACCGCTTTTGATATAAAACACCTTCCCTTTGAGATCCTCATCGATCATTTCAACCGATTCGTACCGGTCGCCGAATAATGGAATATGACTGATCTTTGCAGCAGTTTTTTCCGGCTCCTCAACAGGTTGGGTTATCACAGCGGGCTTTTCCGGCGTCTGGACAGGTGAGCTGGCAGCCGAAGGCAGATCTAATGCACAATTATAGATGTAATGAGGCACCCACAGTAACCTGTCCTGCAAAAAATAACTGGCCTTAAGCCCGCTGCTCTGTAGCCATTTATTATACCGCTCCACTTCAAGGGCCTTGACCAGGTCAAAATTGGACAACGTAGACCGGATGGAGCTGTTATTGTATTTATAGATCCTGACAGGGAGCTTATATTTTTTGTCAAGGCTAAGTGGGTCGCCGTTCTTAAGATCATTGATCCTGTAGAATTCGGTAATGTTACAGGGATATTTCTCAAGCCCGTACCGGCGCATCAGGGCGATGGCTCCCTCTCCTTTGAGGAGCTGCGTGGTCACATATTGTTGGCCTGTGGCTGCAGTAGACAGCAGCGTAAAAAGTATTGTAACAAAGTATATGTAGTATTTTGAGGCCAAATGTTTCTTATAAAAGAACAAATATATTATATTTATTTATAATGTATAACAATTTGATTCAAAAAAATTAAAATCCGGCATTAAAAATATAATAGCTTTGCGCGAGGAAAGAATACAGCTGAGAATGAAGAAAGTCTTATTGCTGGTTAAAAAAGACCTGCTGTCTGAGCTGAGAAATGCCCATGCGATCAGTTCCGTATTGTTGTATGTTTTTGCTACCGTATATATTATATATAGCGCCTTTTTGAATATTCAGGCACAAAACTGGAACATCCTGTTCTGGGTCATTTACCTGTTCGTTTCGGTCAACGCCCTGATCAGGAGCTTTGACCAGGAAAACAGCAGCAAGACGCTGTATTATTACCAGCTTGCCGGTCCGGTCCACATTTACGTCGCAAAATTCCTGTATAACACCATTTTGTTGCTGATATTGGGACTGCTGACGTTGATTCTCTTTTCATTTGTGGCTGGAAGCCCCGTCCGCGATTACCCGTTGTTTTTGCTTTCCCTGCTGCTGGCAGCCATCGGCTTTTCTTCCATCTTCTCATTTATTTCCGCTATAGGCGCTAAATCCGGCAACAGTCATTTAATTACCGCCATACTCGGATTTCCCTGTGTGATCCCGGTTCTGCTGGAATTACTCAAGCTATCGGCCAACAGCCTGGGGCTAATAAATGATACGGACTTTACCACCGACATTATGATCCTGGTGACCATCGATATCATCCTGCTCAGCCTGTCCATTATATTGTTTCCTTTTATCTGGAGAGATTAAGGAATTACCGATAAAAATCGGACAGAAGCCCAACTTGTTTTACATTTGCATATAAACAGCAGGCAATTCCATGGATAAGTTGTGGATTAAATTACTTACGGTCCTTTTAATAGCATATACCTTTATAGCAGGCATGATCAGGCCGCTCAATCCCGGCATTATGGAAGTAGCCCCGTCCGGAATCCATGCAGACAGTAACGCGGTGATCACCATCAGCACTTATAATGCACACTTGAAAAGCAACGAGGTTTCGGCCTATCTTGCCATTGACAGCATACACACCCTTAAGGCCAGGTCGGTCGAGATCATTTCCCCGAATGAGGCCAGAGCCCATTTTTCCGTACCGCAGTATTTGCCCGAAAATTCCAAAAGCAGCATGGCCAGTATTATTCTGATAGGCGAACGCGACGGCGGATTTACGAGACCATCTTCCGTTTCGATCGTCCAAGATTCTGTCAATGCATCAGAAGGGCAGATGTTATGGAGCAAGGATCAGATAACACATGTCCCCGAGCCGAAAGTCAAAGGCTTCCCCTTCAGGCTGATACTGGAAGAGACGATACGCAATATATATTACCATGTGCCTTTCTGGATGGCCATGATCGTCATTTTCTCATGTGCCGTGTTCCATGCGGTCAGGTATCTCGTAAGGTCAGACCCGGAGGACGCTTTACGGGTATATGCCTTCAACCGGACCGGGCTTTTTTATGGTATCATGGGCCTTGTAACAGGGGCGATCTGGGCCAAAAATACATGGGGAGAATATTGGAGTGGCGATATCAAGCAAAACATGACGGCCATCGCCCTGCTCATCTATGCAGCATATTTTATTCTGTGGAAGACCTTTAAGGATGAGCAGGTCCAGGCACGTGTGTCGGGAGTGTTCACCATCTTTGCCTATGTGGCCATGATCCCCTTATTATTTGTCATACCGAGGCTTTACGACAGCTTACATCCCGGCAATGGCGGCAACCCTGCTTTAGGAGGTGAAGACCTGGACAATACGATGAGAATGGTCTTTTATCCCGGAGTCATTGGATTTACGCTGTTGGGCCTGTGGATTTCCAACATTTATTTCAGGATCAGCCGTATGGAAAATGCATTGAAACGATAAATTGCAAAAACAGAATAATAACAAAATAAAGTTCTGTCAAGTCAAAAATATAGTCTACCTTTATCGCCCGAATTAAGGAAATTTCCTTATACAAAGTAAATCATATGCTGTTATTATCTCCCGACAATCAATTGATTGCGCTCTTGAATTCGAGAAACCTTTCTCTTTATGACAGTGGCAAAATATACGTTGTCATCATAGTCATAGCAGTGGTCCTTCTGGGATTTTTCCTGTATTTATTTAATATTGATAAAAAAATAAAATCATTAGAGCGAAAAATTAAATCAAATGAGTAACAAAAGAGCTAGTTTCTTTGAAAGTGTGAATAAAAACTTTGATAAAGCCGCTATTCACACAGGCCTGCCTAAAGGCCTGCTTGATCAGATAAAAGCTTGTAATGCTGTATATCAAATGCGCTTCCCTGTGAAAGTAGGCAATGAATATCAGGTTATAGAAGCTTATCGCGTTCAACACAGTCACCACCGGCTGCCAACTAAAGGGGGGATCCGTTACAGTGAGCATGTCAATCAGGATGAGGTGATGGCATTGGCTGCTTTGATGACCTATAAATGTGCGATCGTGGATGTTCCTTTCGGAGGAGCGAAAGGCGGTGTAAAGATCAGTCCCAAACAATATACGGTAAAGCAGCTTGAAAAGATTACCCGCCGTTATACGGCTGAGCTGATGCGTAAAAACTTCATCGGCCCCGGCATCGATGTTCCGGCACCGGACTATGGAACCGGCGCCAGGGAAATGGCATGGATCGTCGATACATATACCACCATGAAGCATGGCGAGATCGATGGTGTTGCCTGCGTTACAGGCAAGCCCGTAACTCAAAACGGTATCAGGGGCCGCGAGGAAGCGACCGGCCGTGGTGTGTTCTACGGTATCAGGGAATTATTGAATAATAAGGAAGACTGTAAGAAATGGGGCATCGCTCCGGGTACAGCCGGTAAGCGGGTGGTCCTCCAGGGGCTGGGTAATGTTGGAAGCTTTAGCGGAAGGATATCGCAGCAGGAAGGTGATATGAAGATCATCGCTATTTCCGAATACGAAGGCGCCATCTACAGTGAAAACGGCATTGATATCAATGACCTGCTGAAACACCGCAAGGAGACCGGCTCGATCCTCAACTTCCCGGGCACAAAGATCCTGCCATCCAGAGAAGCGGCCCTGGAACTGGAATGCGACGTCCTCATCCCTGCGGCTTTAGAAAACCAGATCACTTCTGACAATGCGGACAGGATAAAGGCCAGGATCATAGCCGAAGCAGCCAATGGCCCGATCTCTGCCGATGGGGAAACCATCCTCCTCAAAAAAGGTATCATCATTATCCCTGATATGTATCTCAATGCAGGCGGTGTTACAGTATCTTACTTCGAATGGCTGAAAAACCTGTCCCATATGCGCTTCGGACGTATGGAGAAGCGCTTCGACCATAACACGTATAACAACCTTGTTACCACGATCGAAGATATGACAGGCAAGAGGATCGGAGCCCAGGAAAGGGAGTTTCTGACCAAAGGCGCGGAAGAGATCGACCTGGTACGTTCAGGCCTGGAAGAAACAATGATCAATTCCTATAACCAGATAAGAGACACCTGGAAGCGTAAAAAAGGCGTCGACGACCTGCGTACAGCGGCATTTATATGCGCGCTCAATAAGATAAGCAGCGATTACCTGGCCATGGGCATCTTCCCGTAAACAGACCAAAACACTTTTTCTCAATAATTATTTCTCAATTTTAAAACGATTTTTTATGATTCAGAATCATGCAGATAATAAACTTGATAAGATTGATCTAAAGATTCTAAAGATCTTACAGGAAAATAGTAAGATCACGAATCTCGATCTGTCAAAAAAGATTGGCTTGTCGCCTGCGCCAACCCTTGAAAGAGTAAAAAAGCTTGAATCTACTGGCGTAATTGCAAGCTATCACGCAGCTATCGATACCTTGTCGCTTGGTCTGAATGTTAAAACCTTCGTTTTAGTGTCTCTGGCCTGGCAAAGAGAGAATGCTCTTGACAAGTTTCTTATGAAGATCAAGGGTATTTCGGAAATAACGGAATGTTATATTATAACGGGTGAAGCCGACTTCCTCATGAAGATCATATGTAAGGACATACCGTCATACGAACACATTCTGTTCAAAACGCTCAGCCAGATCGAGGAGATCGAGCGCCTGAAGACCCTCATGACGCTCTCCACGGTCAAGGATTCCAAGATCCTGCCATTCGATTATGATTGATCATGGCCGTATTTTATAAAGTTATCTGCCCGTCAAATCAGTTTACCAGCTATTTGATGGGCACTTTTCATTTAAATCATCCTGTCTTTACCCCCCTTCTTGCGCAGGCCGAAGACCTGATAAAAAGCACGTCCTGTTATTTCGGGGAAATGGATCTGACCCAGGTCGATCCCACCAGAATTATCGACATACAGAAAAAATTGCCCAAGCCCGGGCCGAAAGTGCTCCGGCTGCTTGAAAAACGTCAGCCTTATTTTGAAAAGCACGGACTCTCCTACCCCGCTTATCCGGAACAAACCTCCTCTTTCAGCCTGCTCAATGAGCTCACTCTCAGCCTGTGGAAGCAGGAGCTTAGCACCGGAAGCATCGACGAAGAATTATTAAAGATCGCTCTCCGGTCAGGTAAGGCCTTAGGCGGTATAGAATCGTTTGAAAGACAGCTGGAGATCATGGAAAAACTGGATCACCGGGAAATCGAACGTCAGATCATCAGGATGCTGCAGCGGCCGAAAATGTTTTCACGGTCGATGGATAAGCTTTTCCGTTACTATCTTAAAGGTAAAACACGCAAGCTCGGAAAGGAAGCTCTAAAGTCCACGCAAGGCAATAAAAAGCTCATGGTCTTTAAGCGCAATAAAGTCTTTACTGAATTTATCAGCAACGTCTGCAGCGCGCAGGACGGAAATTTTTTCTCCTTCGGAGCCGGACACCTCAACGGATGCAACGGTGTGGTCAAAGGGCTTAAGAAGCTCGGCTTTACAGTCGGGAAAATAAAGATCCCTACTTCGACTTCAACCTGATCACAGGACAGATGATCTCTTCCAGCGACACGCCTCCGTGCTGAAAAGTATCCCTGTAATAGTTGTTATAATAATTATAATTATTCGGGTACAGGAAAAACTTATCCTCCTTCGCAAAAATAAACGAAGAGCTCACATTCGGGCGCGGAAGAAATACTTTTGCCGGATCCTTGTAATCAATGACATCATCCGGGTTATAATTAAGATTCCGGCCTACTTTGTATCTCAGGTTGGTCGTTGTTTCCCTGTCTCCGATCACTTTTGACGGCGTTCTGACCTTGATCGAGCCATGATCGGTCAGGATAAATAAACGGATCTGCTTTTCAGCGAGTCTTTGCAGCGCTGTCCAGAGCGGCGAATGTAAAAACCAGGATCTTGTAAGCGACCGGTAAGCCTTTTCGTCGTCGGCAAGCTCCTTGAGCACTTCCATCTCGGTCCGTGCATGTGACAGCATATCGATAAAATTGTACACGATGGCGCTCAGGTTGTTATTAAGCAGGTTGAGCGCATTGTCTGCAAGGTTTTTGCCATTATGAACGTTGGTGATCTTGATATATTCGCTTTTGATGGGCTTGCGGAAAACCCGGCTGATCTGGTCGGCAAGAAATTGTGATTCGCTCAGGTTTTTTCCTCCTTCATCCACATCATTTTTCCACAGGTCAGGGTATTTTTTCTCAATCTCACTCGGCATCATACCGGCAAATATGGCATTCCGGCTATATTGGGTCGAAGTCGGCAGGATACTGAAAAAGTAATCTTCTGATTCTACCTTATAGAATTCTTCAATGATCGGCTCAAGTATCTTCCACTGGTCGTAACGCAGGTTATCCAATAACACCATAACATTGGGCATATCGTCATCGATAAAGGGGAAGACCTTTTCGCGCAGGAGGTTATAGGACATGATAGGGGCGTTTTTATTATCCTTGTCCAGCCAGCTCATGTAGTTCCTGTCGACAAATTTGGTAAAGCCGGCATTGGCCTCAGCTTTCTGCGTGCTGAGGATCTCGCCCATCTCGAGGGACTGGCTGTTATCGATCTTGATCTCCCAATTGATGATCTTCTTATACAGGTCTACCCATTCATGATAATCCAGGCCGCTATTGATCTGCATGAAGATCTGGCGGAAATCCTGCTGATAATCTGAAGAAGTTTTCTGACGGACCAGCCTTTTTTCATCGACGATCTTTTTAAGAGAAAGGAGGATCTGGTTCGGATTGACGGGCTTGATCAGGTAATCGGCTATCTGTGAGCCGATGGCCTCTTCCATGATATGCTCCTCTTCATTCTTGGTGATCATCACGATCGGCACGCTTGACTTTATTGCCTTGAGCCTGGAAAGGGTCTCAAGACCGGTGATGCCCGGCATGCTTTCATCAAGAAAGACGGCATCAAATTCGTTTGAGCTCTCAAATTCCTCGATGGCGTCATAGCCGTTGGTCACTGCTGTTACTTCATAGCCTTTCTGGTTGAGGAAGAGCAGTTGAGGCTTCAATGTTTCGATCTCGTCATCTACCCAGAGTATCTTTATTTTATCCATATATCTTTTTACTTCTTTGATCGTTTGATCTAATCTTAATAATTTATTACAAATAAACGACAAGATTCGTTCAATATTTGATTTACTTTCAGGATGCAGGATGTTTATTGTAAAATTTCAATACAAAGGCACTTTTTTAACCGGTGTTGACCGTAACAGCTTACCTTTGTCGATAAACAGCCCGGCAAATGTTCTTCAAAATAAAAAAAATCATCAACGATCCCGTATATGGCATTATCAACATACCCGATGGCATCATTTTCAGGATCTTTGAGCATCCTGATTTTCAAAGATTACGCAGGATAGGACAAGCCGGATTGACCAACTTCGTATACCCCGGCGCCAATCATACAAGGTTCCACCATGCCCTTGGCGCAATGTATCTGTGCCAGGAAGCCCTGGAAATGCTGCGCATTCGCGATGTCAGCATCGACCGGGACGAAGCAACCGGCTTAATGCTGGCCATCCTGCTTCACGATGTCGGCCATGGCCCCTTCAGTCACGTACTGGAACACAACCTGACCGGAAAGCATCATGAGGTCATGACCGTTGCCATCATGAACAAGCTGAATAAAGAATTTGACGGTGCCCTGGATACCGCTATCAGTATTTTTTTAGACACGCATCCGAAAAAATTCCTCCATCAGCTTGTGTCAGGCCAACTGGATCTTGACCGGATGGACTACCTCAACAGGGATTCTTTTTTCACAGGTGTCGCAGAAGGCAAGATCGGCTATGACCGCATCATCAAAATGATGACGGTGGCGGATAACAGTCTCGTCATCCAGGAGAAGGGTATCTATTCGGTAGAAAACTTCCTGATGGCAAGGCGTCTCATGTACTGGCAGGTATATCTGCATAAGACGGTCCTGGCCGCCGAGCATATGCTCATTCAGTGCCTCAGGCAAGCCAAGGAAGCTACGGCAAAAGGAGCCAGGTTCAATCTTTCTCCGCATTTTGCATATTTCATGACCGGTCACTCTTCCACAGACGAGCAGGAAATGCTGGAGCATTTTCTGAAGATCGATGACTACGATATGTGGTGGGCGCTCAAACAGTTCAGCCAGGATGGCGACCAGAGCCTTTCGTTTCTCGCAGATGCGCTTTTAAACAGGGCGATATTCAAAATAGAGCTGAGCAAGGAGCCTTTCCCAGATGAAATAGCGGAAGAAAAAATAGAAAAGGTCTCCCGGAAGTTCAACCTGGACAGAAGCCATGCTGCAAGCCTCGTCTTTAATGGCTCCGAGTCAAATGAAATGTATAATGTCCGTAAAGACGAGATCATGGTGCTTATGAAAGACGGAACCGTAAAGCCGTTTTCCACCGTATCGGATTATCCTATAGGCAATACCGTCGTTGAGAAATATTTCCTGTGCTACCCTAAACTTTAATGAGCCGGAACGGGTTAAGAGGAATAGGACCGGTCGCAAATGCGACGACACAATCGGATCCGGATCAACTCTATCTTAAACTTTAAAAAATATTAAATATGGCTTTTACACTTCCCGAGCTCAGTTATGAATATGATGGTCTTCAGCCTTATATCGATGCTGAAACCATGCAGATCCACTATACCAAACATCACAATGCCTATGTAACCAATCTCAATGCGGCGGTCGCCGGCACCGAGTTTGAAAAGATGAGCATTGAAGAGATCCTTCAGAATATCTCCAAAGCGACGCCGGCTATCAGGAACAACGGTGGCGGGCATTACAACCATACACTCTTCTGGAAGCTGCTGTCCCCGAATGGAACCAAGCCATCCGGCGATGCGTTGGAAGGGATCAACAAAAAATGGGGATCATTCGATAAGTTCAAAGAAGAATTCTCAAAAGCCGCTACAGGGCGCTTCGGCTCAGGATGGGCATGGCTTGTCGTAAATAAGGACGGCAGCTTTGACATTAGCTCAACTGCCAACCAGGACAATCCCCTGATGGGAAAAGAAATAAGCGGAGCCGAAGGATTTCCCATTCTCGGGCTGGACGTATGGGAGCATGCATACTATCTGAAATATCAGAACAGGCGCCCGGAATACATCGAGGCATTTTTCAATGTGATAGACTGGGATGAGGTCAACAGCCGCCTGGTAGAATCCACTGAGTTTAAATAATCTCTTTTGCTCCTCTGAACTGTGCTCAAACGATAAAGCCGACTTTCCTCATATGGTTATAGAAATTGCCGCCAATAGCCTGCAGTCAGCATTAAATGCCCGGCATGGCGGGGCTTCACGGATCGAGCTATGTGCAGATCTGGAGCTGGGGGGCACCACGCCCAGTGCAGGCCTGATCAGGAAGGTCAGGTCTGCATTGGATATACCGGTTTTTGTGCTTATACGCCCGAGAAGCGGCGATTTTATATATACAGAGTCGGAGCTGGAGGTTATGCTGGAAGATATTTCATTCTGCAGGCAGGCAGGAGTCGATGGCATTGTAAGCGGCATACTGCATCCGGATGGAACAATAGATGAAGCCGGCCTGAAAAGACTTCTTCAGGAAGCCTCGGGTATGCAGTTCACCTTTCACAGGGCATTTGACATTACTGTCTTCCCCTCTCAATCTCTCCAGGTACTCAAGTCACATGGTGTCCACAGGATCCTTACATCCGGTCAGAAAGACAATGCCATAGAAGGGCGGTCGCTGATCCGGCAGCTTGTCGAAGAAGCAGGCGATGACATCATCATAATGCCTGGTTGCGGTATCAATGAGAACAACATCTTACCGCTTGCGGAATTTACGGGCGCCCGGGAGTTCCATGCTTCGATGAGGACAAGGGTCAAAAGCCCGATCCTGTATCATAACAGGAGCTTACTCCTGAGCTCTGGGGTAGAAATACCGGAAAATGATTATTTTATATCAGATGGAGATAGAATTTCAAGGCTCTTAAGCAGGTTAGACAAAGTATAACGCACACACCGGCCGTACACAAAGAATTAAATTGTTAAAATACATAATAACCCAAAATTAGTTATCTGCGACAACCGTATTTTATTTACTTTTGTATTGCATTTCATTTTAAATACTTTTATACAAATTTGCCACATGAGATTTTTTACATTTTTTGTTAGTATTTTATTCATTTCAAGTTATGCCACAGGGCAGACTTTTAAGTTTCAGGCCGATTCCATGTCTACATCTGTAGAAAAAGATGAGTTCGAGAATTATATCTCTAATTTCGGTATCAATACCACCAACGAGACAAAAATCATGAGATGGACACAGAAGACCATCTTTAAAGGATCTAACTGGAGTAATTCACAGGTATGCGATAACAATTTATGCTATACGGACAAAATATTGACCAGGACGATCGAGATCCCCGCAGGAGGCACTACGCTTCTCAAAATCCTTTTCAGACCCAACGGGCAGGATACCTGTGGTTATTACACCATATCCATTCAGGAAGAGGGCTCTGCTGACATCGATGAAACGGCCCATTATTTTTTCAACGGGCAGGATTGTGATGCGATTGCCGGATTCAACCGATTGGACAATGTCGAAACGGTCAGGATCTTCCCTAATCCAAGCGCCGATTATGTCCAGCTTTCATCAAAAGAAGCGGTCAGGAATGTAACGATCTACAATGCACAGGGGCTCGTAGCGAAAGAAGTGCGGGATTACAGGAATGGGCTTATCCCTGTCAGTGATCTTCCTATGGGGACTTACTACATGATGTTTTCATTCTATAATGGAAAGACCGGTGTTTCAAAATTGTTCAAAAATTGATCTCTTGAAAATAAACTAAAAAGGCTGCCATTTCTGGCAGCCTTTTTTTATACCTTAATAAGTCATCCTTAGCTTTTCTTTCTTTTTGATCAATTGGCGCTTCACATTATCCACGCCTTTATCAACAGAAGCCTCAAAAGTTTTATCTATTTCCTTAACCACGATGGTATCGCCCGGCACATTGAGGATGATTTCCGCCACTTTATCCCTGATCTGGCCGGCATTTTCGAGCTTTAATATGACATGAGCATCGATGATGCGGTCATAGAAATGATCCAGTTTGGTCAGTTTTTTCTCTATGAATTCGGTTAAACCTGTATCAGCCTTAAACTGATCTGCTTCAATTGTAATTTTCATTTGTTTACATTTTTATGTTAAAGAATAAATGTCAATCATCGTTCTCTGAACGCGGGTGCGCCCGCGTGTATATCGCCTTAAGCCTGTTGGGAGCATTATGCATATATACCTGGGTTGCAGCAAGGCTGCTGTGCCCAAGCAGCATTTTGACCGCATTGATATCCGCCCCTGCATCGGAAAGGTGAGTTGCAAAAGAATGTCTCAATATATGTGGACTTTTGCGTTCCAAGTTCGGTACGTTTTTCAGATAGCGGTTTACTATATTATAAACCATTTTTGGGTACACTGGTTTCCCCGATTCTGTTAAAAATACCTGATCGCTGGTTATATCTTTGACCGTCAGATATTTAAGCCGGATAAAATCATCGATTTTTATCAACAGCTCTTTGCCCAGGGGCACTAAGCGTTCTTTTTTGCCTTTACCTCTGATCTTAAGCAACATCCTGTTACGGTCTATGTCCTGCTCGGCCAGGCCAATCAGTTCTGCTCTTCTTAGCCCTGCGCTGTATAGTAAGGTGACAATCAGATCCTCCATCACGGACCGGTAGCTATCGGGCTCAGTTGTTCCCGATCCGATCAGTAAGTCTTCCTTTGGAATGCTGACAGGCAGCTTTTTCTGGGATTTGGGTCTTACTATCTTTTTCATCGGATCCGCCTTAAGACCTTCAAAACGGCGAAGGTATCGAAAAAAAGTATTAAGAGCGGAGATCTTTCTATGGACCGTCCTGGATGAATGATGATTGTCCATAAGTGATACGATCCAGCTTCGAATGTGGAAATGGGTAATCTCGTGAATGGAGGTGATCTGGTAGGTGGCAGATATAAAAAAAGCAAAGCCATCAATGTCGTTCTGATAGCTTTGCTTTGTATTTTCACTATACCGCTCTACAGAAGCGATATAAACATAGAATCGTTCAATCTCATTTTGCATATAAATGTGAATATATGCAAAACTTTTCTAATATAAAAAATTCTCCGGAACTTTTTACAAGGCGCTGTTGCCGTAAGTAGCCTGCTTATAGACAGCCTTAAGGATTTCCTGTCTTCTCAATACGGACGGCTTGGTGAAATGTTTGCGCTTACGCAGTTGTTTGATAGTTCCTGACTTTTCGTACTTTCTCTTGTACTTTTTAAGCGCTCTGTCAATAGTTTCGCCGTCTTTTACATCGATAATTAACATAAAATGTAAACCTCTTTTTTAATTGTGATAATTTCGGACTGCAAAGGTAAGATTATATTTCAATATTTTATAAACTTTTGAAAATTTAATCTGCCTGTATTTTTATCTGCTCCCCTTTGCCGATGTGCCCGGCTCCTGAAGGGCGCACATACAGGCCAAACTTGATCTTATTCTGAACGCCGGTATATGGCATCAGCATTTTAAGCACATTCAGATCAACTATCGCCGTATCCGGATCCTGGTTGATGATGATGCAGCGTGAGCACAGCTTGACAGGCTCCAGCACGACCCCATCCATATTCAGGCTTTTCCAGGCCGCCTCTTCAAAATATTCATTACCCTCAACAACAATATTAGGCCTGAATCTTCTTATATCGATGCTGACCTCGTACCGGGAGGACAAAAAACCGGCTGATGAACGGTTACAGATCAGTATCGGAGAATCATCATGAAAGCTGGAAAATGCCTGCCGCTTATTGATAAAATACATCTGTACGTCGGAAGAAAAATGGTCGGAAAAAAACTCATTGACCGTCCGGTCAGCCACATACCCGGATTCGACCCGGTTCCAGATGCATACATCCCGTGCAATACCCGTGGATACCAAATCCACTTCGACAGCCGATCGCGTTATCCTGGAATAGAGCTGCAGCTTTTCCGCACCATCCAGCTTCAGCTCAAAATCGGCCATTCCTTTTGTATTCCTCCTTGTCATCATATCCCCGTTGCTGTCATACAACGCGAAGACACGATCATTCCAGAGGCCACGCCGGTCAAAAAAAGCATGATCACATTCAATGGCGGGCAAGCTCTTGACCGGGTAGATAAAAATGTCCGAAACCTCCAACTCTTTTTCCATCACACAAATTTCACAAAAGTAATGTCAATTCTCCAAAATTAACCCGGCTTCGACGGCTGGAACTTTGTAGTTGGTAAGATAAGGTCTGTTCTAGAGGCCCAATGATCCGGAAAATACCAGTTACCTTTTAAACCTCATTCTATCTGGAAGCTATATAAAGCAAAGTCTGTGCAGCTCAACTCCTATGGGGTTTACTTTGTCACAGCCCATTCTTCGTCGCTAAAGATTCTGCTCTCAATCCAAAGAGATAACCTGGCCTTGTTATCCCTTTTCCGATAATTATTCCTCCAACCTGATTTTTTTTTGACATTCGTAAACTTTTTCACCTGATATGAGGTTGATACGGTACGTTCTTTGAAAAATATGGGGCTGACCGGAATCGACAGGAAAGTATGATCGGTTAGTAAGCATGCAGGAGTATGATAGCTACCTCCTTTAACAAAGTGTTATTGAAACTATAATTGGCGAATCTAACTTCGCAATCGCTGCTTAATCTGGTAGATTAATCGGCTTTCATGCAATTTACCTGACGCCTGATACAAGGTAATGTCGCATGTCATGTAACTTTCGGGCAAGGAAGCGCCTGTGTTCCGCTGCGCTTCCGAGATTCAGGAACTAAGGTATGGATCTGGTGTGTTTTTCCACTTGTCCATGCTCGAAAACCAAAAGAAAAACTAAGCATGTAGAAAGCTCTCAGGCGCTTTCTCTGGACGAGGGTTCGAATCCCTCCAGCTCCACTTTTTCTTTTCCGTCTTAAGTCCTTGCACTTTTTGGGCCGTTTTACGGGGATGACAAAAGGCCGTTATGACATTCCAGTGTGTTAAAGTTTTCCTGTTATTACAAATAAAGTTATAACTTAGATATTCATATCATACACATGGAAAGTTGATGGCCTCAAAAATCAATAGCTTTTTATTCTTCCTGTCGGTAACATGGCTTATCCTATGCTGCCCTGCGGTAACGGAAGGCCAGCAGGTCATACAGCAGGGGCTGTATATGCTGGACCCCTATGTGTTCAATCCGGCCTATGGAGGGTTGAATAACGGCCTCACGATAACCGGTAACTTCCGTAAGCAATGGAACGATCTTCCCGGCAGTCCCAGCTCCCAATATGTGACCGCGCATGCGCCATTGATGCTGCTCAATAGCGGCATAGGGGGACATTTCAGTCATGATGCGCTCGGAGCGAGCGACATAACGAGCGCTTCCCTTTCCTATAATATCATACTGCCCACCACCATTTTTATCTCGGTGGGAGGCGGACTCGGTATCCAGTCAAAGGTCCTGGACGGGTCGATCCTCCGGACACCGGACGGTAACTATGAAAACGGAGTAAACCACAACGATCCGAATATCCCCAACGGCAAATCCAACAGTACCAACGGCATCATCAACCTCGGCATAGTCGCCAGGACCGGCTTGCTGGAAATAGGCCTCTCATCTCTTCAAACAACAAAATTTGGCAAACAGAACAAGGAGCAATATTATTATCAGCCGTCAAATCATATTATGCTATACGGGTCCTACTTCTATACGCTTAATGAAAGCTGGAAGATCGTACCCAATGCACTGCTCAAGTATGACCTCAAAACACTTCAATCCGAATTGGATATCCACCTGTACAATAAGAACTTATTCGGCGGCGTTGGAATTCGTGGATACAATGCCGCTTCATTTGATGCGGTGAAGGTAACATTGGGAGGAAGGATCACTGAAAGGATCATGGTAGCGTATAATTTTGAGAGTCCTATCAGCTCAATAAGAACATATAGTGGGAACACCCACGAATTATTGCTGCAATACAGGATTCCGACAAATTTTATACAACGGCCAAAAGAAAAAATGATATATCATCCCAGGATGTAATAAAAAATCAAAATATAATAATACTTTTGCGCCATACTTAACCGTTATAGGCAACAAGTACAGTGTTTATCAACCGGTTAGAAAAACAAAACCCACCCTAACAATCTGACTATCAAAATATTAATACTAAATTGAAATAAAAATCGTTAAAAATACAGCGTGTGGGAAACTTTGTTTTGGAAAAAATGAAGAAACAAACTAATTTTACACCCTGTTTTACATTATCCAAATTTTTAGGAAAATTATTTTTTATCAAATGAGTAAGAACATTGTATTTTTATTTGGATTAGCTATCCTTTCGTCTTTTATTGTTTCTTGCGGGAAGAGTAGCAAGATGGACGGACAGTTGATCGGGGTCACAAAAAGACCGGATTGGAAAGGGATCAACCCTTACGGTATGATTTATGTCAAAAGCGGTACGCTGACCATCGGATCCGATGATCAGGATATCAGCAGCAATTATCTGTCAAGGCCTAAAAGCATCTCTATCCAGGGATTTTATATGGACGAGACAGAAATTACCAACAATGAATACCGGCAGTTTGTCAACTGGGTGCGGGACTCCATTGCGCATACGATCTTAGGTAACTTTGAAGAGGATGATGCAGGCAACAGTCACATTGACTGGACAGCTGAAGTTGATTACTCCGATGAAGGCCTTTCCGATATGTACTATAGCGGTGATGATGTCATCAATGGTAAAAAAGAATTCGATGTAGATAAGCTGATCTACAATTATGAATGGATGGACTGGAAACAGGCGGCCGGAGACCGGGGTAAGTCTACAAGAAAAACCTACATCAAGAAAGACAAAACGAAGATCTATCCTGACACAATGGTCTGGATCAGGGACTTCGCTTATTCTTATAATGAGCCCATGACCAGAAACTATTTCTGGCACCCTGCATTTGACGATTACCCGGTAGTAGGTGTCAACTGGAAAGCAGCCACAGCTTTCTGCCATTGGAGGACCAAGATCTGGGATACTTATCGTCCTAATGACGTGCACTCTGAAGGATTCCGTCTTCCGACCGAATTTGAATGGGAATATGCTGCCCGCGGCGGCCACGCAAATGCTCCTTATCCATGGGGTGCATATGGCCTGAGAAACTCCAAAGGATGTTTGCTTGCCAACTTTAAACCACGAAGAGGTAACTACCCTGAAGACGGTGGTCAATGGACCGTAAAAGCCGACGCGTATTTCCCTAACGACTATGGTTTTTACTGCATGGCCGGTAATGTATCGGAATGGACGCTGACTGCCTATGCTGAAAATGCATACGCGTTTATCCATGACCTCAATCCTGACATCAGGTACGATGCAAAAGATGAGGATCCGGAAGGTTTGAAGCGTAAAGTTATCAGGGGCGGATCATGGAAAGATATCGGTTATTTCCTGCGCACAGGTACCCGTCACTACGAATTCCAGGATTCAGCGAAATCTTATATCGGATTCAGATGTGTATTGACCCACATGGGAAGATCGTTAAACGATTTTTAAAAACTACTTAGTTTTACGGACCTGTTTTTTTAGAGCGACATTCATATGATGCTCTTACTAAAAGAATATTGTCAAAATTCATTAATAATTATTAACCTATTTAAATTTCAAAATTTATGTCTTTAGTGCATTCAAATGGTTTCAAGTACTTAAAGAATTTAGTAATCGGTGTCGGAGCATCTATCGTATTGATCGGTGCACTTGGTAAGATCCAAAGCTTCGAATGGGGTGGCCCGATGCTTACGGTAGGTCTTTGTGTTGAAGCTTTCCTTTTCTTCCTTTTAGGTATCATCCCACCAGAAAAAGACTACTATTGGGATAAACTATATCCAGGGCTTGGTGACTACAATGCAAATGTGCAGGCGATTACTGCCGGTCCGGCTATCGGCGGCAGCGCACCCGTTAAGGCCCTGAATGGCGAAGTTGTCGAAAGACAATTGGGCGGTATGCTTTCCGAGCTTCAGGTCATGTCCAAAAGCCTTAGCTCCTTAAAAGCACTCCAGGAAGTTGACTTTTCCAAGACCCAGGAGCAGATCAAGAGCATGGGTAACTTCTATGATAAAATGAACGTCGCTATCTCGGCAATGGCAGAATCGATTGAAGATACCAAACATTATAAAGAGCAGATATCTGCCCTCAATAAAAACCTTTCAGCATTGAATGCTGTGTACGGTAATGTTCTTTCTGCTATGACAGGTAACAAAGCATAAGTGATAATTTTCACCGGTAAAAAAGTATTAATAAATTATCATTAAAAGAATAAAAAATGTCAATACCTAAGGAACCGAGGCAGTTAATGATCAACATCATGTACATTGTACTTACGGCGATGTTGGCTCTTAACGTTTCGGCAGAAATATTTAACGCATTTAAGGTGGTAAACGATGGCTTGGTAAAGTCAAACGAAGCATTAGATAAGTCTAATGAAAGGCTACCTGAAAATATTAAAAAGTTTGCAGCGAAAAAGCCTGAGTTTGCTAAATATGCAGAAAGAACAGGTCCGGCAAAAGCCGCAACCGATGAATTTACCAACTATATCGATGGGCTTATCAAACAAATGGTTGATGAGACCGGAGGTATGGTTCCTGACGAACATTCCAACGACCCGAACAATCTGCGTTTGAAAGGTTATAAAGATAAAGACGTAACCACCAGAGTACTCGTAAATGATGGTAAAGGAGATGAGATCGAAAAAAGGCTTGCTACTCTCAAGCAAAAGCTGACGGGACTGTTTGACCCTGCCGATAAAGCAATCAATGAAGGTAAGATCGCGCTGGAAATAGACGAGGCATGGAAAAACAGCAAGACCCACAAAAGCTGGGCAGCATACAACTTCAGTCATATGCCGCTTGCAGCTGTCCTTCCGATCCTCAATAAGCTGAAAAACGATGCCAAATCTTCTGAATCTGCCGTTCTGAACTATCTGATGAACAAAATCGGTGCCACCGAAGAGATCATATTTGACCAGTTTGACGTTGTCTCTTCCAGTAAGAAAAGCTATGTGATCCTCGGAGAGAAGTTTGAAACAGACATCTTCCTGTCTTCTTCCTCTTCTAATATCAAAGGAATGAGTGTTACAGTCAACGGCGCTTCTGTTCCGAGTGTGGACGGTGTTGCCAAGTATACTGCTGCTGCCAGCTCACTGGGGATAAAGAAGTATAAGGCAACAATTTCTCTGGTCAACCCGGTGACGAAGCAGCCTAGTACGTACTCAAAAGAGTTCGAGTACGAAGTCGGACAACGGTCGGCTACCGTATCCGCGGATAAGATGAACGTATTCTACGTAGGTGTTGACAATCCTATTACCGTGGCGGCTGCCGGCGTATCATCCAACGATCTGAAAGTATCAGTATCAAACGGTACGGCAAAAAACACAGGCAAGGGCCAATACGACATCAATGTTTCTAACGCCGGTGGTACCTGTACGGTAACTCTTTCCGGCGGAGGTCTGACCCCGTCATCTTTCCCGTTCCGTATCAAGCGTATTCCAAGCCCGATAGCATATATCGCGGGTAAGATGGGCGGTGCAGTAGGGAATGGAGAGTTCGCAGCGCAGAGAGGTATCGAGCCCAGGTTGGAAGGGTTTGAGTTTGATGCCAAGTGCCAGATCCAGGGCTTCGTGATGAAGTATGTCGCAAGAAGACAGGATCCTATCGTTGCAACCAATCCCGGCGGTACGTTTGGCGGTCAGGTTAAAGATCTTATTTCAAGAGCTAAGCCCGGAGACCTTTATATCTTTGATAACGTGAAAGCGAAATGTCCTGGTGACGCTGCCGGAAGAAATATTAACTCATTATCTTTCAACATAAGATAATTCCATTTTAAATCTCATATTTACTATGAAATCATTTTTCAGTTTTCTTTTTTTAGTTGCGGCTTTCAGCATTCTTACTTCGGTAGATGTTGACGCTCAGAAAACTAAAAAAGCTAAAAAGAATCAGGATAGCGAATATGTACCTGATGATTATGTTCCGGACGATTATGTCCCGGAAGATTACAAACCGGTGCCAGAGGCTACTTCAAAAGCTAAAAAAAGCAGTACTCCTCAGAAAAATGCGGCATCCAACAATACCGGTTCTACGAAAAGTACCGGGCCGACCACTACTCCACCGGTAATCGTTTCTGCTCAGGATACAGTCCGTAAGCCTGATCCGGATGCTCCTCTTGATGACATCATTAAGAGAGATCTGATCAAGCAGAAGCTTGTGCTTGCCTATGAGCCGCTGCATGAGCGTGATATTTTCTGGGAGAGAAGAATCTGGAGAGTGATCGATTGTCGTGAAAAGATGAACCTTCCTTTCAAATATCCTAATCAGGAACTTTTCACGATCCTAAAAAATGGAATTGAGAACGGGGATATCAAAGCTTATTCAACTGACGAATTCCATTTCAAGCAGACAACTGAAGATATTAATCAGCAGATCTCAAGGGTAGATACCAATGAGGTATATGATCCTACTACAGGACAATATGTCAATGAGGTGACCAAAAACGACATCGACGTTCAAAGTATCAACCAATACCGTATCAAAGAGGTATGGTATTTTGATTCTGAGTCATCCGTGATGAAGGTACGTATTCTCGGTATTGCACCGATGTTTGTTGAGGTCGATCCACAGACAGGCCTGGAGCTTCCTCCGAGACCCTTGTTCTGGATTTATTATCCTGACTGCCGAAAATATCTTTCCCAGCACAAGGTCTTTAACGAGGACAATATCGCTAGCCCTATTTCCTGGGATGACCTGTTTGAGATGAGACATTTTTCAAGCTTTATCACCAAGCGTTCCAATGTGAATGACAACCGTCTAATCGATTATGATCAGTTCAGGGAGAACGGGGTGGATATGTTGCTTGAGTCAAATAAGATCAAAGAGGAGATCTTCAATTTTGAACATGATCTTTGGTCCTATTAAGACTAAGCTTCAGATAAAACAAAAGGCGCGGAAGGTTTTTCCGCGCCTTTTTAGTTTAGTATCCTCCCCTCCGGTCAATTTAATTTGAATAAATTGCAAACTAATCCACTGAGAGATATAAAAATCACATTATTGTCCTGAAAAGATATCTATAAAGTTAAACTACTTAACACTTCATTATAAATTTTATTACGCATTACAGATAAGCATCATAAGTTAGTGTTTATAAGGGTTTTCAATAGCTACCCCTCCGGCAAAGCGCATAATATTTCGATTCCGGACGGTTTAAGATTATATTATATTTGTTTTTTCTGCTATCTAGTCATATATTTGTTCCGCAATTATTTCCCAATCTGGCAGATGATCCATCTGTATTTCAGAGATTGACCAAATTATTTTAGTTTCAATATCTTCCACGGCCATCTGAATTGGCCACCAAGAAACCTTATTACTAAACCTAAAGACTGCGAATAGATGAACTCTATCCTGCTTAAGTCAATAGTTGTATTTTTTTTATTAGCATCCATCCCTTCTGTTTCAGAGGCAAGGACTATTTCGCAACAGGCTACTATCCCACCCTTCCTGCTCAATACCATCAACATGATGTTCAACATGTCCGGGAAGGTCAAACTCAGAGCTAATATCATCGATCACGCAAGCAAATACCTGGGAACGCCCTACCGTTCAGGCGGTACCAAACCGGGCGGTTTTGACTGTTCCGGATTTGTGAGATATGTATTCGCAGAATATGGTTATGAGCTGGAACACAGTTCACGCGCTTTGTCTGTGAAAGGTGAAACAATCAAAAAGGAAGATGCCAAACCGGGAGACCTGGTTTTCTTTGCTGCAGGAGGAAGGGTCCATCATGTGGCAATCGTATATTCCAATTTTGGCAATGACCTTAAGATCATACACAGCAGTAACAGTAAAGGTGTGTGTATTGATTCGGTAAATTCGTCAGCATACTGGTCCAGCAGGCTATATTGCATCAAAAGAGTTATCTAAATCTTTCAAGATATATTTTTGAAGCCCTGTGAATATTTACAGGGCTTTTTTGTTTTCAGGGCTGCCAATCCACAGGCATTTTAATTATATTAGTGGCAAAAAAAGAACATGATCAAGATTAAGTTTGGGACTGACGGATGGCGCGCGATCATCGCTGACGAATATACGGTGGAGAATGTACGGCGCGTAACAGCGGGAACGGCCAGGTGGATGAATGAGAAGGGATATAAAACGGTAGTGGTCGGTCATGACTGCCGTTTCGGCGGCGAGATGTTCCTGAAAGCAACCACAGAAGTTTTTTGCCATCACGGAATTAAGGTCTTATATGCTAAAGACTTCGTGTCTACACCTATGATCTCTCTGGGTGTCGTAAAGCTTAAGGCCGATCTGGGCATCGTGATCACGGCAAGCCATAATCCACCCTCCTATAACGGGTATAAGCTGAAATCGAATTTCGGAGGCCCCTCTTCGCCCGATGATATCTCTGAAGTAGAAAATCTTATACCGGATACTTGGGAGGTCAGGACGCAAACCTTTGATGAATGTGTTACAGGGAATAAAGCCAGCCTCGTCCCCCTCGAAGATATGTATGTAGAGCATGCAGAGGCAAGCTTTGACCTCAACCTGATCAGGAACAGCGGTATTAAGGTAGCTTATGATGCCATGTATGGTGCAGGCCAGCGGGCGATGCTCCGTTTACTGCCGGATGTGATCGCGCTTCATTGTGATGCCAACCCTTCCTTCAGAGGGCAAGCCCCTGAACCGATTGCCAAGAACCTGACCGAACTGTCGGAATTGATCGCATCCGATCCGGCGATCTCGCTGGGGATAGCGAATGATGGCGATGCCGACCGGATAGGCATGTTTGACAGCAATGGCAGATTTGTCGACTCACATCACATCCTGCTGCTGCTGCTTATGTATCAGTATAAGTACAAAAAGCTCACCGGCGAAGTGGTTGTCACTTTCTCTGTGACGGATAAAATGAGAGAGCTTGCCAATAAATACGGCCTGTCATGTGAGATCACGAAGATCGGCTTTAAATATATTGCAGAAATAATGACCCGGCGTGATGTTCTGGTAGGAGGAGAAGAAAGCGGCGGACTTGCAGTCAAGGGACATATACCGGAAAGAGACGGCATCTGGATCGGACTTATGATACTGGAATTTATGGCACTTACCAAAAAATCCCTGGAAGAATTGATCCAGGATCTGTACGACGAGGTCGGTACATTCTGGTTCGACCGGGATGATCTGCATATCACGGAAGAACAGAAACAGAATGTCATCAAGGCCTGTAAAGAAGGTCAATACAGATCTTTCGGAAATGACGTTGTTCAATCCACGGAAGATCTGGATGGATATAAATTTATCTACGGCAATGAAAGGTGGATCATGATCCGCCCGAGCGGTACGGAACCGGTACTCAGGGTATATGCCCAGGGTAAGAATGAAGCGGATACACGGGCTATGCTCGACGACGCCAGAGCAACCATACTTTAATACAATCAAAATCTAAATGATGAGAACCTTTTTATTGACATTGTTTTTAGCCTTCGTGCAATATTCAATATTCAGCCAGCCGCTTGAGATGTACGGCTGCCACATGAGGCATAAGCAGGCTAATAAAGCTGTAGACCGGGAGGTCGAGGATAACCTTTGGTCAGCTTCGGTCGAACGTTCGGATTCATTTGATATTCTTGATTATGATCTGACCATCGATCTCCGGAAAATGAACGGCAAGCTGTTAGTAGGTAAAGCAATTGTAAGCTTCACTCCAAAAATAAGCGGCCTGAATTTTATACCGCTTGATCTGATGAAACTGACGGTGGATTCTGTTTATTTTGGAGGATCTCCTGCAGACTATGAGTACAACAATATTCTGTTGAAGATCAATACCGATGAGCTGATACCCGGCGAAAATTATACGGTAACTGCCTATTACAAAGGAACGCCAACGACGTCGACATCAGGTTTCGGCGGATTTTATTTTGAAGACGGAATTGCCTACAATCTCGGTATAGGCCTGACGGATGATCCGCACAACTATGGAAGAAGCTGGTTTCCCTGCTTCGACAATTTTGTAGAGCGAAGCACATACACATACCGTGTTATCACTCCCAACAACATAACATCTTTCAGCGTAGGCACACTGACGGAAGATGCAGCGTTTGATGAGGAGTCCAGAATACGTACATTCAGGATGGAGCAGCCTATCCCTACCTATCTGTCGGCGATAGCCGCATCGACCTATGTCGCACATGAGTATACACACAATGCGCTATATGGTGATATACCGGTCCAGTTGATCAGCAAGCCCGGCGATCAGTCCAATGTGATCAGCTCATTTAAAAACCTGGACCATGCAGTCGATGCGCTCGAGTCCTGGTACGGCAAATACCCTTTTGAAAGGGTCGGCTATGTAATGACAACACGTGGCGCTATGGAGCACCCCAACTGTATTGCTTTCCCTGTCAGCAGCACGACAGGCGGAGCAGAGTCCAGAAGGCTTATGAGCCATGAGCTGTGCCACCTGTGGTGGGGTGACCTGCTGACGCTGAAAACACAGGCCGACATGTGGATCAAAGAAGGGAATGCGGAATATGGATCTCATCTCTTCGAGGAATACTTGAATGACAGGAGCTCGTTTGAGAGATTGGTTACCGACAACAGGTATGAAGTGATCAATAAGGCCCATGAAGACGATGGCAGATACCTTCCTCTTTCACCGATGCCTAAAGATATTACCTATGGGACCACAACATATAAAAAGGGTGCTATGGTAATGCACTCACTGCGTGGCTATCTGGGAGATGACCTGTTCCGAAGCGCGCAGCAGAAAGTTCTGGATGAATATGCTTATTCCAATCTGACGGCTTATACATACCGCGACGCCTTATCTGCTGCCTCAGGAGTCGATCTGACCGACTTTTTCGATCGCTGGGTGTTTGATGTCGGCTTTTATGACTTTGTAATTGTTGATTTTCATGCCATTGATTTTTCAGTACATACCCATGAAATCACGATCAAACAAAAACTGTTGAAATCCAACGGCTTCTGTAAGGATGCTCCGGTCATGCTCACCTTTGTCGATCCGGACAATAATCTGGTCAGCCGGCGCGTAGTCTGTACAGGCGAGCTGACCACCATCCCTCTTACACTGGATTTTGAGCCTAAGGCAGTATTTATAAACGCACCGATGTCCTTAAATCTGGCTCAATTCAATACCTTACAGAAGATCACAAAGCCGGGAAGCCCCAATTTTACCTATTCGGGCTTAAACGCCAATGTCACTGCTGTGGCTGATTCGAGCTGGGCATATATGGAGCATCACTATACCGCCCCCGATGCCAATACCAACCCGGCCATAAAAATGAACGATAAACATTTCTGGAAGCTCACCCTTTCTGATCCTGATAATATAACTATTACCGGCAGGATCGAATACAATACGACATGGGATTCACCGTTGCTACAGAACGGTGAAGACAGTATCCAGCTGTTCTACAGGGCCAACGGCCTTGACAATTGGTCCGTATATCCGTACTATACCAAAAGCGGCGGCTCGGCGACAGATAAAAAAGGGGCATTCCTGATATCCAGGTTTATCCAGGGGGAGTATACCACAGGCAATATCGATCCTGCGGCTCTCTCATCCTATGAGATCAGTCTCGTGCCTGGTAAGATCTATCCTAATCCGAGCCAAGGTACATTCGAATTGGACCTGAGCAATATAAAGGGCAATACACAACAGGGTTGCTTGCTGACATTGATCGATGTCAATGGTGATATTACTTACGAAGAGCCTGTCAGGGAAAATATCAACCGTATTCACTTGCCCGGTATCATACGCCCAGGAGTCTATCAGGCTGTCGTTACCGATGCAAAGGGAAAGCTGTTGACAAAAAACAAGCTGGTCCTCCTTTAATAATAAAAGAAATGAATATAACGAGCCTTTTGAACCATATCAAAAGGCTCGTTGTTATTTGCACAAATCTCAACAAGTGTTTTATCCAAAAGAGCTATTTCAGGTCCTTGAATTTGACAAACTACTCCAGATCGCTTCCGGTTTCTGTAAGGGCCAGCCTGGTATAGATCTGGTTCAGGGTGTCCGTTTCCTGACAGACAAAGCCCTGATCGAGAAGAATCTGTTAGAGACGGAAGAGTTCAGGTTATCAATTACGGCCGGAGAGCCACTTTCTATAGCCAATTATACCGACATCTCCGGCTTTCTCAAATACCTGAAAATCGAAGATTATTTCCTGGAAATAGAGCATATCAATGAGCTGAAGATCATTCTTCAGATAATGAGAGATATCGACCGGTTTGCAGGTTCTGCCAAAAATTTCAAGGATTATCCTTCTTTATCACAATATATCCTGGATGCCGGTTATAATCCTACATTCCTGCAAAGGATCAACCAAGTGCTGGACGACCAGGGAAAGGTCAAAAACAATGCTTCGGAGCAGCTCGTCAGGATAAGGAAGGCCATTTCTTCCAAAAAATCAGAGCTGGAAAGAGCATTCGATCAGTTAGCAGGACATTACAAGACCAAAGGGCTCTTAGCCGAATCACCGGAAAGCTACCGGAACGGCCGCAGAGTTCTGAGCGTGCCGGCTGAATATAAACGCCAGATACCCGGTATCATCCACGATGAATCAGATACCGGCAAAACCGTATACATTGAGCCGGAACCCTTAATATTGCTCAACAATGACCTCTTTGAGCTGGAGCATGAAGAAGTAAGAGAGATCGTGAAGATCATCAAACAATTATGCAACGATCTCGCGCATGGGCACGACGATTTTGTGAAGTACCGGGATTGTGTCGCCTATATGGATTTTGTAGCAGCCAAGGCACAGCTGGCATTGTTATACCATGGTGAAATGCCCGAAGTTGTCGATCAGCCACATATTGAGATATTAAAAGGATTTCACCCCCTGTTGTATATAAAAAACCAAAAAACCGGCAAACCTACCATTCCCTTCGACTTGCATCTGAAGGACGGCAACAGGATGCTGCTGATCTCGGGCCCCAATGCCGGGGGGAAGTCCATTCTGATGAAGGCATGTGGCCTGTTACAGCTGATGATGCAGAGCGGGTTCCTCATTCCCGTTTATAAAGAAAGTAAAATGGGGATCTTTGCCAGCATATTCACAGACATCGGTGACAAGCAGTCGCTGGAGGAAGATCTGAGCACCTATAGCAGCCATCTCAAAAGCATGAAATTCTTTACGGATCATGTAGATGCATCTACCCTGGTTCTCATAGACGAGTTCGGTACCGGTACCGATCCCGAGGTTGGCGGCGCTATTGCCGAAAGTATTCTAAGCCACCTGAACAGGAAAAAATGCTGGGGTGTGATAACGACACACTACTCCATCCTGAAATTATTTGCCCACAACAATCAAGGCGTGATCAACGGTTCGATGCTGTTTGATTCGAATGGCCTCAGACCTACATATGTATTTAAAATAGGGAGTCCCGGTAGCTCATTCGCTTTTGAGCTGGCAAAAAGCAACGGACTGCCTAAAACCGTTATCCACCAGGCGGAGCAGAAGCTCGGCTCCAAGAAATATAAGGTGGACCGCCTGCTGAACGATCTGCAGGCTGATAAGAACAAGCTGGAAAAACAGCTCGGAGAAGTAGAGATCAGGCAGCGTCAGCTGGATAAGCTGATAGCCGGCTACGAACGCCAGATGAATGATTTTGAATTCAAGCGTAAAAAACTGCGCCAGGAAGTCAAAGAGTTCCAGCTCAATAGCATCAATGCCCAGGCTGAATATATCGATAGCCAGATCAGGGAGCTGTCCAAAGAAAAAGACCTGGACAGGATCAGGGTGCTGGCCATGCAGAAACGCGCTGAAAGAGAGCGGCTGATGTCAGAGGTCGAAGCCCTGCATACTGAGACCGCCCGTACCAACAAGCGGGGGTTGGATAAGGAGACCATCGAAGCGGGAGATTTTGTCCGGCTGAAAGCCAGCGGCACCACCGGGACAGTGGAAGAAGTGATCAGGGACAATGCCCGGGTAAGCATGGGAGGGCTGACCGTATTGGTACCGTTAAAACAGCTGCAGGTAGAGAAAGCACCGGAAGACCTGCGCCGGACCAAAGGCGTATTTACAGACATCGTATCAAATGCCAGCAAAGCAAAAGACAAGATAGACATCCGCGGGCTAAGAGTAGATGAGGCTTTACAACAATTGCAGGACTTCTTTGACCAGGCATTGATGGCAGGAAAGATCAATCTTGAGATCCTGCACGGAAAAGGAGACGGCACGCTAAAACGTATTGTCCGTCAAAAACTCCGGGAGTATGATGTACCGATGCAGATCAGCCATCCCGCGCCCGATGCCGGAGGTGACGGCATTACGTTGGTCGAGATACGATGAATTATTAAACCGCAGAGTGCATAGAGTTATTCTCAGAGGCGCACAGAGTATTTTATACCGTGTATCTCTGCGTCATCTCAGTGTATCCTGTGGTTAAACACCGGAATATCTATCCTTTTACAGGCAAGCCGCTTTCATTAACAACTTTCCAACCCGCAGCTTCCGCCATCACCTGTATGGTTTTAAGGGTCTTGGCAGACTGTGTCCTGGCTTTGGCGGGCAGGTCGCTTTGGAGTGCCACATTGCGGATGTAGTTTTTAGCGTCGTTATTGATCTTGTTAAAATCTTCCGGGGAAAATGAATTGAAGGTTCCCTCTGAGATATCGTAATAATCAATATCATGCTCAAGGCTGATGAGCTCCGGTTCAGGCATAGGACCGATGAACAGCGTTTTAGACTTATCGTCAAAAACCAGCTTCATCTTATTGAGATCAATGCCCATCGACGCCCTGGCTTTGACACGGATAAGCGCTTTTTTGGTAAAAATGCTCCAATCCAGGTTGTAGTAGTTTTTATACCTGTACATTTCCGTGAAATAACCTTCAACAGAGACCAGCTTGGCCACTTCCCGGATCTGGTTGAGGACGACATCATTTGAGATCCTTGTCTTTTCCTCCTTTCGTTGGTGCAGGTATTCGGAGAAAAAATATCCTCCTCCGAAGAGGATCACGATAGCTAAAACGGCGGCTAAATACTTCATGGACGGATGCCGGGATTATTTGATCTTACTTGCCAGGGGATAACGAAGGTTTTTGTAGGATTTCAGCACGACCTTTACGCTCCCTACACTCAGCTTGGTCTCTACCATCAGCGGTATATGATTGGCATCTTCAGAGATATACATCTTCATGGTATTGCCCTTCTCGAAAACTTTCCCCTCGATCGTGGCCGGTGAAATGATGTAAGAGTTAAAGCTGCCCAACCCTTTGACATCCTGCTTTTTCTTGATCCCGTTATATTTCGCGGTCAGATTGTTGTTTTCCCTGTCCAGGAAGACGCTCACAGGGAAGGACTGACCGTTCTTAAAGGTCTTAAAAGGGTAATTACGTACGAAATACAGGATACTCAGAATATCGTGCGCACAGTCGCTCACAGGTATGACAGCGGAGGTAGCCTCTTTTTTTGTTTTGCCCTTGGTGGAAGTTACCCTTCCCGCGTCCTGGTCGAACACCATCTTTTCGTACAGGGTGTAATTATTCTCCTTGATCTCTCGGGTAGACCACAGCGGCAGCATCGTCGCCTTATCAACAAATGCCTCATACCTGTCATGGACGGAATACAACCATTCATAGCCGGAATAGGTTTTGCCTACAGCAGATATCAGGTATCCGTCTTTTTTCTCCTTTACCTTAAAAGTCGCTTCACCGGCGCTCAGCCATACCAGTCCCCAATTGTAGTAGATCTTATATACGAGCTCTTCATCATCTTTAAAAGATACATTATCGATCATACAGGTCGGTACGTTTTCCGCACCTTGATTGCCGGGCAGGATGGAGTTGCTTGAAACCGGGCAGAACAGCAATAGCAGGAAAAGGTTCAGACTAAACGTTTTCATTCAATGATTTTCTGTTAAACAATAGAACGAATAAACCAAGGACAGATGGTATAACCAGGTTATAAAAATATATAACAAAGCTGGATGCCAGGGCGTTCCATTCATCGACCCCCAGGCTCTTCCACATCACGATGGCGATGCTGCTTCGTGCCACCAGGCCCGATACGGGCGGCAGAGGCAAGCCTGTCTGCAGGAGGAAGACCGTCCATGCAACAGGTATACCCATAAGCCAGTCAAAATCCGGATGCAGCAGGGACAAAATAAGGAGATATTGAGCCGTCCACACCAGCACACGTATCAGTGAGATCGCTTCAACCTGCAGCAGATCCCACATGGAATAGTCTTTCAATGCCCTGAACCGTATAAGGTAAGGTTTCCATCGGCGGGGCCAGGGGATCTTCCGCGCCAATGGGATAAACTTCTCTATATTCAGATACAGTGTGAGAGCGATGACGACAATGGCGCCACAGAGCACCGACAGGCTGGTAAGAAGCGTACCGCCGGCATCACTAAACGCGTGAAGATAGATCACGCCACCCATACTACCTAAAGCGAAGATCACGATATTTTGCCCGGCGCTCCCGATCAATACGGCTGCTATACCGGCCAGCCGGCCCGGTCCGTCTATGTGTATTATCCTGCCTCCCGGCTCTCCGAGCCGTGCCGGCGTAAGGATCGAGAACAGGATACCCGTGCATACATCCTTCATTGCACCTCCAAATGAAACCGGGCTCACCGGTCGCACCAGCAGCTGCCATTTTTTCGATTCAAGGGCATAGTTGAGCAGGGTCAGGATGAGCAGCAGGGCGGACGTCATCAAAGCCCCTTCCCCTCCGAATAGTATAGACATGCGCTCCGCCAGGTCAGGCCTGCCATGCAGCCGGGACACCTGGTACCACAATATGCCTGCGAAGAGCGGCAGGGTCAGCCATTTCAGCATCCGCCACCACGACCGCTTACGGAGACTATTCATTATGACCGGGAAGATAGCGACTTTTTACGTTCGGCGAGCTTGTCCCTTAGCCATTGTTCGTTGACGATATTGCCGGTGTATTTGTCGAGCTCTTTTTCAATTTTATCAAAATTCTTTTTGCCTCCTAACTCTGCCAAAGCTATTTGTTTTACTATCGAAATAAAATTCTGATAGGTATCAATACGTGAGCCAGGAACATCTTTCCTTTTCCTATTCAAGAAAACCCGAAAACTTTCCGACCAGGATATAATCGCATCATATTCATTTAGTTCAAGCAGTGTAGCTAAATAGATAGTTTTTGCTCTTCGATTAGTTATGATATCAGGATATTCAACTTGCCTAAGTTGTTCCACAACTTTTTCAAAATGTTTCTTGTAAAAATAGATTTGTGCTAATGAAAAAGTAACAATACTATTACGTTGATCTAATGGCAAAAGATCTTGATATTCTTTGATAAAGTTTTCAGCAAAATCATAATTCCCCGCTCTCAACGACGTTGTGATTACGTTTTTAAATTTAACTGGTGTCATATAACTTTCATTCAAAAGAATTCCCTTTTCAAAAATGAAATCATAGATTTCTATTAAAACTTCAAAGAAATCATTGTATCCAAGATTTATCTGAGCAGTCGAATATGTCAATAAAGAATCGAATAATTCTTGTAAGTCATTGCCATCAAAAAGTCGATAATTATTAAAAATTAACTCTCTAACCTCAAAAAAATGATTCCTATCATTTGGATCTACTAATGTTTTATATATTAAATAATATATTTTTATAATCAAATCGTTTTCAAACTTATTTATCTCTACAAAATGAATAAGTTCTTCAATAAAATTAAAATCATATGAGATATTAGATAATCCCTTTCTAGCTAATATCTCACAATAATATTTTAGCTTTTCAGCAATGAAAAATTTATCCAAATTCTGGGCAATATCTTCAACATTTTTTTTAGTGAATAATTCAATATTTCCTCCTTGAAGGTAGAACAGGTTTTTTTCAATTTGGAAATGATATAAGTAATAATTACTACTTCGATCATAATATTTATCAGAAGCATTCTGGCTACTTTGTATCGCAGTATTAACAAGCTTTGGAATACGCTTTTTATTAGTATATTCTAGCAAAAGTTGCGATTTAAGCATCTGATTATTATCCAATTCCTCTTGAGAGAAAAATTGGAGTAATAACTTTAATAATTCAGACAAATATTTTCTAAAACGAGCATCATCATAGGTTTCACCTCCCTTCACCACCTTCCAAACATCTTCTTTCGAAAAGTCCGCTTTAGGGTCCTTATAAAGCTCAAGGCATAGCCGGAAGATATCCGTATTAAGATGACTGACATTGAAATAAGGAGAAGTCAGGAACTTCTCAAACCGGTTGAGTTCTGCAAGACTCAACTCGCTGACTATCTGATAGAATTTAGTAGACCGCATCCTTGTTTTTATTCACCACATTCAACCAAAGATAAGCCAATCAGCTCTTTGGACATGTTAAATTTTTACAAAGAATACCGGAAGTATCGGAAAATAGCATTATATTGTGACGATTTTTTGAACAAGAACCATAATTACGAATATGTCCAAATCTATACAGGTGCTGTATATGATGTGTTTGCTGCTTTTGGGGAGCATATCACTGTACGCGCAAAGTCCGACCTATGAGGACTTCTACAATATACTCCCGGGTGACTCCGTCATCGTCACACTTCCTAAATACAGCAATTCGTTCTTCTATACTAAAGATGCCAGATATGGCAGTACTGACCAACTGCTCTCTACCGGCCAGGATTTTATCATACGCTATAAGCCTGACAACGGGCACTTCGGGCTGGATACCTTCCAGGTCGTATATTTCTATCCGAATACTGCCAGTGGTGAACTATTCAAAAAATCAAAAAAAGTAATCATCAAAACTTCCGGCTTCATCCTCCACAGTGATGAATATACCGTGTACACTTCCGATACAAGCGTGGACCTGGATGTTCTGGCCAATGATCTCATACCGGGTGGTGGTGGCCAGATCACAAGCCTGCCAGATACAGGAAGCGCAAGTCTCTCTATCAATAGCGACGGTTCGAAGATTACATACCACGGATGCAACAAGGCCGTATCAGAGCGATTATCCTATCAGGTCACCAAAGACGGGCAGAAGGAGCTGGGTTACTTCCGCCTCAATGTCATAGACAGCACTTTAGCTTCTCAATCAACTCAATATTATAAGTTTCTTGTCAAAAATTCCGTTTCTGAATTCTCACATCCCTATACCGTGATCCGCACCGTGAAGCCCGTAGTACACGGTACCTTAAACATCAGCGGCTTCCGGTACCAATATCAGCCAGATGAAGGCTATACCGGGTCAGATACGCTGGAGATCGAGGTCGGTAAGACCGGTGATATTGCCGTACACAGGTTTGTATTTAAGATATTCGATGCCCAGACACCCAATATCCTCGTGGCTGATGACTATTTCTACAGCATCAAAGGCCAGAATGTCACCTGCGACCTGCTGGACAATGACTTTGACATGATACTCAATGTCACTGTAGAGATACTGCCCGAACATGGTACGCTTGTCAAACTGGCCAACGGCATCTACCGTTATACCCCTGACCAGGGATTTGAAGGGGTGGATGTATTTGTCTACAAAGCATGTGATCTTGCTTCAGATGTCTGTGAGTTTGGAACGGCTACCGTCACAGTCAGCAATTTCGAGCCGGAAGGGCTTTATCACCTGTACACAGCCAAGGGCTCCCCGCTCAAGGTCAATTATCCCTTCCCAGCCCCCGGTTATAAGCTATCCATCGTTACCTCCGCATACCCGAAACACGCCACTGCTTATGTAGTAGACAACCAGAGAAATCTCATATATAATCCCTCACAGGACTATGTAGGACTCGACAGCATGAAGATCAAATATACGCTGATCGGCAACCCGTCTGTCTCCTATACAGTTAAGCTGTATATACATATTTATGATATACAGGCGACCTGCTTCGAAAACTGCGTATGGCCCGGCGATCACAACAACGATGGCCGTGTGGATATGAAGGATCTCACCTTCATAGCGCCCTTCATCGGGCAGAGTGGAGCAGCACGCATCGATCCACCCAATGACTACTGGGTGGGTCAGGATGCCAGTGACTGGGATCTCTCCAGCGGCAATGTCAACCTGAAATACGGCGACGGCGACGGCGACGGTATCGTGCTGGCGCAGGACACCGTGATGATGAATCAAAACTATCGCAACCTGCACGGCGTCTGGGTCAGCAAGGGGGTCAATAGTCTCTTCCTTCCCTTCGACCTCCGAAGCGACAAGGACCTGTATGTGCCCGGCGACCCGATAGAGATCACTTTCTCCATCGGCGACGAGAGTCTACCGGTACTCGACCTGGCAGGGTTTACCGCCAGCTTTAGCTTCAGCGAAGCATTCAATGACGCCAGCCTCACCGCCGAATATAAGCCGTCCTACTGGCTGACCGACGGCGACCGCATGCTGCAGATGGCTAAAAAGCCCACCGTGCGCAATATAGACTTCGGCGCAGGGAGGCTGAGCGGCAAGGGTACAGCGGGTTATGGCGATATAGCCATCATCAAAGGTATTGTAGAAGAAGAACTTGAAGGGTTCCGTGACGATGACGGCATCTACTACGCGCGCATAGAGATCAATGACGCTACATTGCGCATGGGTGATGGCAGGGAGCTGAGGACAGCGCCCCAAACCTTCTACTTCCCTGTTAAGATAGCAAGAAAGGATAGCGACAGCGCTCAGAGAATGGTCAACCTCTATCCCAATCCGACCACCGGCAGCATACAGGTAAAAACAAATAATCCCGATAACATTATAAATTCTTATTATATATATTCCATATCCGGTCAAAATATTCTTTCAAAAGAAAAAATAAATCAAAATAAAATTGAAATAAATCTTGGTAATTACCCGGCAGGGTTGTACCTTGTGAAGACTTTCACGACAACGGGAGTGGAGATAAATAAAATTGAAAAACTATAAATTAAAGGGTAATTAATTACCACTTTAATTGAAGAAATAAGTTGGATATTCCAACGTAAGAATGATTTTGGATTTGTTCATTATTCGTAGTGAGTTGTTGCGGCGACTCACTTTTTTTATTTAACAACATATAGCTCTTTTATTTATTAACCACTTAGGCACATAGATGATATGTGCTTATTGTACCTTATAGAAAAAATAGACCCTATGTGTCTATGTGGTCAATAAAACCTCACCGCTCCGGCAGGCAAGCAAAATATTCATTGACAAAAGTCTTTTGTCCTTCCCTGAATATATTTACCGAATTAAAATTGATCAATATGCCCTTAGGGGCTTCCAGTATTTTCATGTATGTCAATAATTGGGCATGAAATAAGCTATTCATTTCCTGTACAGCCTTCAGCTCTACGACAATATAGTTTTCGACAAACAAATCACATCTAAAATGAATATCCAAGAGCGTACCTTTGTATAATACCGGGATATTCAGCTCCTTTTGAAAACAGATACCCCGGAGAGACAGCTCTTTTTCCATACATGACTGGTACACACTTTCGAGCAGTCCCCGACCCATACGTTTCTGGACTTCAATTGCTGAACCGATTATCTCGTAAGAAAGGTCATTGATCGTTTTTTGAGTGATCATAGCGGATGATTTTAAAATAAAAGTAAGCATAAATTTTTGTTTTACCGACAGGGTTTCGGAATTTGGCCACGTTTAAATTTAACCACAGGCACATAGCTTAATGATATAAAGAATAAACCCTATGTGCCTATGTGGTTAAAAAAACCATGATCCTTTACTTTTTTAATACTTGTATGAAAAATATTTATAACTTTAACATAAATAGCACCTTTACCTTACCCGGTACCCGGAGCACAAAAAGACCTCGACTACTATTCTACGGTCAATGCCTTCATCCTGTCGGCATTCCCACCCGGAACCACTATCACCGCGGCAGCGAGGCTATCGCCCGGCTCCTATACCTATACGGTTACCTCCGGGGTTACGGTCGTGAGCGGCACGGTCTCCATTAACTTGTTTACACAAGTGGGCTCGCTTTATCAGGGCGGTGTATTTGTCAAGAACGGTATTGTTGATGAAGAGTTAGACGGCTTTTAGCTAAAACCGTTCAAAACGATACAAGAGAGCTACACCGGTGGCTCTCTTTTTTTATACCCGGACACTCTACTTAGAATAAATCTAAATTAAAAACAAATAAAAGCTTAAATTCGCACCCCGGAATAACAGTAATTTTCAGCCGGACCGGATCAAACTATATAACCATGCAATACCTGAGTGATGTGCCTGCCGGAGAGACCTGCCGTGTCAGATCATATGCCGACGATCTGATCGCCACCAAGCTGATAAGCATGGGGTTGTATCCCGGTTCACACGTCACCGTCCTGGACCGTAATCACAAGCAATATGCGCTGATGATTGTAGCCGGGTCCCTTAAGCTGGCCCTTCTGATGAGCGAAGCTCAATCCGTAGTTATTGAAAATTTGCCTAAATGAGTAAAAAAAATGCCAGAATATGTATGGCAGGCAACCCCAATAGCGGAAAATCAAGCCTGTTCAATGCACTGACCGGCCTCAACCAGAAAATAGCCAACTTCCCCGGGGTAACCGTCGAAAAAAAGTCAGCAAAGATCTTACTGCCCGGCGGCCAAACCTGCCAGATCGTAGACTTCCCGGGAGCATACAGCCTGCATGCCATCACGCTGGATGAGCAGGTGTTCACGAAGCTTATTCGCGACAGGAACAACGAGAATTTTCCCGACCTGATCTGTTATGTGGTCAATTCGGAACATATAGAGAGACAACTGTTACTGGCATCGCAGATCCGGGATCTCGGCATATCGATGATCATCGCTCTTTCCATGAGCGATATAGAGCCGCTTCCTGAGAATAAGACCGAGGCTATAAAAAACTACTTCAATGTCCCTGTCATACGATGCAGCTCAAGGACCGGTGAAGGAATAAGCGAATTAAAAACCGCTATACAGCAAGGCCTGGCCCACCAAAATATACCAATACAGACTTTGGGAAATCCGGCCAATTACTCTGAAAAGCTCAGGGAGTCAGGACTCACAGATCAAAATACCACTGTCAACAATTATTCAGAATTTCTTTCCATCCTGGACTCGAAAGCGGAAGAAAAGCATAAAGCGGTTCTGCAGGCCGAGGTCTGGGATACGATGAGCCGCTACGAAGCATTGAGTCCCCTTATCAACCGGCTCAAGCCGGACAAAGAGCCTATCCCGCCATTACAGAATAAGGTCGATAGGATCCTGGTCCATCCGGTATGGGGAATGCTGATCTTTGCAGCTATTATGTTCCTGGTCTTCCAGTCCATATTCTCCTGGTCGGAGAAACCCATCGAAATACTGGAAAATGCATTCAGCTCATCCGCCGATCTTATAGGCAGGTATCTGCCGGGAAGCTGGGTTACCGACCTGGTTATCAACGGCATCATTCCGGGTATCAGTGGTATTATTGTATTTGTCCCTCAAATTGTCTTTCTGTTTCTTTTTATCTCTATCCTGGAAGAATCGGGATATATGAGCAGGGTTGTCTACCTGTTCGATTACCGGATGCGCAAATTCGGACTCAACGGCAGGAGCACCATTGCCCTGATATCGGGCGGAGCATGTGCCATACCGGCTATCATGAGCACAAGAACGATAAGCAACTGGAAAGAACGGCTTATCACTATCATGGTAACACCCATGATCAGTTGCTCGGCTCGCTTACCGGTCTATTCACTCCTGATCGTTTTTATAGTTCCGGCCACCAGGCTGTTCGGATTTATCAATGCGCGCGGGCTCGCATTTCTCGGTATCTATGTCTTCAGCACCCTGGCAGCCCTGTTTGCCGCATTT